>Ga0210401_10008319_pt1 | contig 10308 bp, 8 predicted proteins | sample IncBWH32MmetaG_FD_150866 | JGI IMG/M metagenome (GOLD analysis project Ga0210401, IMG submission 150866) | Forest soil microbial communities from Barre Woods Harvard Forest LTER site, Petersham, Massachusetts, United States - Inc-BW-H-32-M | ecosystem: Environmental > Terrestrial > Soil >... | reverse complement strand
TTCCGCTCTCCAGCAATACCGCTCCGGAGAATCAACCGGAAGTTAAAGTGGCCAACGTGCGGGCGAGATATACGGTCAAGGTCATGACCGACCTGAATGTGGGAGGCGCAGTTAAAATCTTCGAGATTGAGAACAAGGGCAACGTGCCTTGCAAGAGTCAGCCTGTCTGCTCACCCGACGGAAAATGGAAGGCAGCGGTCGGTTCGGCTACATTGGATGCCGGCGTGGGCAATGCCTTTCGTAATGCCCGTGCCTCATGTATTGCTGGCCCTTGTCCCTTCACAAGAATTGAGGCCGACCACCTCTCGCAGAGCGGCCAGATCATCACAGCGTCGGCCCGGGCCTGGTCCGACACCGCCACATTTCTGTTAGAGGCCGAGGTTTTTCGTCCGATGGTGAGTCAAATGGAACATTGGTCATATCCCGTGATCTTTGGGGAGGGACTCTCCTTCACCCTGCCCTCCGCTGCAGTCAGTGTAAGCATTGAGGCGGACCTCGATGGACAGACGATCATTTTTCCACTCGGACCCTCGCTTTTCTTAAGTTGGGCCGCCTGCGACGCTGAGGTCAATCCCGACAGAGCGCGGATCTACCGCTGCACGCTCAAACCGGGATATCGCTTTCAGTAGCCATCGCACGGCGACTATCGCTTCATCGCTTCGACGAGGCAACGGTGGCTGCAATTAGGGCGGCCGCCACGGATGGAAGCAAGAGTGGCGCAAACGTTGCGCGAGGCGCGTGATTGACTGCGCGGGACGAATACGTCGATGTCGTCCTTGATCGCTCGAATGAAAGTATCGGGCGGTTTTTCAAGAAACACCTACGACAATCGCGCGTTGGCAGACGAGCCGGCGACCCTCATTGGAAAAGAAGGAGTTTGCAGAATACCGAGAGTTCAGAAGGTCTGAGGCCTATTGATTCGCGGAAGCTTTGTTTTCTAAATCGGGTGCGAAGCCGATTCCATCCAGAGCTGGCTTGATTTCCGCATTCGACATAAAGAGCTTCCAAATGAAGCCAGACCGGTAATTCTCAATCATCACGACAATGGGTGCCTGATTGAGTCCCATGTAAACGTCTTCAAACCAGTCTTCTGAAAGATTGAAGCCATCCCGAAAACCATAATTCCCCCAGAGCTTTTCGCCGAGATCGCGATAGAAATGTTTCAAGACTTTCATGGATTCAAGCGGGGTGTACGGAAACGAAGCAAGCGCCGCCGTGCAGGTGATCGTTCCATTGTCGTCTCGAGGGTAGGCGCGCCCGCCGGCCGCATTGATGCCAGCGGAACGCCCCCACGAATCATCCCCGTAGCCAATGTACTTTCCGGGGTTAGCGATAGCATAAGCGTGGCTGATCAGCGCAATATCGCGATTGTTCTTGAAATAGTTTGTGTAGGCATCCTTCTTGTCGCGAGGGTCAAAGCCCAGAAAGGAATAGTGGGTAAAGAAAAGCTCTGCTCCATTTCCCTCTCCGACATCGAGTTTGAAGTCGTAATAAGTATTTCCATTGACGTAGTGATCACCTTGGGTGGTCCGACTCCACCAGCGACGATATTGGACCGCCCGCTCCGACTGTCCCGCCCAACCGGTGTGATACACCGTGGCTGGGACGGGATGAGTAGGCGACGCGATCGCGAGCAGATAAACGATCATCGTCTCATTCCATCCTACTAGCGGATGATTCAAATAAAAGCCGTAATTGGGTGACCAGTGCCAGTACAGAAAACTGCTGCCGCTGTCCTTGCGGTACCAGTCCCATTCGACTGACCTCCACAATAAGGTAATTGTTTCCCGGATCTCCTTCTCTGCCCCACTATTCTGGGTGAAATACTGTCGCGCAGCTAAAAGCCCCTGCATCAGAAATGCTGTTTCGACGAGATCGCCGCCATCATCGTATTTCCCGAAGCCTGTAATCACTTTTCCTGTTCTGCCGTCCAGGAAATGCGGAAATGCACCATGGAATCGATCCGCCCTGGACAGAAAACGCATGATCTTCAGCATTCTGTCGACACCCTGCTCCCGGGTTATGAAGCCGCGCTGGACAGCGACAAGGAGGGCCATGACTCCATGGCCGGAAGCTCCGACTGCGACCAGGTTTTCATCACCTGGCAAGATGTCAATTGCCATGCCAGCGATCGGGTGCGCGCCCTCCCAGTCGTATCGAAAACAGCCTTCTTGAACCATGGTGAGGAGTTCTTCATCACTCATTGTGCGAGTGGTGGCCTTTACTTCGACAGAGAGAGGCGACTCGTTGTAGTTCACGTCTACCGAGCTAATCTTATAGAAGGCAGTCTTACTGCTTTCACCGAGGAAATCCTCGTAGCGAGTCGGACTTCCTTTCTGGATACCGACGGGGACATATTTGTTCCCGTCGAAAGACCGATAAATCTTGTAATAGCGTAAGTCAGAATCGTTGCTGCGAGTCCAGGTTAGATCAATGTGCCTATCGTATCCCTTGGCACTGAGGCCCGAAGGTACCGTGGGGCCATTGCTATTGTTCGCAACGTCATCCCCAATCACGATCTCATCGAGAAAAACGGTGTGCGGCTTCGCGTCGTCGAGCCCCTGCACAATGGTTATTCGCGCAAGGCGGTGGGGATCGAACTGCGTCGGCCGCGTTTCCCTGACAAACCCCACGAATGAATCAAATGGCAACTTCACCCGTGTCCACGTATGGGCCGGAATCTTATCGAGGTGACCGATGAGCCGGATGCTGGGGGTGCCCTCGCGATTTACGTCGTTCAAATAAATAAAGGGGGATTCATTTGCAGGAAGATCGGTTTCTGAATAGCACCAGAAAAACAATGAACCGCCTGAGAAGCCGGCCGGGGGGGCGTTGACCTTCAGACTTACAAGCCAATCACCGCCAGTCTGCGAGCGCCACTTCAGGCGTAGAGAGTTGGGCGGACTGACATAGTGGGTTTCATCAATGGGAATCTTTCCTTCGATCAGGTCCAGTTCACTGGGGGATATGAGAAACCCATCGCTGTAGTAGAAGGACCGGTAACTTAAGCTGTTGTCGAACACCGGACGATCGTCGACCCCGTGCGCGAAGGTCGCGATGGGCAACACAAGCAAAACGAACAAGAGTTCACGTGCTCGCATCTCTGGAGTCCTATTCTCGCAGCCAGATTGAAGCACACATGGTATTTGAATCACACATTTCGAAGCAACGATTCATCAGCAGAGGAATGGCCGGGGCGCGATGATCGGCACGGAGCGCCACTGCGCGGCGAAAGGGCCGACCCCGGAGTGGCTCGTCAGTCGGTGAAGGTTGACGCGATTGTGTTCTGGCTGGTCTGGAATGCCGAGAAGTCGATCCTGGAAGTGGCAGACTTCATCGAAGCCATCACCGTCAGTGGGCAGACCGCGCTGATCGGCCGCCACGAACTGGCGCGGAGGAACATTTCGCTCATGGATGACCCTCGGCTTGCAGATTGAGTTTCAGGCTTTGACTGCGAGCGAGTTGAGCACTGCCAGGTAAGCGGCCTTGCGTCCCGTTGGCAAGTCGAGGTCCGCGCCGACGCGCGCGATGAATTTCGCTTCGCGGCCTACAGTGGGAAGCATTCCGCAGAGAAAGAGCAGGTTGCCCGTCTGCACCGCTGGCCGGACGGCCGATCTTGGACCTGCAAAATGGCTGGTATCCAGCTTCTATCTGCGTAAAGCTAGTTATGTTCCGGCAAGACCGGCAGTGCGACGGAATTGACCGATGCCGGGTCGTCGCGGAGTTTCAGGTAGAGCAGAGTGCCATTGGGGCGCGGGATGGCAATGCTCGATTGCGAGAAACCGATAGGCACGGGCGCACTGTGTTTGAACTCTGAATCGGATGCGATCGAGTCGATGAGGAAGAGGTTGGTGCCGGCCAAGATGCATTGCTTGTCAGGGCTATCGGGGCAGGTGACTTCTTTTAAGGTCGGGACACGGACGACACTAACCAGGGGCTGCCAGTCGCCGGCGACGCCCTCCGAATCGACTGCGCGAAAGCGTAGAGGACCGAATACAGATGCTCCCAACGCCTTTAGCGGGTCGAGTACAGCCATGACGGTTTGCGAATCCTGCAGCGTCAGGCCACCGTCGGCCAAGGTAAGTTGCACGTGCGCGGATTCATCCTGATTCGCGACTTCAATCTTTTCACCGCGCGGGAAAGAAGCGGGGATTTCGCTCTTGAAAAAAAATGAGAGTCGGGCGTCCTGGGGAAGGTCGTCTGCGTTGGCAAAGCGAATAGTGGCAGCATTGGGGGTGGCGCCCGGTTGAATGTTCTTGCTAATCAGGGTCACTTTGGGGCGGGGAGTTTCCACAGCGGCTTGTAAGGGCACCATTCGGCCGTCCTTGAGAGCAACCTGGGCCTGCAGTTTTTCTCCAGGAAGTAGAGCAGACGTCGCGGCTGTGTCCGCCGCTATCAGCCTCAGCTGATCCTGTTCGTCAATGCGCGACAGTCCCGCGGGAGCAAAATGAATTCCCTTCAACTCGAGTCCCGCGACCTCGTCGAGGCGCGTACCCGTCAATGTTCCGCTTTGATCTCCAACGTTAATGCTGAATCGATCCAGACTCCCAACTTCAGAGTAGGTGTGAAGCGGCACTTCATCCGGCTTCGATAAGCCATGTTGCTGTACGAGCATGGTCATGGCTCCGGGAGCTTCGTCTTTCAATGGCACTTGCACCTTCAACTCGTCAGGCTTTTCTGCTTTCCACGCAGTCTTGAGCAGTTTTCCTTGCTGCGTTTTCACCGTGATCTCATCCACGCAGCTGACACCGTTGGAGTGAAGGTGCAAAGTGTCTTCGCGGCCGACGATCAAGTTGTTCACGTCGGCTGAGGCGATCTCCCACTTGGTGGGCTGCGAATTCCTAAGTTGAAAAACCGGTCCGTCGATGGCATCGAATCCCCAATAGCCGCGAAGAGTGCCGTTGAGATCGCTATCCAGGTTGGCGGTCTGAAGTTCGCGAGTGTCAATGGCAAAGCCGCCGTGTAGCGGATCGGCATGGGCCGGCAAGTCCAAGGTTATTCCAGTTTTCCCAACGACATGCAGGACGAAATCGTGAGCTAGCGTGGTTGAAAACACCAAAGGAGCGCCTTCGGCGGGAAGGACAAGAGAAGGAGCTTGCAGGCAGTGGACCTGCTTGGGGTCCACCGGCCGCAGCGGGGGGAACTGAGCGGCTTCGACCGCCGGCAATCCGATGACAATCACCGATTTGGGCTTACTAAAGGATGGGGGATTGTTGAGCTTGAGATCGACCTGTTCGTCCTTGGGTAGAGCGAGTGCGGGAATGTACTGGAATTCGGCGGTACGCAGATTTTCCATAATATGCGCTACATCGATGACGGCGCCGATGTAGGGGCTGTAGACGCCACCGCCACCGAGCTTGCTGCTGCTGATGACGCCAACCAAGTCCATGTTGGGAGCGGAAGTGAGAGCGGTGACCATGGATTGACTGTGACCGTCTTCGAGAACGAGTTGGTCGGTGTTGTGCATCAAGCACGGAGCTTGCTGCTCGGTGGGCTTGTCGAAACACTGCTCGTCGACTTTGATTCCCAGGCTGCGGGCCAGCCGCAAGGAAACGTCGTGCAGCTGCGAGGGATCATTGGCGGAGGTTTGCCGAACAGCGCTGAGATAGCGATCTAAACGGGTGCGATCAAGGCTGGCCCGGCTCAGGTCTTGCGAAGCGCGCACAAACGCGCCCGGTTTTTGCTGCACGGCGGACCGTAGTGAACTGAAATCACCGCCAGTTCGGGGCGCAAGAAACAACAGCGCCTGCTGAGCATCAGGCGGAACGGTAAACACAGTGCCTTCTTCACGCACATTCTTGGCCCAAGTCTCCACCTTGAGAAACCAATGCCCAGGAGGAGGATTGGTAGAGCCGCGAAGAAAAGCAGCTACTAGTAGATAACGCGCCGACTGGCTATCCGGCATCTCTGTCCGAACCCAGAGCCGATCGCCGGGCTGGAGATTGGGCACCTGGGCGATGGGCAGCGTCTTGGCACCGCGTGTCACTTTGATATCGATGCGCGGCCCGGACAGATCAAACGCGTTATCGGCGCTGCACATGGTGATGAATCCAGACAGGAACAGGAAAAGCAGGTAAAGTCGAATACCCATGAGTCCTCGAAATTCTACTAACGCAAATCAGGAAAACAGGTACGCAAACAATCCGCGCTCAGCTCGCCGAAAATGCCACATCGGCATTGGCGTCACGAGGGGCGGAGTCACGATGACGAAGTGTCTGCCCTGCGGGTGGACGGCAGAACAAAGAAACTCTGATAATTTCCCAATCGACAGTGGCCATGCAGGTCGATGAGGATTCTCAGGAATCTCTCTCTAGTTATATTTGGACACATTTTAGCACTCGGTGGGTCGATCGTACCCCCTTTAGGGCAAGGAACGGTGATTGGAGATGCCAGGAGTGGATGGTTCGCCGTTCGCAGCGGAAAGCGTAGCCTCACTAATCGTGAGAGGAAGCGACGATTTCAATAACGGAAGGCAGCGCCGCATATCCGTAGGTTGGCCTCGCGTTCGCAACCGGTGGCACATTACCCCTGATTGGGCTGGTAAGCATAAGGGGGAAAATCCGCGAGCCAGTGACCGCGATGCGCGATGGTGAGAACGGTTTTTAAAGGGATGCCGGCGCTGATCAAGCCGCATCGCTTGGCATTCGTCGGGTGGGCTCGGGTCTCCAATTCCTTCGACGGCAAGCGGCCGTCAGCTTGACGGTCGTCCACGATCTAAGCCGCCATGCCGCTCGGCTGATGATCGGCGTTTCTATCCAGCTTTGACACAAAAATATCGGTCGCAGATGCGATTCGACAGATCCCAGGTACTTTCGTTGCGGGCGATGCGGGACGGCACGACAGAAGACAGCACGAGCAAGAAGAAATCTGGTCTCGCAAGATTCAAAAGGTGGGTTATCAACTCTACCTGCTGCGTCGGCATGGGGGGACTCCGAAAGGAAATTTTGGCGAAAGCGAGTGCGCGCGAATTAGATTTTGCCCCAGTGGAGGGAGGTGGCTCAATCGGGCTGATTACCGATTACGAAGGTCCATGTCCTGTTTCGCGTGATCGCCGGATCGTAGAAGACCATGATTCACACAGTAGGAGCCAGCCTGTAAGAAGACGAGGGTATCCTCATTGCGGGTCGCTTGGGGCGGTAGTGTAACTGAACACGGCGGAAGTGCCCTCATCTCCTGCGCAGATGCAAGTGAGAGTCTTGCCCGGTCCACCAAGACTCACCGCTAGGATCGAGCAGCTCCCGTTCCCGGGAAACTAGATAGCTGATAGTCTTCAGGGCGCGCGGGAGTAGCACAAATCGCAGCGCCCTGGAGTCCACTCTGGAGGTGGCGGTTCAAGTCCGATCCTCCCGCCTCACCACGGCTTCTCGTTCGTTGCTCGAACCTGTATCGCGAGAGCGTGTTTCTATTTCGCTCCGCAACAGACTCAGACCAGCAAGGGCATCGCCGATGGCCAGCCGTTCCTCGCGTGTACCCTCGTGGTCTAGCTGCAACTTATGGCGTCGTGCATCAATCGCGGTTTTTGCTGCCCGGAGGCGGGGTTCCATCTCTTCAAACTTGGTTTCAACAACAGCAGCCTCGTAAAGTCCTTGCCAAGCAAAATTGGGTTTCACGATCGGTCCTCTTCTCGGGTGCGGGGGATGGTAGCCAACATCATGCAACGTTCGAAGTCTTGAGTCTGGGCAATATTGCTCATCTCATCGTGCCAGCTTGCGTTTCTGTTGCGCGGACTTGAGCGATTGTCGAACAGTTCATCCGTGGTCTTCCGGTGACGGGCTACCAGAATCCCCGCGATGATTCGCAACACGCGCGGGAAGAAGCCGCCATTTGCGTCCTCCAAGGATACGAACAGCGGCTTCGGCGACGGGGAGGGCTTCCAAGCCCTGACAGGCCGCCGCGGGAATTGTAAATCCTACTTTACAAACTTGGGGGAATACTTTAGTGCGCCCGCTCAAGGGCTTTGCCTAGCGTCGCCGCGCGTCCGAAAAGGCCGTAATTGCTGTTGTCAGGTTTACGCCATGCTCCGCTCAGGCTAGCGGTGAAGTGTGGCGTTGAGTAGCCGAAATTATGAGGAGTTCCAAAGCAACCCGGGGATCTACGCTTTACGAAATAAGAAAAAGACAACTCCGAACGCAATAATCGCCAGTGCCCAAAATGAGGGCGAATGCAGTACGTAGACCTGCGCACCCGTAACAGCGATTAACCCCGTCGCTCCCTGTTCCTTGACCAGAGAGACGGCCTTCCAGTGCAGCCAGGTGAGAAAACACAGGTAGGTGATTGCCGAAGCGAGCAACCCGGCCAGAACTGGTTTTAGATATGGCACGTGTGCCTCACATGCTCACGACAACATTACTCGGTTGCTAAGGCTCGCACCCGCGCGGGGGGAGGGTGCGAAGTTGGGTTTACCCATCGCTTTTTTTATACCTCGCCGAAGATGTTATCTAAAGTAGAAAGAAATAGATTTAGTCACCCCTCCTCAGCCATTAGGCACAGAAGATGTCACACGCGCCAAAGCACCCGGCCCGTAAAGGCTTCGTAGCTCACCACCGTCGTGGGTGTGAAGCTAGCCAGCCAGCACGCAGCCTGGCTCATCGCATCGACCATGTCGTCCTATCGGCCCGACGGAAATGTCGTGATTTGTTCAACAAAGGATTCAGCCCATCCTGCTTTGCGATCAATGTACCAGTCGTGAGCTTGCCATTCGGCCGCTGCGATGTTCATTCGAGACTCCTTACCGCCCTTGGGGTTGATTTCTTGCACACCTGTGAAGACTGAGCCGGAGACGTTCAATCAACGCTGGGCCGTTCGCTGCACCTTCGACGAGCACGGCGGTGATCGGACAATACTTGTTTTCGAAGACGCCTTATCTCGGCTTCCATTGCTGCGACATCGAGGCGCTCGTTTATCACGTCCAGAATGAACCTCTTCCTACCGCTAACAGCGACAACGAGAATGGCCGTGTAGTCTGCGGTAGCCACGGTTTTGAAAGCACAGTCGACCGAAATTACAATGTTATCGAAGCTCGTCGGCAGCGTCTCGTCTCGTTGACCAGTCCTGGGGTCAATGCCACCGAAGTAGCGAGCATCGCTGCGTTTGATAAGGTTCCCTTCAAGCGGCACCGGCCTCTGCTGGTACTGACTGGCATAGACCACGCGATTGCGCTGCTACTCAGCTACGACGTCGGGCGTGAAGCGCGTAGGTTGTAGAACTGCGCCTTTCTTACGCTCGACTACGCGCCCAGAGATCGGGAAAACCCACAGCTCATCCTCCTCGGCCACAAGTCGCACAACCAGATGCGTCCACAGTCCAGGATCTTCACTAAGGAAAAAACCGGTAGTATCCATCTCATGTAAGCGCTGCATGATCACAACGATTGCTGCGGTTGCAGGATCATTGAGCCGCTGTCGGAGTGTGTCGCACGACCAGCGGTTGTTCGAGTAGCGCTCAGAATCGGAAAGCGCCTGCTGCAAACTCATCGGATCATCAAGCATGGCAGTGTCTGCGCCAAGGCCTTCTGCGCCCGACCCGGTAGAGGTGGTTTTAAACCGGTGGCCCGACGCGCGCACAGTCTGTGAGCCGTCCATACCGAAACTCCAAGAACCCCTTCGACTTCCGCCAAGCGAGGAACTGCTAACGTCCGATGAGGAATCGCCCGCCCGGGGGCCTCTTGATACGGCCCCGTTTATCGCGCGCGAGCGCGCCTGGAGAGTTGTGCTTTTCCTTGACAATGGACAATGGACTTACGGATGATCGGCCGTCAGTTTGCGGTTGCAAATCCCGGGTGTTGACGGAGTTGAACCGCCGACACCAGCCTTTTCAGTGCTACGTTATGCTGTGTTTTAAACAACTTAAGTGACTTCAGGTGGCCGCCTAAGTACTTGAGAAGACGTGAGAGACACGAGGATCGTGGGTGGAAATCGTGGGTTCAAACCGCGCTTGCAAAGGCAACAACGGCGAGGGGGCGGTGTTCATTGCCAGTTCCAAGATTACGTCATCGAGGACGCTGCCGTGACAGGGAACTCAGGGTCCATCTGTTATCTCAACGAATGTGGCGACGATTTAGCGCCAACCGAGGGCTGGAGCGACCGTAGTCAGAATTGCCTCAATGACATGCGCATTGTAGGAAACACCTAGTTGATTTGGAATGGTTAGCAATAGCGTGTCGGCCTCCGCGATCGCCTCGTCGTTTCTAAGCTGCTCGACGAGAATGTCTGGCTCAGCAGCGTAGCTCCGGCCGAAAATCGCCCGTGTGTTTTCGTCAAGGAAACCGATCTTGTCATCTTCCTGACCGCTTCGTCCGAAATAGGCACG
>Ga0210401_10008318_pt1 | contig 10309 bp, 12 predicted proteins | sample IncBWH32MmetaG_FD_150866 | JGI IMG/M metagenome (GOLD analysis project Ga0210401, IMG submission 150866) | Forest soil microbial communities from Barre Woods Harvard Forest LTER site, Petersham, Massachusetts, United States - Inc-BW-H-32-M | ecosystem: Environmental > Terrestrial > Soil >... | reverse complement strand
CTTGTCCAGCCGGTTCATGAACTCCGGCGAAAACTTCCTCCGCGCCGCTTCCACCGCCGTCCGCTCGACCTTCTGCTCCAAGCCGACCGCCGACTTGTCCGACGGCTGCACGAAACCCATGCCACCGTTCATCAATTCCGTGATCTCGCCGCTACCCAGGTTCGAGGTCAGAAAGATCACCGTCTGCGACAAATCGACGCGCCGATTGTCGCCTAAAGTCAGCGTGGCCTTGTCCAACATGCCCAATAGTAGCTGCCACAATGCGTCGGACGCCTTCTCGATTTCGTCAAACAACAAGAACGAAAGCTTCAGCTTGTCGGTATGACTCTTCGACAATTCTTCCTGCGTGATCAGTGGATGCGTTTCGCGGTGCCCCAGATATCCCGGAGGCGAGCCGATCAACTTCGCGATCTCGTGCGAGTGTTGGAATTCCGCGCAATCCACCTTGATCAGCGCGCGCGCATCCCCGAACAAAATCTCCGCGGCCGCTTCGACAATCCGCGTCTTGCCCGAACCGGTCGGCCCGAGCAACAACAAGTTTCCCACCGGGCGCCCGGGCGAGTTCAAACCGGCGCAGAACACTTGGTACAAATCGACCAGCGCCTGAACGCCCTCGTCCTGCCCCACGATTTTCGCCCGCAGCGCGGTTTGGAACTCCATGGTATCCGTGCTGCGCTGACTTGGGTCCAGTGGAAGGATGATGTCTTTCATGGCCGCCTCCTTACGTCCCGCGGGTGCGGGGACGCAGTACCAAACCGCCCACGATGAAGGTCAAACTGCGACAACTTCACCTGTAGCGTGGATTGAAGCAGCCGCAACTGCACCAGCAACTCCCCGGCCACGCCGGACGATTCAGAAACTCGGAGAATCGGCGGAAACAAATCCGCCAGTTCTAAATTCAAGTCTCGCAACTCCCCTAGCAACTTCTGCACTACCGGGGAGTCAGAATCGGCGAGATCGATCTGCTGGCTATTCACCTGCTCCCGCAGCGCTCGCCAGTTGAGCTCCACAAACGGGTGTTTCTTGGAAACTTCGCGCACCACTCGATCGGTGATTTGCGCGCGTTCCCCAAGGCGGGCCAAGTGAATCTGCTTCACCTTCTCGCCCCGGCGCACGTTGTGCACTAGGTAGAACTTCTTCCCCTTGCGCCGCACGAACGCCATAACTCTGCCTCGTATTTTCCCGACCTATGTGTAGTGTACCGTTCTTCCACTACACACTGCAACGGAAAATTCACAAACCCGCAACAAATGTTTCGAATGCGTTATGACAACAAAATACATCCTGCACGCTCCAACGCTTCATTCGTTTTTTCGTTCCGTTCCATTCGTCTGGCGCATTCAATACCAGCTCTCTTTCGTAAACAATTTCCTCTGATTCATTAGATGCGTCAGCGGCCATTCTTGCTCCTGCAAATCGCAGCGCCCCGTTTGCGATTCGTCCCGCAATTGTAATTTCTTCGTCCTGCCCACCAACGTCTTCATCGGCTGCCAATCCTCACTGTATTAAACCCAGGTCCAGCTGTTTTGTCTTGTTGCTAATGGCACGTACCGCTACCATGTCCGGCGCTAAGACCCCGTTCATTCCAACCATCATCGAACCGAGGCGCTACATGTCTTCTTGGGATCCGGTCTATCGTCTGGTGAAACAAATTCCCCGCGGCAGGGTTCTATCCTATGGGGCGCTCGCTAAAATACTGCGTCTACGCGGCGGAGCCCGCAGCGCAGGCCGCGCCATGGCCGCCACGCCCTCCGGGAAAGGCATCCCCTGGCACAGAGTCCTCGGCGAAGGGGGCAAAATCCTGGTCCGCGAACCCTACGCCTCCCTCCAAAAAAAACTCCTCGAAAGTGAAGGTGTAAGCGTGATCGAATTCCGCGTCAACCTGAAGCAGTACCTCTGGACCCCTGCTACGAAAAGAACTACCGAAACAAAACCCAAGTCCGCAAAACAAAAGCCAGCAAGCGAAAAGAGAACCCGCAAACGCACTCCCAACTAAGCGATGCGATTCCCTGTAGCCGCCCTCCTGGTTTCGGAGGGCGGGGTTTAGATGCCACACCTCCACACTCATAGGCCAACCCGCATGATCGCCCGTGCCACCACCAACCACCGCGCCCGCTCAACTGCTGTATGCTATACCTTCACCGAATGCAGCGACCCGTAGGGCGCCGAACGATTGCACCACCCAAAAAAGCAAAAATGCCCGAGCCCGTCATCCAGGTAGAAAATCTCGTAAAACGCTACGCCGACGTAGAAGCCGTCCGCGGCGTTAGTTTCACCGTCGAAGAAGGCGAAGTCTTCGGCCTGCTAGGCCCCAACGGCGCCGGCAAAACCACCACCGTAGAAATCCTCGAAGGCTTACGCACCCTCGACGGCGGCCGCGTCTCCGTCTGCGGCCTCGATCCGCAGCGCGATTCCGAAAAACTCAAGAACGAAATCGGCGCCGCCCTGCAATCTACTTCCCTGCCCGACAAGCTAAAGGTTTTCGAAGCCCTCAAACTCTTCGCCGGCTTTTACTCCCGCCGCCGCGATCCCGAAGAATTGCTGAAGCGTTTCGGCCTCGTGGAAAAGCGCGACACCTTCTACAGCAAGCTCTCCGGCGGCCAAAAGCAACGCTTGGCCCTGGCCATGGCCCTGGTTAACAATCCCCGCGTTCTCTTTTTCGACGAACCAACGGCCGGTCTTGATCCCCAAGTCCGCCGCGAGATCTACGACATCATCGACGAACTCCGCCGCGAGAAAAAAACCATCGTCATGACCACGCACTACATTGAGGAAGCCGAGCACCTCTGCGATCGCGTCGCCATCGTCGATCACGGCAAAGTCATCGCCCTGGGCACGCCCCGCGAACTCAAGGCGGGTTCCGCCGACAAAACCCGCATTGAAGTTCGCCTCGCCCGCCCCGAGTCCGAAGCCGTCCTGACAAAGCTCGACGGCGTCTCCGACTGCCGCAATTTAAACGGAGGTTACGCGCTCCACTGCCAGCGCCCGCCGCAAGCCATCGTAGCCCTCGTGAAGCATCTGGAAGCTCAAGGCAACGAACTCGTCAGCCTGGAAATCGCCACACCCTCTCTTGAGGACGTTTTCATCGAACTCACCGGCCGGAGACTTCGCGATTGAAGCACTTTCTTACTCTCACGAACATGCGCATCCGCCTCACGCTGCGCAATAAAACCTTCTTGTTCTTCGGCCTGATCATGCCTTTCGGCTTTTTCTTCGCTTTCGCCGGCGTCTTCGCCAAGGGCGACCCTGCTGCGGTTCGCTTTTTGCTCGGTCCGGTGATCTCCCTCGCCGTGATGGGCGCCTTCTGGGGACTAAGCGTTGCTCTCGTGACCTTTCGCGAGCAAGGAATCCTGCGCCGCTTTCACGTCACGCCAGTTACCTCCGCCGATATGCTCGCCTCCAGCATCGTCGCCAACTATCTTCTGATTCTCCCCACCATCATCATCGAACTGCTCCTTTCCAAATTCATATTCCACGTAACCGAGTTCGGCGACCTGTTCTCTCTATTCATTATGGTCACCATTGGCGTGATTTCCTTCGGCTCGATGGGCCTCGTAATCGCCAGCGTCACCAACACCATGCAGGAGACTCAAGTCCTCAACCAGCTCATCTGGTTCGCTCTCATCTTTCTTTCCGGTGCGACGGTGCCTTTGTCGGACCTCCCTAAGACGGCGCAGGCTTTCGGCGTCTTTCTTCCCGCCACCTACCTCGTCTGGGGCCTGCAGGACGCCATCTTCTTTTCCGCCCCCATTTGGCGTCTTGGGACCGAAACCTTGTCTCTCTTCTGCTGGGCCTTTCTCACTTTCTTCGTCGCCTCGCAGCTTTTCCGCTGGGAACCCGAATCCAAGATTCCACGCAGAGCAAAGCTCTGGGCCGCCGCCACCGCCCTCCCCTTCCTGCTCTTGGGGATTTGGGAGAACCACACCGGGACCATCCTCCTGCAATCCGACGCGGCCTACCGCTCCATCAACCGCCCCTCAAAAACAAATCAACCATCCAACGTTCCGTCAACCCCGGCCGACAAATAACGCAAAAGCAATCCTGGACCAATTCCAATCCCATCCCGAAAATGCAGGGGAGCGCTTCAGCGCGTCCCCTCGTCGCGTCTTGGCTCGCTTCTACCCCAACACCGCCTGGTCCCACTTACAAACCCGCCAATTTGGTTTTCCACCCCGCCACCTCATACCACCGGATGCGTTGACGCGTGCCACCCGCTACCGTATTCTGCAATTTCGATCGGCTCGAAGCGGCCACGAACAAAGGGAGCAACCATGCCTGTCACCAAGACCGAAAAAATCTGGCACAACGGAAACTGGATCAACTGGGACGACGCCACCCTTCACGTCCTTTCCCACGTGGTCAGCTACGGCTCAGCGGTCTTCGAAGGCATTCGCTGCTACGAGACCAAGCAGGGCCCTGCCATCTTCCGCCTCCGCGAGCATATGCAGCGCCTCGTCAACTCCGCGAAAATCTATCGCATGGATCTGCCCTTCACGATCGATCAATTCTGCAGCACCGCCACTGAGCTAGTCCGCCAAAACAAACTCAACTCCTGTTACGTGAAACCCATCGTCCTACGCGGCTACGGCGAAGTCGGCGTCAACCCGCTGAGCTCCCCGATCGACTGCTACATGGCCTGCTGGACCTGGGGCGCGTACCTGGGTGCGGATGCGCTAACAAAAGGTGTAGACATCGGCGTAAGCTCCTGGACCCGCATCGCTCCCAACACGCTGCCCGCCATGTCCAAAGCCGCGGCAAATTACATGAACTCGCAACTCATCCGCATGGAAGCCTCCTTCAACGGCTACGCCGAAGGTATCGCTCTTGATTCCGGCGGCCACGTAAGCGAAGGCTCCGGCATGAACGTCTTCCTGGTGAATGACGGCGTCCTCTACACCCCTCCGCTAGCCACCAGCATCTTGCCGGGCATCACCCGCGACTCGGTCGTAAAGATGGCCGAAGATCTAAAGATCCCCGTCAAGGAAACTGTAATCCCGCGAGAAATGCTCTACATCGTCGACGAAGTCTTCTTCGTGGGCACAGCCGTAGAGATCACTCCGATCCGCTCCGTCGATCACATCCAGGTAGGCAAAGGCATAGCAGGCCCAGTAACCCGCCGCCTCCAGGAAGAATTCTTCGCCATCACCAGCGGCAATAAACCCGACCACCACAACTGGCTAACCCCAGTAAACGCCCCAGTAACCACAGCCCGCTGAACCTGTAGCCCTGTAGCCGCCCCCTCTTTTACCCTGAGCTTCGAAGGGCCGAGAGGGCGGGATTCAGATTCCACTCAACGCAGCGCATTTGGGTCAGCCCAGGCTGTGGCAAGTCGCCACTTCCATTCGCATCTACTCGTATCGACGACTCCATTTGCTCGTAAAAGAAAAGACCCGCGTCACTCCTCACTACTTCGCCTTCACACCCTCAAGTTTGGTCTTGCGAATTCCCGAGCTCAATTCTCCTTCCCCATTCCCACCTCCGCCGCTAGAATTCTCTCGTCCCCGGGGCGCATCCCAACCCGGCTGGGAGGATCCTGGATGTACAACATCCCGCAGAAACTCACCGCCGAATTTCTAGGCACCTTCGCTCTCGTCTTCTTCGGTGAAGGCGCCATCTGCGCCGACCAGTTCCTGCACGGTGCCGGAGGTCTGGGCCTCCTCGGCACAGCCGCAGCCCACGGCCTGGCGATCGCCGTCATGTTCACCGCGTTCAGCCAAGTCTCCGGCGGCCATTTCAATCCCGCCGTAACCATCGGCTTCTGGGTCACCAAGCGCGTCAACACGATCGACGTGTTCCTCTACTGGGCTGCCCAACTCGTCGGCGCCATTGCCGCAGCCTTCGTCCTGAAAGCCATCATGCCCGAAGACACCTGGCGCGCCGTAGCCCTCGGCACTCCAGAGATGATTCGCGACCTCCCGCGCATCTCCGCCATGAGCTTGGAAGCCTTAGCAACGTTCTTCTTCGTCCTGGTTTTCTTCGCCGCCGCGGTAGACGACAACCAATCCACTGCCCGCTCCGTCGCAGGCTTCGCCATCGGCCTGACGTTCGCCTTAGGCATCATGGTCGCAGGTCCGTTCACAGGCGGCGCCCTAAACCCCGCCCGTGCCCTGGGTCCAGCCCTGGCCTCGACCCACTGGGCCAATTGGGGTGTCTACTGGGTAGGCCCCCTGGCGGGCGGCTTCCTAGCCGGCCTTCTCTACGACTCCCTCTACCTAAAGAAACCGTAGCCTAAATCGACCCGCCACAACCTGTAGCGGCCCTTTCCGAGAGGGTCGGGCTTCAGCCCGGCCGACGCGGTTCCTTTTCGACTTCTTCCCTTCCTCCGTTTGCTGCGTCGTTCCGCCGGCGTCACGACGGGCCGCGGGCGGCGTTCTTGTGCGCGGTGGCTTGGACTCGGAGCACGATCATGTAGATAACGACGGCGAGGTTGGCCAGCAGAATCACCCACTTGACAGGGAGGGGGTGGCGGATCAGCGAATACATCTCCCAGGGGAGATACATGGCGCCGGAGAGGAGAGCGAACCATTCGGCCCATTCGCGCGCGTTCCAAAGACCGTAGGCTTCCGCAAAGCGCACGACGGAATAGACCACCGCGGCGCCAGCCAAGGCCCACAGGCTCTTGTCCGACGCGTGACTCGCGGCGTTGATGAAGAGATTGGAGAGGTGACCTCCGGGACTGGCGTGAAGAAAGCGGATCACTTGCTCAGCGGTGTCTTCCAGATTCTTGTGGAGGAATCGGAGGAGACCGAGCCCCAGCACCAGAACAAGGATCCCTTTGGCAGCCTCAAACATGGCGACGGAGCGAAGCGCGACGGTGGTCCTGGACGGGTGCATAGGCTGGATGCCACGTAGACGGTACGGTCTGACGGGGAAAAGTTCAAGTGGCACCGGAAGTCTGTGGTGAAAACGACCCGGCAGGAGTTGCGTGCGAGGATGTGGGTTTCTGACTTTCATGGCCCGGCGCGAGTACGCTGGCGGTTGAAAGCAGAGCTGACTAGTTAACAATTTGCCCCCCTCCCCCCACCTTTTTTTGGAAGTGCGGATTCTAAAGGACTTTAAGTGCCGTGTTTTTGGATCTGCGGATTGTAAAGGAGTTACGGGTGCATTTCGTGTAAGTGCGGATTGTAAAGGGGTTAGGAAGAAGTTGACAGTCGACAGTTGAAAGTCGAGAGAAAAGGGAGAGGAAAGATAAGACCGGGAAGGGATAACAGCACGGTCCGGGCTGTGGCTTCGCCTGCGCATGGGGTTATTCCGTTGCAGTGGCGTCGGGGGGGATAGCTGGTGAGGGTGGCCTGGAATTGGAGAGGTGAATGCCGTTGTCGATCAGGTCTTTCCAGGTCTCGAAGGAGTAGACGAATTTGGTTTCTTTCTTGGCCATGGGCAGGGAGAGGAGCATTACCTGGCCCAGATAGGCGAGGGTGGCGGCGGTACGTTGGGGGATGCGGTTTTGGGCCAGGGCGGTGAAGACTTTGCCCATCACGTGGTTGATGTCGGCGGCGGTCAGGAAATCGCCGGTGAAGGTGGCAGCCATTTCCGCGCCCAGGCGATGGGATTCGAGGAGTTGGTGCTCGGCGTGGGCGTGGAACAGGCAAAGCGATGCGTGATTTTTATGCCGGAGCATGCGGCATTGGCGGTTGTCGGAAAAGGCGAACTGGCAGAATTCAGGGTGGTTGGAGCGAGTTTCGGTCATTTGGGGTCACCTTTGGAAGAGAGATTTTTGCCACAGAGAGCACAGAGGACACAGAGACGGACAGGTCTTGATTTAAGGATGTGACGAGGTCAAAGCGGGAGAGAACCTGGCGAGCGATTTGGGCGGACAAGGGACTCCCTGCCTTTTCTCCGCCGCAAAATGCAGAAACACAGTCAGTATACACGAAACTGGAATGAAGTCAAGAGAATAATTATACCGAATGGTTATTCGAACGATTGGGAGCGGGGGGAGAGAAGAAAGAGCCCACCCTTGCAAGGAACGCAAGGATGGGCCACCCGCCTGCAATATCTGCACACTTTTATTTCACCTCTGTCTACTTTCTTGCCGACGCTCCAAGCGGTGTAGTCTTGAATGACGTTCATAAATAATTTCTTCTCGGCCTGAACGAGCATCACCTGTTCCGGCAGCCGTCGAGCATTGCGTTGTACCCAGTGTCTTTCAAATCCCAGTCCCACTTTTCAGGATGGTCTTTCACGTATTTTTCGATAATCGCAGCAACCTGAGATGACTTCATTCCCTCAACGCACATCTCAATCTCCAACAGCACTTTGTTGTTGGCTGGCGCACCGAAGGCAGGAGACATGTACATTCCGTCTAACAAACCCATCGCGTACATCCTTTGTGTGCCGCTGGCAAAATCTAGGTATTCGCTAGCTTTCAAGAAACCGTTGTGGATGGGTTCGCCCCGGTGCAAGCCTTCATGGTCTTGCTTTGCGAAACGATGGAAGCGATGAGCGTCACTAAGAGCAACGGTACGATGGCTTTCTTCATGGGCTGGGCACTCCTTGACAGCTACTTTATCTCAAAATAAACAGCCAAGCTTCTAGCTTATGTGATAAAACCACGCAAGATATTCTTGGAGCACGCCATGCAGCCAGCACCAAAGTCACTTGCTTTGTACGAATCCGATGAAGAACGTCGTGAAATCGTTAAAGAGATTAGAAGTCTAAAGTTTAAGGACGGCACGAGGTTTATAGAATCACCGGAGGAGGCCGTACCTTTGCTGATGATAATACTCAGCATGAGGAAGGACAAAGAAGCCGTCCTGAACATCGCTCGCAAGTATTGGGACTGACCAACATTAAGAAAAAAACCGGGCGGGTGGACAGACTAAAATTTGCTGACATGAGGATCGTTCAGAGAATATTTCTGCGATACGTCTCGCGACAGTATAGAGACGTGGAGGGTGCACCAGGTTCGGTTTTTTTGGAGTTGACGCGAATGTTAAGAAAACTTCCCGTCGTCACCGCTGGTTGCCTGGGCCACCCACCCACACGACAAGAGTTTCTTCAGGGGCTGAAGAGTCTGTGTGAGAACTGAAAGAAAAGGCCCTCAGCGGCTAAGGCCTTGTTGATTCGGCTTCAGTTACGGCACGGCTGAAGCCGTGCCCTGACGAAAACCGGAGCTCTCACACAGACTCTGAAGCCCGTGGTTTTGGAGTTACGCCGGGGCCCTTCGAGGCTCAGGCTCAAACTGAAGGCCCGGCATCCTGAAAGGCGGCTTCCGTCCGCTGCGAAGTGTGCGGAAAAAACAAAAACCGCACCCTTAAAAATCAAGGGTGCGGCACCCGGGGACAATGCCCTCGGACAAAAACTGAGGGCGCATCAGCGGTTAAGCTTTTGCGCCCTCTTTAAACTGAGCCGTAAAGTTTCTGACCTTCGCGACCCGATCTGATTGCACGACCGCCGTTAGGGGGTTGCGCACTCCAGACCGAGCCGTGAGGGCTTCGAGCTTCGCAGTTCAATCTCGCCGCGCAGCCGCGGTTAAGCTGCTGTGCGCTCTAACTGAGCCGTAAAGTTCTTTTCCGGTTCAATCTGGCGTGAAGATATTCTTGTTGGTAAACGGCGTCAATCAAATTCGCGCGCGAGCTCTGTGAAAATCTGTGAACGACTGTGCAAAGTGGCCGGAAGAGAGATTCCTCGCTTCACAGGCCGACCCATGCGCTCGGAAGCGAATGGACAAGAAAAAGTCGGCCTGTTTCGCTCGGAATGACGGCGGCGACGCAGAGTTCGATCCAGAGAAAGCAGAGCCGCACCCTTTGAAACCCAAGGATGCGGCACCCGGGGAGAAGACCCACCCTTGCAAAAAACGCAAGGATGGGCCACCCATCGGACAACAACCTCAAGACCCAGGTTCAAAAAGCGAACCTGCGGCACCCTCCGCGTTGCTTTGGTTTGTGCATGTAGGAAAACTTTTCGTCGTCACCGTTCATTGTCTGGGCCACCCGCCCACCCTCCGCGTTAGTTTGGTTTGTGCATGTAGGAAAACTTTTCGTCGTCACCGTTCATTGTCTGGGCCACCCGGGCGGTAGAACTTGAGTCCTTGACTGCGATCTCCGACCCGCGAGACGAGATGAGCATGCGTACCAGTCTGCTTTCCCTCAACTTGGTGCCATAGAAGGGCACCAGGAACAGCCCACGGAACACATCTTTCAATAATGCCCGGTGCTGATTGAAGCTAAATAGTCCGCGCCAGCCGAGCTTCCCGAGAAGAGAGAGCCGCAATCGTGCAAGGTCGAAAGCCATCCTCGACAAAGATGCCGGAATGTCTTCCTCACGGTGGTGTTCGTAGTACGGGAAGTTCATCGACGCACAGGAT
>Ga0210401_10008317_pt1 | contig 10310 bp, 8 predicted proteins | sample IncBWH32MmetaG_FD_150866 | JGI IMG/M metagenome (GOLD analysis project Ga0210401, IMG submission 150866) | Forest soil microbial communities from Barre Woods Harvard Forest LTER site, Petersham, Massachusetts, United States - Inc-BW-H-32-M | ecosystem: Environmental > Terrestrial > Soil >... | reverse complement strand
TCTTTTGCAAAGGGAAACTTTCATCGGCGGTGCCATATATTTCTATCTCTTTTGCCTGAATTTCAACCGTTTGCCCTTGGCCTTGTGATTTAACAAGGGTGCCCTTTATGCAAACACATGCCCCTGTGGTAACATTCTTAAGTACCTCCTCAGGAAAAGAAGCAATATTTACTACCGCCTGTATATTATATATAATGGAACCATCATTAACTGCAATAAAAGCAACTTCTTTACTTCCGCGCTTGGTGCGTACCCATCCCTTTACCTCAACTTCCCTGTCATAGTCAGTAGAAGCAAGCAATTCTTTAACACTGTTCTTTATCATTTTGAGATTTTTTAAAAACTTTAGAGTAAATCTAATTTACGTTCGTCAACATCAATAAGACTGTAAAATTAATGCGTTTTAGCTATTTAGCACTATGAGGGGTGTAAGGAATAAAAATATTTTTAAGAAAACTTTCGGAACTAAAAAAGTTTTCTTAGTTTTGCGCCCTCAAATCATAAAATGAGCGTAAAGAAACAAATACTGGATGCTGCTGAAGAGCTATTCTTCCATTATGGTATAAAGACCATAACCATGGATGATATAGCCAAGCACCTGGGTATGTCGAAGCGCACCATTTATGAGAACTTCCCTACCAAGGATGATATTATAGATACCCTGATGAAGAACCACCTGGAGCATAATGTGGATATGTGCAACAACAGAACAGGTGAGAGCAAAAACGCTATTGAGGAAATTATATTTATGATGGAGGACCTGCGTGATATGTTCAGCCGTATGAACCCGCGCATACTTTTCGATCTGAAAAAATTCCATCCCAAGGCTTGGCAGCAGTTCAAGTCTTTTAAAAATGAATTCCTGATAAAAACTATTTCGGATAATATAAAGCGTGGCATAGCTGAGGGAGTGTATCGCAAGAAATTAAATGTAGATGTGCTGGCCCGCATGAGGATAGAACAGGTTGAAATGGCCTGGAACCCTGAAATTTTTCCTTCCGGGAAATATGAACTAAAGGATGTTCAATTAGCTGTATTGGAGCATTTCCTTTATGGTATTACCAATATTAAAGGCCATAAGCTGATTGAAAAATACAAGAAAAACAAAAATGTAACCGTGTCCATATGAGATATAAAGAATTACTTATTTCGCTTGCTCTGCTCTTATTTACTGGCTTCTGCAATGCCCAGCAGAAGAAAGACAGCACGCACAATTTTTCCATACAACAGAGTATTAAGTATGCGCTGGACCACCAGGGCAATGTTGTAAATGCACGTTTCGAAGTGGATAAGGCCAGTGCCAAAGTAAAAGAAATTGTAGGTATAGGCTTACCTCAAATTAGCGCCACCGGCAACATACAGGACTTTTTGAAATTACCTACCACACTTATTCCGGCTCAATTTTTTGGCGGGCCTTCAGGCGAGTTTATTCCATTGAAATTTGGAACACAATACAATACAACTGGCGAAATAGATGCTTCCCAACTTTTATTTGATGGAACCTATATAGTTGGATTGGAAGCTTCGAAAACCTATAAAGAACTTTCCCAAAAAAGCCTTACTCAAACCAGTATTCAAACCGTATCTATGGTTACGAAGGCATATTATACTGTGTTGGTAAATCATTGGAGGCTGCAGATGGTGGGAGCCGATGCGAACAGGCTGAAAAAACTTATGGATGAAACCGAAGCTATGTATAAAAGCGGCTTCACTGAGAAATTAGATTGGGAAAGGATAAAAGTGAATTATAATAATCTTAAAACCCAGCAACTTAATATTGGCAAGCTTGTAAACCTGAGCATGAAACTATTAAAGTTCCAGATGGGCATGCAGCAAAATGATAGCCTTGCCCTAACAGATAGCCTTAAATCTATTCCTATTGTGGCTAATCTTGAGAAGGACACTGCTTTTAATCCTGAAAACCGTATCGAGTATTCATTGGCAGAAAGCCAGTTGAGAGCAAATCAATTGTTTCTGCAAAAGGATCAATTTTCAAACCTGCCCAGTCTTGCATTATATGGATCTGCAAGCTATACAGGCCCGGGTGCAAAGCTTGAAATTTTTAGCTCTGACCAACCATGGTATCCTACTGTTATCGTTGGATTAAAACTTAACGTACCTATATTTTCGGGCCTGCAAAGAATGTACAGAATACAGGAAGATAAGATCGGTGTAAAAGAAAGTGAAGTTCTGTTAGGTACCCTGAAACAAAGCATTAGCCTGGATATAGCAAACAGCAGCACCAATCTGCAAAATGCACTTGCTGACTTAATAAACCAGCAGGAAAATATGGACCTTGCCCAAAATGTAGAACACGATTCCAAAATAAAATATGAAGCCGGTACAGGTTCAAATTTAGAAGTAGTGGATGCTGAAACAGCACTTACAGAAGCAGAAAGTAATTATTACAGTGCCCTGTTCAATGCACTTGTTGCAAAGGTGGATTATGAGCAGGCGAAAGGAACACTTTATAAAAAATAAAATACGTTTATGAAAAACAAAATCGGGCTAATTGTTCTTGTATCATTTATGGTGGCATGTGCGCCCAAAGGGAATAAGCTGGAAAGGAATAAAACCAAACTGGCTGAACTTATAAAGCGGGATGCGAGTCTCAGGGACAGCATACAGGCCCTCCAGGACACTGTTAATGCTGAAGGTGGGAAGGACCTAAAAACCACACGTGTAAATGCACAGGATATTGCCATGCATTCATTCAGACATTATGTGGAGGTTCAAGCTTCTGTTTACGGACAGGATAACATAAACGTAAGCCCTCAAATGCCTGGTGTGGTTAAGAGCATTATGGTAACTGAAGGGGATAAGGTAAGCAAGGGACAAGTGCTTGCTGATGTAGATGATGCTGTTCTGTTGCAAAACATACAAGAGGTTCAAACATCTTTAGATCTTGCTAAAACCTTGTTCGAAAAACAAAAAGGTTTATGGGACCAAAAGATTGGAACCGAAGTACAATACCTGAGCGCCAAGAGTAATTATGAATCTATGCAGAAGAGAATGTCAGCCTTACAACAACAGGATGATATGACTAAAATAAAATCGCCTATTGATGGTACTGTTGACGCGGTAAACATCAAAATTGGTGAATCTGTAGCACCTGGAATGCCAAGCATTAAAGTGGTAAATATGGAACAATTAAAAGTAAAGGGTAATGTTACCGAAGCTTACATAGCAGATATCCACGAAGGAGATTCTTTGCTTGTAAGTTTCCCTGACCTGCACCAGGAAGTGGCAACAAAAGCTTCATACGTTTCTCATGCTATTGACGAAGTTAACCGCACATTTACGGTAGAAGTTAAACTGCCTCAAAGTCCAAACTATCATCCAAACATGATAGCGATGATGAAGATCATTGACTATACAAATCCATCTGCTGTTATAATTCCGGTAAATATTGTGCAGAATGATCCAACAGGCGCCTTTGTATTTATAGCTCAAAATCAGAATGGTGTTATGGTAGCTAAAAAACAGCCTGTGAAAATGGGTAAAGTATATAACGGAATGGCTGAAATAACCGACGGACTTAAAACAGGCGATAAGCTTATTACCATTGGTTATGAAGATTTGAATAATGGAGATGCAATTAGTTTGTAAAATTCATAAAGCGAAAAGTTCATAAAGAAAATCTGAGCAACAGGTAAAACTTATGAATTCTACAGACTTTAAAAACTTTACAGACTTTAAAACTTGATAAACTAATTTAGCATGAAAGACGTATTTAAAGAGTTTAAACCCAGCAGCTGGGCTATCGATAACAAAACGAGCATTTTTGTGCTTACAGTTATTATTACCCTTGCCGGTATAATGTCCTTTAATAGCCTGCCTAAGGAAAAATTCCCTGATATACAGATACCCACCATTTTCGTTCAAACCATATACCCGGGTACATCGCCTGCAGATATGGAGAATTTGGTAACACGCCATATTGAAAAAGAGATAAAAGCAGTATCGGGTGTTAAGAAGGTTACCAGCCACTCCATGCAGGATTTTTCTGCTATTATTGTGGAATTTAATACCGATGTGTCTGTTGATGATGCAAGACAAAAAGTTAAGGATGCTGTAGATAAAGCTAAGTCTGAGTTACCAAGTGATCTTCCTAATCCACCATTAGTTAATGATTTCAACTTTGCAGATATTCCAATTTTGTTTGTCAACCTTTCCGGAGACTTTGACCTCGCAAGGTTAAAGAAGTATGCTGATGCTATTAAAGACAAAATTGAATCTCAGCCTGAAATTACCCGTGTAGATATTGTTGGTGCGCTAGACAGGGAAATACAGGTGAACGTGGATATGTATAAGATGCAGGCTGCTGTGGTTACCATGGGTGACATAGAAAGAGCAGTATCCAGCGAAAACCTTGTAATATCAGGTGGTACAGTTACCATAGGTAATAAAGAACGCTCACTTACTGTATCGGGCCAGTTTAATAATATGGACCAGATTAAAAACCTGGTAATACGCTCCATGGGTGGTGCAACTCTTTATCTTAAAGATATTGCCTCAGTAAAAGATACAGCAGCCGATGCTGTAAGTTATGCTCGTTTAGATAAGAAGAACGTAATATCTCTGAATATCGTAAAACGCAGTGGTGCCAACCTGATCGATGCATCCGACAAGGTGCGCGACCTGGTTAGTGATATGCAATTGCATTCCTTCCCTCCTAACCTGCACATTACTATTACAGGAGATCAATCAGACCAAACACGCCATACTCTGCACGATCTTATCAATACCATTATTATTGGTTTTATATTGGTTACCATCATCCTGATGTTCTTTATGGGTGCTACCAATGCATTGTTTGTGGCGCTTTCTGTTCCTCTCTCCATGTTTGTAGCATTCCTTATTTTACCGGGCCTTGGATACTCTCTTAATATGATAGTGCTTTTCGCTTTCTTATTAGGATTAGGTATAGTTGTAGATGATGCCATTGTAGTGGTTGAGAACACCCACCGTATTTTCGATAATGGTAAAGTAAGTATTACTACTGCTGCAAAATCTGCTGCGGGTGAAGTATTCCTACCTGTATTATCGGGTACACTTACTACGCTTTCTCCATTTATTCCTTTGGCTTTCTGGGGCGGTATCATAGGTAAGTTTATGCACTATATGCCTGTCACACTTATTATAACACTTAGCGCTTCCCTGTTTGTAGCCTATATAATTAATCCTGTTTTTGCTGTTACATTTATGAAACCTCATAAAGAGGGTGAAGGCAGCAAACCGGGCAAATGGACAAGAGGTACCTCTATTATTACCATAATTTTTGTCGCTATAAGCCTATTATTCTATTTAGGTGGAAACAAAGGAATGGGAAATTTTGCCCTTACACTTTTGGCAGTTCACTTCTTATATAAGTTTGCTTTGGTAGTTGCGGTTCATAAATTCCAAACTAATATTTGGCCACGTTTCCAGGCAAGGTATTCACGTTTCCTGCAAAGAGCTATCAAACATCCATACATAACTCTTGGTTCGGTTATCGCTATTTTTGTATTCTCCATTTTCTTATTCAGCAAGCGTACACCTAACGTTGTATTCTTCCCTAAGGGAGATCCTAACTTTATCTATGTATATCTTAACCTGCCCATAGGAACAGATGTAAACTATACGGATTCGGTAACCAAGGTACTTGAAAGTAAAGTTTATAAAGTTATTGGTGAGCATAATCCACTTGTTCAATCTTTCATTACTAACGTTGCAGTTGGCGCTACTGACCCTAGTGATAACGACAATGGTACATATCCTAACAAGAGTAAGATAGGCGTAGCTTTTGTCGATTTTTCTGAAAGGCATGGAATATCAACTGCAAGGTATTTAGATACTTTGCAGAAAGCGGTGCAGGGTATTGCAGGTGCCGAAATATCAGTTGACCAGGAAAAGAATGGCCCGCCTACAGGTAAGCCTGTTAACATAGAAGTGCGTGGTGATGATTATAAAGTACTTGCAGAAACCTCTCAAAATCTTTTGCACTATCTCGACTCAATGTCCATACCGGGTGTGGAAGAATTAAAATCGAATCTGCAGAAGAATAAACCTGAAATAGTATTTGATATAGACCGCGAACGTGCCAACTTCCAGGGTATAAGTACCGGGCAAATCGGTCAGGAAATACGTACAGCAGTTTATGGTTATGAAGCATCTAAATACCGCGACCTTAACGATGAGTACCCAATCATGGTGCGTTATCAAAAGAGCCAGCGTGAAGATGTAGGAGCTTTAAGGAATTTAGATATGACTTTCCGTGATATGAATATGCATGGCGAAATACGCCAGATACCGCTTTCCACTTTTGCTAACATACATTATGGAAGAACCTACGGTGCTATTACACGATTAAATGAAAAGCCTGTAATTACGCTTTCCTCCAATGTGCTAGGCGGCTTTAATCCTAACCAGGTTGTGGGACAAGTAACAGCAGCTATAAAGAACTTCAGGGCTCCACGTGGCGTAGATATAGAACTAACGGGTGAACAACAAGATCAAAAGGAAACAGGAGCTTTCCTTGGGCGTGCCTTTATGACTGCTCTTGGTTTAATATTCCTTATCCTTATCACACAGTTTAACTCGGTTAGCAAACCTGTTATTATACTTTCAGAAGTTATCTTCTGTATCATTGGTATTTTACTGGGCTTCTCTATCACAAAAATGGATATGTCCATTGTAATGTGTGGTGTAGGTTTCGTGGCATTGGCGGGTTTAGTAGTCCGAAATGGTATATTGCTTGTTGAGTTTACCGACCTCTTGGTAGAACAAGGATCTAGCGTAAAAGACGCAGTGGTAGAAGCAGGAAGAATAAGAATGACACCTGTATTACTTACTGCTATTGCAACTATTTTAGGTTTGATTCCATTAGCGGTAGGTTTGAATATTGACTTCGTAACTATGTTCTCCGAGTTTAATCCGCACATCTTCTTTGGTGGTGATAGTGTTGCATTCTGGGGGCCATTATCATGGACCATGATCTTTGGTTTAAGTTTTGCAACCTTCCTTACCCTTGTGGTTGTGCCGGTTATGTATTACCTGGCCGACAAGTTAAAAGGCAAGACCAAAAGGCTTACCCAAAAAGGACAATCGGTTACCCCGGCAATAGAAGAAGTGGCTGTAAACTAAGAATTTGTTGCCGGTAATTCATTCTTAACACTTGCCTGAACAGCAATCGATTCCTGATGTATCAAGTTGTATATTCTTTCAATGAAGCATGTATTCAGGCCTATTGACTGTGCCATGCTAACTTTGTTTTTCAATACTTCTTGCCATCGCTTTGCCTGCAAAATTTCCATATTATTGGCCCTTTTGTACTCTCCTATCTGTTTCGCAATATCTATTCTCAGGCTTAAGGTCTGAAGTAGTTGTTCATCTGCTTGATTTATTTTTTCCCTAAGTTCTTCCAGGTTATTTGATGGGGTTACCGTTTTCATTTTATATTCTGTTTAAACTTTGCCCTTATTCTTTCAGATATAGGAATTGGGTTGCCGTCATCATCTATTCTTACAAAGATCATACGAGTTGAACAAACCAATTTTTCAACTTCGGTATATACATTATAGCCCCTGGCTTCTACTTTAAGTGTTATGGATGAATTTCCAATCTTCTCAATTCCGCAATATATTTTTATAATTTGTCCCACTTTCACAGGCCTTTCAAATATCACTTCCTCCATTTTCTTTGTTATCATTCTGGGCGTGTCGCATACCTCGCAGGCAAAAATAGAGGTTGCCTCATCCAGCAGTGACATCATTTTACCACCGAACATATTGCCATGCAACCCTAAATCTTTAGTCATACATAGTCTTGAATTGCGATATATAAGATTACCCGCACATAGTTTCATAACCTCAGCCAAGTCATTATTTATAGTTCCGTTTACTTTATTTTTTGTTTCCATGGTATTTTATTAGGAGAGGCAAACGCTCTTGTTCATTTGTAAATTGTCAAGTACGATCTTGTGTCTTTTATACCAGCCTAGAACAGAAAAATTGCGCGTCATTCGGTCAATTATTTTTAACAGTTCCACATGTTCTTCTGCCGATTCCCATTCCATATCCAGGTAAAAAGCATACCTATTGGATTTACCTTTAACAGGGAGAGATTGTATTTTAGTGAGATTAGCTCTGTTAAGCGCAATCATTCCTAATACATCAGATAACAAGCCCGGGGAATCTGACAATTCAAACCTGACTGTAGTTTTATCCCCGTTATCTTCGAATGGGTTATGTTTGGCAATAATTAAAAAGCGGGTATAATTCTCCTCTATATCGCCAATATTGGGCTGAACTATTTCAAGATTATAAAGTGCCGCTGCAGCCGGGCCTGCAATCGCTGCACGATCCCTGTAATTTTCCGAGCGTATTTTCTTTGCAACTGAAGCAGTATCATCTCCCTCTACAATAACCATTTCAGGATGTTCAGACAAAAAATTTGTGCATTGGGCAAGCGCCATAGGGTGTGATTCCACATAACGGATATCTTCTATGCTTACGTTCTTGTTTGCCAATAAATGAAGCCCTATAGGCAGGTATGTTTCGCCTATGATAAAGAATTTGTAATCTTTAATGAGATTGTAGTTTGGTAGTATGCTGCCCGCAATAGAATTTTCAATTGCCATAACTGCATAGTCTATACCATTATGCGATAATTGTTCGCACACATTTTTAAATGTGTTGCATTCAATAATATCAACATCATCCTTAAAATAGAGCCTTGTAGCCTCATGATGGTAAGAAGCAGCTATTCCTTGTATGGCAACCTTTAATGTTCTCATTTTGTATTTATTTTCCGACAAAATTATATTATACAGTTTATTTTATTTAAATATGTATTATATTAAGTAAATTATTCTTTAATTTGTATAGTTAAAAGACTATTCATCCTAATTAAGCTAAAATAATGACTGAAACAGGAAAAAATTCTGCACTGTTAGATGCTACCGATAAGCGGATTTTAAATCTTATACAGAAGGATTCACAGTTGAGTGTTAAGGAAGTTGCCGATGTGGTTGGACTCTCTGCATCACCAACCTATGAGAGAATTAAGCGCATGGAGCGCATAGGCGTAATTGCCAAATACGTTGCCTTATTAAATAAAGAAAAAATAGAGAGGGAGCTGGTTGCAATATGCCATGTACGCTTAAGGGAACATTCGCAGGGAATGTTATCCAAATTTGAAAAGGCTATAGTAAAGTTTGATGAAGTAATGGAAGTGCAATGCCTCTCTGGTTCAATAGATTACTCTTTAAAAGTGGCTACCAGGGATATGAAAAGCTACCAGGATTTTGTATTGAACAAGCTTTCATCTCTTGAAAACATAGCTAATGTGCAGAGCTCTTTTGTGATGAAAGAAATCAAATTTGAAACTGCCTATAAGCTTGTCTGAATTAACCGTTTTGGGTTAGGTTATGTACAGGGCAATTTGCTAAATTTGTAGAAAATTGGCACATGCCTCCAGAAACAGGCCTTCTTTCCAAACTTTATTGCGAAAGCATTACCTCATACGTACGCCGTAAAAGCCGTATTGTAAATATCGGTGATGTGCCACTAGGGGGTGATTATCCAATAAGGGTGCAGTCCATGACTACTACCGATACCCTGGATACCGAAGGTACCGTTGCACAATCTATACGAATGATTGAGGCTGGTTGTGAGTATGTACGTATTACTGCCCCAAGCATTAAAGAGGCGGAGAACCTGCAAAATATTAAAAACGAATTGCGCAAAAGAGGATATAAAACTCCCCTTGTTGCCGATATACACTTTACCCCCAATGCCGCCGAAATGGCAGCCCGTATAGTAGAAAAGGTACGTGTGAACCCAGGTAATTATGCCGATAAGAAGAAGTTTGAACATATTGAATATACCGACGATACCTACAATTCAGAACTAGAAAGAATAAGACAAAGGTTTATTCCACTTGTAAAAATTTGTAAGGAATATGGCACCGCTATGCGTATAGGTGCTAACCACGGTTCCCTAAGCGACAGAATTATGAGCCGTTATGGAGATACGCCCCTTGGTATGGTTGAATCTGCCCTAGAGTTTTTGAGGATATGTGAAGAGAATAACTATTACCAGATCGTGCTTTCTATGAAATCCAGCAATCCACAGGTAATGGTTCAAGCATACAGGTTGCTTATAGAAAAAATGAATGAGCAAGGGATGAACTATCCTTTGCATTTGGGAGTAACCGAAGCTGGTGAAGGTGAGGACGGCAGGACAAAATCTGCTGCTGGTATTGGTACTTTACTTGAAGATGGTATTGGTGATACCATACGTGTTTCGCTTACCGAGGACCCTGAATTT
>Ga0210401_10008310_pt1 | contig 10314 bp, 9 predicted proteins | sample IncBWH32MmetaG_FD_150866 | JGI IMG/M metagenome (GOLD analysis project Ga0210401, IMG submission 150866) | Forest soil microbial communities from Barre Woods Harvard Forest LTER site, Petersham, Massachusetts, United States - Inc-BW-H-32-M | ecosystem: Environmental > Terrestrial > Soil >... | reverse complement strand
AGCGCGGGTAACATTGGTGAAGCAACAGGAAGAGCAGAGGGAACGGGAGATTTCGCAAGGCATGCTCGAGATGGTGGGTCTTCGAGGAGGCGCGCGACGAGGGAAAATAGGTGCCAGAAACGGGAAGATGGGGGTTGAGCATGGGAGTTAAGGTGGGTGGAAAGTCGAGGAAGGCGAATGCAAATGGCAGTGGGCGGTACCTGGAGCTTCGACTGTATGTAGCGGGACAGTCGCCTAAATCTTTGGCGGCATTGGCGAACTTGAAGAAGTTTTGTGCGGAGCACTTGGACGGACAATACGAATTGCAAGTAATCGACCTGGTGAAGACACCACAATTGGCGCAGAACGACCAAATCCTGGCGATTCCGACTCTTGTGCGGAAACTTCCCGCGCCGATGCGGAAAATTATCGGCGATCTATCGGATAGTGCTCGCGTGCTGGTAGGGCTGGATTTGAGGGATAAAGCAGGTGCAGAGTGAATCGGAAACAAAACGCAGGGAGTGGTAATGGCGCGGAATCACGGAAGAATGGAAAAGAATCCGGCAAGCCGAAATTTCTTTTGCGGCTGTATGTGACGGGGCAGACGCCGCGATCGGTAAAGTCCATCGAAAATCTCAAACGGTTTTGCGAAGAACACCTCAAAGGTCAGTACGAGATGGAAGTGATTGACATCTATCAGCAACCGGGCCTGGCTACGGAAAATCAAATCGTCGCTGCGCCGACGCTGATTAAGAGCTTGCCATTGCCGCTGCGACGGCTGGTGGGAGATCTTTCGAATCAAGATCGCGTGTTGTCAGGGCTAGATCTGAAAATCGCGTAGAGGTGGGAGTGGTGAATAAGCGCAAGAAAAATAGCTCGGCCGCTGCCGTGAACGCGGAGTTGAGGGCGCGGGTGGAAGAGCTTGAGGAAACGCTGCGCGCGATCCGTACGGGCGAGGTGGATGCGGTGCTGGTGTCGAGCGCGCACGGCGATCAGGTGTTTACCTTGCAGGGTGCGGAACACCCATACCGGTTGCTGGTGGAGTCTATCGAAGAGGGTGCGGCCACGCTTTCGGATGATGGCGCGGTGTTGTATTCGAACAGGAGCTTCGCGGCATTTTTCGATGCGCCTCTCGAGAAATTCATCGGAGCGCCGCTGCAGAATTTTGTGACGGGATCTGACGCCGAATTTTTGAAGACGCTGATCATGGGAGCCAAGCTGGCCAGTACGCGGGGCGAAATCCGGCTAGTGAAAAAGCACGGGAAACCGCGAACGATCCGGTTAACGCTGAGTCCGAACCGCGAACTAGGCTTGGAGACGATCTGCGCGGTAGCCACGGAGCTGACGGAGATTGTGGATGCCAATGAGGCGTTGCGAGTGACCGAGACGTCGCTAAGGCAATTGTCCGCGCGCCTGCTGCAACTCCAAGACGAAGAACGCCGGCGGATCGCACGCGATTTGCACGACGTGACAGGCCAGAAGATCGCAGTGCTGTCCATGTCGCTGGACCGGCTGGCGAGGCTCACGGAACAACGCAAACCGGAGGCAAAGGAAACCGTCAAGGAAAGCCGCGAAATCGTAGGTCAAATTGGCGAGGAAATCCGGACGCTGTCCTACATTTTGCACCCGCCCTTGCTGGATGAATGCGGGTTGGCATCAGCAGTGCATTGGTACGCGGAAGGTTTCGAGAAACGCAGCGGCATCAAGCTCGAAGTGAGCGTCGATGCGGACCTTCCCCGCCTGCCTGCCGATGCGGAAACGACGCTGTTTCGCGTGGTGCAGGAAAGCTTGACGAATGTGCATCGCTACTCCGGAAGCGCGTCAGCGAAAATCAAAATTTGGAGGAATTCCGGAGAGGTGCAGCTCGAGATTATCGATTATGGCCACGGGATCAAATCCGGAAGCGCGCGGGCGAAGCTGGATGGACACGCGCCGCTTGGCGTGGGCATTCCGGGAATGCGCGAGCGCCTGCACCAATTGGGCGGCGGACTGACCGTTGATTTTGGGACAAGCGGGACGCGCGTGACGGCGACACTGCCGATCAAGACGGCGGAGCAAGAGTCTGATGAGAGCGTCAGCCAGACGTCGCTGAGCTCTACAATTCGCTCTGCCCAGGATGCTCGCCGTAGAATTCTGATTGCGGACGATCACGAGCTGATGCGGCGGGGGCTGAGGGGATTGCTGGAAAGCCATGACGAGTGGGCGGTCTGCGGCGAGGCGGTCGAGGGAAGTGAAGCGGTGCGAAAGAGTACGGAGCTCAAGCCAGACCTGGTGATCATGGACGTGAATCTGCCGGGGCTGAGTGGGATTGACGCGGCGCTGCAAATCCGGCGGGAGCGCGAAGCGGCGAAGATATTATTTTTCACCGTGCACGATTCCGACGAGGTGATTCGCGAGATTGTGGACGCGGGAGCGCTGGGATATGTGGCCAAGTCGCGCGCGAGTCAGGACCTCGTCGATGCCGTGCGGAATGTGCTGAGCGGCAAGACATTTTTCCCGAATTTGGTGGCAGCGGCGGCTGGACGGAGATAGCGAGGTTTTCCGTTCGGAAGGTAAACCCAGCGGTGATCTGCGCGCACCGGCGTACAGTGCGCGTTTCTTCAACCTAAAATCAAAAAAAAAGAAAACCGCAGGGCTACGCTGACTCCGCCTGCGCTACCGGAGGTCGGTCAGCGGGTGAGGCTCTCGCTAGATTCGACGCGTTCGGGTGTATCTATGCGGATGTCGGTGAGGTCGGACAGCAGGTTGGCAGCCCAACGATAAACGTTGTGTTCGCGGACGGAGCTGCCCATGTGTTGCATGCGGGCGGCTTGCTCGTCGGACGGCATGGTCAGCGCGCGATGTATTGCGCCCGCCAGTTGCTGCACGTCATAAGGATTAATGAGCAGGGCGTCGGTGAGCTCCAGCGCGGCGCCCGCGAACGTGCTGAGGATGAGGGCGCCGCGATTATCATCGCGAGAGGCTACAAACTCCTTGGCGACAAGATTCATGCCATCGTGCAGCGACGTCACCATGCACAGCGAAGCTGCACGATAAAAACGCCCAATTTCCTCGTGCGAATGATGCCGCTTCAGAAACAGGATGGGCTTCCAGTGGCCAGCCTGGAAGCGCGCGTTAATACGGTCGGCGTCGGCCGCCACGTCGCTGAGCAAATTCTGATAGCGCTCGATATTGGTGCGGCTGGGCGCGCCAATCTGGATAAAAGTGAAGCGGCGCTGGTAGGAAGGGTAAAGTTCGAAAAAGAGTTCGATGGCGCGGAAACGCTCGAGAATGCCTTTAGTGTAGTCGACACGATCGACGCCAACACCGAGGAGCGAGGCGCTTATGCCGAGTTCAGTGCATATCGCGGCGCGCTCTTCATCCATGCCGCGATGCGGCGAGTGGCCGTTTTCCTGAAGAGCGACGCTGATGGGATAAGGGCGCACGCGAGTCAGGTGGCCTTGCCGATTCACGGAGAAGCGGTCCCATTCGGTGAGAGCCTCGACGGCGCGATCGACGGTGGAAAGAAAATTGTTGCAGTGCGACTGAATGTGGAAGCCGATGAGATCGGCACCGAGCAGCCCGTCAATCAGTTCGCGCTGCCAGGGGCAGATGCCGAAGACTTCAGGATTTGGCCATGGAATGTGCCAGAAGATGGCGACGCGAGCGTCGGGCCGCGCTTCCTTGATCATGCGGGGAAGCAATGCGAAATGATAGTCCTGGACCAGGACGATGGGCGACTCGGTGCCTTCCATCTCTGCAATCGCCGCGTCGGCGAAGCGTCGATTAACTTCCTGATAGGCGATCCAGTCTTCGGGACGAAAAATTGGGCGAGTGTGCGCGATGTGGCAAAGCGGCCAAATACCCTCGTTCGCAAAACCTTCGTAGTACCCCTTCTCTTCTTCAGCGCTGAGCCACACCCGGCGAAGGGTGTAACTGGGCCGGTCGGGGGGAACGCGGAGATGATCCTTGGCGTCGACGACCTCGCGGTCGGCGTTGCCGGAGCCGTGCGCGATCCAGGTGCCCTCTGTGGCGAGAAGCACGGGTTCCAGAGCGGTGACCAAGCCGCTGGCCGGAACGATCACTTGCACCGCGCCATTGCCGTTGCTGTGTACGTGCATGTACGGTTCGCGGTTGGCGATTACAAAGACTGGCTTGTTTTGCAATTTGTTGCTGAGACTCACGCGCAGGCGTTCAGCGGTCCATAAAGAAACGTTTGAGTCACGGAGGCGGGCCTCTTCTTCGGCGGTTGCGCGAGCGGCGTTCAGGTCACGCGCGAGATGCGTGACTTCGTGGTGGAGCTGATCGAAAAGCTCGCCCTCCGGGAGTGAAGGCGGAGCGTGCGATTGCCCGGTGCGCAACGTGCGCAGCCACTTTGCGGTGCGTGTGAGCGGGCCGGTGAGCGTCCAGCGCACGAGGATCAACGCGAGACCGGCGATGAATAACGTTTGCACCAGGGCGTTGACCAGTGAGTCGCGCAAAGTGTGCGCAACTTGCCGATCGATATAACTGACGTCATGCACTAGCGCGAGTGCGCCCACCGTTTGACTGTTGCGGTGAAGCGGCAAGGCATACACGTGAATGGGCGTGTCGGTGATGCGCAGGAATTCGCCGTAACCGGTATTGCGATCGGCAGCATAAGCTGCAGCCGCAGGCCGAAGTTGAAATAGCGAAGCAAGCCCCGAGGTCATCGCCAGGGCGACGCCGTTCGCGTTGTAGATGGCCACGCCTTTCAGGTGCTCGCGCTGGCCGAAGCGATCGACAAGGCGTTGCAGACTTTTGTCCGGGAGCTGTTTGTCAAATTGCGGCTCGACATTTTCTTGCAGGCTTTCGGCGAGAATTTCGGCGCGGCGCGAGAGATCACCGCGCAGAATGCGGCGTTCGGTGCGGACCTGATAAGCGGCGAAAAGCAGAGACACTACGACGACACTAATAATCAGAGGCAAGATCAGTTTCAGGGTCGTGCGCATCAGATGCTTCCCCTTGGGCAAGAGCGAAGATTCGTTTCGGATTCGTGAGGGTGGCGAACCCGCTGGGGCGAAAAAGCAGCCCCGTTATCAAAACGTGTTCGAAGGCTGCACGACTACGTGAAGAGCGATGTTATTTCCGTCGTCGGTTCGATAATCCACTGTGGCCGTGGAGCCAACTTCCAGCCGTCCCTCGACTTTGGTCGCGTCGTCGATCAGGAATTGCAGAGTGACCGAGTCCTGACTCTTCTTTACGTCGACGGAAAACGAAGCATCCCCGATTGCTGAGATTTTTCCCGAAACGGAACCGTGCTCGGAGGCTTCCTTCGACCTGAACAAGCTGCTATGCGGCTGGGAGGCTAGCGCGTCGGACGAAATCGCGACACCCAAGCATGCCACAAATACGGTAAGAATTAACAGACTAACCAAGGTCAAGATAGCGCGGAAGCGCATTGTATTCCTCCCCACCACTTCCGGCTGGTGACAGTACAGATGGCACGAGGACTTCCAAAGTCGCTGAATACGGTTTTTCCGTAAGCGAAATAAAATGAAAGGTATAGAGAGCGGTGGTGGTAGAGCTTTGCGCGCGGCGCGTACTAGGACTATGAAAATTTAACCTTACCTAACGCTGAGCGATCAAGAAAAGGCGACGGAACGGGAACAGCGTCTGCCCGTTCGGCTGAGCAGGGTAAGCGGCGGCCATACGATCGGCGAAGGCGTCAATAAACTTCGTAGCTTCGGGTTCCGGCAGAGCAGAGAGAAATGGCCGCAGTGCAGTGCCGCGCATGAAGTTCACGACGGGGTCCTTGCCCTCCAGAACCTGCAAGTAAATGGTCTCCCAGATATCCAAATTGCGAGCATGAGGTGAAAGCCAGCGCCAATAAATCTCGGGTGCCGGAATAGGGGCGAGCAGGAGGGGTTCCAGCTTAGTGCGCCACTGGCTTTGCTTAACCAGGTCTTTCAGGCCCAGGTGCGAGGGCGACTCAAAGTGCCTAGGCACTTGCATGGCCAGAACTCCACCGGGCCGCAACTCCTTCAAAAGCGAAGGCAGCAGGGTTTCAGGCTCAGGCACCCATTGCAGCGCGGCATTGCTATAGATCAGGTCGGGCGCAACGGGAGGACTCCATGCCTGAATATCCGCTTGTTGCCACTCGAGCGCGGGGAACTCGCGGCCAGCCTCTGCAAGCATTTCGGGAGAGGAATCGACGCCTATGACCTTGGCGTTGGTAAATGTATCGGCGAGGATGCGGGTCAGGTGGCCGGTGCCGCTGCCAAGATCATAGATTGTGGCGTAGTCGAGCTTGGGGATGCGCGCGATGAGATCAAGGCCCGCACGAAAGCGAATATCGGCGTAACGGAGGTAAGTTTGCGGCTCCCAAGTGGTCACGGGTTAGCCGAAATCATACCATCCCAGGACGGTCAGCCGCGGCACGCAGAAATCAGACGAGAAACCCTTGGGTGCGATAGAGCTGCACCATTTCCAGCCGGTCTTCAGCACCGATTTTGTGTTTCATGCGATAGAGGTGATTTTTGACCGTCTGTTCCGAAAGCGAGAAGTGGTTGGCGATTTCTTTGTTGGTCAGTCCCTGGGCGATCAAAGGGATGAGCTGCAGCTCGCGACGGCTGAGGCCCATGCGGCGCTTGCTACTCGTGCAGGGAAGCCCGTTGGCGTCGGATTGGAAGTAGCGGAACAGAACAGCACAGAGAGTTCCCGGACAGACGGCCTCTCCAGCAGCCACGGCGCGCACGCCTTGTAGAACCTCTCCGGCAGACGCATCGCGCAGCAAATAACCGCTGATACCCGCGCGCACGCACTGTAGGAATTCGCGCTCATCTCGTGCCATGCCAATTAGAAGTATGCGGACCGCGGGAGCCGCGGTTCGGACCTCCTGTATGGCCGATAGATCTTCCTCAATACTTCCACGAGAATTAAGCAGGAGTATGTCCGGCCGCCCGTCGAGCAGCGCGTCGGTATGAAAAGGTGCGGCCGAGTCGGTAGCAATTACCTCAATGCCGGCGCCTTTGGTGAGGACGCGCGCCAAAGCCTCGCGTAAGAGACGATTCTCCGCGGCCACAAAGACGCGAACTTTCTCTCCGGACCCTTTGCGAGCGTGGGCGCGCCCGGATTTGGGGGCTCGCCGGCGGGAATCCGGCGCCGATGCGTTCAAGCGGGCCGTGTCCTTGACTACGGTATCAATCATTGAAACGTCGCCTCTCCTTCCCCGCTGCGGTCACCTCCCAGAGGACGCAAAGGCGTTGCTACTCTATAACGTTGCAAGGCAATCGCCAAGGATTAAGCGGCGGGATTCTCTCACTCGAGCTGTCCGGTCAAAGGTACGCAGCGTTATCGCGGCGTTGGACTTCCGAGGAGTCAGGCGGATTTATTCAGCGTACTTCCCAGGTGTCGCCGGCGTGCAGGATTTTGTTCAGGTCGCCGGGGCCGCGCTTCGCGATTACGTCATTGATCTGTTGATTCATCACGTCTTCGTAGCGCGGCAGATCGTCCCAAGCGCGAAACACTCCGATGGGCGTCGGGAAGCCCGGACGATGCTCCATGTGCGAGAGCAAAAATGCGTAAGAGGGCCGCGGATGATGCGCATCGTGGATGATGAGATCCGATTCGCTGACGCCGTTGCCGAGCGGAACGACCTCGATATCGCCATCGAGTTTGCGACGAATGCCTTTGTCGCGATTCTTGCCGAACACCAGCGGTTTGCCATGCTCGAGTTGTATGACGTGCTCGCTACGCGCGTCGCGGTCGGTAAGTGAGAACCACGCGCCGTCGTTGAAGATGTTGCAATTCTGCAGGATTTCCACAAAAGCGGAACCCTTGTGCGCCGCGGCATGTTTCAGAGTATCTTTCAGATGCGACTGAAACACGTCCACCGAACGCGCGACAAAAGTTGCTTCTGCGCCGATGGCCAGAGATACGGGGTTAAACGGACGGTCCACCGAACCAAAGGGCGTCGACTTCGTCTTTTTATTGACTTCCGATGTGGGCGAATATTGGCCTTTTGTGAGGCCATAAATGCGATTATTGAAGAGCAAAACCTTGAGCCCGACGTTGCGCCGCAGCATGTGAATGGTGTGATTGCCACCAATCGAAAGCGCGTCGCCGTCGCCCGTTGCCACCCAGACCTCTAAATCAGGCCGGATCGCTTTAATTCCTGTTGCGACTGCCGGCGCGCGGCCATGAATGGTGTGAAAGCCGAACGTGTTCATGTAATAGGGAAAGCGGCTGGAGCAGCCGATTCCGGAAACCACCACAAAGTTTTCGCGCTTGATGCCAAGCTCAGGGAATACGGCCTGGACCGCGGAGAGAATGGCATAGTCGCCGCAGCCCGGGCACCAGCGGACCTCTTGGTCCGTCTGAAAATCCTTCTTCGTTAGAGGCGGCGGCAGTGTTGCGGTGCTCATCGAATTCTCCATCGGATCGAAACACGCTACTCATTATTGCCCAGCTACAGCGACGTGTTACGCGTCCAGCATTTCCTCAATCTTTTGCTCGAGCTCAACTTGTTTGAAAGGGCGGCCCTGGATTTTGTTCAGGCCCACGGCATCCACTAAATATTTCGCCCGCAGAACCCAAAGCAGTTGCCCCATGTTCAGCTCCGGAACCAGAACTTTTTTATACCGCTTGATTACGTCGCCCAGATTCGAGGGCAGCGGATTCAGGTGGCGCAGATGGACATGACCAATTCTTCGTCCCTCCGCCCGCTGCGCTTTCACGGCTGCGGTGATGGCGCCATGCGTGGAGCCCCACGCAACAATCAGCAGATCGCCTTCGGGGTCGCCCGTGGGTTCGATATCCGGAATGTCTTGCGCGATGGCCTCAACCTTGGCCGCGCGGATCCGCACCATTTTTTCGTGATTCAGGGGTTCATAGTTGATGTTGCCGCTGACGTCCTGCTTCTCAAGCCCACCGATACGGTGCTCCAGCCCCGGCGTTCCGGGAACCGCCCAAGGCCGCGCCAGAGTCTGCGGGTCGCGCTTGTACGGCAAGTACCCACCGTTCGGCGAGTTCGGCTCGGTGGCAAAATGCACGGGAAACGCTGGAATGTCAGCTGCGTCGGGAATGCGCCAGGGCTCCGCGCCGTTGGCAAGATAGCCGTCTGAAAGAAGAATGACGGGCACCATGTATTTAACGGCGATCCTGCAGGCCTCGATAGCGGCCCAGAAGCAATCGCTTGGTGTGGCTGCCGCTACGATCGGAATAGGCGCTTCCGAATTGCGTCCGAAGAGCGCTTGCAGCAAGTCCGCCTGTTCCGTCTTGGTAGGGAGCCCGGTCGAAGGGCCACCGCGCTGAATGTCGCAGACGACCAGTGGGATTTCCACAGCGACTGCCAAGCCCATGGCCTCAGTCTTCAGTGCCATCCCGGGGCCGGACGTCGTCGTAATGGCCAGAGCGCCAGCGTATGCCGCGCCAATGGCCGAAGTTATCGCGGCAATTTCGTCTTCTGCCTGGAATGTCATCACGCCAAAGTCTTTATATTGCGAAAGTTCGTGCAGGATGTCTGACGCAGGGGTAATCGGATAGCTGCCCTGAAATAGCCGTAAACCCGACTTTTGCGATGCGGTGATAAAGCCCAGGGCCAGTGCCTGGTTTCCGCTCAAATTGCGATACGTACCGGGAGCGAGCTGTGCCGGCGGAATCTCGTAACTGATCTGAAAGGCTTCCGTAGCCTCACAATAGGAGTAACCGGCCTTCATCGCAAGCTTGTTGGCTTCGACCAGCAGCGGCTTGTTTTTGAACTTGTCTTCAATCCACCGCACAGTGGAATCCATCGAGCGGTTGTAAAGCCAGTAGCACATCCCCAGCGCGAAGAAGTTCTTGCAGCGGTCCACGGATTTCGCGTCCAGGCCCAGGTGCTCGAGAGCCACACGCGTGAGGCGTTCTAACTCGACCGAAAACAGCCGGAACTTGTCCAGTGAATGGTCTTCTAGCGGGTTGGAGGTCATCTGCGCCTTGCGCAGATCCGTTTCCTTGAAGCTGTCGGAATTGACGATGAGGATGCCGTTGGCCTTTAGGTCAGCGACGTTCACCTTCAGCGCCGCCGGATTCATGGCAATGAGAACGTCGACCGCATCACCGGGTGTGTACACGTCACTGGAGGAAAAATGGAGCTGGTAACCGCTTACGCCCGGCAAAGTGCCGGCAGGGGCGCGGATTTCGGCGGGAAAGTCCGGAAAGGTGGCGATGTCATTGCCATACAGCGCCACGGTGTTGGTGAACTGGCTGCCGGTGATCTGCATTCCGTCACCGGAATCCCCGGCGAAGCGGATGACTGCCTGGTCGAGCTTCTCGCGCCGGCTTTTGGTCAGCGGAGAATCAATAAGTGTCGACATAACCTGCCTGACCCCATTTTGGAGAGCTCCTCAACGATTTACC
>Ga0210401_10008307_pt1 | contig 10315 bp, 6 predicted proteins | sample IncBWH32MmetaG_FD_150866 | JGI IMG/M metagenome (GOLD analysis project Ga0210401, IMG submission 150866) | Forest soil microbial communities from Barre Woods Harvard Forest LTER site, Petersham, Massachusetts, United States - Inc-BW-H-32-M | ecosystem: Environmental > Terrestrial > Soil >... | reverse complement strand
AGTCGCGCGTGGCGGATTGTGTGTGCGCCGCGCTCATCGCATCATAATCCCGACGATGGACGCGGACATAAGATTGGCCATGGTGCCGGTGAGCATGGCGCGAATGCCGAGGCGCGCGAGGTCTGCCTTCTTATTGGGCGCGAGGGCGCCGATACCGCCGATTTGAATTCCGATGGAGCTGAAATTCGCGAAGCCGCAGAGCGCGAAGGTGGCGATGGTGAAGGAGCGCGGATCGAGCGCGTCCTTCATTGGGCCTAGACGCTGAAACGCGACCAGCTCGTTCGTGACCATGCGCAGGCCCAGGAGATTTCCGATGGTGTGACAATCGCGCCAAGGAATTCCGATGACCCAGGCGATTGGCGAGAACAGATAGCCGAAAATTTGTTCGACGCTGGAGGGAAACCAGGTGACGCCGAGATGCGCGAGGCCGTTGTGTACAGCGCCGAAAATGCCGTCCACGAGATAAATCAGCGCGATGAAAGTGATTAGCATGGCGCCGACGTTGAGGGCCAGGCTGAGGCCGTCAACGGTGCCGCGGGAGAGAGCGCCGAGAGCGTTGGTGTCGCGTTCGAGGGGCGCCATTTCCACTTTGCCGGAAGTAACCGGCACTTCCGTTTCGGGGACCATCATTTTGGAAAGCAGGATTGTGCCGGGAGCGGTCATGATCACGGCGGCGAGCACGTGTTTGGCTTCGACGCCGTAGGCGATATAGGCAGCCATCATGCCGCCGGAAACGTGAGCCATGCCGCTGGTCATGATGGTCATGAGTTCGGATTGGGTGACTTCCGGGAGAAACGGGCGGATGGTGAGAGGCGCTTCGGTCTGGCCCATGAAGATGCTGGCGGCGACGTTGAGAGATTCGGCGCCGCTGGCGCCCATCAGGCCGGTCATGACGCGCGCGGCCTGTTTAATGATGAATTGCATCACGCCGTAGTAATAGAGCAACGCGAAAACAGCGGCGATGAAAATGATGGTGGGCAGAACCTGAAAGGCGAAGAAGAAACCGAGCGGCGAGCCTTTCTTTCCCAGGTCGCCGAAAACGAATTGGGAGCCGAAGAAGGCGAAATCGAGGACCCAATTCACGGCAGCGCCGGCTTTTTGGAATATCCACTGGCCGTAGGTCCAATTGATGACGAGATAGGCGAAGACGATTTGCAGGCCGAGGCCCCAGGCGACGGTTTTCCCGCGGATGGCGCGGCGATTGGTGGAAAACAGGAACGCGAAAGCCATCATGGTGAGCATTCCCAATACGCCTACCAGCCGGTGCATGCGCGGGTGCCTCCTTTGGAACTTGTGTCACGACTACGTCAGAATCGGTACTTCAGCGGCTAAAGCTACGACCGACCAAGATTCTCCAGCAACGCAGACGGCTGCCCGGTTCGATGAACCTGAGCCGACCGCTACAAAATCAAAGTCGCCCGCCTAAGAAAGCAGGCGGCCGCTACCAAGTCAAACGCTACGGCGTAATACAAATTCAATGACCATGGAGCGGGCGGCACCAAAGTGAAAGGCGCCCAGCTAAAGCTGGCCGCTACAAAGTCAAAAAGTTGGCCGACTTGCATTTCTCCGCATTCTGGTCAGGCGCCGATGATTTTGCGCACGAGCGGCGCGGCGGGCGGCGCTTGGTCGCCAATTTCGAAACTTGCGGACAGCAGGCGCATGGCTGGCAGGAGACGCGCGTCCAGGTTGTAGTGCACGGTGCACAGATTTTCGCCGACATTCACCGTGTCGCCGATCTTTTTTTCCAGCACCAGGCCCACTGCTGGGTCAACCGAGTCTTCCTTTTTTTCTCTGCCGCCGCCTAGGAGCATGCTGGCTACGCCGACCTGCTCGCAGTGGATTGCCGTGACGAAACCGGAGCGGCCCGCGTCCACACGTGCTCTATGCTTGGCGTGCGGCAAACGGCTGGGATCTTCGATCACGCGAGGATCGCCTCCTTGCAAGCGAATCACTTCGCGGAATGTATCACGCGCGCGTCCGGAAGCAATCATTTCCGCTGCCAGCGCGCGACCGGCGGCCACGGCTTTTGCGCGGCCGCCAAGGACGAACATCCAGGCCGAAAGTTCGAGACACAATTCGCGCAGGTCTTCCGGGCCTTTGCCATCGAGGACTTCGATACATTCCTGGACTTCCAGGGAGTTGCCAATTTTGCGGCCGAGGGGCTGCTCCATATCGGTGATGAGCGCGACAACTTTTTTGCCCATGCGTACGCCGGTTTCGACCATCAGCTCGGCGAGATATTCGGCGTCTTTTTGCTTTTTCATGAATGCGCCGTCACCGGTTTTTACGTCGAGGACCAGGGCGTCAATTCCCTCCGCCATTTTTTTGCTCATGATGGAGGCGGTGATGAGGTAGGGGCTTTCGACCGTCGCGGTGACGTCGCGCAGGGCGTAGAGCTTCTTATCGGCTGGGGCGATTTCAGGCGTTTGGCCGATCAGCGCACAATGAGCGAGGGCGAGCGTGCGGCGGAACTCTTCGAGCTGCAGATTTACGTTGAAGCCGGGGATGGATTCCAGTTTGTCGAGCGTGCCGCCGGTGTGGCCGAGGCCTCGGCCGCTGATCATCGGGACGTATAGGCCAGCCGCGGCGACGATGGGAGCGATGACGAGAGAAGTTTTGTCGCCGACGCCGCCCGTGGAGTGCTTGTCAACTTTGGGAGCCGGCAAATCGGACCAGTCGAGCACCTCGCCGGAATTGAGCATGGATTCGGTGAGCGCGGCGAGCTCGGCGCGAGTCATGCCGCGCCAGAGGACGGCCATGAGGAAGGCGGCTAATTGATAATCGGGAACGCGGTCGTGGGTCGCGCCGTCAATGAGGAATGCGATTTCTTCGCGGGAAAGTTCCGCGGCGTCGCGTTTCTTGCGAATGATGTCAACAGCGCGCATGAAGGAGGTTGGGCCACGCTAGCATCGGGGCGTGTGGGGCGTCAATCATTGCGCATAGTGCGGAGCGTATTGTATTGCAAACCTTTCTAACGGTGGTGTCCTGGCCGCGTGCGGTTTTTGGCGTCGCCAGGATGGCGCACTGAAGTGCGCCGTTACAACTGCAAATTCACGGACCGCGACCCGACGGACCGCCGCGTTACCACTTGTTGTTCGCGCGAGTGGCGATTTCGGCCATCATCTGCTGCATTTCCGCGTGAATGTGGCCGTTCGTGACTAGCAGATCCGGGCCGCCGGGATGATAGGGGCCGCCGCGCAGATCGGTGACTTTGCCGCCTGCTTCGGTGACGATCAGGATGCCGGCGGCGGTGTCCCAGGATTTCAGGCCGAATTCCCAGAAAGCTTCGAAGCGGCCGCAGGCGACCGAGCAGAGATCGAGCGCGGCCGAGCCATCGCGACGCACGCCGTGCGAGTGCAGCGTGAAATGCCAGTAGTAATGGATGTTCAGATTGTCGCCGCGCTTGTGGGTGGGAAAACCGGTGGCCACTAGACTGACCGCCATGCGCTGGGCGCTGGAAACGTGAATCGGTTTTTGGTTGAGGAAGGCGCCCTGGCCGCGGGCGGCGGAAAAAAGTTCATCGGCGACGGAATTGAAAACCACGCCGACCAGTGGCACGCCATCTTCGAGCAGCGCGATGGAAACCGCGAAGCAGGGATAGCCGTGCGCGAAGTTTGTGGTGCCGTCGAGCGGGTCCACATGCCATTCGTACCGGGATGCAGCGGTTGCGCCGCTGGAGCCTTCTTCGGCGACGATGCGATGGTCGGGAAATTCGCGGCGCAAACGGCCGACGACGATGGCTTCGGAGCGCTTATCGGTTTCGGTGACCAGATCCACGTCACCTTTGTAGGTGATCTTCTGTGGGCGACTGTGTTCGGCGAGCAGCACGGCACCTGCTTCGCGCTCGGCGGCGATGGCGACATCGAGAAATTGGTTCATCGGGTTATGGCGCCACTCCCGCGGTGAAATATTCCTTGCGGTAGCGAACCGTGTCTCCGGTGTTGACGGTGACGACTACGTGTCGGTCGCTTCCGGGCGGCGGCGCGGGATTGGGATAATAGCCGAGCAGATATTGGGTGCGCAGCTCGCGATTGATGCGATCGAAAATTGCGCCCAGCTCGCTGAGATTGGTCGGATAGTACATCGCGCCGCCGACGCTGTCTGTGATGGTGGAGATGGCGTGTTCGCCCGCGGTGTTCCACCCGGCGTCGGATTTCATCGGGCGCACGACGACAGTATAAAGCAGGATGTTCGAGGCGATCGCAGTGCGGCGGGCGTCTTCGAATTTCGAGACGCTGGTGGTTTCGCCCGCGTCGGTGATGATCACCAGCGCATGACGGCGTTCCGCGCCCTGGCGGCGGACGGATTGCGAACCGAGAACGACGGCGTCGTAGAGCGAGGTGCCCATGTCCGGGCTGGTGTCCACGCGGCGCACCGCACTATCCAACTGTTTGAGATCGGCGGAAAAATTTGAGAGCTGCACTACATCGGCTCCAAATGAAAAAACGGAGAGGCGATCGTCGGGACGGACCACTTCCTCGATAAAATGCGCTGCTGCCTCGCGTTCGATTTTCAATTCGATCGCGGCAGAACCGCTGGCGTCGAGCATCAAGGCCAGATCGAGCGGGCGATTGGTTTGCGGCTCGAAGCGGACGATCTTTTGCGCGATTCCCTGTTCGGAAAGCTGGAAGGCGCTTTGGCCGAGGCCGATGACCGGCTCGCCTTTGTCGTCAGTGACGCTCGCGAGGATGCTGACCAGGTCCGTCTGCACGCGGATCGGGCCTTTTTGGCGCTGTTGTTGCTGCTGGGGATCGGAGAGCGTTGCATCTGCGAATGCGCCGAAGCCCGCGAGCAGGAAGGTGCAAAGCGTGGCGATGGCTCGTTTCATCTAAGACGTAGATTCTTCGGAGGCGGAATTGGCTGGCTGGGGAAACGGTTCGCCTGCGGCCCAGGTGGCGCCGCCGGCAAAGAATTCCTTTTTCCAGATGGGCACGGTGCGCTTCAGAGTGTCAATGGCGTAACGGCAGGCGTCGAAGGCGGCGGCGCGGTGCGGCGCGCTGACGGCGATGAAAATGCTGGTGTCGCCGACTTCCAGACGGCCGAGGCGGTGCACGATCGCGAGGTGATGGATTGAAAAGTGAGCGTGAATGTGCGCGCCAATTTCGCGCAGCTTCGTGTAGGCCATGGGTTCGTAGGCTTCATACTCGAGATACAGCGTGCGCTGGCCTTGGAAATTGTTGCGGACGAAGCCGTCGAAGATCACGGCGGCACCATCTTCGAAGGCTTTGAGGTTGAGCAAAATTTCACGCGGCTGGATGGGTTCGCGCACTAGAAGAATAATGTCGCTGCTGACAGCGGCTTGCTGGCCACCACTAACGGGCGGTAGGAAGGCGACCTCGTCACCGGCCGTGAGCGAGGCGCGCCATTGGGCGTATTCCTGATTTACGGACGCGGCGACGGAGGGGCGAAATTCGTTGAGACGAGGGAAGCGACGCGCATAGCGCTCATAGAGGTCTTCCACGCGCGCGCCTTCGGAAAGCTCGGTGTCCTCTTGCGAGACGCCGGCGATGTCTTTCAGTTGGCCGAAAAATAGGACGCGAACGCGCATCATCTCTATTCTACCGTGGAGGCGCGTGCAACGCGAACCTGCCGGTGCGCGTGGGTGGTTCCACCGACGATGGCCCGCTTCAGCGCGAATCAGCTCGCTGCTCCCCAGGCCGATGCTGTTGCATCGCATGCGGGCTGATTCGGTGGAGTTCGCGACGTTAGAACGTCATCTTCATTCCGAACTCGATAGTACGCGGGGCGCCGAGGGCAAATACGCCGGTGCCTACGCCAATGCGCACGGAATTTGCGCCGGCATAGTTCGTGCCATTTAACGAACCTGCGCCGCCGGAAAGGATTCCACTTAGAACGTTGCCCGGAATGTTGAAGTTCGCAAAGTTGAACAGGTTGTAGAAGCTGACGCTGGGCTGGAACGAGAGTTGCCGCTCGCGGACGTTTACATTGCCGATCCACGTCAGGCTCATGTCGAACGTTTTCAGCCAGGTCAGTCCTACTTCGCCGGGAACGACTGGTGATAGGGCGGGAGCTACTCCTCCGAGCGCTTGCAGCTGGCTTAGTGTGAATAAGCCATTGTTGATGAGTACATTGCCAGCGGGAGTCGGGTTGTTCGCGACGGTGTTGTTGTAGTTGTTGACGACGTTCGCGAGGTCGCCCAGAGATACTCCGCGCATGAAGGAACCTTGTTTGGTGCCGGGAATAGGATCGCCGACCGTTCCATCGCCGGTGAAGTCGGTGGCAAAGATTTCACCCGCACCATTGCCGGTAACCGGTACGGCGAGCGCGCTGGCGAGAGGGCTATCGAAATGGAAAATGGTGCCGAGCCGGAAATGCGCCGGCAGATCGGCGTAGCCGCCGAAGGAAAATTGATGAGTGCGGTCGAGAGCGGACGGTCCGCTGAAACCGCAGGGATGATTGTTGTCAATGGTGGGATTGACGAAATCCTGATCGGCCGCGGCGGGAGAGGTGCCCGCGGAAGTGGACAGCGCTGCGCCGCAATTTGTGAAGCGCGATAAAGCGTAAGCAAACTGGAAATTAAGATACTTGACGCCGCGGAAGGGGCTCTTCACGTTGTCCACCAACTTGACGTCCATGGCGTTGTAGACAGAGCGGCCAATCGGAAACAAAAAGGTCGCGGGACCGATCGCCGGATTGACACCCGTGAACGCGCAATTGAACCCTAGCGCCGCCATGCAACCACCGACGCCAAGGTCGGCGGCAGAGTCCAGACCATTGTTCCCATAACTCGACATGGTGGCGCCGGAGGCGATTGCACAGTTAATAGAGCCCGAGTCGGTTCCCGTTCCGCAGCCAAATGAATTGTTCGTGGCGGAAATGGCCGCGAGCGCAGCGGGCTTCGAGAAAAAACGGACGTCGCCGCTGTGATTCGCGTCAACGCCAATCAGATAGTGCAACGCCACGTTGCGGAGATAATCCACGCTTAGAACCATGCCGGGACGCAGTTCTCTTTGTATGCCCGCATTCATTTGTATTGAGTAAGGCGTGCGGTAGTTGGGCGCCAAGGCTCCGAGAGGGATAGCAGAAGCGGTGGAAATCAGATTCGGAAGAAAGGAGGGATTCGGCGCCTGGCTGCCGACTGCAGCCGAAGCTTGCTGATAGGTCGTCTGGAAATTGGCGATGCATTGTGCCGTGGTGAGCCCACTGCAATTTCCGGCGCTTGATCCCAAGGTGGTACCAATCAATGCTTGCGTGGCGCCGGACTGGGTCGGCGGCGTGCCGCATATAACATTTGCGGCATTTTGACTGCCGCCCAGAAACTCCAAATTTGGTGATGCGCCGATTACCGGAAAAGGAACACCCTGCCCCGTTGCACTGAAGCACGCACTGGGATTGGCGAGGAAGGCGCCGGTCGCGAGGCGCTCGGGACGATCGAACTCGGCGTTGTTCCAGATGGCATTCTCATAGAAGACACCGATGCCGGCGCGGATTACGGTCTTTGCGTCATTGCGCGGATCCCAAGCGATTCCCAACTGGGGACCAAAATTGTGGTTGGGTTGATTTACGCGATTTCCCAGGCCTGGCAGCACAGCGTTCACCGCCGGCAGGGCCGGGAGATCGCTATCTGTGCGTCCCGTATCGCGGACGTAACGCACGCCATAGGTGATGTTCAGGTTGGGCTTCAGCTTCCAGCTGTCGCCGACGTAGAGGCCGATGCGGTTGTCCGGCGGAGTACCGCTGCACGGGGCTTTGAATGCGGGGATTTCCGTGTCGCATTCTTCCCCGTTGCCCAGAGTCAGGTTGTCCACCGGATAGTTTAGCGGGCACGCACTTCCCTGCAGTAACGGTCCACCGGGACATAGGAACGGGCCGCTCGCCGCGGCGGCTACCTCGTCAGAGGTGCCGTTCGGGGTGACGTTGGGAGTAATGGCGCTGAAAGAGAACAGGCCGCCGCCACGTAGGCGATTGTAGGAAACGCCGTAGCGGAGGATATGCGAGCCGAGCAGCTTGCTGCCGTCGTACTTGATCTGGCGATCGGTCTGGAAGGTCTGCTGCGGCGCGAGGAAATTGGGGCCGGTGAGGAAGCCGAAGCTGGTGAAATTCAGGCTGACCGGGAAATCCGCGAACGGCAAATTTGAGCCGAGAACCGTGTCTCCCAGGTTATTGATGAATTTCAGGTACTCGAAACGAAAACTGTGCGTGAAGTTGCCTTTAGTTGTGAAATCAGCGCCGATTACGTGCGTTCTGGTGTAGTTCTTGTCTTGAAACGGTTGAAAACCAATGGTGCCGCCCGTGGCCACTGCCTTGCTGTCGAAATAACTGAAGCGATAGAACATACGAACGTTCTTAAAGAGGTTGAAATCGAGGCGAGCGTCGTAATCGGTTTCGCGGAAAGGTGTGGCGGTGTTTCCGGCATAGAAGTTGAATGGGGGAGCGGGCACGATCGGCGCGGCCAGGTTCTGGTTGGTGTGCTCGGCATCCAGAAAGAAGAAAACTTTATCTTTCAGGATCGGGCCGCCGAAATTGCCGCCGTCTTGATTGCGTTGATAGGGTGAGGGCGGGCCGGGAAGCGCGGCGGAGAAATCGCTATCGCGAAATAGTGCGAATCCCTCGCCGTGGAAGGCATTCGATCCAGAGCGGGTGGTGACGTTGACGGCGCCGGACGAGGTGAGTTCGTTCGAAAGATCGAGGGTGGATTGGCTGATCTGGAATTCGTCAATCGCGCTGGCGGGAATATTTTCCGTGGTGGTGCCTACAGTCTCATCGCTGACGTCCACGCCGTCCACTTCGATGCGCGCGGTGCGTCCGAAACGGCCGCCAACGGAAATGGAAGAGAAGCCGACTTTGGTGGGATCGAAATCGGCGCCATCCTGAATTTGCACGCCCGGTTCCAACTGCGCGAGATCCAAGAAGTTCCGTCCGTTGACCGGGAGATTTTCGATCTGGTCCTTGTTCAAAACGCCCTGGACGCTGGCCTGTTCGGTATTGACTGCGACGGATTGCTCGGCAACGGTGACGACGGTGTTGGCCGCGCCGACCTCGAGGCTAAGATTCACGCCTGAGACCACGCCCACTTTCACGACGACGCCTTCTTCGGTGGTCTTGAATCCAGCGGCTTCGGCGCGGACCGAATATTCGCCGGGCACGAGGGCGCCGGAATTGTATGTGCCGGCCGAAGAGGTGGTGACGCGGAGGACCTGGCCAGTGTCCTTGTTGGTGATGGTAATCTTGGCGCCCGACACTACCGCGCCGCTCGGGTCGGTCAGCGTACCCTGGATACTGCCGGTTGCAGTGGTGCTCTGCGCGGACAGCGGCATCGCTATCCATAAAACGAGAACCACTACTATGAAAATTGGAATAACTCGTTCAAATGCAGTACGCCGATGCGAGATCATGTCACGCTCCTGACGTGCTATCTAATTGTTTGCTCAGACCTTACATAGCGTGCAACGAGAAGTCACGCCACTATCGAGAAGCGGGGCTGCAAATGAATTGCCACAGACAATGGCAATCGCACGGGAACGCGAGTGGCCCCAGGGGCGAGCTGGAAACCGACTCGCTGCCTGAACAGGACGCCGATTCGCGGTAGTGCGACGGTGCCGCCAGGTGCGCAGCGGAGGAGGCGAGGCGGCGCACTGCTAATCGCCGGGGCTGCAACCTGCGGACAAACTCGGCGAGACGAGCCGGATTATTTTTTATCTGTGGCCGGCCCGACTGGCGCGAGCACGTTGGTCTCGATGCCCGAGGCCTGGCCTTGGCCGTGGTACACGTGCTGAGTAGCCTTTACGAAGTCGGACGGTTTCGCATCCGGAATATTCAGGAAGGTTTGCGGATTACGATCCGTGAGCGGGAACCACGTGCTTTGAATTTGCACCATGATGCGATGGCCGCGGCGAAAGGTGTGGTTCACGTCTTGCATCGCGAAGGACACTTCCTCTACTTTGCCCGGCGTGAATGCTTCGGGGTTTTCAAAACTGTGCCGGAATTTCCCGCGGAACGGTTCTCCGCGCACCAGTTGTTCGTATCCGCCCATGGTGAAGGGAGGCGCCTGCACATCGGTCAGCGGCTTGTTTTTTTCTTCCGGGCGCGGCTCGTCTAGCTTGCTTTGAGGATAATCGGGCGGATAGACATCAATCAGCTTCACATCCCAATCCGAATCCGTGCCACTGGTGGAGACAAAAAGCCGCGGGGATACCGGACCTACGATCGTCACATCGTCTTGCAGCAGCTCGGTCTCATAGGTGAGCACGTCCGGCCTGGCTGCGGCGAAGCGCTGGTCCGATACCATGTATTCCTGCGGTACCTCCTGGGCCACGTAGTTTACAAATGGCACCGGCTTGGCGGGATCGCTCAC
>Ga0210401_10008305_pt1 | contig 10316 bp, 11 predicted proteins | sample IncBWH32MmetaG_FD_150866 | JGI IMG/M metagenome (GOLD analysis project Ga0210401, IMG submission 150866) | Forest soil microbial communities from Barre Woods Harvard Forest LTER site, Petersham, Massachusetts, United States - Inc-BW-H-32-M | ecosystem: Environmental > Terrestrial > Soil >... | reverse complement strand
CCCGGGAGTTTGATTTGGGAGTTTTGTCTGCCCATATGCAAATTGCGGGACTGTCGAGTCGATCGCTAGCAGTGGAAGTCCATTATTCACATCGGAAAGAACTCGATTCTCAGCTTGTGCGCGGTTTTGCGGGTGTCGAAATATTGCGCCGCCTTCTGGGCGTCGCGCAGCTGCCGATTCACTTCGATTTGCAGCGAAAACAATCCCTTCTGGAAGAAGCGGTCAAACAGGTGCTCGCGTGACCAACCACTGGCGTCTCTCTTCTTTACTCTTTCTCGTCTCGCTCTGCGCTTTGAGCACCGAAGGGCAGACGAAAATTCCCGTATGGATTGACACCGATCCTTCCGTCGAACGCGGCGGCCACGAAGTCGATGACGGCTTCGCGCTCCTCCAGGCATTTCATTCGCCTGAACTCCAAATCCAGGGCGTAAGTATCGTCTTTGGAAATGCGCCCCTGCCGAAAGCCTGGCAGATCGGAGCGGAGATTGTTGAGAAGTTTGGCCCCAAAGGACTCAGGGCCTACCGTGGCGCAGCCAGCAGCGAAGATATGGGCAAAGAAACCGATGCCTCCAAGGCCTTAGCACTAGCGTTACAGCACGGACCGGTGAATATCCTGGCGATAGGACCTGTGACGAACGTCGGCACGGTGCTGAAGCTCCATCCCGAGTTGGCAAAGAACGTGGTTCAGATCATCGCCGTTGCGGGAAGAAGGCCGGGCCAACGATTCCTTTCAGGTCCGAATCAAGCGCATGGGTTTCGCGACCTGAATTTCGAACTCGACCCTTCGGCCTTCCAGGTTCTCCTCGATGCAAAGGTCCCTATCGTCTTAGCGCCCTGGGAAGTTTCTTCAAAGGTATGGATTAAGCGTGAAGATCTCGAGCGTCTGGAGCACGGCGGGCCGGATGTGCAGTATCTGGTGCCACCAGCGATGGATTGGCTAACCTGGTGGCACGACAACTTGGGTGCCGATGGCTTCAACCCGTTTGACACACTCGCCGTCGGCTATCTCACGTCACGGGATCTATTTCAGTGCACGAAACTAAAGATAAGAATTAACCCAGGTCCTGACGACACGGGATCAGAAATGGTGTCGAAAACCAAGCCGTTCCTGATTGTTTCTCCAAATCAGGATTCATCGCATACAGCTACGTATTGTTCCGATGTCAATTCGCGATTTAAGGAAGATTTGCTCGCACGGTTGCTGAGCCATTAGCTCCGTCGAGGCGCCAGCGCACGGACGCCGTTCAGAAAACAGAATCCAGGTGAGTGCCGAAACTCACCTCTTGGTTCCCGGAGAGTGATTATCCAGCGAGTTCAGGGACCAGTCGTATTCGAAATAGTGCAAACTCGGCGGACTCACCTTGATGTGGTTCGCCACATCAGCCGGAGCGTACTTGGAGATAAAATTCAACACACTGCCGCCTGTTGCTCCTGTGAAGTCTCCGGCGTACCACTTCAAGATCGGCGAGACGTACAATTCATTCTTTTCGGAATCGAAACGAAGGCCGCGATCCTGATCCCCGAAAAACTGTCGCGCAGCTTGCTCCAACTGCCCATTCAGGACTCCTCTCCGGTAGGCAAACCTTTGCAACTTGGGGCAACTCGTCGAAGCGCAAACAATGGCGAAATGGATTCGTGGGTCGTGCAGGTTGCGGCCTCGCGTCTCGATCTCATCCAGGGTCAGGTGCTCCCCCCCAACGAGATGCTTGCGGCCGTTGAAGAAACCTTCCACCTTTTGAACACCCTGGTATTTGCCATAAACCATGTCCAAGGCATCGGCAAGAGTAAAGCCGTTGTATGAGTTGATCCAGAAGGCCAGCCGCTCCGCGTCATCCTTAAAACTGCTTGGGGGAACCGAACCCAGTGCATCCAGAAACCTATTCAACGCCTCACGTTCGCGGGCCAGCCCACCGTAATTCACCCATCCATCTTCGGTAACGTATGTGTGCAAAAGACGATCGTAATCCGCCACATCCAAATCCGGCCGTGGAACCAGCACGCTCGTCGTTCGCGGCGACTCTGGCGGCCTGTAATGCGTTTTCCACACATCGCCCCGTGCGATCTCTGCCCGCCACCACAGGACCAGAACCACCGTAGCCGCTCCGCAAGAAAACAACAATTTCTTGCGCGTTCCCAATCGAATCTTTCGAGACACCGTGAAAGCTCCTGTTTCTTCAGGGTCCGTATTTCAAATTGCTGAGCAGGGCAACATCCGGTCGTTAGTTTCCGTGCGCACAGCTAAGGTAGCAGCAAAAAGGATGGCATACTTCCTTTCTTCAGTCGTTTTGGGCAGCGCAGATTCCGGCGCATCCCACAAAAATAAAAAGGCCGGGCGCCTGTGCCCGGCCTGTAAATCAAAAATTGGTTGCGGGGGTCAGATTTGAACTGACGACCTTCGGGTTATGAGCCATATATAAGGCTACAAACGCTGCAAAGGCGTGGAATCGAATCCGACTAACACCGTTGTAAACAAAGGGAATCCCACACTTTTGCTCTCGCCCGCTTTCCAGCCTTTTGCACGCCTTTGTACAGAGAACACGGACAAAACACGGACATGTAGCACCCCAATAAGCGCGGTGTAATTGAAGTGCGGCGACGATGCCCACGCAATTCGCTTGAAGAAGGAAGTAGGCAAGCACTCCACGGCCCAAATTGGTGGCGTCTTGCTCAGTGCAGCTTAGGCCTGGCGTTCTGACCAAAAGCACACCCTTCGCTCCAAAAGGAGAAAACGTGGCCAACAGGGAGCAGACGGAAGACGAGAGACTCTTGATCGAGATGCTCGTCACAATCGAGAAGAGGCTCTACATCATCGTATTTGGACAAGCTAGGAAGCCTGCGCTTTCGTAAAGAATTCAGACACACGCTGATGGAGCCTTGGCCTCAAGTTCAACATGCCTTCCAAAGTGCCCGGAACATGATCGAGCGGGAAGAGCTGAATTGGGAGTATGTAGAGGGCGTCGGGATGACAGGGAACTGGCTGCGATGGAAAAAGCGATTGCTTGATGAGAGCGTCAGAGAAGGTACTGTCGGGCGTTTTCTGAAGTTTGCGAATGCTATTCTCGGCAGCTTAGCGAAGGTCATTCCGCCTCTAGAAGTCGTTAAGGAGTACAAGGAGTGCGTCGAGGGAGCGCAGAGATATTTTCGCGGATAGCTCCCAGTTTCTGGTCCCTCGAAGAAGGACAACTCATGCCTAAGTCGAGAAGGAGACCCGGCTCGAAAAAACGGCCCGGAAAACGGCTGTTCGATGCCAGAACAGAAATCGCGAAGTGGTTCGAAGAGATCAGAGTGAATCCTGAGAAAGACCTTCGGTACAAGGTTTTGTATCATTACACCTCAACGGCTGGCGCGTCGGGCATTCTAGAAAGCCAAAAGTTCTGGTCCACGGCTCACGATTGCACTAACGACGAGGGTGAATTGGTATCCGCGAACGCGACGATACTTGACGTTGTGCAGAAGGTCCGCGCAAAAGCTGCCGGGTTACCCGCAAGAGTCCTGATTCTGTTCCTACAAAATTACGAAAAAGAGATGATCGCAAAGATCAGAACCGCTTATCTGTGCTGCTTCTCGGTACCGAGAGACGACGCGAATCAGTGGCAACGCTACGGTGGCGACGGGAAAGGCGTCTGCTTAGGACTTCGCATAATTAACGAACCGGGACCAGAAAGCAACGAGACCTTTTCGAGGCTCTTCGAAGTGACTTATTCAGAGGATGCCCTGCGCCAATGGTTTTCTGAAACGCTAGAAAAGATTTGTTCGGCTTTGAGTCCATATCCGATCACGCCTCAAAATGTCAGAGCCGCGTTGGCGAGCATCAGCGGCGTTGCCGCGTTTGCTTCCATGACCACAAAGACTCCCGACTGGAGTTCTGAACAGGAGGTTCGGCACGTTACAATGGACAAATCCGAACGAGGAGTAAGCCTTCTGTTAGAACGGGAGCGGACGGCAAGGAAATCCGATACTTACCAGTTTCACTCAGGGGCGAGGGCAAGCTGATCGCACTGGACGAAATCATCATCGGAGCAGCGCAAAAGTTCGATGATCTTCGAGCGCAGTTCGAGACGCTGCTTAAAGGCAAAGGCTACGTCGAAGTTAGCATCGAATATCCAAGAATTACGGTTTCGAGCCATGTGGGCACATCCCACTAGCGGGTTCTGATTACGCCGATTCCAATCGTGTTTCGCTCACGCTCCGCGTATTTCGAGCGAGCGTTCTCAGCTTGTTCCTTGCTTTTGAAGGGCTTTGACAGCGGCGTCAACTGACCTTCAACGTATCTGAAAAGCAGCCACTGCTCCCGCATTTTGGACATCGAGTCTTATTCTCCCGGTTAGATTAGCAATTCGTTCCCATGCAAAATTTTGAAGACTATGAAGTCTCGCACCACCAAATCGAGTCTGATTAGCGTCACGAACGGGCGTTCCTCCCGCCAAAATTCGTCAGGGTCGGTAATGTCTCGCCACAGGTATGCTCCAGCAAACTCCCGCCATTCCGTTTGAGCAGAATGCACGTAAGCCGACCGGAGTGCTTGATAGGCATGCTTAAGCATACCTGCGATTCCGGGACGGGTCTCCGCATCCGCCGTTGGCAGTATTGCTTGTAACATGGTTCGCATGTGCCCCGTTTTAAGGCTGCCAGCATAGAATGCGCCCTTTTGCTAGGAAGCGGCCCTTGGTGGCTCCTCTTCAATAAACTCGACCGGAAAGGGAGCCGCATCTGCAGCCAGCTGTTGCAACAATTCCGGGTGCCGCTCATTCGAGCCCGGAGAGACGTAGACGCAGAGCGTGCCCGGGGATGAACGGACGCTAACCCCGTGAATCCCGCCCTTGCCGAGGTATTTTCGGCTCAGTAACGACTTAAGTTCGGCGAGTTCAGGTTGCACTCCGTAATCTTACAATAGTTGGATTTCCAGGTCCGCGAGAACATCCGCCCTTGGATCATTGGGGTCCATCGCTACGACGGCATCAATCAGTTCGTCGCTTACGCTTCCTTCTGCGTAACCGGTGGTGCGTCCGTGTTTCCGAACTCCCATTTTCTCTAACGCACGGGTCGTGCCAGAGATCTTGCCAATCGTGCAAACTTGCTCGTCGTAAGGGACGCTGGGAAGAATGGTGCCCAAGGCTGCATCGACCCGATTTGGAGTGGTCCCATCTAGTTGGAGTGTCGCCGTCCTGAGAAAGTCTGCAAAGTGATCGGCGGGCATACCCCCATCAATCGGGCCCGGCTGGTAAAGTGGGTCGCCCACGATCGCGCGATTAAGATTGCTATAGATATGATTGTTACTCAGCACACAGACTAGCGAAGGATCGTCGCCGTGGCGAGTCGATCGGCAAAAATATCCCAAAGTTCCGGCGGTAACATCGTGATGTGCAGTGCTGATGCCAGCGACCACTGGCCGTTGACGGGCCTGACGCTGGTCTGTGCAAGTTGTACCAGCAGTGGCCGCGCTCGATGCCACCGCTGTTGGTGAAACTGCAGCGAACCTCACAACCTTTTTGTTTTTGCGCCCCCTTGGAAGCGCTGCGATTGCAGGGGGAGCTTCGATAACATCAGTCGGGACTCCGTCAATTTTTTCGGGGAGTTGGTCCCTTTGCGGAAGAAGGGAGAGCGCTATCTTCTGTGTGACATATATTCTAATGCAAGAGGTAGAAGTTTCTTGACCGTTGGTTATCTTAGCTCCAATGCCAACGGCGTGGACATTCCGCCCGGCCGATGCAACGGCGGCGGCCACGGTGAGCATTGGAGGACGCCACAAAGTTCCTCCTCTCAGTCCTGCAGTTAATAGACGCGCACTCAAAACTTGCTTGGCTTGAATCAGATCTGGACTCAGGGGCACAGGACTCCTCCGAACTCGTCATGATTTGCTTACAGAGATTCCTAATGCGCTAACCGCCGAGTTTGAGGTCAATTGTTGTACGGCTGTTGGAATACCGAATCCCCAAAAAACGCAATATATATAATCCACAGGGATGCCGAATCCGGGATTGTTCAGGACCAGCACGACCAGACCTACTAGGGCGGTTAAAAGCGAAGCTACACCCCAAACCAAAACGTTCAGATCTGAGATTTCAACTTGCAGTCGATCGAACGAAACAGGCTGCACTACGGGAGGTGCTGCAGGGGCCGCACCTGCCGCTACCACCACGGTACGGGCCAGATCGGGAAGAATCTGCTGAGTGATCGCCCGGGCCTGTGCCTCACTTGGAAGAGGATTTTGGCTGCGAAGAGCGTCGATGCGACCTAGTGCGGCGATAACGTTGTTGTCTGTCGGACGAGCCGGTCGCGTGGTCATTTGAACAGCGGGCTTTACACCTTCTTCGACGAGAACGGTGAGCAGATTCACCTTTGTGTCTCTGTCTTCAAGGAACGTTTTCAAACCCGCACTTTCAACTGGTACGGCGAAAGGATTCGGAGACGCCGGATGAATGAAATGCTGCGGCTCCAGATTTTCGGGGCTCAAATCTTGGAGCAAGCGAGTAATGTCCCCATCGATACCCGGAGTCGCCCCACGAAATGCCGCCGGCAGCGCTGCCAAGTCCGACTGGAGTGCTTCGACTCGCCGCCGAAGCAGCGTCACAGACAGGAGCTCTTGATCGCGCGTCAACCTATTGCTCGCAAACACCTTCGTCACCCAAGCGGCGACCACCCCGGCGAGAATCAAGAAGAACCCAAAGGTTTTTGCGCCTGCGGAGCTCGAGTAAATGTTCAAAGTAACAGGCTGCGTTTCCGGTTTTTCCAGAGCACTTAAGCTGACCGTCCCGCGATAATTGCCATGACCGTGGAAACCATCATCCACACAAAAATATAGTGGCGGGCCGGGATAGTGCGGTGCCAAATCGAAACCGCCTCGGCAATCGCTCCCGTTGGCGTCGCGGCAAAGCTTGAGATGGTCTAATCCCAAAGCCCGCTTGGTGCTTTGTTCGATCAGACTCGACTGCTGGATCCTCAGATTTGTTGTCGGCGCATCGCCTGGTATGACACTGACAGAAATGCACTGTGTACTTGGCAGCCGCTTAAGGCGAATTTCTACAAAAGAAGCGTCAGGGAAGCGGGGGCATAAGCGAAGCATGCCGCGGAGGAAGTGCCTGCAACCATATGCCAGATCAATCTTATGAATCGGTTCTATTACATCGCCATTTTGCCGGTGGACGGCAGTAGGTCCCAGGCGCGCCAGAAGGCTTGCATCTCATTGGGAGTGCCAAGCGACACGCGGATGTATTTGTCGAGGACCGGATACTTCGGGCCGATGAGGATGTGATTTTTCTTCAGGTGCTCGATCACTTCGTCGGGCGGGCGCATCGGATTCACCATCACGAAATTCGCCTGCGAATCAATGGCGCGGAGCATCCGCGCGTTCACCTGATTCATGAACTCCTGCCGGTCATCGGTGTTCCGCTTGATGCCGAGGAGCACATAATCCACATCATCAAGCGCGGCCGAAGCAGCCCGAGCCGAAACCACGCTGACGCTCCAGTTGGGGAAGCCTGCGGGCAATTTCTTCGCAAGTTCGGGCGTTGCGACAGCGTACCCAATCCGCATGCCCGCCAGCCCGTAAATTTTCGAAAACGTGCGCGAGACGACGATGCGCGGATCGTCGAAATGCCTTTCCAGAAACGATTCATACGCCGTATTCGGCGTAACAAAATGGTGATAGGCCTCGTCGATCAGCACAATCACATCGGAGGGCAGCTTCCCGATAAACGCCTCGATGTCTTTGCGCGGCGTAATGGTCCCCGTGGGATTATTAGGATTCACAATGTAGACGATCCCTGTGGAAGCGCGCGCCGCATCCTGCATCGCCGCCAGATCGTGCTCATAACGTTTGTTGAGTGGAACGCTCGCGACTTCAATGCCTGCGCCCTGCGCCAGCTTCCCGAGCGAAGGAAACGTTGGCGCCGCTTGCACAAGCTTTTTCCCTGGCTTCAGAAACGCGAGCGCAGCCATGCCGAGAATCTCTCCGGACCCGCAGCCAAGCACGATTTGCTCCTGCTTTACGTTGTGAAGCGCGGCAAGCTTCCCGATGAGCGTGTCATATTCCGTTCGCGGATAACGGTTACCGCTCGCAACCGACTCGCGCAACACCGCCAGAACTTTTTCCGAAGGCCCATAGGGATTTTCGTTGCGATAAAGCAGGACTGGATCAGCAGCCGTCGCCACCCTGGAGAGCTGATCCGCAGCAACAGAGTTCGCCCGCGGCGCCTCGGTCGCAGAAGTCAGCGGAAAGCCGCGAAGCGCGGGAGCAGCGGCTCCCACGACCGCACCAACTCCGATGTCTCGAAGAAGTTTCCTGCGGGAAACACTCATAAGCACCCCCTCGGTTCAATCACACCAAATCGTCCGCGGACTGTAGGCGGCCGCGCCGTTTGCCGACATTTTACTGTTAGGCGCTACCGAACGGTTAGCGTTACCCGCTGGCTGTGCGCCAAGCCGCCACTGGTGGCGGAGATTGTTAAGGTGAAGGTTTCGGCTACAAAAACCCACTCGGCTAAAACGTCACCAGTCCAAGAATCACGTTTTCACCCGCTGTTCCCGTTCCGAAGGTCGCGCTTTGCGATCCCGCAGCTGCTCCCACCTTGTATTCGATCAGTTGACCCGTCAAACCCCAGAAATTAGCTCCATAACTCCCTGCTCCTGCATCGAACGTATTGGCGTCATTCAGTCCAGTGTAACCACTCCCGGCCGCGCAAGTCGTGTCCACTCCCAGACAGTCGGCAAATACCAAGTCGCTCGAATTCGAGGTGGTGACTCCACTCACCGTTGCTACCCCACTCGAAGACGGCGTCGCGCTGTATTGTGGCGCCCCATCGAGTGCGGCGATCGTGCCCGCATAAGAGTATTCCGCGCATTCAAATGCTCGAAATGCGACCGCACTGCTGATCGTCAAGGTCACCGTCGTCGAAGCGCTGACCGCGGACGGAACATAGAACATCTGTCCCCGGTATCCACTCAGGCTTCCCACCCCCGCCTTTGCAACACCAATCGCTGTCCAGGTCCCATTATTCGGGTCGCTCATCGTTGCCGTTGCCGTCGGCGATTGCCACGTCGCTGCACAAACCAGAAGATGCCCAGCCCCAGGTGTTTGATGGAGAGCCACGGAAAGTGTGGTGCTAGTAGTTCCGCTGGCGTTGTATACCCCACTCACGCTGCCGTTTACATAAGCAAAGTTCGACGATCCCCCTCCACCTCCACCGCCGTTCACCGTCAACGTGAAGCTCTGGCTCGCAGGACTGCCTACCCCGTTGCTGGCCGTCAAGGTGATCGGGTAACTGCCTGCGCTCCCCGTCGTCGGCGTGCCACTCAATGTTCCGGTCCCGTTCCCGTTATCTTTGAACGTCACCCCGCTTGGCAGTGCACCCGTCTCTGTCAGAGTTGGCGTTGGCGCCCCCGTCGTCGTCACTGTGAAACTCCCCGCTGCACCCACCGAAAACGTGGTGCTGGCGGCGCTCGTGATCGCCGGTGGCGCCTGGTTCACTTTCAATGTGAAGCTTTGGCTCGTAGCTGTGCCCACCCCGTTGCTGGCTGTGATCGTGATCGCGTAGGTGCCACCGGTCCCGGCTGCGGGTGCCCCGCTCAGCGTTGCCGTTCCATTCCCGTTGTTAACGAACGTCACGCCACTCGGCAGTGCGCCCGTCTCCGTCAGCGTCGGCGTCGGCGACCCCGTCGTCGTCACCGTGAAACTCCCAGCCGTCCCCACCGTGAACGTCGTGCTACTCGCACTCGTGATTGCTGGGGCTACTTGTGCGGTGTTCACCGTCAAGGTGAAAGCCTGGCTGGCTGGGCCCCCTACTCCATTGCTGGCCGTAATCGTAACCGCGTAAGCTCCATTACTCCCCGATGCCGGTGTCCCACTCAGCGTCGCCGTCCCGTTTCCGTTGTCCTTGAACGTCACCCCGCTTGGAAGTGTCCCTGTCTCCGCCAGCGTCGGCGTCGGCGCCCCCGTCGTCGTTACCGTGAAACTCCCGGCAGTCCCCACTGTAAATGTTGCATTGTTCGCGCTGGTGATTGCAGGAACCTGATTTACCGTCAATGTGAAGCTTTGACTGGCTGGACTCCCCACACCATTGCTCGCCGACAATGAGATCAGGTAACTGCCTGTGGCGCCTGAAGCTGGCGTTCCGCTCAGTGTTGCCGTCCCATTCCCGTTGTCTTTAAACGTCACACCGCTTGGCAGCGTGCCGGTCTCTGTCAGACTTGGAGTCGGCGATCCTGTCGTCGTTACTGTGAAAATTCCGGCCGTGCCCGCCGTAAATGTCGTATTGTTTGCGCTGGTGATCGCAGGACTTGTCTGGGAAACGGGTGCCGTCATTGCCACCAGTCCAAGA
>Ga0210401_10008302_pt1 | contig 10318 bp, 8 predicted proteins | sample IncBWH32MmetaG_FD_150866 | JGI IMG/M metagenome (GOLD analysis project Ga0210401, IMG submission 150866) | Forest soil microbial communities from Barre Woods Harvard Forest LTER site, Petersham, Massachusetts, United States - Inc-BW-H-32-M | ecosystem: Environmental > Terrestrial > Soil >... | reverse complement strand
ATAAAGTCAGTTCCCAGTTGTCGGTTCTCAGCTGTTCCAACGACCGACAGTCACTGTCAGTGTACAACCCATTTCCGGTCAAACCGTGTAATCCCGACTGGCGAGCGATTCGAAGTGTGGACAGCCTGTTAATTTGATGCGGAAGGTTCGAATTCCGATCCTCTCCGTCGGGTTTCTTCCCAATGACAAGCCGCACCCTCGCACCTGTCAGGGATGTCGTTGATCGCGCGTTCAAGTCGCCGAGGGACGAAACGTATTCGTAGAGGTCTGCCATATACACATTGCTCGCTCTCCCCGGCTTTCACAGAAAACGATCGCGCGTACGAATTCCCGTACGCCTTCGATCAGGAGGGTAAGCTGGCGCGACATGTTCTGCCTGTCTCGACCGGCATAAACGCCGTTAAATCAAAAGCTTGATCGCGTGCAGTTGATCGCGCTTTCTTGTCAGTTCAGGCTATCCCTTCATACAAGATTCCGACATTCCGCAAGATTCCAGCGGCGGCCGAGACTTCCGCATTGACGCGCCCTACCACCGGGAGTAGCGTGTCTGCGGCGTATCAAGCCCAATCCCAAAAACTTGCTCCATCTTAGGAGGCTGCGTATGAAGCACAGGGCCATGTGGGCTGCGTTTGTGTTGATCGTGTTTGCGGCGCTGGCCGCCGCGCAGGACCAGTATCTGGATGTCTACATCGCGCAAGTGAAACCGGATAAGCGCGCCGACTTCGACGCCATCAACAAGAAGTTGGTCGCTGCTAACCGGCAAAATAAAGGCGATGAGTGGATGGCTATGGAGACCGTGTACGGCCCCATGAATCGCGTCACCTTTGTCAGTATGCGCAACAGCTACGACGCTGCCGAGAAGGGCAGCGACGCTTTTACCTCGGCGGTCGAGAAAGCTCTGGGCAAGCCTGGATCCGAGAAATTATTCCAGGATTTCAGCCAGACCCTTGCCAACAGCCGCGCGGAGCTGCGCAAGCGGCGCTGGGACCTGAGTAGCAACGCGCCTGGTGATGCGGCCGCCATGGCAAAGATGCTGGGCGAGTCACGCTGGCTGCGGACAACTGCAGTTCATGTGCGCCCCGGACAGGGACCCACGTTCGAGGCGCTGCTGAAAGACATAAAGGCAGCCCGCGAAAAGAATTCCCCCGACGTCACCACGCTCGTCTCGCAAGGCGTCGCCGGGCAGGAAGGTTCGATCTACTACGTGACGCAGCTCGCCAAGAGCATGGCGGCATTTGATTCGAGCCCGACTCTGCAGAAGGTGTTGGGCGATGAAGGCTACGCCCACTATCTGAAATCGGCATCGGAAATCGTTGAGAACACGGAGACGGTGATCAACCACTTTCTGCCGGAACTCAGTAACCCGCCAGCGGACGTAGTCGCGGCTGCACCCGATTACTGGACGCCGAAGGCGACCGTTGCCAAGACGGCGCCCGCTAAAAAGAGCGTGGTCAACGCGTCCCAAACGAGCAAGGATGAAGAGAAGAAGTAGCAGTAAAATACGTCTTCGAAGTGTCGCGAGAAATCCGCCGGCCACGAAGGCTGGCGGATTTTTTGTTGCGCAGGGTTTCTTTCTTGCGCCCCTTCGGGGCTAAATCGTCTCGGAATTCACCGTACCCACTGACGCCGTGGGCTTCATTCTTTTGCCGCTACGCGGCGCTTGCCGGTCTGCGCCCGGCGGTCTGCGCGAGGGCATCCGCGCCCGGCGGTCTGCGAGGGCATCCGCGCCCGGCGGTCTGCGCGAGGGCATCCGCGCCCGGCGGTCTGCGCGAGGGCATCCGCGCCCGGCGGTCTGCGCGAGGGCATCCGCGCCCGGCGGTCTGCGCGAGGGCATTCGCGCCCGGCGGTCTGCGAGGGCATCCGTGCATGGCGGTCTGCGAGGCATCCGTGCATGGCGTGGCCCCGACCCGGTGGCGCCAGGAGAGTTGTCAGCAAACGGGGTAGGAGTTCCTTGCGGCGTATGCTTGGTCGGGCGCGCGGGAAAACAGCGTGAATTAATTTCTCAGTGTCTTTCCGGTCTTGAGCGTGTACTGGATGCGCTCCTGGGTTTTCTTTTCGCCGCAGAGAGATTTAAAAGCTTCGCGTTCGAGATCGAGGATGTACTGCTCGCTTACGGGCGTGCCGGGTGTGACGTTGCCTCCGCAGAGGACCTCGGCGACCTTGTTGCCGATTTTGACCTCGTGGTCGCTGATGAACTCGCCCTGACGCATGAGGTAAACGCCGAGCTTCAGCGTGGCCAGGATGTTTTCACCGGGGGCAGGCAAGTCGGTGCGCATAGCGGGAGGTTCGTAGCCGGCGAGTGCGAGTTCGAGCGCACGCGCTTTGGCGTCGGAGAGGACGCGCTCGCGGTTCATCGTAATTGTATCGGAGTCCGATATAAATCCGAGATTGCGGGCCTCGTGGGCCGAGGTGGCGACCTTGGCCATGGCGATGATCTCGAAAGCTTTTTTCATGGCTTCCATCAGCTCGACCGATTCGCCCCGACCGTCGGGGCGAATGGAATGAGCGCTGTCGAGAGCACGCAAGAGCATCTCCTTGCAACCGCCACCGCCGGGCAGCAAGCCGACGCCGACTTCGACGAGGCCGGTATAGAGTTCCGCGTGCGGCTGGCGCGTGGGCGCGTGTAGAGAGATTTCGGTACCGCCGCCGAGGGTGAGGCCGAACGCGCCGACAACCACAGGTTTTGGAGAGAACTTCACGGCCTGGGTCATGGTCTGGAACTGGCGAATGACAAGGTCGACGTCGTCCCATTCTTCTTCCTGCACGGCCATAAGCAGGAGCATGAGGTTGGCGCCGACGGAGAAGTTGGTGGCGTCGTTGGTGATGACGAAAGCGTCGAAGTTGTCGCCGGGGCCACCGGGCTTAAGGGATTGGGTGACGAGCTGAATGATGTCGGCGCCAAGCGAGTTCATCTTGGAATGGAACTCGAGGCAGCCGACGCCGTCGCCAAGATCGACCAGCGAAGCGCCGGAGTTCTTCTTGACGACGCCATTGGATTTTTTGGCGACGGTGACGGACCATACGCCCTTGGGCACGGTGACGACTTGCCAATCGCCGGCTCCCAGGTCGAAGTATTTGCGCCCAGAGGGTGACTTCGGATCGTCCTGGTACCAGCTCTTTTGCCTGGAGTGGAGCAACTTCTCGACGTTCGCGGCGATCGGCTTGCCTTCCTTTTTCATGCGGGTGACGGTGGCTTCGACACCGGCGGCATCCCAGAGTTCGAAGGGACCGAGCTCCCAGTTGAAACCGAGCTTCATGGCGCGATCGATTTCGACGACCGTGTCGGAAATTTCGGGGATGCGGTTGGCGGAGTAGGTCCAAAGGTCAGAGAGCGCGGTCCAGAGGAATGCTCCGGCCTTGTCGCCCTTCTGGGGGCCGCTGCCTTCGAGGCCGAGCAGCATGCGCAGGCGCGCGGCAGTGTCTTCGACGTTCTTCGCCATGTCTAGAGCGGGGAGCTTGGGCTTCTGGCGCGGATGATACTCGAGCGTCTTCCAGTTGAGGGCGAGGCGGTCTTCCTTGCCGTCGGCGCCTTTGGATCTTTTGTAGAAGCCTCCCCTGGTTTTGTCGCCGAGCATTTTGCGCTCGAGCATCTGCTTGTAGAAGTCGGGGAGGCGGAGGTCGGAGCGCTCGTCGAGGGGAGCGGACGACGTTTGCCCTGCACCGGTCATGTTGCTAACGACGTGGCCGAGGATATCGAGGCCGACGAGGTCGATGGTGCGGAAGGTCGCGGATTTGGGCCAGCCGACGGGAGTGCCGGTGAGCGCGTCGACCTCTTCGATTGTCAGATCCATTTCCTGCATCAGCCGCATGACGTTCAGGACAGAAAAAGTGCCGATGCGGTTTCCGATGAAGTTGGGCGTGTCCTTGGCGTGGACGATGCCTTTGCCGAGGCGGACGTCGCTGAACCAGGCGACGGCGTCAAACAAAGCGCGGTCGGTGTCGGGGGTGGGAATGAGCTCGAGCAGGCGCATGTAACGCGGCGGGTTGAAGAAGTGGGTGCCGAACCACGAGCGGCGGAAATCCGCAGGAAAGCCCTCGGCGATCTTGCCGACCGGAAGACCGCTGGTGTTGGTAGTGATGATGGTGCCGGGCTTGCGGACGGCGTCGACTTTCTGGAGCAGGGCGCGTTTGATGTCGAGGTTTTCCACGACGGCTTCGATGATCCAGTCGACGTCGGCGAGTTTCTTCAGGTCGTCCTCGAAGTTGCCGATGGTGATGAGCTTGGCGAGCGAGGGCTCGAAGAAGGCGGCGGGCTTGGATTTTTTGGCGGCATCGAGGCCGGCGGCGGCGATCTTGTTGCGGGCGGGGGCATCGGCGTCGGGCGGAACGATGTCGAGCAGAAGGCTGGGTACGCCGGCGTTCGCGAAGTGGGCGGCGATGCGGGCGCCCATGGTGCCGGCGCCGAGGACGGCGACTTTATGGATGTGTTTCATGAACGATGACTCCAGTGAGAGCGCGACGGTTGTGTCGCGGACATAAGATCAATAAACCAACAAGGACATGGAGGATCACGAAGGCAACCATTCTAAAGGATTCGGGGAAGGGTCAGCTAACCACAGAGGGCACAGAGGAGCACAGGGTTTTGGGTTTCGTTTCCCAAAAAGGGAGATTTTAGATTCCGCGCACGCGCTCGATGTTGCAATCCTAGTTACTCCCTGCGCTGCGAGTCGGATTTTGAAAGTCAATCAACCAAGGTCACCCTTCGACTTTGCTCAGGGCAAGCTTGAGGATCACGAAGGGAATCGTTGATTTTTGACGTTGCGAAAGTACTGCAGGCGTTCCTACGGCAACTTGTCGATAGCCCAGTCATGCTTGCCGGCTCGGACCACGACGAGGGTGGAGATTTGGGGGCGCGACCAGCGGCGTTGTGGCTGGGGTTGGTTGTGGAAGAGCGAGACGGGAAATGCGTAGCGACCGAAGGCGAGTCTTTTGCCGCGGCCGATTTCGAAGCTGGATTGAGGATCGCCGGTCGCAAAGAAATGCTGCAGGGAATTTTCATCAGTGCGGCGACGGGCCCGGTCCGTGAGCAGGGAAATGCCGGATTCCGAATCCCGTGTCTGCCAGGCTTGGAGAAATCGGTCGGCGGTGGCGAGAGCGGCGGTGTAATGACGATCGACTGGCGGGGCCGCGGGGCGAGACTTTGCCCGTGAGGGAACGGCCGGAAGAAGCAGGAGCGACGCGAGAAGGATACGAATCAAAGTCCGAGGATTCCTTTGTGGAGCACCGTCCTTCTTAGCACGCGTGAAGCGCGGGGCGGAATGGCGAAGGAGGTTCTTTGGGCGCGGACGGCTTTAAAGCTGCGATCCTTTCGCGGTCGCGACTGGCGCGCATGAAGGCTTGGGCGATACGAAGCGAGTTCGATGCGACTGAGTAAGAAGATATCCTTCAAAAATCCCCGCCCAAGCAAAGCTTGAACGGGGCACCCGGCGAAAATCTCTTGGGCCGGTGGCGTCGCTATCCAAGGTGGGGGTCCCCTTCGACTCCGCTCAGGGCAGGCTTTCGACTGCGCTCGGCTGGCGCCTCGCTTCGCTCAGGATGCCAAATCTGGAAAATCTGCTGGAAGAAAGCGGCCGAGGATGGCCCAAAAACACGACAGGCGCGTGCCGAATTGGATGTGGGGTGAGGATGGCATCGGCACGCGCCCTATTAAGTTAAGAGTAGAGTAGGCCGGGCGGGGCGCGATGTCAAGGAAAATCGTTTTAATAGGGGCTAAGAGATGAGTTTTGCGATCACAAAAGCGGTACCGGCCGCAAGGCCACCGATCACCATGGTCTGTGACGCGCCGCGAAGGGGGGCGGTGCCGGTGAAGCGCGCTTTCATGTAGCCGAACACGCCCAGCGCGGCGAGCGTGACAGCGGCGGACCAGAGCAGTCCGTGCCAGGCGTTGGATTGAATGATGTAGGGCGAAAGCGGAATGAAGCCGCCAGCGACGTACGACATTGCGATGGTGGAGGCGCTGGTGACGGCGCGCTTGGGATCGGGTTCTTCGAGGCCAAGTTCGAAGCGCATCATGAAGTCGACCCATTCTTTGGGGCGCAGGCTAAGGGCTTGGACGACAGGTTTCGCCTCCGATTCGGTCAGGCCGTACTGCTCAAACAATTCTTCCACTTCCGCCTTTTCGGCTTCAGGGATCTCGACAATCTCGCGTTCCTCGCGCAGCTTTTCATGCGCGTAATGCTCGGCGTCGCCTTTGGCGGCGAGGTATCCGCCGAGACCCATGGCGATGGATCCGGCGGCGATTTCAGCGAGGCCGCCGATGACGATGAGGCGCGTGGAAGTGACGGCGCCGGAAAGGCCGGCGGCAAGGGCGAATGGGACGGTGAGGCCGTCGGCCATACCGATGACAACGTCGCGAACGAAGAGGCCTGCAGTGAAGTGTTTTTCGACGTGCGGCGTGATCGGCATTGTCTGGATCAGACCTCCGGATGAGATTGGAGATATTCCTGCGCCTTGCGTACGACCTGGCGTTCACCACTGTAGGCTAGCTTGGCGGGCGCGTCCGTGAGAGGAAGCCAGAGGGCCCGGCGGACTTCGATGCGCATTTCCGGGGTGACGTCGTCGATGCGGCCGGACTGGTAGCGGAGCAGATAAAAACTGACGATTTTGAAGACGCGTTCGCGGTCGCCCCAGGAGCGGACGTAGACGTAGCGGATGTCGGCGAGCTTGGTGATGAGGCTGGCGGCGACGCCGGTTTCTTCGCGCACCTCGCGGATGGCGGTTTCATCGGGCTTTTCGCCCTGGTCGACAAGTCCCTTGGGAAGGGCGAGCACGAGCTTGGGAGAGCGCTTGCGGCGGGGATTTGCGGCGGCCGCGTCGGGACCGTCTTTTTCCGGTTCGATGGCCGCGATGTGCCAGTCGCCGGACATGCGCCGGAGAACCACGCCGCCTGCCGAGAACTCGCGTACCATGCGCAGACAAGGTAGCAGGAATCAATAAGTTCGTCATGTGGCAGAGGACACAGTGTGCGTTTCCGGCGAGGGTTTATGCCCGCGGAGAAACGGCTGACGCAGGGATCCGCCCGCAGGCCCCGGCGGCTCAAGCCGCTCTCATTCCTGAACCAGATCGGAGCGCTCTTCGACTCCGCTCAGGGCAGGCTCTCAAGGCGCGCCCTGACACGAACCTGCACGGCGAGGGCAAGATGCCCTCCCACCCCAGCGAGCCAAAAACGCTTGCTGGGGACCCCCGACCCTCGGGACAGCCGGCGGGACGCCGGCGCTACGGTGGGGTGTCCCCAGGGGCGCAGAATCAGTGCCCCGGGCGGTGTTTTGTGCCATGGAGCACTTTTGAAATGGTCGTCCCAGCCCGATCAGGTTACGAAAGGTAACACTAAAGTGGTCTGCACCATTGGGGGCGAAAATGGCATCTTAGTAAGTGGGTAGGATTGGCTGTTTTTGCCGGGAAACCGGGTGTGGGGCTTGAGTGAAGTCGGTTAAACGGATTATCCGGTCGGTGCAGGCCTTCGGACGCGAGCTTTCGCGTTTGTCGGCGCCGCCCGAGACGGGGCCGGGCACACCGGGAATCGGGATTGCGCTGGGCGGCGGGTTTGCCCGGGGCATCGCGCACGTCGGCGTTCTCAAAGTTCTCGAAGAAGAGAAAATCCCTATTGATTTTATTGCCGGGACCAGCGTGGGAGCGCTGATCGGGGCGGCCTACTGCAGTGGGGTGACGCCTGCCGAGTTGGAAGGAATTGCGCGGCGCGTGCGCTTCAAGACGTTCGCGCGATGGACGCTGTCGCGGCACGGTTTCGCAACGAATCAGCGCATGATCGGGTTCCTGAACAGCATTCTGAAGGTGAAATCCTTTGAAGAATTGCGGCTGCCGCTGGCGGTGACGGCGACGGACCTGAGCACGGGAGACGGCGTGGTCTTTCACTCGGGGCCGCTGGTTGAGCCCGTCCGGGCGAGTTGCGCGTATCCGGGAATGTTCTTGCCGGTGAATATCCGCGGGCGGTGGCTGGTGGATGGGATGCTGGCGCATGCGGTGCCGACGCGGCCGCTGGTGGAAATGGGCGCGAAACACGTGCTCGCGGTGCATCTGAAGGGGCGCTGGTCGAATGGCAATGCGCCACGTCATTTGTTCGAGGTCATCGGGCAATGCTTCGCGATCGCGCAGGACATGAGTTCGAGCCACTGGAAGGAAGCTGCGGACCTGGTCATCGAGCCCGAGGTTAGTGAATTTGAGTACGACTCCTTCGAGCATCACACAGCCTTGATCAAGGCAGGCGAAATGGCGGCGCGGGCGGCAGTGCCGACGTTGAAAAGGTGGGTAGAGAACCGCTCGCCAGTGGGCCCCGCTCGGGCGGCGCAAGTGCTGGTGCAGGCGGCGACCATGCCGGCGGATTGACGCAGTCGCCAGTCTTCAACTTTCAGCCTTCAGCCGTCAGCTTTCAGCTTGAATCTCGGGAACCCTCCCGGGCTAGCTTCCGCCGGCCTCTTTTCAGTCTGATATAAGCAAAACCCCGCACAAGTGGAGCGGAACTTGAGCGGGGCACCCGGAGCGGATCGGCAGCTGAAATGCGGGCTGCGATTCTTCTTCTGTTCTTCCTCGAAAATCCAGTTCCTCGAAAGCCTAGTTCACGGTTAGGACCAGCATGGTGCTATCGCCACCGCTCGAGCAGCCGACGTTTCCGGAATTCCCGCTGGGCGTGTGAACGTTGACGTTCACCGCGCCGGGGCCGGAGATGATGCCGCTCGAAAGGGTGACGGACAGCTTCTGGCTGCTGAGCACGCTGGTGCTCAGGGCTTTGCCGTTGACCATGACTTCCGAGGCAGAGACGAACTGGCTGCCGTTGACCGTGAGTACGGCGCCTTGCTCGACCTGCGAGAAGGTCATGGTATTCGGCGAAAGCGAACCAATGAGCGGCACGGGCCTGGCGCTGCCGCAGAACGGGTTCAGCGTGTTATTGCAACCTGGAAGAAACAGCACCGCAAGGAGCGCGGCGAGGGTCAGACGGGGCATGGAAATGCTCCTTTTTTGGACGGACGAATCTCCCGGCTAGATCGTGAGTGTTATGGGGATGGGACCACGCCCGAGCAGGGTTGAGCCTGTTCACTGGGTGAAGAACACGGCGGGCGTGGGGAAGTTGCGCATAGGGAAGAAATTTTCCGAGGACATGGGGAAAGACCTTAGATAATTCATAAGTTTAGCGTGGCGAGGCACCGGACAACAAGGGAAAGAATTGACCACGAAGAGGCAGGAAGGGACACGAAGTTAGGTGGGACACAGCTGCCGGGCGGTAAGAGGCGGAGTGGGAGTCGCGGAGTCGGCAGGAAATACTTCGCCAAAGGTGGACGGGGCACCCGGGGGAGTCGTGCCTCCGTGGGAAATGCGGTGGTGTCGTCGGTTCAGCTTGTTCAGGGCCGCCCGATTGACTTGGGAACCGCGGCGGAGTAGGGTGAGACGCTTTTTCGCACGCAAAATAAAAAAACAAACAAAAGGAGTGCGATATGCGAGTGCCAGTGGCGATTTGTGGTGGGTTGCTGTTCGCTTCGATCGTGGGTGTGGTGTGGGCGCAAGATGCGGTGAAGGTCGATCCGAAGCACTACTCGGTGATCAGCGAAAACGACCAGGTGAGGATTTTGAAAGTGCATTATGGACCTCACGAGAAGTCGGTCATGCACAGCCACCCGAACTCCGTCGCGGTGATGCTGACAGACATGAAGGCAGAGTTCACTCTGGCGGATGGCAAAAAGCAGAACATGACGGCGAAGGCGGGAGACGCGCAATATACTCCGGCTCAGGTGCATCTGCCCGAAAATACGGGGGACAATGGGATGGACCTAATTCTTGTTGAGTTGAAGAAGTAGGGATAAGACCCCGTCCAAGCAATGCTTGGGCGGGTGTCTCTCTTCGTGGTGTGACCGGGTCCTAGTTGAATGATTCAGCCGCGAATCTTGTCCGCTTCTGCTTGAATTCGATCCCAAGCCCGCTGCACGTGGCGGGCTTTTGTGTTGGTCTGTCCAACACTCATCCTCAACGTGAAACGGTCATTCAGCTTGGTGTGCGTCAGATAAAGCTCGCCGGAGCGGTTGACGCGCTCCATCAGGGATTGATTGGCGGCGTCTCCGGCCTTGAGGCGGAAGCAGACAAGGTTCAGCGGGGCGGGGGCGGCGAGTTCGAAGCGGGCGTCGGAGCGGATCCATTCGGCAAATTGCTGGGCGAGCGCGATGTGCTCGCGGATGTGGTGCTGCAGGCCCTCAATGCCGTAGTGGCGCAGGACGAACCACAACTTCAGCGCTCGGAAGCGGCGGCCGAGCGGGATCTGCCAGTCGCGGTAGTCGATGACCGCGCCCGATTCGGTGGCCTGGTTGCGCAGGTA
>Ga0210401_10008300_pt1 | contig 10319 bp, 7 predicted proteins | sample IncBWH32MmetaG_FD_150866 | JGI IMG/M metagenome (GOLD analysis project Ga0210401, IMG submission 150866) | Forest soil microbial communities from Barre Woods Harvard Forest LTER site, Petersham, Massachusetts, United States - Inc-BW-H-32-M | ecosystem: Environmental > Terrestrial > Soil >... | reverse complement strand
AGGTCTTGTCGCCGCGACAGGCGATTCTGCTGGCAGCGGTCACAAATCTCATCGGCGCGTTTTTTGGGTCGGCGGTTGCGACGACTATCGCCGCCGGGCTCGTGGATGTCCATGTCGCCACCATGCCGGTGCTGTGCTGCGCCATGGTCGGGGCAATCGCCTGGAATTTGTTGACCTGGTGGTCCGGCCTGCCCTCCAGTTCATCACACGCGCTCGTAGGCGGGCTCTGCGGAGCGGTGCTCGCCGCCTCAGGCAATCGATGGTCTTCTATCGTCTGGTCTGTCCCTAACGGAAATCATTGGTACCTGGGCAAGGGCATTCTTTGGAAAGTCGTCGTCCCGATGGTCACCTCGCCCCTCGTCGGCTTCGTCGGCAGTTTTATTGTCATGAGCCTTTTGTACGTCTTGCTGCGAAACTGGCGCCCGATTACCGTCAACCGCGTCTTCGGCAAATTACAATTGCTGAGCGCGGCCTACATGGGTTTCGCGCACGGGACAAATGACGCGCAAAAGACCATGGGCATTATCGCCCTGGCCCTGGTCGCCGGCACCGCCAGTGGCAATTTTGCTGACCTGCCTGCGTGGCTTTCATTTCTGAGAACCCCTGTGCCTTTGCCCGGTCAAATACTCCATATCGCCGCATGGATCAAAGTTCTCTGCGCGTTGACCATGTGCGCCGGAACGGCCGCCGGCGGCTGGCGCATTATCAGGACGCTTGGCCAAAAAATGGTGAAGCTCCAGCCGGTGCACGGGTTTGCGGCTGAAGCCACCGGTGCGACCGTTCTTTTAGCCGCGGCTCAATTCGGCATGCCGGTCTCCACGACGCACGCCATCACCACCTCAATCATGGGCGTTGGCTGCGCGAAAAGTCCCAGCGCGCTCAAGCTCAACGTCGTCGAACGCATCCTTTGGGCCTGGTTGCTGACATTGCCTGCCAGCGCCGGTGTCGCTTATGCCCTCGTAAAAATCGCCCGTTCATTGGGGTGGTTTTGAACCTCTTTTTCGTAGGCGCCGACGTGAGGAGGCTCTGACTGACGGAACACGCGCTTTAGAGTGCCCACCGCACTCATTGCGCCGCTGCGCAGAGTCCCTGTCCGCTATATTCTAATATGCGAATTTAAGCATGGCTATTGCGGGTAACTCCGCTATTTTCGCTGCAATTTATGGACAGCAATTTCGAGAAGGATCTGAATGATTTAAGGGAAAAAATACTGAAGATGGGAAGTTATGCCGAGGCTGCCGCGCGGCAGGCGGTGCAATCGTTAATTCAACGCGATCGTGACCTCGCTTTGCGCGTTAAAGAAAACGACCAAATCATCGATCAACTTGAAGTGGAGATAGACGACTTCGTGGTCCAGCAATTGACCAAGGCGCCGCTGGCGACGGATTTGCGGCTCGTCACTGCGGCAATTAAAATGTCCCACGACCTCGAACGCATTGGGGACGAAGCGACGCAAATTGCCAAACGAGCCATCGAGTTGTGCCTCGAACCGGCCATGACCATCCAATTCAATGTGCCGCAGATGACGATATTGAGCTTTGACATGCTCAAAGCCTCGTTGGACGCCTTCGCCAATCGCGATCCGGTGGCGGCTCGCGCCGTCATCCCGCGTGATAAAGAAGTGGACGCGCTCAACAAAGCCATCCATCAAACCCTGGCCCAACACATGGTTGAACATCCTGATACGATTAAACGATGCCTCCATTGGATGGTCGTTTCAAAGAGCGTCGAACGGATTGCCGACCACGCGACGAACATAGCCGAAAATGTGGTTTACCTGTACGAAGGCCAGGACATTCGCCATACGGGAATAAAATTTGGCAAATAGCAGAGCTGCGACCGTGAGGGAGCGGTGCCTTCGGACAGAATGAACAGAATCGACGGAATTTTTAACCGGATAGACACGGATCAACACGGATGCAAAAATAATTTCTTACGCAAAGTTTGAACCGCCAACTACGCGAAATACACGAACCCCGAAAGCTTTCGGGGGAACCAGAGCTACTGCGCCGAAACCAGGAATTGCGGCATGAAAATCCTCGACAAAATGAGGGATTTGGACGAATTGCAGTGCAAAGGACACAAAGATTTTTGATCCGCGAAATCGAACTACAAGAAAGACTCTACACGTGGATGAGAGTTTCGGGCGAAGACCGCAAAGTGTAGCGCGGGCGTCCCGCCTGCGAGTGACGGCGGCGTCCTCGCCGCCAGTAGCTGTTCATGTTATTCATTCTGTCGATAATCTGTGATCTTTTGCGTTCACGCTTTCTACTCCCATCTACTCACACCCGCAGACCATGTTCAACCGGAACATTTGACACTTTTCGAAACTTTTTGAAACTTAACCTCAAACTGAGTGTTTTTTTCATTGGTGGCCCGCTCGCAAGTGGCGCTGCCACCGCCAGCCGGTTTCACTGTGTCAATACTGGAGAAAAATTGCGTGAGGTTGTAATGCTTTCGAGCGCGGGAGCCTCACCTTTCGGTCAGGATTCAAAAGCCGGAGGATGGGATCCGGAACGTACTTTTTCGCGATCAATATTTCTCCTGTGTCCGAGATTGACAGGAAGTGTCTGTCGAACATCCAATGAATTGTCCGGGATAACGCGATTCCATTCCGAGGGGAGTCTGGGCCTTTATCTTCAACCGACTTGATATGAGCAGCTTCAATTTCACAACGTCCACCGCCATTAATGATCTTCAATCCCGTCATCGCGCAGGTATTGTTGTACGCTTCCTGAATTACGCGAGTAAACGCGGCATCGCGGAACGGTCGCGTTGTGATTTGAGTCCTTCTGTCAGTATCGTACTCAGGCGGCGACTCAGAAAATTGAAAGGACGCCTCCGCCTCTGTTTTCGAGCCGCTATCCGCAAAACCCATCCTGCATATTGTTTGGAACTCGTGTGATGAAATGATGCGTACCGATCTCCCAAACCGTCCCTTATTTGTTGATCCGTCCTCTTTCTGTAACCCTGCTTCAAAATACGTGTGGCCCGCCCGGAACGGAACATCGCTCGGAAATTCGAGATATTCTGCCATATGTGCGTAGAAGTAGCCGGGGCGATTGGGATCGGGCTCTACGCGGGCTACACGGGCAACCGCAAAATAGCACTGCCGTCCACCTCGACTGGATAGATCCGAGCTTTCACGGCGAGGCTCATAGTAGATTACCAGATCGCCCTCGGCCTGCTTGACCTGGTTTAGGTATGTCGATGGAAAGTGATAACGCTGCTCAGGTAAATCGTCGTATGCGGAAGTGACTTTCGATGCGAATACAGCGTTGGCCATATCAGTGCCGCTTTATAGTTTCCGGCGTGGCAAACCGTTTGGCGAACGATTGTTCCGATATTTCATCATAGCCTGATTTGCACAAAAATTGGGACTGTTTTTGATGTTTGGCAAGCGGGAAATCCGGGCAAACCTTGCGCATCAACCTTCTCACCATTACCATTCCCCTAAATCATAATACGGTATGGAAACAACGGCTTTTTGGGGACTTTCGGTTCTTGTGGTTTATCCCGCTCTCTTCATGGGCGCGCTTGGCGGCTTCGTTTGGTGGGATAAACGCAAACGAGGGACGCGAAAGCCGTTCGGTGAAGATGCAAAATTGCTGCGGATGCCGGGGGAACATCTTTGGCGGCGCGTGAATCAGAAGGACATGACGGAGATGCAGTGGACGGTTGCGCTCATGCTCGTGCCGATTATCACGAGCGGTCTCGCGGTCCAAATTGCGACAAGGTTTTATGGCAAATCTTTTATCACCCTGGTCATCGGGCTCATCGTTTTCCTGGTCATCATGGTCGGCTGCGTTATGTGGCTGGCAGGCCGGCTGGAACGGCGCGAGCGGGAATACCTGGGCTTTTTCGGCGAACGATTCGTCGCCGATAGTCTGGAGCCGCTGAAAGTAAAGGGCTGGTTCATATTCCATGATGTGCCGTTTGCGGGTGAGACCGGAAAATTCAATGTGGATCATGTGGCGGTCGGGCCGGGCGGGATTTGGGCGATTGACACGAAAGTCCGGCGCCGCGGCCGGGCCCGGCGGGGGCGAGACCGTTATAAAGTGCTCTTTGACGGGACCAAAATCAGTTGGCCGAGATGGGACGATACCAAATCGGTGCGACAGGCCGCTTACCGCGCGCATTGGCTGCAATCGTGGCTGCAGACGACGACCGGAAATACGTACGAGGTCTCGGCCCTGGTCGCGATTCCAGGATATAAAGTGGAAAGTGGCAGCGCCACTGGCGAACAGCCGCCGTCACTCGCAGGCGTGCGTGTGGCTGAGCCGAAGGACCTGGAGAATGTCCTGGTTGGCCACGGGAAAGTGGTGCTGAGCGCGGAGGAGATTAAGACGGTGCAACTGCAATTGGCGGCGAAGTGTCGGGACGTGGAATACTAGGGCAGTGCCACGAGTGAGGATGAGTGCCAAGTGTCGAGTCTACAGTCTATAGTCCGCAGTCTACAGTCCACAGTCTACAGTTCGCAGAGTCTTTCGCGTTCTCTGTACTGCAATTCGTCCGAATCACTCATTTTGTCGAGGATTTATTTCGCGTGATTCGCGGTTCTCAAAATGCCTGGATTCTTTACCGCGAAATACGCCAAATACGCGAAAATGTTTTGTTTTGAGTTTCGATTCCCCTGAAAGCTTTCGGGGTTCGTGTGGTTCGTGTAGTTTGCGGTTAAAGATTTATTGGTATTGAAGATGGAAGATTGCGGATTGGTTGGGATGCAACCAGACACTCCGTGTCTGGCTATTTTCCGGTTACGCCGCTGGCACGAAGCGGGGTAGGGCTTGAAATATTTTGGTTTGCCGGGAAAGATAGGCCCGTGAAAGCAGTCCTGAAGCCTTGCAATCTTGTCGCACTGTTAAGCCTCCTGCTTATGTGTCTGTGTTCCTGCGCAACGACTCAACCACCGCTTCCCGCGAATGTATCCATGAACAAAGAAGCCGGCCGCGATGGCTGGCTGATTGCGATGGTGCGTGTAAACAAAGGCGAACCGTTGCCGTTCGTCGTGGATACTGGTTCTCCCATCACTTGCCTGGACAATTCCCTGGAATCCGGCTTAGGCAAACGACTTACCGATGCAAACTACATGAACTGGGGCACTTCACACCCGGGCGGGGCCTATCGTCCGCCTGAATTTTACCTGGGAACCACGCCGTTGCAAAAGACCGGCCGGTTTATCGTGACCGTGGATTGCAAACCATGGTCCGATACCGCGCATATTCCATTTACGGGGATTCTCGGCATGGACGTGCTGAAACATTATTGTGTCCAACTGGACTTTCAGAACCGCCAAATGCGTTTTCTCGAGGGCGCACACGCGGACAGAAAAGATTGGGGCCGGCCGTTTCATTTGACCAACATTGGCGACGGCTGTATGGGCATTGACGAAAATCTCACCGGCGCGAAAGGTCCGAGGTCGATGATTGATACCGGCGACGACAATGATGGGGGTCTTACGTCAAAATTATATCAGCAATGGACGAATCATGTCACGCTGCCGGCCCACGGCGAAGTCCGTACTCCAAACGGCGTTATGGGTGGAGAAATTTATCACGAACTTTATTTGGTCGAGATAAAGAAGTTCCGGCACGATCTTCACACCCGATTCAACGTGATCGGAATCCGCGTTTTGTCTGAGAACCTGGTGACACTGGATTTTCCCGAGCGGACCATGTATCTGAAACGCATGAGCGATCGGCCATTGACGGACACGACGTCGACGCGGTGAAGCGCGGAGTTTCGCGCGAAGACCGCGAAGGGAGCGAAGTGGATTTAACCGCAAAACACAAATATTATCCGACAGAATGAACAAAATGGACTGAATTTGCAGTTAAAAAATGAATTTTCGTGTGCTTCGTGTGTTTCGTGGTTTCCCCTAGTCCGTGTGCGTCCGTGGTTTTGTCAATTCGGTTCATTCTGTCTAAAAAAGCTTTCGGCCTTCGCGCGTTTGTTGTTCAACTCCCAAATTCGCGTCAATTGGCGTAATTCGCGGATGAAAACGCAGCACTCCCTCACGGTCGGGGCTCTGTTATTTTCTCGCCGTATTAAATTCCCCATTCAACGAACCGTACGCGCGGATGCCGCTGAACTTTTCTTTCTGATCGACGAAGTAATCGTGGTTGAACGAATAGACCTCGAGCCGGCGTTCGTAAATTACGTGTAATTGATTCTCGTATTGTTTCGAACGATTAAACACGCGCCAGTTCACCGACACGCCCGGGATGTTGAGAATCTCGTCGTCGCTTCGGACGATCACGATGCTTTTATCCAGTTCGATAATGGAACCAAAAGGAGCGACGGCGGCGGCAACCGGATTCCCTTTGCCCGGATCATAGGTGACCCGGCGCAGAACACGGAACCGGTCGGTCCCATTCAGCCAGGGAGTATATCGCGCGATCGTCATTTCACCGTCGCCGGCCTGGCAAATCTTATCTTTTCCGCCCCAGCAATAGCCGTCCTGGTTGAATAGTTCGCGCGGGCCGATCACTTTCTCAAATCGATGCTGCATTTTTGGCGCGTCGCGCCATGACCGCCCGAGGTTGGTCGGCTCAAAATCCTGCCGGGTCATTCGCCCGTCCTGGGATTCGTCCTTGACGAATTCGGCAAAGACGCCGCCTTGCTTATGAGACGAGCCAACGATGCTGTAATAGGCCCAGGAGCAATCGGTGCAAACGCCCTTATCGATTTGCTTTGCCTGGCGCGTGTCGCCATGGACCCAGTCAGTTAATTCGAATTCAAAAAGTCCTTCCGGTCCCGCCGCCATGGCCAGGCCCCCGTAAGAGGCGTCCAGGGAAATGACCGGGCAATCCCAGAGTTTCGCGGCCTTCCACTTTTTCTTGCCCTTTGCTTCCAATTGCTTGGTCGAAATGACATGAACGCCGTTTTCGGAGACGAAGAAGAAGCCGTTCGAGTAAAGCGTGGCGTCGATGTGTGGAAACGGATAGGGCGAGTCCTGTGTGCTGATTAAGTACCGTCTCCAGTCGGCGAGCCGGGGGGTTTGATGATGTTTTCCCAGTTGAACAAATTTGTTCTGAATGATTTCACGCACCTGCGGGTCCTGTTGGACCGGGTCCCGTTGGGTCTCGTATAAAGAATCGTTTCGACTAAACGCGCATTGCATGGGCAGCGCCAGGTCGTCGGGCACGATAAATTCGGAGACGAGCCGGTCCCAATCGACCGTATGCAGGCAGCCGTCCAGCGTGAAGAGGTAAAGCTTGCCCCGATAGATATGGGAATCCCAAAACTGACCCTCCAGGATCAATTTCAGGGGCGCAATATTCTTGGTATCGCTCATGGGTTTTTAATGGGCTGCCAGGGCGAAACAGTAGCAAAAGCCATAGTTTTTAACGGGAAGGAAGCAACTTTCGTGCAAAATATGGGAAATTCGAGCGATTCATGGCAGGGCGGTGCTCCCGCGCCGCCCAAACTTCCGACGTCAAATAAAGCGCCTTAGGCGCAAGGGGTTGTGAAAGCCGTGGCATGGGGGAATCGTCCTCGTCGTCGTCCTCGAAATGGGCCAAAGGGAATCGTCCTCATCGTTATCCTCATGCTCGCTTGCCGCGCCGTAGCTCCGCGAAGGCGGGTCCTCGAAATGAGGCAGGGCGGAGATTTAACCACGAAATACACGAAATACACGAACCCGAAAGCTTTCGGGGGAAATGCATTTCAGACAGAATCAACAGAATCCACCGAATGATCCGAAACCCTTTGTGTCTTCGCGTCTTGGTTGTTCAAAATCCCCAAATTTCCGCTTTCAAAAAATGCCCGCTATCCCCAATATCCATGGCTTTGACAATTAGATCGGGCCACCCATTTCCGCCCGGTGTACGGGCGGGGACGCCGCAGCGCAGCGTCCCTACCAGTGAAAACGCGAAGGTATAATTCAAATGAAACATATCGCAAAAAATTGGTTGTTCGTTGCATTTGTTGTTGTGCTCACAGCCGCGGCCACCGCCGCATTCGGCGCGGATGCCAGCGCGAATGGCCTGGCGCTTGTTCCGCTGCCTCAAAAAGTCCAGCGAATGGACGGCGCGTTTACCCTCAACGCCCAAACCCGCATCTACACAGACGCAGCCTCGCGCAAGACCGCCGAGTTTCTGGCGCAACGCCTCCGCCAATCCACGGGCTATCCGCTCCCGGTCCATCGGAAGATCATTGGCGGCATACCGCCCAACTCCATTTTCTTCACGACTAAACACGCCAACAAAGCCGTCGGCGACGAAGGTTATGATCTAACAGTTTCCCCAATTGGCGTCGTCATTCGCGCGCCAACCGAGGCCGGAGTATTTTACGGCGGCGAGACGCTGATGCAGTTGTTCCCGCCGGAGATTTTTTCGACAAATGTGGAAAACCATCCCGTAATCCGCGGAGAGTTGCTATTTGCTGCGGATACCAATTTTTCAACAAATATTGTGTCGGCTGTCTGGCAAGCGCCTTGCGTTCAAATCGAAGATTGGCCGAGATTTTCCTGGCGCGGCGTGATGCTGGATGTGAGCCGGCATTTCTATAACAAGACCGAAGTGGAAGCCATTTTGGACACGATGGCCTTGTATAAATTGAACAGGTTCCATTGGCATCTGGTGGACGACGACGGCTGGCGGCTGGAAGTGGACAAATATCCGAAGCTGACGGAAATCGGCGCCTGGCGACACGACGTCCAGTTGCAACGGACGCATCGCACGGACGACGAACCAACCGCGCATCCGGCCTGGACGCAGGCAAGCGCGGACAAGTTCGGGCCTGATGGCAAATACGGCGGGTTCTATACGCCGCAAGACATTCGTGAAGTCGTCGCATACGCGGCGGCGCGGCATATTATGGTGGTTCCGGAAATTGAGATGCCGGGACATAGCGGGGAAGTGGTCGCCTCCTACCCGGAATTGGGTTGCTCGGGAAAGCCATATGACGTTGAAAAGCCCGGTCCTTTTCACGTTGGCGTCCTCGACCCGGCGAATCCCGAAGTGTTCACGTTTCTGGACAACGTTTTGGATGAAGTTTTCGAATTGTTTCCCGGTCCCTATGTTCATATTGGGGGCGATGAAGTGCCCCGGGGCGCGTGGAACCGATACGACGATTGCCGGGCGTTAATGCAAAAGGAAGGCCTGGAAAACGAGGGACAATTGCAGACGTGGTTTACGACGAAGATGGTGAGCTACATCAGCGCTCACGGAAAAACTCCCATCGGTTGGAGCGAAGCGATTCGAGGAGGTATTACAACGAACCTGGTGGTGATGGATTGGATTGGCGGCGGCAAAAAGGCGGCGGAGCAGGGGCACGACGCGATCATGACGCCGTCGTCACCGGTGGACTACGCCTATTTTGATCATTATCAATCGACGAATCATTTAACCGAGCCGCGCGCCATCGGCGGTTATTTGCCGCTTTCGCGTGTTTACGCATTTGAACCGGTGCCGGAGGGCCTGCCGGCTGACTTGCAGTCGCATATCCTCGGGCCGCAAGGTAACTTGTGGACGGAATACGTGGCGTCGCTGCCGCACGCTCAATACATGATCTTTCCGCGCGCGTGCGCCATGGCGGAAGTGGGGTGGTCGGCCAAAGACGCGCGGAACTGGGACGATTTTCAAAAGAGGATGACTATGGATGAACAAAGGCTGGATAAGCTCGGCGTGAACTATCGCCGGCTTGAGCCGCCGCCCGTGCGCGCGACGCGGATTACGACCGATTTTATCGACGCAAACGTTTCGCTGGATTACCCGGGATTTACTGGGTTGTCCCTGGACAGCCTGGGCAAGGAACATTTCCCTTTGGTCAAAATCGAAACACCCGGTAATCCGCAGCCGACCGAATCCGTACAGAAGGGTTCGCGCGTGGAATATCGAAAGCCGGGCGCATCGGATTCTCAACCGCCGCGCTGGTCCATTGAAGTGGACAAAGACGGGATTGTCCTGGAATCGCATTGGACAGCGGATGACCTGCCGGAACCGTTGGCGCTCGACCTGGTCAACCGGGTATGTCATCCGACCTTGTTGGGATTGATGGACAACGACGGTTCGATTCGGCTCCCGGCGCTCCTGCATTTTGCCGACCAGGGCACTTTTCGGATTTCCGCAAACAGTGCCAATGCCGGTCCGTTGGGTTATTCGGGGAGACACGGGAAAGGGCCAGTTCACATTTCGTTTCCTGGCGCGACGGCGGACAATCCCGAGGTCACGTATCATTTGCAGGTCGTGACGGTCCACCCGGAAATTCCGGGAATTGAGTCCGACCCGCGGTTCGACGGCTTCCGGCGCAATTGGTTAAACATTCTCCAATACAGCCCGGAGAACCGGATGCTGGCCAACAACGTCACCAGCGAC
>Ga0210401_10008299_pt1 | contig 10319 bp, 8 predicted proteins | sample IncBWH32MmetaG_FD_150866 | JGI IMG/M metagenome (GOLD analysis project Ga0210401, IMG submission 150866) | Forest soil microbial communities from Barre Woods Harvard Forest LTER site, Petersham, Massachusetts, United States - Inc-BW-H-32-M | ecosystem: Environmental > Terrestrial > Soil >... | reverse complement strand
AGACTTCGCGCACACGTTCCGGATGCGGCTGTCCCGGGAGCCCGATCTGTACCAGACCGCCATCAGCGCGTTCCTGCGGCTGGACGCGGAGGATCTGAACCGGTTCTGCGCCAAGATCCTCAGCATCGAGGGCCGCCAGGAGCGGATCGTCAAGGAAGCGAACGGAAACCGCTACGTCGTCGATCGTTACTGCCCCCACCAGGGCGGTGACCTTATGTACGGGTGGGTCGAGGAGGACCGCTATCTGACCTGCCCGCGGCACGGCTGGAGATTCGACCTCGAGAACGAAGGAACCTGCCCGGACAGCGTGGGCAGCGTTCATGCGACCTGCCTAGAAGAGGACTAGGCGGGCCGGGCACGGCACCGGACTGACAGTCACCCGCACGGAGCTGGGCAAACGGGATAAGACAGACAGGGGATAGCCGATAATGCGAGTTCTGATCCTTGGTGGTGACGGATATCTGGGCTGGCCGACCGCCATGCACTTCTCGATGCGCGGGGACGAGGTCCACGTCGTGGACAACTACCTACGGCGCAAGATGCACGCCGAGGCTGGCACCGATTCACTGACCCCGATCGCACCGAACCTGGCCAGCCGGGTGAACGCCTGGCGCGAGCTGACCGGCCACACCATCCTGGCCACCGAAGGCGACCTGGCGGACTGGTCCGTGGTGGAGCGGGTGTTCCGGGACTGGACCCCGGAGGCCATCATCCACTACGGCGAGATTCCCTCCGCCCCGTACTCCATGATGGACCGGCACCGAGCCGCGCTCACCCAGTACAACAACGTGATTAACACGCTGAACGTGCTGTGGGCCATGCACGACTTCGCGCCGGACGCCCACCTGGTCAAGCTGGGCACGATGGGGGAGTACGGCACGCCGAACATCGACATCGAGGAGGGCTGGATCGAGATCCAGCACGGCGGGCGGACCGACCGGATGCTCTACCCGAAGATGCCGGCCTCGCTGTACCACTGCTCCAAGGTGCACGACTCGACCAACATCGAATTCTGCTGCCGGGCCTGGGGAGTGCGGGCCACCGACCTGAACCAGGGCGTGGTGTACGGCATCGAGACCGACGAGACCCGGATCGACCCGCGGCTGGTCACCCGGTTCGACTACGACGACGTGCACGGCACGGTGCTGAACCGGTTCTGCGTGCAGGCGGTGGTCGGCCACCCGCTGACCACGTACGGCAAGGGCAACCAGACCCGCGGGTTCCTGAACATCGTGGACACGCTGCGCTGCGTCGAGCTGGCCTGCCGCACCCCGGCCGCGCCCGGCGAGTTCCGGGTCTTCAACCAGTTCACCGAGCAGTTCTCGATCAACGAGCTGGCCGAGCTGGTCCAGGTGGCCTGCGTGGAGTACGGGCTCAAGCCGGCCGAGATCCGCCATGTGGAGAACCCGCGGGTGGAGAAGGAAGATCACTACTACAACGCCAAGCACACCAAGCTCATCGATCTGGGCCTCGAGCCGCACCTGCTGTCCGAGACGCTGGTGGGGCACGTGTTCAAGGAGATCGAGCGGCACCGGCACCGGCTGATCAAGGACCACATCCTGCCGCGGACCACCTGGCGCGGCGGCTACCAGGCCGCCCAGCCGCCCGCGGCGGACCAGGCCGCTGCGGACCAGGCGGCGGCGGTGGTCGGCCGCTAGCGGAAAGCACACCTGATGGCTAAGCGGGCAGGCAGCGCGTTCGGCCGGCTGCTGCTCAACTGGGGCGTCCTCGTCGCGGTGGTCGCCACGCTGCTGTTTGCCCGCCAGCACGCCAACGCGGTGAACCAGGCGCCGCTGCCGCCGCCCCGGGTGCAGCTGTCCGTCGCGACCACGCAGGAATGGGCACACTTCCCGGCCTACACGGGGAGTGTGCCCGTGCTCGTCTACCACGGCATCAACGACTCCGGGAAGAACTACGCGACCACCCCGCAGCTGTTCGCCGAGCAGATGATGGCCCTCAAGAGGGCCGGGTTCCACGCCATCTCGATGGCCCAGTACGCCGCCTGGGTGCACGGTGACCAGCGCGGGCTGCCGTCCAAGCCGATCCTGCTCACCTTCGACGACGGGCGCCGCGACGCCTACCGGGCGGCCAACAACCTGCTCGCCCGCTACGGCTTTCACGGCACCGTGTTCACCTTCGGCGCGTGGCCGGTGGACAACCCAGGTTTCAGCCTGACCTGGAACGAACTGCAGCGCATGGAGCGCAGCCCGATCTGGTCGGTGCAGGAGCACGGCGGCCGCGGCCACGAATACGTGCTGATCAACAAGGCCGGCCAGAAAGGTGCGGTCTACGCCGATCTGCGCTACGTCCGGAAACCGGACGGCGGCCAGATGGAGACCTTCGCCCAGTTCAAGAAGCGGTTCACCACGGACATCACGTGGGGGCAGAAACAGTTCGCCGGGCACATCCCGGGCTACCGGCCGCTGGCCTTCGCGGTGCCCTACGGGGACTACGGCCAGGAACAGACGAACGACCCGCGGATCCCGGCCTACACCCTGCCCTGGCTGGACCAGCACTTCTCGGTCGTGTTCGGCGGTGACTACCTGGACCGGGTCCCGGCGCGCCGCTACGCGATCCCGGGACGCTTCTCGCCCAAGCTCGCCTACCGGATGACCATGCAGCAGACGATGCAGTTGCCTGCGCTGTACTGCCGGCTCCGGGACTGGGTCACGCACCTACCGATATGGAGGGAATACCAGTGCATGCACCTTGGCCTGGCTGACTGGGGCCCGAACATCGGCCAGGGCCGCGGCCTGTACCACTGGCACCCGCCGGAGCTGAAACCGCCGAAGGGGCCGCGCGGGCCCCGCCAGGGCGCGCCGCCACGCAACGACTAACCCGCCAGGCGGGCTGGCACCGGCCCGTGCCCGGTATCTTGGACCGGAGAGCGGCCTGGGCTCCTGACCTGGGAGGCGACGCGGGCGTAGACATGGGGTCTGGACGGGCGGCGCGCCTACATCTCGGCACAGCTGGGCTCCTCGCGGCGACGCTGGTGCTGCTCGGCTGCCAAGCGCAGAGCTGGCCGCCGGTCCCGGAGGGGACCGGCCCGCCCGCGCCGATCATGGTGCTGAAATCGTCCATCCTGCATTCGGTGCTGGCCCAGCACGGGGAGCTGGCCGACACCTTCGCCGGCCGGATGACCTACCTGGCCGCACCGGCCACCGGGTCGGCCCCGGCCCGGGGGCCGGCCGGCCCGGTGTCCGGCACCGTCCGGAACACGTATGTCTACAAGAGCTACGCCGCATTCGCCAGTGACCTGGCCGCGGGCCGGCTGCCCAGCACGGTGCACGCGGTGCTGTACGACATCGAGAAGTGGCCGGCCACCCCACGCGACGAGCAGCAGCAGCCGCAGGTCTACATGCGGCGGTTCAGCTCGCTGGCCCGGGCGCACGGCCTGCTGCCCATCCTGGCCCCGGCCCGGGACCTGACCCTGGTCCCGGGCGGCAGCTGCGTCAAGCGGGGTGGCGAGAACCTGTCCGAGGCGTACATCCGGTGCGGGATCGCCACCGCCGACGCGGGCGCCGCCGCGCTAGTGGTGCAGTCCCAGATCGAGGAGTTCAACGTGGCCGCGTACCGCCGGTTCCTGTCCGTGGTGGCCCGGCAGGCCCGGGCCGGCAACCCGCGGATCGCTGTGCTCGCCCAGCTGGCCACCGCGCCGCTCGGCCAGCCCGCCTCAGTCCCGCAGCTAGTCGCCGCGGCGCGCAGCGTGCACGGGCTGGTCCAGGGGTTCAGCCTGACCGCCCGGCCCGCCGACGCCGAGACGACCGCGGGCCTGCTCTGGGCGTTCGGCCGCCTGGGCCAGGGGCGTTAGACCCCGGCGGGCAACCGGCTCAGCGCGTTCTCCAGCGCCTCCTCGGGCAGCTCGAAGTCGGTCACCCGGCCGGCCTGGTAGCTCTCGTAGGCGGACAGGTCAAGCAGGCCGTGGCCGCACAGCGCGGTCAGGATGACCTTCTCCTCACCCGTCTCCTTGCAGCGCAGCGCCTCCTCGATGCAGGAGGCCAGCGCGTGCGCGGGCTCCGGCGCGGGCACGATGCCCTCGGTCCGGGCAAACCGCAGGCCAGCCGCGAAGCACTCGGACTGCGGCTTGGCCACCGCCTCGAACAGGCCCAGCTCGTACATGTGCGAGAGCAGCGGGGACATGCCGTGGTAGCGCAGCCCGCCGGCGTGGATCGGGTCCGGCACGAAGTCGTGGCCCAGCGTGTGCATCTTGAGCAGCGGGGTGAACCCGGCGGTGTCGCCGAAGTCGTAGGCGTAGACGCCGCGGGTGAAGGACGGGCAGGCGGCCGGCTCGACCGCGCGCAGCGCCGGGTTCATCCGGCCGGCCAGCTTCTCCCGCAGGAACGGGAAGACCAGCCCGGAGAAGTTGGACCCGCCGCCGGTGCACCCGATGATCAGGTCGGGCGTGTCGCCGGCCTGCTGCATCTGCTTGATCGCCTCTTCGCCGATGACCGTCTGGTGCAGCAGCACATGGTTCAGCACGCTGCCCAGCGCGTACCTCGCGGCCGGGTCCCCGGCCGCGACCTCGACCGCCTCGCTGATCGCGATGCCCAGGCTGCCCGGCGAGTCCGGGTCGGCGGCCAGCACCGCCTTGCCCGACGTGGTCAGGTCGGACGGGCTCGGGTGCACGGTGGCGCCGTAGGTCTCCATCAGCAGGCGGCGGTACGGCTTCTGGTCGTAAGACGCCCGGACCTGCCAGACCTCACACTGCAGGCCGAACGCGGCCGACGCGAACGCGAGCGCGCTGCCCCACTGGCCGGCCCCGGTCTCCGTGGTCAGCCGGGACACTCCCTCGGCCGCGTTGTAATAAGCCTGCGGCACCGCCGTGTTGGGTTTGTGCGACCCGGCTGGGCTGCCGCCTTCGTACTTGTAGTAGATCCGGGCTGGCGTGCCCAGGTCCTTCTCCAGCCGCCGGGCCCGCAGCAGCGGGGTGGGCCGCCACAGCCGGTAGACGTCGAGCACCTCGTCGGGGATGGCGATGTGCCGCTCGCCGGACACCTCCTGGGCGATCAGGGCGGCCGGGAACAGCGGCGCGAGGTCGTCCGGCCCGACCGGCTCCCGGGTGCCCGGGTGCAGCGGCGGCGGCGGGGGCGACGGCAGATCGGGGATCACGTTGTACCACTGCCGGGGAAGCTCGGACTCTTGCAGTAGGTACTTCACCTGACGGTCCATGACGGCCTCCCTGTCACGCCGGACGACGTCGAGCCAGCGTAACCGGCATTATTCACCATGGGGGCGTTAGGCAACATGGGGTGTGTGGCGGGGCGATTCGGCCTGCCGCTGGGCCTGGACCTGGGCCAGGTCCGGCGCAGCTTGCTGGGCCGGAACCTGGTGGGCGTGAGCCTGCTCCGCCTGGGCCAGCTCGGCTTGGGCCCGGGCCTGGTCGGCCTGGACGCGCTGCTGCAACGCGGCCAGCGTGGCCTCGATGTCCCGGCGCATCCGCGGCGCGGCCAGCACCCGGAACAGCCCGGCCGACCCGCCTTCCACCTGGACGCTCTTGACCACCCGCACCTGGCCGCCGGGCAGTGGCTCGACGATGTGGTCGAAGATCACCCGGCCCAGCGGGAGCGGGCTCTCGCTGATCCAGCTCCGGCCCGGCTCCACCGAGGTGATGGTGAACGTGCCGCCCAGCGCGTTGTGCTTCTTCACCCAGCCAGAAGTGCCGGCCTGGAATTCGCCGTCCATCTGGGCGATCTCCTTGCTGGCATCCCACTCTGGCCAGCGGGCCACGTCGGTCCAGATCCGCCAGACCGTGGCCGGCTCAGCCGTGAACGTTACTTCACATTCGAACAAGTACACGACGGTACCCCCGCGACGATCGCAGACAAGCGGACCTCGGTACTAACGAAACTAGGCTATCTGCCCAGCTCGAACCAGTTGGCGTAACTGGCACACCGGTGGCCGGCAATTCCGCGCCGGGGCGATGACCCAGTTCAGTGGGGCGGGGCGGCGGGGCGGCCATGGCTCGGTAATGTGGTGCTATTAGCCGGTAATTCAGCGAAGATCAGGATTTGGCCACGTAGGTCCCCGCCTACGGGCCTGCCCCCAGTGCGGCTCCGCCTGCCCGCCCAGGCCTGGCCGGAAGGACCCCGATGATCCCTGCCCTGCTCACGTCCCGCCGTCCTGGCCGCGCCCTGCTGGCCCTGCCCGCGCTGGCCGCGCTGCTCGCCGGGTGCGCCGTTGGCCAGCCCGGCGCCTCCGGTGCGAAGCCAGGCCAGACCACCCAGGCGGCGGATGCCGCGCCGTTGAGCGCCGCGCGGCCGGACAACCCGAACGCACCTGGCTTCTGGTACGGCACGGACAGCGCGACGATCCCGATCACCACCCAGCCGCCGTACCGGGAACCCGCAGTCAGCGGCTCGCCGCCGTACGGCGGGTACATCGGGATGGCCGGGAACTGGTCCCGCTGGTCCGGCTGCGGCGGCGTGCTCGTGTGGTCGTCCCAGGACAGCAGGGCCGCCAACATCAACTTCAACACGTACCACAAGGGCATCGGCACTGGCGTGTACTGGTTCATGGCCGGGCCCGGAGTGGACCCGCACTACAACGGCACCACATCTGAGGCGTCCGCGTGGGGCGCGGCGCAGGCGGCCAAGACGCTGCGCGCGATCGGCGGCCTGAAGGTCACCTACAAGGTGGTCTGGATGGACATCGAGCTGCCCGGCAACGCGCCCAACTACACGCCCGCCCAGGACAACGGCTGGAACAACGTGTACACCTCGACGTGCAGCGGGCGGATCAAGACCCCGTTCATCGCGGCCTCCCTGGACCGGGCCGACCTGAACGGGTACGCGTCCTACCTGACCGCGCACTCGTCCTACACGCCCGGCGTGTACTCCTCGCCGCTGATCTGGAGCTCGATCTTCGGCACCGGCAGCGCCTCGTCCATCCCGAACATCAACGAGTGGACCTACACGGACGGGACCAGAAACATCTCGCCGCCCCCGATCGGCTGGTGCGTGCCGCACACCTCGACCTGCGCACACTTCTTCGGTGGGGTGTCCCAGTCCAGCGCGCACGCGGTGATGTGGCAGTGGTCCGGCGGCGGCGGCCTGACCAACGGCGTCGGCGACTTCGACCAGATCAACACCAACCACGTGAAGTGAGTTAACCGGCGGCACATAATGCACCGCACTCACACAAGGCAGCACAGGCGACCAGGGTGAGCAGGAGCCGGGCGAGCCGGGCCGAGGTCCCGTATGGTGTGGCTGGTGGGCTCTGCGTTGATTGACCGCCGCACCGCGCGATTGGCGGTGGGCTTGGCCGTAGCTGGCTCATTAATGCTGACCGCCGGCCTCGGCATCTGGGCGGTCAGCGCGCTGAGCCACGCGATTCCGCACTCCGCGCACACGATGGCCTGGCTGGCGGCGGTGGCGCTGCTAACGGCGGGTATCTGTTGCGGCGTGCTGATGATCGTGGTGCTGCTCGGCTCGGGTGCTACCGGCCGGGCGGCGGCACCAGCCGAGCCGTCGTGGCAGGACAGACGCGGTCGCGGGCCGCGCCCACCGGGGACGCTGCCGCCGGGGGCTCAGGTGGCTGGCCCGCCGCGGCCGGGCCCGCGGTTGCCCGCTGGGCCGCCGGCCGGACCGCCGCAGCCGCCGGGCCCGGATGCGCCGCCCGATCCGGGACTGCCGCCCAGGGCCGGGCAGCTGCTGGGCGGCTGGCCCGCGGCTGGCCTGGAGCAGCCCGCCGCCTCGGAGGTCGCCCCGGGCGCCGGGCCAATGCTGGACATGTGGCCCGTCCCGGGCCCGCGGCTGGGGGCCGGACCGGAGGACTGGCCAGCCGGCGCCGAACTGCCCCCGGATGCCGAGCCCGCGCTGGGCCACTGGACGGCACCCGGGGCCGGGTACGGCCCCGATGGCGGGCCGGAGCTGGCGGACTGGCCGGATCCGCCAGGTGAGATTGGCCACGGCAATGGGTTCGCGGCCGATGAGTGGTCCGGGTCGGCACATCGCCCGGAGCCGGCGCCGGATGGCTGGCCCGGCCCGGATGACGGGCTGCGGCCCGGGGCGGTGCTCGGGCAGGGTGGCTGGGCGGTACCGGATGCCGGCGATGGGCTGCAGGCCGGGCCGGGGCCCGGCGACTGGACCACGCGGGATGCCGGGCTGGCCGGCCCGGCTGAGCCGCATTCGGCGGCCTGGGTGGTGCCGGACAGCGGAACCGATGAGCCGGTGCTGAACCTCTGGCCCACGCCGGATCCTGGCCCGCATGACGCCGAGCCAGCCCCCGGCCTCGCAGCTGCCGCCGAGCAGACGAGCGAGGACGAGGAGCCAGCAGACGGGCCGACCCGCCGGGTCGAGTCGGAGTTCAACGTGTGGCAGCGGCCGAGTCCGGCGGCGCCGCCGGACGCCGGCCCGCCGGACGCCGGCCCGGCGGCCCCGGGCGAATGGGTCCAGCCCGCCGCCGCGCTGCCGGACGCTGACCTGCTGCCGGACGCTGACCTGCTGCCCGGTGCTGAGGTGCTGCCGGATGCTGACCGGCCGGCCACCGGATTGCTGCCGCCCGCACCGGAACTCCTGGCCGAGCCAGCCGAACGTTTCGTCGCCGAGCCGCTGGACCTGGCCGACGACGAGCCTGATCCGGAGCCGATCCGCCGGCCGGCCGCCCCGCGCCGCAGCGGTCCCGCCCCGGGGTGGAACCCCGATTCCGAGGAAGACTGGCTGCGCGTGATCCGCGGGCTGCGCTCCTCGGAGGACGGCCCGCCCAACCGCTAGCCCAGGTACCGGGCCGGCCGACCGGTCGAACGAGTTCTACTCCCCGACCATCCGCGCGATTACCCTGCTGCTCGACGCGGGGAAGCAGGCGAACGTCATCCGGGCCGATGTCGATGCCGAGGACGTGCTGCTCGGGTAGGACGCCGCGGACGGCGGAATAGCCGGGCCGCCCGGCTGGTTGGCACACGCAGCTATAAACGAAACTAAACGTATCGGATAGGCTGTGACCCCGAGCACTGCTTCACCCCGGAATCGTGCCGCGCGCTCCCGGACTCACCAGGTGACCACCCGGGAGCGTGCCCTTGTCCTCGGCCCCACGCCGCCTGGCCACGCTGATCGCGGCCACCCGGCGCACCCGGCCGGCCGCAGGTAACACCCACGCGACCCCGTAGCACGATGGAAGGGCCGGCCGCCGCTCCGGTGACCGGCCCGCGCCACTTCTGACAGGAGGACGAGATGAGTTCAGCGCAGCAGGACAAGCAGCCATTGCCCCGGGTGGCGGTGCTCGGCATCGGGACAATGGGCCGTGGCATGGCGCACAGCCTGCTGCGGGCCGGCTTCCAGGTTGATGTGTGGAACCGGACCCCGGAACCGGCCGCTCAGCTCGCGCAGGACGGCGGGACCGCGCATGAGCTGCCGAGCTACGCGGTGGAGCGCGCTGACGTGGTGATCACCATGGTCGCGGACGCGGCCGCGGTGGAGCAGGTGGCCTTCACCGACAGCATGCTCGAAACGCTCCGGCCGGGCACCGTGTGGGCCCAGATGGGCACCATTGGCGTCGAGGCCACCGACCAGCTGGCCGCCCGGGCCAGCAAGGAGCGCCCCGACGTGCTGTTCGTGGATGCGCCGGTGTCCGGGACCAAGGGACCAGCCGAGACCGGGAACCTGCTGATCCTGGCGTCCGGGCCGGAGGCCGCCCGGCCGCGGCTGGACCCGGTGTTCGCCGCGCTCGGCCAGCGGACCAAGTGGCTGGGCGACGCGGGCGGCGGCAGCCGGCTCAAGCTGGTCATGAACACCTGGCTGGTCACCCTGGTCGAGGGCGCCGCGGAGGTCATGGCGGTGGCCGACTCGCTGGGTGTCGCGCACCAGGATGTGCTGGACTTCCTGGCCGAGGGAAATCTCTCCGCGCCGGTCGCGAGCGCCAAGGCGCGGAAGATGGAGGTCGGCGACGACTCGCCGGAATTCTCGCTGCAGTGGGCGCTGAAGGACATCGACCTGGCCCTCGCGGGCACCGACCTGGCCCTGCCCGTGGTCGAGGCGATCCGGGCCCGCTGGACGGCGCTGGTCGATGAAGGGCTGGGCGGCCTCGACGTGGCCGCGGCCCGGCACGGCCTGAGCGAGCCGGCCTCCCCGGCACGCTAACCACCGGGACCGGGCCCCCACAGCAGCCGCTGCCAGAACCGCCGGGTGCCGATCAGCCGCAGCCGGGCGCGCAACGACCCCCGGGGCAGCGGGCGGTGGATGCACAGGCCACTGTCCCCGGGCAGCAGGCAGTCACCCGAACACGCGCCAGCACAGTGTCGGCAGTGCCGGGCCTGGGGCATGGTCGCTACCCGGCGGGCTCGCTACGGCCGTAGTCGTCCTCGAGCCGGACGATGTCGTCCTCAC
>Ga0210401_10008298_pt1 | contig 10319 bp, 9 predicted proteins | sample IncBWH32MmetaG_FD_150866 | JGI IMG/M metagenome (GOLD analysis project Ga0210401, IMG submission 150866) | Forest soil microbial communities from Barre Woods Harvard Forest LTER site, Petersham, Massachusetts, United States - Inc-BW-H-32-M | ecosystem: Environmental > Terrestrial > Soil >... | reverse complement strand
TCACGCTTCCGGTGATCTTCCGCGTCAAGGGCAAGAGCTAATCTGCCGTGAAAATGCCAGCCATCGCTCCCCGGCAAATCGTGTCAGGCGACCGGCATCATGCCAAGAAAACGTGCCAAGAAAACGGTCAACTACCGCCAATAATAGCGAATGCCGACATAGACCACGACGAGACAGGCAAAGACCAGCGTCACCGGAAGCCGCGGCCTCACGTTCTGTACATATCCGGTGGGCTTTGGCGGAGTTGGCGGCCGCCGGAAGGCGGTCACGTTGCCAGTCACGGGTCCACTCGGGCGGGAGCGGACATCGGGCGGCGGCCCAATACCGCCCATTTCCGCAAAGTAGGCCTTGTACATCAGGTTGATGGTGGCTTCCGTTGCCGCCTCTTCGGGCATTTTCGCAAGAAGCGCCCCGTAGCTCGCGAGGAAGTTCTGGGCCTCGGGGGGCAAAGCGGAGCCACCGTTCAGCTTGGCCATCATCTTCCAGGTCGCAAAATCGGCGCGGGCCCTGGTGTCGGCGCGTCGCGCGATCATCATGTCGGCAGCTTTGACCAAGATGGCCTCTGGCCTTTTCGGCAAGCTTTTCTAGCTACTAGGTGTTACCGGTGAGAAGCAGAATTAACCACAGCACGTATCCAGTCAATGTCCGCATTATCGCCGAAATAACATCAAGATTTAGACCGAACTGCGAACCGGCGAGCGGAAGCAGGATCAAAATTCCGATCAGGATCAGCATGCCGAACGGCTCCAGCCGCGCAAGCGGGTCGGCGAGGGGCCGCGGCAATAGGCCGACCGCGACCCGTCCGCCGTCAAGCGGCGGGATCGGCATCATATTGAAGACTGCCAGCACGACATTGATAACGAGCGCGTTTTTGAGGTTGTCGGCGATCCACTGCGCCGAAACCGGTGGCGCCAGGGGCAGGGCGTGGAACGCCAATGCCGCTGCCAACGCCAGGACGATGTTGGTGGCGGGACCGGCCAGCGCCACCCAGACCATGTCGAGGCGAGGATTGCGCAGGTTGCGAAAATTCACCGGCACCGGCTTGGCATAGCCGAACAGAAACGGCGAATGCGACAACAATAGCATCGCCGGCAGCAGGATCGTGCCGAAGGGGTCGATATGCCGGAGTGGATTGAAGCTGACCCGGCCGAGTTCCCAGGCCGTGTTGTCGCCGAGGCGATGCGCGACAAAGCCATGCGCCGCCTCGTGAAAGGTGATGGCAAACAGCAGCGGCAGTATCCAGACTGAGACACTATAAAGGGTTAGGTTTGAGGCCAATCGCTGATCCCGCCCAGTTCAACCGAAGGGCCAAGCTAGCACGGATTCAGATCGGTCCGTAGGGTGGGTTAGCTAACCCGCCCTACGCATTTTAATACGTCTTAATACGTCGCACGCCCGCCGGAGATATCGAACACCGCGCCGGTGGAGAACGCGCAGTCTTCTGATGCCAGCCACGCCACCATCGCGGCGAGTTCTTCGACCAGCACGAAACGGCCTTTCGGGATCTTCGACAGCATGAAGTCGATATGCTGCTGCGTCATCTGGTCGAAGATCGCGGTCTTGGCGGCGGCAGGCGTCACCGCGTTGACGAGGACATCGTGGGCGGCAAGTTCCTTGCCGAGCGATTTCGTGAGCGCGATCAGGCCCGCCTTTGAGGCCGAATAATGCGCCGCGTTGGCGTTGCCTTCCTTGCCGGCGATGGAGGCGATGTTGACGATGCGGCCATACTTCTGCTTCAGCATCGCGGGCACGATCGCCTTGCAGCAGATGAAGGGGCCGTCGAGATTGATGCGCAGCACCTTGCGCCACTCCTCGAACTCGGTTTCCCACACCGTCTTGTTGACGCCGGCAATGCCGGCGTTGTTGACGAGGATGTCGATCTTGCCGAACGCTCTCAGCGTCTCGTCCCGTGTCTTCTCCACCGCGGCAAGATCTGATACGTCGACCTTGAAGACGCTGACGGCGTTGCCGATTTCCTTGGCGGTCCTTTCGGCGAACGGCAGGTCGTGATCCCAGATCGCGACCTTTGCGCCGGAAGCGACAAAACGCTCGGTGATCGCGCGCCCAAAGCCCTGCGCGCCGCCGGTGACGACGGCGCTTCGGCCGTTCAGATCGATCTTGTTCATGGTGCAGCCCTCTAGGTCCGTTTCGAACGAGCTAGTCAACCCGTCATTCCGGGATGGTCCGAAGGACCAGACCCGGAATCTCGAGATTCTCAGGTGCGCAATTGCGCACCCCAGTTCGCGTCTTCGAACGCGCCCCGGAATGACGCTACAGCGTCCAGCCGCCGTCGATGATATGCGCGACACCCGTGGTGAACGCGCTCTCATCGCTTGCGAGATACACCGCAAGCGAGGCGATTTCCTCCGCCGTGCCCAACCGTCCCATCGGCTGGCGGGCAACGAACATCTCGCGTCCGCCGGGACCTGCGGTGGCGGCGCGGTTCAGCATCGACGGGGTTTCGATGGTGCCGGGACAAATACAATTGCAACGGATGCCCCTGGTGATGAAATCGGCGGCGACGGCGCGGGTTAGTGCTGCGACCGCAGCCTTGGTCGCGCCGTAGACGTAACGATTGGGGGCGGCCTTGAACACGCCGGCGGCGGACGAGATGTTCACGATCGAGCCGCGGCCTTGCTCCAGCATCCCCGGCAGGAACGATCTAATCGTGCGATGCATCGATTTGACGTTGAGGTCGAAGGAGAAATCCCAGTCTTCGTCGGAGCAATCGAGCACGGTGCCGTGATGCACGAAGCCGGCGGCGTTCAACAGGATGTCGACCGGGCCTGCGCGCTTGGCCATCGCGGCCACCGCCGCGCTGTCGCGCGCGTCAAGCTTCGCCACTTCCGCGACGCCTTCGCCCTTGAGCGCAGCTAAGCCTTTCTCGTCGAGATCGGTTGCGAACACGCTGGCGCCCTCGCGCGCAAAGGCGATTGCCGAGGCGCGGCCAATGCCGGCCGCGGCGGCGGTCACGAAGGCGCGCTTGCCCTTGAGGCGGTTAGACATGCATTTCTCCCGTTATTGTCCCGTCATTGCGAGCGCAGCGAAGCAATCCATCTCGCTATGAAACAAGCGTGGATTGCTTCGTCGCTGGGGCTCCTCGCAATGACGGTGTTGACTAGTGATTATCCCGTGCGACCCCGACCTTGCCGGCGATGTCGTGATAGCGCGTCGCCAATTCCAAACAAGCGCCGGTAGCCTGCTGGCCGACGGTGGAGCGATAAAGCTCCTGCCACGGTGTCTGGTGGGCGGGATAGGGAAAGCCGCCTTTTGCCTTCAGCTCGGCGCGCCGCTTCTTCAGTTCTTCTTCCGAGATCAGGATATTGGCGCTGCCCTTGATGAGGTCGATCCGAACCTTGTCGCCGGTTTTCAGGATCGCCAGTCCGCCGTCGGCGGCAGCTTCCGGGGTGGCGTTGAGGATCGACGGCGAGCCGGAGGTACCGGACTGGCGGCCGTCGCCGATGCAGGGCAGCGACAGGATGCCGCGTTTGATCATGGCCGCGGGCGGTTGCATGTTCACGACCTCGGCACCGCCGGGATAGCCGATCGGGCCGGCGCCGCGGATGAAGAGGATGCAGCGCTCGTCGATGTCCAGCGAAGCATCGTCGATCCGCGCGTGATAATCTTCCGGGCCTTCGAACACGATGGCGCGGCCTTCGAACGCGTTCGGATCCTTCGGGTTGCTCAAATAGCGGTCGCGGAATTCCCCGGAGATCACGCTGGTCTTCATGATCGCCGAATCGAACAGATTGCCGCGCAGCACCAAAAAGCCCGCGTCCTTCACCAGCGGCTTGTCGTAGCTCCAGATGACGTCGCCGTCGGGCGTTGCCGCCTCGCGGCAATTGACGCCCATGGTGCGGCCGTTGACGGTCATGGCGTCTTCATGGATGCGCCGGTACTTCATCAATTCACGCACCACCGCCGGCACACCGCCGGCGCGGTGATATTCCTCGCCGAGATAGAACCCGGCCGGCTGCATGTTCACCAGCAGCGGGACATCGTGGCCGTATTTCTGCCAGTCGTCGATCGAGAGCTCGACGCCGACATGGCGGGCCAGCGCGTTGATGTGGATCGGCGCGTTGGTCGAGCCGCCGATCGCCGAATTGACCACGATGCAGTTTTCGAAGGCCTTTCGCGTCAGGATGTCGGACGGTTTCAGGCCTTCCCAGACCATCCCGACAATGCGCTTGCCGGTCTCATAGGCGATCTGGTCGCGTTCACGATAGGGGGCGGGGATCGCAGCACAGCCGGGCAGCGACATGCCGAGCGCCTCGGCGAGCGAATTCATGGTGGAGGCGGTGCCCATGGTGTTGCAATGGCCGATCGAGGGTGCCGAGGATGCCACAATGTTCATGAACTGCTCGTAGTTGATCTCGCCCGCGGCCAACCGTTCGCGCGCCTTCCAGACCACGGTACCGGAGCCTGAGCGCTCGCCGTTGAACCAGCCGTTCAGCATCGGCCCGCCCGACAGCACGATGGCCGGAATATTGACGGTTGCGGCCGCCATCAGGCAGGCAGGGGTCGTCTTGTCGCAACCGGTGGTCAGGACCACGCCGTCGAGAGGGTAGCCGAACAGGATTTCGACCAGGCCAAGATAGGCGAGATTGCGGTCGAGCGCCGCGGTCGGGCGTTTTCCGGTTTCCTGGATCGGATGGGTCGGAAATTCCATGGCGATGCCGCCGGCCTCGCGGATTCCCTCCCGTACCCGGTGTGCCAGTTCGAGATGATGCCGGTTGCAGGGAGAAAGGTCGTTGCCGGTTTGCGCAATGCCGATGATTGGCTTGCCCGCTTGCAGTTCCTGCCGGGTCAGGCCGTAATTGAGGTACCGCTCGAGGTAGAGCGCTGTCATGCCCGGGTTATGCGGGTTGTTGAACCATTCGCTGGAACGGAGCTTGCGCCTGGTGACGCCGGTGAGCGGTTTGTTCATGGTTTCTCCCGCAGCGCACACGCCTTGTTTATTGTGCGGCATTTTCTTGTTTGGCGGCGATGTTTACACGCCGACGCCGGCACCGCAACGGCGGCCGCAACGGCCAAGGCGTACGACTTTGATCCAACGACATGAGTAAGAAATTCTGCTAAACCCGCTCCGAATGAAAAGGGCGGCTACCGAGCTAAGCCCGTGGAGTTCGTGTGTTGTTCCGGGAGGTGAATGAATGTCGTCGGTGCAAATTCGCGACGTGCGGAAATCGTTTGGGAACTTTGAGGTCCTGCACGGCGTGACGATCCCGATCGAGGACGGCGCCTTCGTTGTTCTGGTCGGCCCCTCCGGCTGCGGCAAGTCGACCTTGCTGCGGATGCTTGCGGGCCTCGAAAACATCACCTCGGGAACGATCTCGATCGGCGATCGGGTCGTTAACAACGTCCAGCCCAAAGAGCGCGACATTGCGATGGTGTTCCAGAACTACGCGCTCTATCCGCACATGACGGTCGCCGACAATATGGGTTTCTCGCTCAAGCTGCGCGGGGCGAGCGCCGAGGAGGTCGGCAAGGGGGTCCAGCGCGCCGCCGAAATCCTGGCGCTGACACCGCTGCTCGACCGCTATCCGCGGCAATTGTCCGGCGGCCAGCGCCAGCGCGTCGCGATGGGGCGCGCCATCGTGCGCGACCCCCAGGTCTTTCTATTCGACGAGCCCTTGTCCAACCTTGACGCCAAGCTGCGCGTTGCGATGCGCACCGAGATCAAGGAACTGCATCAGCGGCTGAGGACGACGACCGTCTACGTCACCCACGACCAGATCGAGGCGATGACCATGGCCGACAAGATCGTGGTCATGCATGACGGCATCGTCGAGCAGATCGGCACGCCGCTCGAGCTCTATGACCGTCCGGACAACCAGTTCGTCGCGGGTTTTATTGGCTCGCCGGCGATGAACTTCCTTAAAGGCAAGGTGAAGGCGAACGGCGCGGCCTCCTTCGAGGGCCCGAACGGCGTCAAGCTGCCGCTTCAATCTGCGCCGGCCAATTCCGACGGCCGGCCGGTGGTCTATGGCGTGCGGCCCGAGCACTTTACCATCGCCGACGACGGCACCGAGGCCGAGATCATCGTGGTGGAACCGACGGGATCGGAGACCCAGGTCTTTGCAAAACTCGGCGGCGAGCAGGTCGTCGCCGTGTTCCGCGAACGTCACCAGTTCAATCCGGGCGAGAAGATCCGGCTGAAACCAGACCCGTCGCTCGTGCATCTGTTCGACGAGACGACGGGCCAACGACTTAACGGCTGAGCAATAAAAAACATCAAACGGAGGAATGACGATGCACGATTTTACCCGCCGCTCTCTGCTTCAGGGCGGCACCGCGCTGGCTGCAACCGGTGCGCTGACCGGGCCGGCGCTGTTCGACTTTGCCAGGGCCTGGGCGCAAGCCGCGCCGTGGAAGGCGGAGCCGGGCGCCAAGCTGACGGTGATGCGCTGGAAGCGCTTCGTGCCGGCGGAAGACGAGGCGTTTAACGCGATCGTCGCCGCGTTCCAGAAGGCGACCGGCACCGAGATGAACGTATTCTCCGAATCCTTCGAGGACATTCAACCGAAGGCTTCGGTAGCGGCGAACACCGGCACGGGCCTCGACATGGTCTGGGGTCTGCACACGCTGCCACAGCTTTTCCCGACCAAAGTCCTGATGATGAACGACGTCGCCGATTATCTTGGCAAGAAGTACGGCGGCTGGAGCGATGCGGCCGCGAGAACCTGCAAGAAAGGCAACGACTGGCTCGGCATTCCCGTCGCCACCGTCGGCGGCTACATGACCTATCGCAAGTCGGCGCTGGACAAGGCGGGCTTCAAGGAATTCCCGAAGGATTTCCCGGGCTTCCTTGAGATGTGCAAGGCGCTGAAGGCGAACAACACCCCCGCCGGCTTCGCGCTCGGCCACGCCAGCGGCGACGCCAATGGCTGGCTGCACTGGGTGCTATGGGGTCATGGCGGCTATACCGTCGACAAGGACGACAAGGTCATCATCAACTCGCCCGAAACCGCCAAGGCATTGGACTATTGCAAGGCGCTGTCGGACAACTTCATTCCCGGCGTCGCGTCCTGGAACGACTCGTCGAACAACAAGGCGTTCCTGGCCGGCGAGCTCTACTGCACCTCCAACGGTATCTCGATCTACATTGCCGCCAAGGACGATCCCGCCAAGAAGGATCTTGCGGAAGACACCTACCACGCGCTGTATCCGGTCGGCCCGATCGGCAAGCCGACGGAACTGCAGCTCACGGTGCCGATCCTGGCGTTCAACTTCACCAAATATCCGAACGCGGCAAAGGCCTTCATCGACTTCATGCTGGAGAAGGAGCAGTTCGACAAGTGGCTGATGGCTTCGCGCGGTTACCTGACCCAGACACTCAACGCCTATGAGTCTTCGCCGATCTGGACGGCGGATCCGAAGAACTACGTGTTCGGCCAAGCCTCCAAGCGCGCACTGCCGGCATCCGGCGTCGGCACGCCCGGCGAGAAGGCGGCAACCGCGATCGCCGACTTCATCGTGGTCGACATGTTCGCCAATTACTGCACCGGCGCCAAGGATACCAAGACCGCCATGGCGGAAGCCGAACGGCAGTTGAAGCGGATTTATCGCTGATAGACGGCAGCGGGCGGTGGCGACGCCGCCCGCGCCATCCAACTTGAGACAGGATATCGCCGATGGCTGACATTGCACTCGCGCCGAGAGGCGCCAAACTGCAAATCCGCGAAGCGACCGCGTGGGATCAGCTCAAGCACAACCGCAACTGGCTCGGCTTCTGGTTCATGCTGCCGGCGATGGCGTTCCTGATCTTCTTCCTCGCCTATCCGCTGGGCCTGGGCATCTGGCTGTCGTTCACCGATACCCGCATCGGCCGCATCGGACAATTCATCGGCACCGAGAATTACGAATGGCTGTGGGACGATTCGATCTTCTGGCTGTCGGTGACCAACACCCTTCTGTACACCTTCGTCGCCAGTGCCTTCAAATTCGCAATCGGTCTTTATCTCGCGCTGCTGCTCAACGAGAACATGCCGTTCAAGGCGATGCTGCGGGCGATGGTGCTGATCCCCTTCATCGTGCCGACCGTGCTGTCGGCGCTGGCATTCTGGTGGATCTTCGATTCGCAATTCTCGATCATCTCGTGGTCGTTGAAACATCTCGGGCTGATCACCCAGAATATCAATTTCCTCGGCGACACCACCTGGGCGCGGATCTGCGTGATCTTCGCCAATATCTGGCGCGGCGTGCCGTTCGTGGCGATCACGCTGCTCGCGGGCCTGCAGACCGTGCAGCCCTCGCTCTATGAGGCCGCAACGCTCGACGGCGCGACGCGCTGGCAGATGTTCCGCCACATCACCTATCCGCTGCTCACCCCGATCATCGCGGTGGTGATGACGTTTTCGGTGCTGTTCACCTTCACCGACTTCCAGCTGATCTGGGCGATGACGCGCGGCGGCCCGGTCAACGCCACCCATCTGATGGCGACCTTGTCGTACCAGCGCGCGATCATCGCCGGCCAGTTAGGTGAGGGCGCCGCGATCTCGAGCGCGATGATCCCGTTCCTCTTGGCCGCGATCATGGTCTCCTGGTTCGGGCTGCAGCGCCGGAAATGGCAGCAGGGAGAGAACAATGACTGAGCTCCGCGGCGCTGCGTTATTTTTTTCGCGAACGGGGCAGGCCCCGCGCGCGCTGCCGCAAATGGCGGCAGGGAGAGACCAATGACCGATCTTCCTGCGCCCAAACCGATCGATCTCAAGTCGATCCTGTCGGCGCCGGGTCGCGTCGATCACAGCGAAGGCATGAGCTATCTGCAGTCGGTGCCGCGCCGCCTCGTCACGCTCTATCTGCCGCTGTCGATCATCGTCATTGTGCTATTGTTTCCGTTCTACTGGATGGCGCTGACGGCGATCAAACCGGACGAGCAACTGCTCGATCTCGACAAGTTCAATCCGTTCTGGACCTGGAATCCCACTTTCAAACATATCCATAAGCTGTTGTTTGAAAGCTATTATCCGCATTGGCTCTGGAACACGATGTATGTCGCGGTCTGCGCCACCGTGTTGTCGATCGTTGCCAGCGTGCTCGCGGCCTATGCGATCGTGCGGCTGCGCTACAAGGGCGCGCAATGGGTCGGCGGGCTGATCTTCCTTTCCTATCTGGTGCCGCCGTCGATCCTGTTCATTCCGCTTGCGACGGTCGTGTTCCAGTACGGCTTGTTCGACTCGCCGCTTGCCCTGATCCTGACCTATCCGACCATCCTGATCCCGTTCTCGACCTGGCTCTTGATGGGCTATTTCAAGACCATCCCGTTCGAGCTCGAGGAATGCGCGCTGATCGACGGCGCGAGCCGCTGGCAGATCCTGATCAAGATCGTGCTGCCGCTGGCGATCCCCGGCCTGATCTCGGCGTTCATCTTCTGCTTCACGCTGTGCTGGAACGAATTCATCTACGCGCTCACCTTCCTGCAATCGACCCAGAACAAGACGGTGCCGGTTGCGATCGTCAACGAGTTCGTCGATGGCGATATTTACCGATGGGGATCGCTGATGGCGGGCGCGCTGGCGGGCTCGCTGCCGCTGGTCATCCTTTACGCCTTCTTCGTCGAGCATTATGTGTCGGCGATGACCGGAGCGGTGAAGGAGTAAACGCGGGCCCTTGTGACCGTCATTGCGAGCGAAGCGAAGCAATCCATCCCGCCGCGGAAAGAAAGAGTGGATTGCTTCGTCGCTAAGCCTGTCATCGGGCGCGCATTCGCGCGACCCGTTGGCTCCTCGCAATGACGACCTAATTCTTCGGCCTGCATTTTGAGTCAGACTCTCAGGATGAGGTAAGTAAGAACAAAAAGGAGTTGGCTCTTGCACGTTCTGGTTCTGGGCGCGGCCGGAATGGTCGGCCGTAAACTGTCCGAGCGGCTGTTGCGCGACGGCCGTCTCGGCAACCGCGAGATTTCGCGGATGACGCTGCACGATGTCGTGGCGCCGACCAAACCCACGGATGCCGCGATCCCCATCAGCATCGTCACCAGCGACTTCGCCGACCCCGGAACCGCCGCGCCGCTGGTGGCGCACCGCCCCGATGTGATCTTCCATCTGGCCGCGATCGTCTCCGGCGAGGCGGAACTCGATTTCGACAAGGGATACCGCATCAACCTCGACGGCACGCGAATGCTGTTCGATGCGATCCGGCTTGCCGGAGGCGGCTATAAACCCCGCGTCGTGTTCACGTCCTCGATCGCGGTGTTCGGTGCGCCATATCCGGACGCCATCGGCGACGAGTTCTTTCAGACCCCGCTGTTGAGTTACGGCACCCAGAAGGCGATCGACGAACTTTTGCTGGCGGATTATTCGCGCCGCGGCTTTATG
>Ga0210401_10008293_pt1 | contig 10325 bp, 9 predicted proteins | sample IncBWH32MmetaG_FD_150866 | JGI IMG/M metagenome (GOLD analysis project Ga0210401, IMG submission 150866) | Forest soil microbial communities from Barre Woods Harvard Forest LTER site, Petersham, Massachusetts, United States - Inc-BW-H-32-M | ecosystem: Environmental > Terrestrial > Soil >... | reverse complement strand
ATCGAAGGAACAACTCTTCACGCTGACGGAACGGCTCCACAATACATGGAATGGATCTGGCAGATACCGATCCATCCCGACGCCATCAGCGTGGGCTACGTGTGTACCGGTGAATCAGTCAAGCAGAAGCGACAACAAGGAATGACTGCGCTGGACATTTTTCGCGCGCAACTCGCACGATTCCCTGACCTCCAGGGACTGGTGCGAGACACAGCCGGACATTCTCCACGAACTACATCTTTCCGCTGCCGTGTCTTTGACCAGCTCACTGGACCCAACTGGCTGGCAATCGGCGAGGCCGCATCCATGGTGGACCCGATGACAGCGAATGGCGTGACCGCGGCCATGAGGCATGCAGCAGAAGCAACCACCCTGATCGATCAATTTCGCAGGCGCAAAAGCCTGCCGTATTTGCCTGCGGCAATGTACAGCTGGAGGATAATCAGCCTCGCCAGGTTCTTCAATGGCGCCATTGAGAAAGTGCTCTACGAGAGGCCGATCAGAAATCGAATCGGTGCTTTCCGTGCCGGTGACGTCTACACCATACCTGCCTGGAGCCTGAATGTCGTCTATTCGAGGCTGCAACCGCGAGGGGTCTTCAAGACGTTGCTATTTACCAGCCTGGTCGGTCTCTTGCGCATCAGTGTCAACGTATTCTTCGCGTTGTGCAAGCGTCAGCAATCATCTGCCGGGCTCACTGCATAGGGTTCCGTCTTTCTCTGATCTAAAGCCAACCGGCGTGCGCCAGTGCGTTTTGATGCGCGCGAACTCATCCATCGCCGAAGCCATCAACTCACCGCAATGATCCAGTTTGCCATCGGCCGCCGTCACTTCCATCTGCGAGCAAATGGCCGACACGGCGATAGCAGAAACGGGCGCCAGGCTGGTCGGCCTCGGTCAGCCGCTGCTGCAGGGCAGTCCATTGGATGGGGAAGTCGACGAGAAAGCTGTTGATGATCAGTTGCGCAAGCTCTTTGTCTCCCATCAGCCGCTGCAGTAATGCCTCCGCATCGAACCCAGTCACCGGGGATTCGGTATCCAACGCTTCGGCGGTTTCGCCTGCCGCCTGCAGATCAGCCTTCGGGGACCACTTCGCCAGAACGGCGGAAAGCTGGTGGATGTCCACGGGCTTGGACAGAAAATCGTCCATCCCCGCGCGCACCGCCACCAATGATCAGGTGACCCAGGGATCGCCCTCTCAATGTGAGGAAGGACCCGCCCAGGCGAGGCCGTCAGGCTCACCTCCTACATCGAGATGACTGATCACTTCTAATGTCTTAAGGTCAACAACGGCTACATAGTTGTCGGGGGTGCAAGCGATGAAGGCTCGGGCGCCATCCGGATCCATCAAAATACCTGCTGCCCCATGGCCGATCGACACCCGCTTGAACTGCTTACGCGACGCTGCATCGTAAACGACGAGATCGCCATGGCCCAGACTGGAAATCAGCACCAGCTTTCCATCAGGGGAGAACTTCAGCCGATTGGCGCCGAACGTCTTCGAATCGAGCGTGGCTGCTACTTTTCGTGTTTTGAGGTCGATCACCGACAGGGTGCCGTCCTGCGCATTCGCTGTCCACAATTCGCCTCCGTCAGGCGACACGTCGAAACCCTCGTCGCCTTTGCCGACTGGAATGACGGTTTCCGTCCAGTCCGTGCGCGGTTGATTGCCCCCGGGCGGCACGGGTGGTGGCTGCGCGCCGGGCGGTGGGCGCATGCCGGGCGGAGGTTGCATCGGCGGTAAAGTGACTTTTTCAAGAATGCTGACGGTGGCCGAAGCGACATTGGTGGTGTAGATCTGTTTCTCGTCCGGAGTTACATAAATCATATGAGTCCGGTTTTGGCCCGTGCCCATGATCCAAACGATTTTGGCGGCGACGGGATCATAGCTGGCGATAGCCTTCGCGCCTTCGGCGGTGAAATAAAGCTTTCCTCCCACGAAGGCTAGTCCGTGTGGACCATTCAGGGCTCCGGTGTCGATGGCTGGGAGGGCCTGGTGGGCGACGAGGTCGATGACGGAAAGCTCGTGGTAGCGGCCGCCGCCATAGATCGATACCCAGGCGGTCCTGCCATCTGAAGATGCGATCACCTCATGCGGGTCGGGGCCGACAGGCGCGCGTGCGATCACTTTCAGGGTGGAAGGATCGACTATTGCCAGCGTGTGATCTCGTTTCGAGAGCGCCAGAAGAGTTCGCTGCGGCGCCGACTGAGCATCGACTTTAATCGTGGTGGCGAGGAAGGCGGCGATTACGGCACTGATGAAAAGCAACTGGCCAATTCTGGATCGCATGATTTCGCTCCCATGACTCTGTCGTTCGAGGGTACAACCCGCCTCGGTAATCTACTACGCCAGGCGACGCGCAAAACAACTCATTTTTTGGGCAACGAGTAGTCTAGACTGGCCGCCACTTGCACGAAAGCTGGAGTGGGGCCTTTCCATTCCAACTCATCCACCGTGGCGAAAAGCGGAATGTCCGTGCGTAAGGTGGCCAGTACGCGGAAGAGCAACGCGAGATCACGCTCGGCGACGAGCCGGCTCGACAGTGCCTTGGGGCTGGAGACGCTCACTCCCCACTCTCGCCAATCTGCGGGAATCGACTCGAGGTGATGGAAACGGGCCAGGACGGCGGCCGCGGATTTGGCTCCCCAACCCTGCAGGCCGGGAAAGCCGTCCGCCGAGTCGCCTACCAGCGCAAGGTAGTCGGGGATGGAGGCTGGGAGGACGCCGAAGCGGGTGACGACACCAGCTTCGTCCCGGATCATGTTTTTTCGCCGGTCCAGCTGCACAACGCGCGTGCCTCGCACGCACTGGGCGAGATCTTTATCCGGGGTGCAGATGATGACCCGGTCCACACGAGGGTCGTTGGCAGCGGCGGCAGCAGCCGCGGCAAGTGCGTCGTCGGCCTCGAATTCCACCATCGGCCAAACCACCATGCCCAGAGCAGAGAGAGCTTCCTCCAGCAGCGGGAACTGGGCCAGGAGGTCGTGCTCGATTCCTTCTCCTGTCTTGTAGCCGGGCCAGAGGTTGTTGCGAAAGGACTCGATGACGTGATCGGTGGCCACCGCAATGTGCGTCGCACCGGCGCCGGCCATGGCGAGGAGCGAGGCAAGAACACCTCGGACAGCGGCCACTTCGCGCCCCGAAGCGTCGCGCATCTTGGGCAGGGCGTAGTAGTGGCGAAAGAGCTCGTAGGTTCCGTCGATGAGATGGATTTCCATAAGGATTGAACCCGATGTTACATAATGGAGCGCATGAGCGGCATGCCCCTGTCCCGGAGAAGCTTGCTTTCGGCGGCCACCACCCTTGCCGGCGGGGCTGTCCTTGGTCGCCACTCTGCTTTTGGATGGACGAATGAGGAGGCGAAAGCCAGCTACTCCCTGACGATCGCGACCCAGCCGATTGAATTGAGCTCCAAACGAATTGTTTCGGCCACGGTTTACAACGGACAGTTCCCAGGGCCCCTCTTGCGGTTCAAAGAGGGTGAGCGGGTTACGGTGGACGTGCACAACAACACTGACGTGCCGGAACAACTTCATTGGCACGGACAGGCTGTTCCATCAGATGTGGATGGAGCAACCGAGGAAGGGACGCCATTCATCCCGTCTCACGGGAGCAGACGAATTTCGTTTATTCCTCGTCCCGCGGGCTTTCGCTTTTATCACACGCATGTGCGGGCCGGCGCAGACCTGAGTCTTGGCCAGTATGGCGGGTTGGTGGGCCCGGTCTACATAGAGCCCAGGAACAACCCCGGCCGGTATGACCGCGAAGTGTTTCTTACTCTCAAGGAGTTCCAGCCCACGTTCAGCCAGGGCGGGGATATGGACATGGATTTCCTTTCCCCTTCCGCAACCGTGAAAGAGCTTAAAGCCGCGGGCGAGGCCGCTATGAAGGCGTCCATGGCAAAAGGTATGGCGAAGGGATACGAGGTGGGTTACGACGCATTCACCATCAACGGACGAATGCTGGGCCACGGCGAACCAATTCGGGTGAAACCATGCGAACGTGTTCTGTTCCACGTGCTGAATGGCAGCGCGGGCGAGATCCGCAGTCTTGCCTTACCGGGCCACTCATTCCTGGTTGTGGCCATGGACGGAAATACGCTGCCCAAACCAGTTCGCGTTCCCGGCTTGTGGATCGGGACGGCGGAACGAATTTCGGCTGTGGTCGAAATGAACCATCCGGGGGTGTGGGTCATGGGCGATATGAGTGACGATGACCTCGGCCACGGCATGGGGATCGTGGTGGAGTACAGCGGCCGGTCGGGCAAGGCGCAATGGATTGCTCCCCATCCGTTTCATTGGAATTACGCGCGCTTCGGCGGTGCGGCGCCACCCACGCAGACTCCTGACAAGGTATTTGACATGACGTTCGCCAAGGACAATGCGGCACTGTCGGGGTTTAATCGATGGACCATCAACGGCTTGTCTTATCCACGCGATCAGATGATGGCCTCGCCATCTTTTCATCTGGAACAAGGTAAGCGGTACCGGCTGCGCATGCGCAATGCCAGCGATGATATCCATCCCATTCACCTGCACCGGCACACGTTCGAGCTCAGCAAAATTGCCGGCCAGCCGACATCCGGAGTGTTGAAGGACGTAGTCATGGTCGGCGGGTATCAGGAAGCAGAGATTGACTTCACTGCGGACAATCCAGGACTGACTCTCTTTCACTGCCACCAGCAATTGCACATGGATTATGGCTTCATGGCCTTGTTCGACTATGTATGAACCTCTGCGCGAGAGCCGGAAGAGGAAACCGCAGATCTCTCCACTGCGCTGCGCTCCGGTCGAGACGACAAGGTTGTGGTATCCAGCGATCCTTCTTCCCCAAGAGACTGAGGTCCGCTGCTCAGCAACTTTGTCGTCTCGACCGGAGCGCAGCGCAGTGGAGAGACCTGCGGTTTCCTCTTCCGGTTCTCACACGGACCCCATCATCCGGCCTGCATCTAAGCGTTCATGTTTGCGATGAGAAGTTATCCCATCCCGCGCAGAGGCCAGCTGGTGCTCGCCTGCGGGAAATGCCAGAAGAAACTCAAGCGGAAGCTTAACAAGGCCCTGAAAAAGCGGGCGCGGCAGGATGAAGATAGGGTCAGACTACGGGTCGTTGACGTGCCTTGCATGCAGATGTGTCCCAAGGGCGGCATCACCGTATGCACGCAAGGCCAGGTTGGACGCAATGAGTGTTCCATCGTGCGAACGCGAGCCGATGTGGATGGACTTTACGAGCAATGCAAGGTTCAACACTCGATGACGTTGAGAGCGAGGCCAGCTAAGGAGGTCTCCTTGTAGCGGGCCTGCATATCGAGGCCGGTCTGATACATGGTCCTGATCACCTGATCGAGTGAAACCTTGTGGCCTTCTGATTCATTCATGGCCATACGGCTGGCGTTAATGGCCTTGATGGCGCCGACCGCATTACGCTCAATGCAGGGCACCTGCACCAGGCCTGCAATGGGATCACAGGTCATGCCCAAGTGGTGCTCCATGCCAATCTCTGCCGCGTGTTCGATACGGTCATTGATCTCTATTGCGGTCAGCGATGTCTGCCCCGGGCCGTTGATGGCCGCGACCAGTCCGGCTGCGGCCATAGAGCAGGCCACGCCGACTTCGCCCTGGCAGCCAACCTCAGCTCCTGAGATGGAGGCATTTTCCTTGTAGAGAATGCCAATCGCTGCGGCGGTGAGGAAGTAGCGCAGAATTCCTTCCTCGCTGGCTCCATCAACAAACTCGAGATAGTAATGAGCAACTGCGGGCACAACACCGGCCGCACCATTGGTGGGGGCGGTGACCACGCGACCGCCCGCGGCATTCTCTTCGTTCACCGCCATGGCGTATACCGTAACCCAGTCAAGCTGGGAGAGCGGGTCCGTGGCGTCGCCTGCCCGCAACCGCTCGGCAAGCTTTCGCGCCCGACGGCGGACCTTCAGACCTCCGGGCAGGATGCCTTCGGCCTCGATGCCACGCCGCGTGCACTGCTGCATAACGTGCCAGAGCTCCAGAATGCGCCGGTGAACTTCCTGCTCGGTTCCGTTCTCCAGTAAAGCGCACTCGTTAGCTGCCATGAGTTGGGCGATGGTAATGTTGGCAGCCGCTGCTTTTTCAAGCAGTTCCTCTGCACTGTGGAAGGGGTATGGCACCGCTTTTGTCATTTGCGGAGATTCGGTGGCCAGGAGTTCTTCCTCACTGACGATAAAACCGCCGCCAATCGAAAAGAAGATCCGCTCCAGCAGCACTTGGCCCGCGGAATCAAAGGCAGAAAAACGCATGCCGTTGGGGTGCGAAACGACGCCGGCGGCGGGATACATCTGGTCGCGATGAAAAATCAAATGCCGCGCCTCATCAAAGACGATGGTGCGTTCACAGGGCAATGCCAACGAACGAGAGGTGCGAATGGCGGACAGGCTGGATTCAATTTCAGCGGGATCGACGCTTTCCGGGGTTTGACCGGAGAGTCCCAGCAGGATGGCGCGGTCGGTTCCGTGTCCCAGACCGGTGAGCGCCAGGGATCCATAAAGATCGACCTGCAACAAAGCGGTTTGGCGGGTTTTGCCGGTCGCCTCCAATTCGGTGATGAAACGTAGGGCGGCACGCATGGGCCCCATGGTGTGCGAACTGGACGGCCCGATACCGATCTTGAATAGTTCAAAGAGGCTGTGTTTCACTGCTTGTCCATTGGTCTACAACGAAAATCCGGCGCACTCATGATGGAAGTATTGCAGGTACGATACTGTCGTAGTGCACAAACAAGGAGTACCAGGATAAATTGTCCATTCCTTTGTTGGACCGCGTCTACCGCTCTTTCCCGTCTCCTGGATTGCTTTTGTTTGCCTTGGTGTTCTCAGCGGCGGCCGCCCTGGCCCAGGAAAGCCTCCCCAGCATCGTCCTGGAGGTGGATGCAACCACCATTAGCCGAAAGATAGTCTCTGCTCATGAGTCTTTCCCGGTCTCATCCCCGTCTGCGCACACGGTGGATCTCGTATATCCCAAATGGATACCCGGAAATCACGCGCCCACCGGCCCTATCGCCGATCTGGTGGGCCTGCGGTTTAGCGCAGACGGCAAGAACGTCGCCTGGAGCCGCGACCCGGTGGATATGTATCGCTTTCATATTCCCGTTCCTGCTGGAACGACCCGGCTGACCGCCGACTTCAGCCTGGTGGGTGCCTACGTGGCAGGGAACGATTTCGCCCCCGGCAATACGTCGACCCCGGTGCAAGGCGACGTGAACTGGGATCAAGTGGTGCTCTATCCGGCAGACACCATTGCCGATCAGGTCACGGTGACTGCGTCCATCAGACTGCCGGACAAATGGTCTTATGCCACTGCGCTGCCCCATTCCGCCGGGCAGGTTGGCACCATCCACTTTGATCCCGTGCCTCTGACCACGCTCGTCGATTCTCCCCTGATGTGCGGCTCTCTCATGCGCGAGTTCGACATCACTCCGAAGGGAGTTTCACAGCGTCACCTGCTGGACCTTTTTGAGGAATCACCCGAAGGGCTGAACGTGGCGCCAGAACGCATTGCCGCGTTTCGCAACCTGGTTGCGGAAGCCGGCGCCCTATTCCGCTCGCACCACTATGCCAGTTACCACTTTCTGGTCGAGGCACAAAGCGAGAGCAGCGACGGTCTGGAGCATCACGAGTCCAGTGACGAGCAAATCCCGACGCTGGGCATGGTGAGCCCTTCTTTTTCTGGCGAGGCAGGAGACTTGCTGGCGCACGAGATGATCCATTCTTGGAATGGGAAGTTTCGGCGTCCTGCCGGACTGGCTACCGCCGACTATCAGCAGCCGATGGTGGGCGATTTGCTTTGGGTGTATGAGGGCCTGACCAGCTACTGGGCGCAGGTGCTGGCGGCGCGGGCCGGCCTCGAGACCAAAGACCAGGCTGAGGATCGCCTGGCTCTTTACCAGGCGGAAATGGACTTTCGCACCGGGCGCAACTGGCGAAGCCTGGAAGAGGATTCGAGATCGGCGCAATTGCTTTATTCCGCTGAGCAGCAGTGGACCATCCTTCGCCGCTCCACCGATTTTTATAAGGAAGGCCCGCTTTTGTGGCTGCAGGTCGATAGCGTCATGCGGGAAAAAAGCAAGGGAACGCGCAGCCTCGATACCTTCGCCGCCCAGTTCTTTGGACCGCCCGACGGAGCGGTTACCGTCAAGCCATATGCCTATGAGGATCTGGTTGCGGCTTTAAATCAGGTTGTTCCTTATGACTGGAACGGCCTGCTGCAAAGCGATTTGCAAGCCTTGCGGCCCAAGCCGGTTAGTCCGGGCCTGGAGGCCGCCGGCTGGTCGGTGGCTTACAACGACGAGCCAAACGACGCCGCTGCCGACCAGGAAATCGTCTCCCAGCAGGTGGATCTATCTACATCCATCGGCTTGGTGCTCGACCAGGATGGCACCATCGTCGATATCGTTCCTGACTCGGCCGCAGGCCGCGCCGGACTGGCTCCTGCAGTAAAAGTAGTCGGAGTGAATCATCGCGTGTATTCTGCTGACTTACTAAGGTTGGCGATCATAAACGCAGAAACAACCTCGCAGCCTATTGATCTTCTTACTATCAGCAGTGGTTACTATGCTGACTTTGCAGTTGATTATCACCAGGGTTTGCGGTCACCTCACCTTACCCGAATCACCGGGAAGCCAGACCTGCTGACACCGATTCTTGCCCCGCGTCGAAGCGATTAGCGCGAGTGCTAGAATTCCGAAAGTCTTAATCCTTCTGCTGTCTGGATTGAGGAAAAGAGAGGCATGGTAGATTCAGCGCGCGGTTCCCGAACGTCGAAGCGTAAGACACCCACCATTTATGACGTAGCACGCGAAGCACGGGTTTCCGTGTTCACCGTGTCTGCGGTCATCAATAACAAGAGCCACGTTGGCGTGCCGCTGAAGAAGCGCGTCGATGCTGCCATCCTCAAACTGAACTATCGGCCTAATTCGCTGGCGCAGAGCCTGGCCAATGAACGTACACGTACGATAGGTGTGATCGTCCCCGATATTTCAAACCCCTTTTTTCCCATGCTGGTACGCGGCGCCGAGGATGTGGCCCAAAAGCGGGGCTACAGCACTCTGCTCTGTAACAGCGACGGGCTCCTGGAAAAAGAAGAGCTGTATCTTGACTTGCTGGTGGCCAAGCGCGTCGACGGTATTCTTCTGACCAAATCACCGGGCGAGTTGAGTGCGCAGACCAAGAATTTGCTGTCGAGCATGAATGTTCCCACGGTGCTGATGATGCGTACCTATCCCAGCCTCACCGGGGACGCGGTCATCACCGACGATCTGCAGGGTAGTTATGAAGCGGTGGCCCATCTCGCGCGGATCGGACACAAAACGATTGCCATGGTGGGCGGGCCGCTGAGCGTGAGCAACGGAAGAGCCCGGCTGCAGGGATTCAAGAAGGCGCTCAAGGCCAACGGATTACGCTTTAATCCCAAGCTGGTATACGAGGGGGACTATCGCATCGACTCTGGTCACCGGGCGGGCTTATCTTTACTACCGCACCGGCCAGACGCTGTGTTCGTAGCAAATTTTCTGATGACGGTAGGGTTTCTGCAGGCGGCCCAGGAGATGGGTATGCGGTGTCCGCAGGATTTCGGGTTGGTGACTCTGGATGACTATCCGTGGCTTCGCTTGTTTGACCCGCCGCTGACAGCGATGGAACTGCCCAAGTACGAAGTAGGGTGCATGGCAACCGAATTGCTTCTCGATCGGATTGAAGGGAAGAATACGGCTGCTATCACACACCGGATTGCTCCTCACTTGTGTGTGCGCGAGTCTTGCGGTTTTGCCTTGCGGAATGGTTCAACCAGCTTGCATGCGGCCCCAGGGCTTCCAGCATTGGTCAATAAAGGACGACGCAGGTAGCATTCGGCAAGCGCGAACGAGCAGCTGCAGATGAATGCACTTCTCCTATTGGTAAGTGCCATTGTTTCCTGATCTTTTCTTGAGCGAGTGCCCCGGGGACAAGTGTGTCTGAGAACTGATGCAGAGGATCCAGTCCTGTCAGTCATGGCAGAAACCAACACAGGTTCTTAGAGGACAAAGAAAACCTCATGGTGAGCGGGAGAAACAGCAGGTCCCTCCACTTGGGTCGGGATGACAGCTCTGTCGCTGGGTTGAGGGTGTCCCGTTCACTTGTTGCGGGTATCACAGAATTGTCATCCCGACCGAAGTGGAGGGGACCTGCAGTTTCCCCCTCATCAACCACGTTAACCTAAGCCACTCCTCTCCCCTTGTCATCCCGAACGAAGTGGAGGAATCTGTCGTGCAACCTGCGGTTTCCTCCTACGAGCTTCCAGGCCCCAGACCTGACAAATCCTAA
>Ga0210401_10008291_pt1 | contig 10326 bp, 10 predicted proteins | sample IncBWH32MmetaG_FD_150866 | JGI IMG/M metagenome (GOLD analysis project Ga0210401, IMG submission 150866) | Forest soil microbial communities from Barre Woods Harvard Forest LTER site, Petersham, Massachusetts, United States - Inc-BW-H-32-M | ecosystem: Environmental > Terrestrial > Soil >... | reverse complement strand
CGGTGGACTTCGCCGTGGTGCGGCGCGTCTGCGGCCAATACGAAGAGGGCCGGTGCCAGGCTCGCAACGGGCAGCCCTGTGCGCCCGGTCCGTGTCCGTTCTTGGCCCAGCAGCCGCCCCGCGCACGCCGTATCGATCAGAACGAGCTCGACCGGCGCACCGTCCTGGCCACGGGCGGTGCCGCGGCTGCGCTCTCGGCGGCGGTACTCGTCGGAGGAGGACTCGTCGCCGGTCTCGGGCGTCTGTTCGGCTCGTCCGTCGGAGGCTCACAGGCGCCCGCTCTCGGGAGCGGTACGACGCCGACCACGAGCGGAAGCACGGCGGCTTCCACGACGACCACTACGTCGCCGGCATCGCAGTCGACCACGCCCCCGAGCGCACCGCCGGGCACGAAGATCGGCCCGGCGAAGGACGTCCCCGTCGGCGGTGCCGCGTCGTTCCAGGATCCTTCCTCGGGCGACCCCTCGCTCGTCGTGCAACCGGCAGCGGGTACGTTCTTGGCCTTCGATGCCGTCTGTCCGCACGCCGGGTGCACAGTGCAGTACTCGAACACCTCGCGGCTGTTCATCTGCCCGTGCCACGGTTCGGAGTTCAACGGCCACACCGGAGCCGTCGAGGTCGGTCCGTCCCAATCGGGCCTCACACGTCTCACGATCGCCGAGGGACCGGACGGACAGCTCTACGTCACGTGACCGGGTCCGTCGTTCGGATTACGTCGAGGTGATGCCGACCATGGGCGCGTTCAAGTGTTGGCCACCCATGGAGCCGAAGAAGGGCGCGTCGCCGAAGGTGAAGATACCGCCATCGGAACCTTGGAGCCAGTAGCCCGCACCGTCCCGGGTTGCCGTGATGCCGACGATCGGGGCGTTGAGGTTCGTGCCGTACATGGAGCCGTAGTTGGCGGCGTCGCCGAAACCGGCCACGTTGCCGTTCCAACTCGACAGCCAGTACCCGTGGTCGTCGTGGGTCGGCGCGATACCGCTGATGGTGTAGGCGTCTGGGGCGGAGGACGGTGAGCCTTCGGGGGGCGCATCGCCGTAGTTGAAGACCTGCCCGTTCGCGTCGACCATCCAGTAGCCACCACCGAGGAACCCAGGCGCGGCGGCCGTGATCGGATAGGGAGGCGCGTTCCCCCCGGTCGAACCGAGGAACGGCGCGTCGCCGAACGCGAACACGCCCCCGTCGCGGGCGATGAGCCAGTAGCCCCCGCCATCGACGGTGGGGACCATGCCCATGATCGGTTTGTTCAGCACCATGGAGCCGGTCGACCCGTAGAACTGCGCATCGCCGTAAGCGAAGATCCCGCCGTCGCTCGCCACCAGCCAATAGCCCCTCCCGTCGGGCGTAGCTGCCATGCCGACGACCGGCTTGTTGAGCTTGATCGAACCGGTCGAACCGTAGAACTGCGCCCCTCCGAAAGTGAAGATGCCGCCGTCTGAGGCGACCTGCCAGTAGCCCGGCGGAGGTTGCGGGCGAGTCGGGCAGGTGGGTCCGACGGCCGGCGTGACGCCCGGGTCAGGATCGGTGAGGATCGGCGCCCGCGGTGAACCCGAGGCCGCAAACGTCAGGTCCGCCTCGTACATCGGCCGGATGCCGCAGCTGAGGTATCCGATCGTCTGGCCCTGCCAACCGGCCACGGCGAGCACGAGCTGACCTGTCGGCAATTTAAAGACGTCCGGGCCACCGGGGCCAGACATGCCGGGTCCGGTTTGCAGGATCGGACCGGACAACGTGGTCTGATCCAGGCACGACGAGGACGGGCTGGAGCAGCTCGCCCAGCCGATGGCGTACGCATTGGAACCGACATCGTTGCCGCCGAAGAAGAGGTAGTACGAGTTCGTTGGGGACTCGTACATCTCGGGGCCCTCGATGATCGAGCCCTCCCACGAGCTTTGTGTGTTCGTCAGTAATGCGTTCGGGCTATTCGATGCCGGTTGGAGGAAGTTGGACTGCAACGGCACCGACCAGATGGTGGTTGCGGCCCCGACACGATTGCCGTCGTTCTTCCAAAGAAGCCATGGATTACCGGAACCGTCCACGAAGATGTCCGGGTCGATGCTCCCACCGATACTCGGAGGGCCGCTGCTATTGGTGTCGATTGTCGGTGCAGGCCAACCGGTGCCGTCTTGGCAAACGATGGGATACGAGTTGGGGTCGGCGTAGGGCCCCGTGGGTGAACTGGACGTCGCGACGCCGATGCACTGATAACCAGGCGACTGGATCTCTGTGGCCGTGTAGTACATGACGAACGTCGTGCCGTTGAAGGCGACGCTTGGCGCCCACGTGTTCCCGGGCTTGGCCCATGCACCCACGTTCGGCAGAGCGTCGGAGTTCAGTCGCGTCCAGTTCACTCCGTCGGTCGACCACGACTCCTGGACGTTGATCGTTTGGGCCGGCGCCGCCGTGTTCTGCGTCGCAAAGGCGTAGTAGATGCCGTTGTAGCTGAGGACGCTCGGATCGGGGAAGTCCCCCGGGGCCACGGGCGCCCAGTTCCCCGACACCGCCGCCGCGACGGACACGACGAGACCCATCGAACCCAACACCGACAGCAACGCTGCGCCCACCACGATGAGGACGCGTGAGAAGGAACCGAACCGTGCTCTTCGGATCCGCGTCATGCGTTGGGGGAACACCGCCCTCCTCGTCCGATACCACCCTGCCCGAGTCGGCCATCGGCGGTCACTGCGTATCGCGCGCTGCGTGGTCTTCCTGATCCCCCGCTCACCACCACGCTATCCAGCGAGCCAACCCCTGTCCGGTCGGCCGCCCTGCCCGTTCAGGCAGTCATCGCCGGCCACTAGATTTCAGTTTCTGTTCACAGAGGTTCAATCGTCTGTCACCCACGGTGCGTGACGAGGAATGGCCTCGGGACGAAGGGACGGTCGATGGCTGAGCAACGCAACAAAGTGGTGGACGTCGGGTTCAAAGTCATGAACGGGGCCCATCGCGGTCTCCTTGCCGCCACCGGTGGCCGCTTCCCCCGCTCCCTGCTCGGCATGGCGCCCGTCGAGCTGCGCACGATCGGGCGAAAGTCGGGCGAGATACGCACGACCATGCTCGCCTCCCCGATCAATGACGAGACGCGGGTGGTCCTCGTGGCATCCAAGGGGGGCGATGACCGTGACCCGCAGTGGTACCGCAACCTCTCGGCCAACCCCGAGGTGGAGGTCGTCATCGGCGGTTCCACCCGCAAGATGCGGGCCCGCACGGCGTCGCCAGAGGAAAAGGCCGCCCTGTGGCCGGACATCGTCGCCGTCTACAAGTACTACGACAGCTATCAGAAGCGGGCCGACCGTGACATCCCCGTGGTGATCTGCGAGCCGCTGCCGGCCTGACTGTCTTCCGCCCAGGCCCGCCCGGTCGGGCCGGGGAGCCGGACGATACGATGCGATCAATGTCGATGGAGCCCATGGGCTCGTCCGGTGATGACGGTGGCGCCATCTTCGGCGCGGACCAACAATCAGAAGACGAATCGTTCGACTTGAGCATGGCGGTCTCCCAACTGGCGTCCAACAGCACGGATTCGCGGATCATGCTCAAGCTCCTGGCCTCGCAGCTCGCCGACGCGCTGGGTGATCGCTTGGTCGTGGAACGTGCCGGCGGGCGGTTGCGCAAGTCCGACGAGATCAAGTCCGTGCGGGTCACGCTCGGCAGCGACACGCTCGAGGCGAACGTGCGTGGCCCGTCGGTGCAATGCACCATCGGGCACTCCTCGGGCGGCATCCGCATTCGCAACGAAGAGGTGGACATGGCCACCTGGCTGACCCGGCTCCTCAGCACGCTGCAGACCGAGGCCGCAAGCAGCGAGCAGACCCGCGTCGCACTCGAGAACATCGTGATCGGAGAATCAACATGACCGACCCAACGCCCGAGGCGGCCGTGCCTGTTGCCCGCGACCTGCCCAAGGACGCCGCCCACCGCCTCGAGGAACTTGAGCACGGGTTGTTCACCTCCGACCTCTCGGTCAACGAGTTCCTGCTCGTCAAGGAGGCGGGCTTCCACCCGCTCGGCTTCGTGATGGGTTCGTCGATTTATCACATCGGGATCCAGACCCGGAAGTGGGGGGAGAGCCAGGAACTGTCCAAGTTGACCGAGGCGATGTACACCGCCCGCGAGCTCGCCATGACCCGGATGGAGGAAGAGGCCCAGGAGCTCGGGGCCGACGGCGTCGTGGGCGTGCGGCTCGATGTCAATTACTACGAGTGGGGAAACGACTCGGCCGAGTTCATCGCGTTCGGCACCGCCGTGAAGGCCGAGGACGGCAACTCGTACCTCAACGCATTGGGCAAGCCGTTCACCTCCGACCTGTCGGGTCAGGATTTCTGGACCCTCATGCAGACGGGCCATGTGCCGCAGGGGCTCGTTATGGGCACCTGCGTGTTCCACATCGCGCACCGCAAGTTGACCCAGGCGCTCGGGTCAATGGGTCAGAACGTCGAGCTGCCGAACTTCACCCAGGCGCTCTACGAAGCACGCGAGCTCGCGATGACGCGCATGCAGGACGAGGCCGGCCAGCTGAACGCTAGCGGCATCGTGGGTGTGCGGCTCGAGGAGAAGTCGCACCAGTGGGGTTCACACACCATCGAGTTCCTCGCGCTCGGCACCGCCGTGACCAAGACCACGGGCGAGGTCACCCTGCCGAAGCCCACCACGATCATCTCGCTCGACAACTGATGACCGACCTGACCGGTTCGGTCGACCCCGCCGGACCGCCGGGCCCGGCGGCGGGGGACTTGCCCGAGGCCGCCGTTCGCCGTCTGCAGTCGGACGCCTTCTCGTCGGGCCTCACGGTGCCCGACTTCGCGGCCTGCCTGGACCTCGGTCTCGAGCCGGTCGCGCTGGTGCAGGGCTTCTGCGTCATGCAGTGGGGTTGGTACGGGCCTGGCTCGGGCTACATGCGAGGCATGTCGCCGTACGCGGTCGCGTCGGGGGGCGGCGGTGGGTACTCGGAGACCTACCGCTGCCCGCATGGCTTCGTCTCGGCCGAACACCGCACCTGGGGGCAGAACCTCGAACAGCCGTGGGTAGAGGCGGCGTGGACGCAGGGCTACGGCAGCGCCTACGCCCGCATGATCGAGGAGGCCACGGACATGGGCGCGCACGGGGTGATCGGCGTCGTGGATCGCGTCGGGACCCTCGCCGACACCGGGAACACCGAGTTCCACTTCCTCGGGACGGCGGTCAAGGTCGACGGCGGCCAGCCGCCCGCCGGCGGCGTGCCGTGGAGCACGTACCTCGCCGGGCAACGCCTCACCAAGTCCATCGAGGCCGGCTTCATGCCCGTCGCAGTCGTGGCGTCGCTCGCCTCGGTCCGGGTGTGGGCCTACTGCATGACTGAATACCTCATGGAGGGCCAGGTGGGGATGGGCTGGGGGGGCTACGCCAGCAGCGGCCCTCAGCTCGTCGACCAAGTGAGCAAGGCGCACATGGCGGCGCGCCAGCTGGCTCGTAAGCACGTGCGCGAGCAGCTCGTCGGCGACGAACTCCACGGAGCCACCATCGACGTCGCGACCCGCGAACTCGCGCAGGGCGATGAAGTCATTGACTGCACCCTGCGCGGCAACCGTGTCCGGCGTTTCAAGGACTTCGACCCGATTGCGGCGCCGCGGCCGACGGTGCGACTCGGATGAGCGCGGGCGCACCTTCGATGCCTGACCTGCGGGCCGAAATGCGCAGAGGCGCGGAGTCCCTTGCCACGGCTGCGCCGCCGTCCCAGGCGCGCGGCATCACCTCAGATCTATCGGTCGACGAGGCGCTGCTGCTTCACGCCGCCGGCTGGGAGCCCCTCGACCTCGTCTGCGGCGTCGCGGTGGTCTCGGTGCCCGTCGGCGTGTGGAATTGGGGGCGCGGAGCAATCTCACTTGCCTCCGATGCCCACAACGCTGCCGTCGACCAGGCGGCCCGAGCGCTGCGCGCCGAGTGCGGCAAGGTGCACGGGCACGGGGTCGTTGGAGTGCGTGTTGACGTGGAGGTCCGCACGCACCACATCGAGGTCGCGCTGGTCGGCACGGCGGTGCAACCCGCAGACGGGAACGACCCTCGCGGCAGAGATGCGGCTGAGGCGATGCCGTTCGTCTCGGACCTCTCGGCCCGCGACTTCACGCTGTTGCTGCGCGCGGGCTGGATGCCCGTCGGTCTTGCGTTCGGTGCGTGCTTCGTCTACTCCCCTCGACGCACGGCCGGCACCGCGATGAAGCAGTCAACGCAGAACATCGAGCTGACCAACTACACCGAGGCCATGTACTCTGCCCGCGAGTCGGCTATGGAGAAGATGCAGGAATCCGCTCTCGAGGTCGGCGGAGAAGGGGTCGTGGAGGTGAAGGTGACAGAAGGACCAATGAGCTTTGCGCGACACGCTGTCGGCTTCACGGCGTGGGGGACGGCCGTGAAGCTGGTGGCCGAGCAGCATCAGTTCGTCCAGCCGCAGATGATCCTGCCGCTCGACGATGCTGTCGTCACCTTCGAGGCCCAAAGCCTGCGCGGCGCGGGCAAAAACCGGTGAGCGGGACGATGGATTGGGAGCAATGGGCACGGGGATTCGAGGCGGTGAAGGGTCCTGATGCTTTCGCGGCCTTGTTCGCAGAGGGTGGGCGCTTTTGTGACCCCGTGACGCCGTGGACCACGGACGTGCGCAAGGTGGCGACCGACACCGACGCCATATTCCCGGACTGGTCGCAACGGGTCGACCGGATTCGCGGTGGTGACGACTGGGCCGTGTTCGAGTGGACGGGCACCGCCACCTTCAAGGCCGGCGATGGGCCCGGCATCCCGATCGCGATGCAGGGTGCCACCGTTGTCGAGGTGGACGACGACGGCAAGGTCACGTCATGGCGCGACTACCTCGACACCAACGAGCCCACCCAGCAGATTCAGGCCGGGCTCGAACGCGCGACCGAAGGCGGCTGATCCGGCCGCGCCGGCGGTTCAGCCCTCGGCCTGCGCCGCTACGTCCTTGACGTGGGTCATGCGGGCGTCGCGGGCGGCGTCGTTCTCTTCGGCCACCCGCTCGTCTTCTGCCATCTCCGCGTCGATGTCGGTGTCGGCAAAGCCGATGACCCCCATCTCCTCGAAGCCCTTCCGCAGGATCGGTCCCCACAGCCCAATGTCTTTCAGGATCGGCACGATTCGCATGAACAAGAAGTTGCGGAACTGCCGCCACGTCTCGCTCTCTTCGACATAGGTCGTGAGCTCCTGGGGCAGGTCCAGGCGCTCAAAGACCTCCTGGCCCAAGAAGCGGTCGCGCATGAGATAGCAGGCTTCGACGCAGAAGGACTCTCGTTCGTCCCGCTCGGCCTGCGTGAGCTGGGGGTAGTAGTCGCGCAGAGCGAGGCGGCCGAACATGACGTGCCTCGCCTCGTCCTGCATGACGTAGGCGTTGAGCGCCTTGGCAAGGGGCTCGGTTGCGTTGTTCCGGATGATGCCGAATGCTGCGAGGGCCAGGCCCTCGATCAGCACCTGCATACCGAGATATGTCATGTCCCAACGGCTGTCAGAGATGACGTCGTCGAGCAAGGCCTTGAGATCCTTGTTGAGCGGGTACACCAACCCGATCTTCTCGTGCAGGTATCGGCTGAAGACCTCGACGTGCCGCGCCTCGTCGATCACCTGTGTCGAGGCGTAGAACTTCGAGTCGACGTCGGGCACCGTCTGGACGATCTTGGCGGTGCAGATCAGAGCGCCCTGCTCGCCGTGCAAGAACTGGCTGAAGCGCCAGGCCTCGACGTGGCGACGCAGCTCGCCCTTCTGCTTGTCGTCCCACTTGTCCCACCACTCGGTGCCGAACAGCGGGCTCAGTTCGTCGGGTATACCGACCGGATGGTCCGGGTCGACATCGAGGCTCCAGTCGATGCGGTCACTGCCGATCCACTGGCGCCGCGTGCCCTTGTCGTAGAGCCGCAGCAGTTGGTCGCGACCGCCCGTGTAATTGAAATCGAAGACGGTCGTCGACGGGGACTCGACGCCCCACTTCGGCTCGAAAGCAAGCTCCGAGGTCTGGATCGTCGGGCTGGTGGTCATGAGCCCCCCTTGGGTGCCATTGTTCAGCCGGCGGTGCCGGCCCCGCTCAGGCCGACGCTACCCCTTCGGCGTCTTGGCGTCATGCCTCGCCCGTCCGGGCTACCGAAAGTCGAACGCCACTTTGATGGCGCCACTTTCCTCCTGAGTGGCCAGGGCGGTGAAGGCTTCGCGCCACTGCTCAAGGCGGAAGATGTGGGTCAGCATCCCGGTGAGGTCGACACGACCTTCGTCCGCCAACCGGAGGTAGTGGGCGATCCCATGCATGCGGACCCCGTCGACCTCTTCGACGCCGAAGGCGTTCGACCCGACCCAGGAGATCTCCTTGAAATACAGCGGTGACCACTCCCAGCGTTCGGGCGCATGCACGCCGCTCTTGACCATCGTCCCGCGCGCCTTGAGCAGCCGGACGCCGATCTCTGCCGTCTGCGCTGTTCCCACGGTGTCGTACACGACGTCGATGCCGCCGGGATGTGCCATGGGGAGCCCGGTAGTGCCTTCGTGGTGCTGGAGCACGCCGCCGGACCAAGCGGCCGCCTCTTCGATGAGCCGTTCGACCGGGAACGGATCTACGACGGCTGCACCCATTTTCTTCGCCAACGCGGCCTGCGCCGGCCACCGGGCCACGACCATGACCTCCACGTCGGGATAGAGCGCCCGGATGATTGCGGTCACCGTGGTGCCGAGGGCACCCCCGCCGTAGACGAGGACCTTGCCGCCCGGCGGCGGTGGATGGCGGGTGACCGAGTGCAACGACACTGCGAAGGGGTCGGCCAGCACCGCCACCTCGTCGCTGACACCGTCGGGGACCGGAATGAGCATCGTCTCGTGGGCGGGGAGGTACTCCGCAAAGCCGCCAGGAGCATCCTTGGAGGTTCCGGTGTGGATGCCGGCGGCGATCGGCCCCCGGGTGAAGTTCCAGCAGAGGCTGTAGTCGCCCTGCTGGCACGACCCGCACAGCGGGTCGATGCCCCGAGGCCCACACGAGAGCCACGGGTTGAGGACGACGCGCTGGCCCACCTCGAGGGTGGTCACCGCCGGTCCAACCTCTACGACATCTGCGACCACCTCATGGCCGAAGACGGTGGGGAAAGTGAAGTAGCCGTTCAGCGCGCTGTCGCCGTAGTCGTCACCGAAGTCCATGAAGACCATCTTGGCGTCGGAACCGCAAATCCCAGTGAGCCTGGTCTTGGCCACGGCCCAGTCGTCCCGGTACACCGCTGGACGGTCGAGCTCTTTGAGCACCATGGGCGTGTGCGACAACCCGACGAGCAGTTTGTTGTTGTCGTCTGGTGGAGTCCAGCGCTCGGGTCGAACGCCATAGAGAAGTCCTTGCATTGCCCTCCTATGCGCTGAGGCCGAGAACGACACCGCTCGAGTTGTTGTTGGCGGCACCGACGATGACGAGGATCAGAAAGAGGCCGATCCACGCGAACCCCACAATGATTCCGGCGAGCGCCAGCCCATCACCACTCTGCGTGCCGCGCGACTGGCGGATTTGCGAGCGCGCGATGAACCCGAAGATGACGCCTAGCACCCCCGGCACGATGAACAGGAACCCCGCGCACGCACACACCAGCGACGCGACCGCAAGTCCGTTGTTCCGCTTGATGGCCGGACCGCCATACGGCGTGTATGGGAGGTAGCCCTGCGGCGGGATCTGTCCGCCGTACGGTCCGCCCGCCGCGGCTGGCGGTGAGCCGGCTTGTCCGGGGTAGGCGCTCGGGGCCCCTTGCGGAACCGCCGGTCCCGACAGGGGAGGACCCGTCCACAACTCTGGTGGGTACCACTTCCCGTCTGATGCCAACCACCAGCCGGGACCCTGTGAGGTGTCGCTCATGTCGTGACCGCTCCGTGCCTGAGAACCGCATGGAGCATAGGGGTCGCCACCGGGGTGCGCGGGCTCCTCAGGTTACGTACGGGCAGTGCCGGCATCCGGAATCACAACAGAAACCGCGACCAGCCAAATATCCCGCGGTAAGCACGGTCAGCCCGGACCGCGGGTCGACGTAGGTGTCCGCACCGGCCTGTAGTGCTTCCGTATGGGCGCGCACGATCGCCTCGTAGTCGGGGTGATCCCGCGACAGTCGATCCGGATGTGGATCGGTGAGAGGCCGAGCCGCCAAGGGCTCGGCCGGATCGCTCATACGAGCGGGCTGTGGCGGCCGGGTCCGAACCGGAACCCGGCCTGACGCCACTACCTCCGAGCGGTCTTTCGGGCCGGTGCCTTGCGCGCCACGGTCTTGCGGGCCGGTGCCTTGCGCGCCACGGTCTTGCGGGCCGGTGCCTTACGCGTCGCCGTCTTCTTGGCGG
>Ga0210401_10008290_pt1 | contig 10327 bp, 10 predicted proteins | sample IncBWH32MmetaG_FD_150866 | JGI IMG/M metagenome (GOLD analysis project Ga0210401, IMG submission 150866) | Forest soil microbial communities from Barre Woods Harvard Forest LTER site, Petersham, Massachusetts, United States - Inc-BW-H-32-M | ecosystem: Environmental > Terrestrial > Soil >... | reverse complement strand
GTCCGGCGCGGACACGGCGTGGTCCGCGGGCGGCCGGGCGGTTGGGCTGAGCCGGGGCTGCCGGAACTGGCGCAGCATGGACAGCAGCAGGCTGAACGCGATCAGCAGCAGCGCCCAGGGCAGCACGGCCGCGGTCACCGCGGCGGGCCGGTGCGGGATGTGCGGGTGCAGCGCGTGCAGCACGCCGCCGGCCGCCATCGCGGCCAGCAGCAGCAACGTGATCAGCCAGGAGTAGCCGCGGCGCCACCAGCCTGCGCCGTGTAGCGAGAGCACCGCGGCGAGGGACACGACCAGCAACGCGTCGAAGATGACCGGGAACAGCCGGGCCAGGGTGACCGACATGCCCGCGGTGCGGGCCAGCTGGTGGATGCCGGGATAGGACAGCACGAACGCCGCCGCCGCCAGGACCAGCACGCCAAGGATGGCGGCGATCAGCGCGACAATCCGGAGTGCGGGGAACGGATCAGGACTCCGCGGTCCGGACGCGGGATTGTCGTTCATCGAACCTACTTGGTCCTTCCTGCGGCGGTGCTACGTCAATCCCTCCCGCCGGCCAGGAACTGGCGATGTCAAGGGAACGATATGCCCGATGGCCCTGCGGCTTGCGAAATTTATCGCAAGCGCAGGTCCCGGGCGTGTTGGATCACAACTTTCGGTACATGATGTGCAGTCCGACGTAGCCCTCGGTGGGGTGCCGGAAGCCGTCCGGCACCGTGGCCAGCACCTCGAAGCCGAGCGAGCGCCACAGCGCGACGGCCCCCGTGTTCGTGGCTACCACCGCGTTGAACTGCATCGCCGGGTAGCCGTAGGCCCGGGCCCGGTCCAGGATGCGCTCGGCCAGGGCGCGCCCGATGCCACGCCGGCCGTGCTCCGGGCTGACCATGAACCCCGCGTTGGCGATGTGCGCGCCGCCGCCACCCTGGTTCGGATGCAGTTCACCGGTACCGACGATGGTGCCGTCCGCATCCACGGCGACCAGGGTCGCCCCGGGCGGCTCATGCAGCCACATCGCCCGGGCCTGCTCCGAGGTGGTGCCGGTGTCCCAGCAGAACGTGTCACCCGCGGCCACGATGCGGCTCATGAAGGCCCAGATTCCCGGCCAGTCCCCGGCCGCGGCGTCCCTTATCAGCATGATCTAAGAATGCCGGGATGTGGCCAGCTCCCGGTAACCTTGCTGCGTGACGCTACGCCTTTACGACACCGCCGCGCGCTCGGTGCGCGAGTTCACCCCGGTCATCCCCGGACGGGTGTCGCTGTACCTGTGTGGTGCCACCGTGCAGGCCCCGCCGCACATCGGCCACATCAGGTCCGGGGTGGTGTTCGATCTGCTCACCCGCTGGCTGCGGGCCAGCGGGTACCAGGTCACGTTCTGCCGCAACGTGACCGACATCGATGACAAGATCATCCGGGTGGCGGCCGGCGAGGGCGTCCCGTGGTGGCTGGTGTCGCAGCGGAACGAGCGGGCGTTCAGCAAGGCGTACGAGGTGCTGGGCTGCGTCCCGCCGGATGTGGAACCGCGGGCCACCGGGCACGTGCCCGAGATGATCACCCTGATGCACCGGCTGATCGACGGCGGTCACGCCTATGCGGCCGACGGCGGCGTCTACTTCGACGTGCACTCCTACCCCCAGTACGGCGCGCTGTCCGGGCAACGACTCGATCACATGCGGGCGGCCGACGACACCGAGCCGAACGACGCCAAGCGGGACCCGCGCGACTTCGCACTGTGGAAGGCGGGCAAGCCGGGCGAGCCGTTGTGGGACACCCCGTGGGGACCCGGCCGGCCCGGCTGGCACCTGGAGTGCTCGGCCATGGCCACCAAATACCTGGGCGCCACGTTCGACATCCACGGCGGCGGGCTCGATCTGATCTTCCCGCACCACGAGAATGAGATCGCCCAGTCCCGGTCGGCCGGGGACGGGTTCGCCCGGTACTGGCTGCACAACGGCCTGGTCGGGGTGGCCGGCGAGAAGATGAGCAAGTCGCTCGGCAACTCGCTGCTGGTCGAGGCCATGGTGACCCAGGTCCGGCCGGTCGAGCTGCGCTACTACCTGGGCCAGGCGCACTACCGGTCCGGGATCGAGTACTCCACCGAGGCGCTGGCCGAGGCGGTGGCCGCGTACCGGCGGATCGAGAACTTCGTCACCCGGGCTACCGAGGCGGTCGGCCCGGTCAACGAGCCGGGGGACGAGCCGGCCGCGCTGGCCGGGGCGCTGGCCGAGGCCGAGGCAGCCGGTGCCGTGGATGCCGACGCAGCGGCCGGGGTGGCCCCCACGCTGACCTTGGTGCCGGCCGCGTTCGCCGACGCGCTGGACGACGACCTCGGCATCCCGCAGGCGCTGGCCGTGCTGCACGAGACGGTCCGGGCGGGCAACAACGCGCTGGCCGCCGGGGACATCGCCAGCACGGAAACCCGGCTGGCCGAGGTCCGCGCCATGCTCGGCGTGCTCGGCCTCGATCCGCTGGACGAGCCGTGGGCCACCGCAGGCCCGGGCGACGACCTGCATGCCGTGGTGGACGCGCTGGTCGGGGTGGCGCTGGCCCAGCGGCAGGCGGCCCGGGAGCGGAAGGACTACGCGGCGGCGGACACGATCCGCGATTCGCTGCGGGAGGCGGGTGTGCTCATCGAGGACACCGCGCAGGGTCCGCGCTGGGAGCTGAAGCGATGAGCCCGGCATCGGCCGGCGGGTCGGCCCGGTCCGGGAAGGGCGGCCGGACCAAGTCGGGTAAGCCCAGGCCGGGAACCGGCGGGTACGGCAAGAAGCGGCTGGAAGGCAAGGGGCCGACGCCGCCCGCGAACATGCGGCCCGGGCACCCGGCCCAGCGGCGCGCCGCCGCCCAGGCGGCTCGACCGGCGGGCGGCGGCGGGGCTGGGGGGACGGCACGGGGCACGCGCCGGCGTTCGGCAGAAGAAGTCGTTCCGGAGCGGAGCCGGGGCGCGGGGGACGCGCCGGAAGTGGTGGCCGGGCGTAATCCGGTGCTGGAGTCGCTGCGCGCGCGGGTGCCGGCCACCGCGCTGTACGCCGGCCCGCGGCTGGACGCCGACCAGCGGGTGAACGACGCGATCCGGCTGGCCGCGGACGCCGGGATCCCGCTCATCGAAGCGGGGCGGTCCGAACTGGACCGGCTCACCGGCGGCGCGGTGCACCAGGGACTCGCGCTGAAGATCCGGCCGTACGACTACGCCCACCCGGCCGACCTGCTGGACCGGGCGCGGGAGCGAGGCGAGCCACCATTGATCGTCGCCCTGGACTCGGTCACCGACCCACGGAACCTGGGCGCGATCGCCCGCTCGGTGGCGGCGTTCGGCGGGCATGGCGTGCTGGTGCCGTCCCGGCGCTCCGCATCGGTGAGCGCGGGCGCGTGGAAGGCGTCGGCCGGGGCGCTGGCCCGGGTGCCGGTGGCCCGGGCGCCGAACCTGGTCCGGGCGCTGGCCGGCTACCAGGAGGCCGGGCTGTTCGTGGCTGGCCTGGACGCGCAGGGCCCGACCCCGCTCGGTGAACTGGACCTGGCCGACGGGCCGCTGGTGCTGGTCGTCGGGTCGGAGGGGCATGGGCTGGGCCGGCTGGTCGCGCAGCGCTGCGACGTGCTGGTCCGCATCCCGATCGCGGCGCAGGCCGAGTCGCTGAACGCCGGGGTGGCGGCGGGCATCGCGCTCTACGAGGTGGCGGGCCGCCGGGCATAGGGTCACACTGACGGAAGCGGAGGTGGCCGTGGACCGGTTGCGGATCGGCACGCTGGGCGCCGCGCGGATCACCCCGGGCGCGCTGATCAAACCGGCCAGCCTGCTGCCCGAGGTGACGGTCAGCGCGGTGGCCGCCCGCGACCCGGAGCGGGCCCGCCGGTTCGCGGACCGGCACCGGATCCGCCGGGTGCACGCCTCCTACCAGGCGTTGCTCGACGACCCGGCCATCGACGCCATCTACAACCCGCTGCCCAACGCACTGCACGCGGAGTGGACCATGCGGGCCCTCGAGGCGGGCAAGCACGTGCTGTGCGAGAAGCCGTTCACCGCCAACGCGGTCGAGGCGGCCGAGGTCGCGGCGGCGGCCAAGGCCGCCGGGCTGGTGGTAATGGAGGCGTTCCACTACCGGTACCACCCGCTGGCCCGCCGGATGCAGGACGTGGTGGCCGGCCCGGGGCCAGGTGCGGAGGGGGAGATCGGCCCGCTGCGCTACCTGGACGCCGCGCTGTGCTTCCCGCTGCCCCGGTTCGGCGACATCCGCTACTCCTACGAGCTGGCCGGCGGGGCCACCATGCACGCGGGCTGTTACGCGATCAACTGGCTGCGCATGCTCGGTCCGGGCGAGCCCGATGTGGTCGCGGCCCGGGCCAAGCTGCAGAGCCCGGCGGTGGACCGGGCCATGTCCGCGTCGTTCCGCTTCCCGGGCGGGGTGCTGGGCCGGATGACCGCCTCGCTGTGGTCCGGTCAGCTGCTCCGGCTGGATGCCAAGGCGGTCGGCGACCGCGGGGTGATGCGCGTGTTCAACTACATCTCGCCGCAGCGGTACAACCGGCTGACGGTGACCGCGGACGGGTACACCCGGCACGAGCGGGTGCACGGTGAGTCCAGCTACACGCACCAGTTGCGCGCGTTCGCGGCCGCCGTGCTGCACGGCGATCCGGTGCTCACCACCCCGGAGGACGCGGTGGCCAATATGCTGGTCATCGACGCGGTGTACCAGGCCGCGGAGCTGCCGCTGCGCGGCATGGGCTGACCGGTTGCTAGCCTCCTGCCGGTAAGCGCGCTATCGTTCGCTATGTGAACACTGATGGCAGCGAACCTGCCAGCATGCCCCCGGATGACGCCATCAGCGACACCGGACCCGCTCCCGCCGTGACCAGAACCGGGGGGCGCCGCACCGACTTCGTCCAATCTCTGGACCGCGGGCTGGCCGTCATCCGGTGTTTCTCCTCGGAGCGGCCGTCGCTGACCCTGTCCGAGGTGGCCGAGCGGACCGGGCTGACCCGGGCGGCGGCCCGCCGGTTCCTGCTCACCCTGCAGGAACTCGGCTACGTGGGCAGTACGGGCCGGCAGTTCTCACTGCGGCCGCGGGTGCTGGCCCTCGGCTACGCCTACCTGTCCTCGTTCAGCGTGGCCCAGATCGCCCAGCCGCACCTGGAAGACCTGGCCGAGGAACTGCACGAGTCCTGCTCGGTCAGCGTGCTGGACGGCGACGACATCGTCTACGTGGCGCGTGCCTCGGCCAACCGGATCATGACCATCGCGCTGACGGTGGGCACCCGGCTGCCGCCGTACCCGACCTCGATGGGCCGGGTGCTGCTGGCCTGGCTGCCGGAGGCGGAACTGGACGCCCATCTGAACCGGACCACCCTGCGCAAGCTGACCGAGCACACGGTGACCGATCCGGTCCGGCTGCGCGAGATCCTGGCCCGGGTCCGGGCCCAGGGCTGGGCCGCGGTGGACCAGGAACTCGAGGCCGGCGTGCGGTCCATCGCGGTGCCGATCCGGGACAGCTCCGGCCGGGTCGTCGCGGCCATCAACGCCAGCGCGCACGCGTCCCGGGTGCCGATGCGCACGCTGGAGAAGCAGTTCCTGCCTCGGCTGCGGGACGCCACGGGGCAGATCGACGCCGAACTGGCCACCCGGATGGCGGTCGGCAGCCGCGCCCGCTGAGCGCTGCCAGTCCGGGGGGGACGATCCTCCGGAAGCTCTATGCGTTGGAACTCCAGCTCGGCTCCAGGAACGTGAACGCGGGCAGGGCCTCCGGGGTGAAGCAGCCCATGATGTCGCTGGCCGTCGTGCCGGGCAGGTTCGAGGTGACCCTGCGGCGCTCCCCTGAGATGCCGCGAAACGGCAACCATCGTGGCACGGGTGCACCCTGATGCGCAGAGATGCGGCCGGTAAGGTCGCGGATATCGGTTTAACTCTGGGAGAACAGATGCGGCTCACCAAGCTGGAACATGCGTGCGTCAGGCTGGAGAAGGACGGGGTCGTGCTGGTCATCGACCCTGCCGCGTGGAGTATGCCGCGCGCCCTGGAAGGGGCCAGCGCGGTGCTGGTCACCCACGAGCATTTCGACCATTTCGACGCGGGCGGGCTGCGCGCCGCGCTGACCGTGGATCCCGGCCTGCAACTATGGACCAATGAGGCGGTGGCCAGCGAGTTCGCCGGGTTCAGCAAAGACCAGGTGCACATCGCGGACGATGGGGACGCGTTCCGCGTGGCCGGCTTCGATGTGCACGCTTACGGGCACCTGCACGCGGTGATCCACCGGGACATCCCGGTGGTCGAGAACACCGGGTTCCTGGTGGACGGGAACGTGTTCCATCCGGGCGACGCGTTCACCGTGCCGCAGGACCCGGTGCGGACCCTGCTGCTGCCGGCCAGCGGGCCGTGGCTGAAGACCGGCGAGATGATCGACTACGCTCGTGCGGTCGGCCCGGAGCAGGGCTACGTCATTCACGAGGGGCTGCTCAACGAGATCGGGCTCGCCGTGCTGGACAACTACCTGCCCGTATGTGGCAAGGACGAAAGCACATTCAGCCGGGTTGAGGTGGGGGCCGTTATCGACCTCTGAGCCGGGCTACACCGTGGAGCCCGGCGAGCGCAGGCTGTCCGCTGTGGGCACGCCGGGGCGCGGTGAGCCGTCCAGCCAGTCACGTCCCTCCTGGTAGAGCACGTCCACCGCGGGCCCGCGCAGCCCGGGCAGGCCGGGGGCGATCTGGTAGCCGAGCTGGAACTGCAGGTAGGCCAGATGCCGGTAGCCGGCCGGGAAGCTGCCCAGCAGCTTCGGGTCCAGGCTGAGCTGGGCCGCCGGGTCGACCGGGTCGAGCCGGTCCTTCTCGTAGATCGGCTGCCGCCGGACGATGCCCCAGCGGCCGTCCCGCTTGGCCAGGAAGTCGTAGAACCGGCCGGTGCAGGTCACGTCGGCGGTCACGCCGTGCACGTCGGCGCGCTGCATGATCTGCATCTTGGTCTGCGCGATGGCCCGGTCCCCGGCCCCCGTGGTGGCAGACCCCGTGGTTGCAGAGAGGGTGCAGACCGACCCGCCGAGAAAGTGCAGGATGTTCACGCCCGCCTCGAATCCGGCCTGGCTGACCCGGACGAAGTCGGTGGCCGGCCCCTGGAACCAGGTGGCGGTCATCCAGCCGTCGTGGTGCCACACCGCGGCGAATGTCGCCCAGTCCCCGGAGTCGCGGGCTACCGCCCAGGTTTCCACCAGCTTGTGGATCCGGAACTCTTCTGCCTCGTGCTCGGTCAGCATGGGTGGCCTTTCTTTTCGAGTAGGGCGGCCGCTTCCGGGTAGCGGGGCGGGGCGGCCGGCGGCTCGGTGAGGGCAGGCCGCCGGCCGCCCCCGCCGGCCAGGAGGACGACCGTGCGCGACGTCCCCGACAGGAACAGTAACCAGTAAGGCGTGAGCGCTGCTGGAAGGAGAATGCGGTGAGAGCCCAGCCCGGCCTATACCGCATCGACCACCTGGCACGGCTGACCTGTTTGAGCCGCGACTACGGGGTAGCGGCAAGGGAGAGCGGGAAAGACGTCCGGCCCGGGCGTCAGCGGCTGAGCGCTCGGGCCGGACTCAGCAGCCCGCCCGCGCGGCGGTCGATGGTGACCCCGTGCGGGTGGGCTGCGCAACGTGCATCAGTAGCTGAGCTGCGGCTCGTCAGCCGTCGTTGACCTGCGGGTCGCCGCCAAGCAGGCACTCCGCAGGTAGCCGAGGGCCCAGGCAATGTTTCAGTCACGCTGTTGGCAGCCCTAATGGGCGGTCGCCGGGCCGCGACGGTGCCTGGGGGCTGGGGGCGGTTCTGGCAGTTCGCGGGTCAGTGGCAGGCCGCCCGGGGGCTTCACCTCGGCCAGCCGGAGGTAGGTGATCAGCCGCTGGCCGCCCCGGGTGGACAGGCGGGCCAGCACCTCCTGCAGTTCGTGCACGTCGCGGGCGACCACGGTGAAGATGTAGTCCATCTCACCCGCCACGTTGTCCGCCGAGATGATTTGCGGCAGGGCCCGGACCTGATCCTCGAAGATCTTGGTGGACCGGGGGTCGTGGCGGCCCAGGGTGGCGGCCACATAGAGCTGCAGCGGGAACCCGACCGCGGCCGGGTCCAGCCGCGCGGTGACGATCCGAATGACCCCGGACTCCTTCAGATAGCGCACCCGGTGCAGCGTGGCGGCCGGGGACAGCCCGACCAGGCGGGCCAGTTCCACGTTCGTCCTGTCGGCATCCGCCTGCAAGGCGTCGAGCAGTTTAATGTCAACTTCGTCAAGTTTGACAGCCATAGCACCAAACAATATCTCGTTGTGAGCGCTCAAGCACGAATATTCGGTCTGCAGTTGGCAAGATGGATGCATGCGCAACAACCCCCGCCCCGCCCTCGCCGCGCTCGCCGTGGCCGGGCTGCTCTGGGGCACCACCGTGCCGATGTCCAAGCTAGCCCTGCACTGGCTGCCGCCGGGCTGGCTCACCGTGGTGCGCTTTGGCGTGGCCGCCGCCATCCTGCTGATGGTGCTGGGCCCCCGGGTGCGGGCCGCGTTCAGCCCAGGGCTGCTGGCCTCCGGTGCGGTGGGATACGGCGGTACGGTCCTGCTGCAGAACGCCGGCATCACCCGGACCAGCGTGAGCCACGCCGCGCTGCTCATTGGCACCGCGCCAGTGCTGGTGGCCATCATCGCGGCGGTGTGGCACCGGAGCGTGGCCCGCCCGGTGGCCTGGGCCGGGTTCGCGGTGTCGCTGGCTGGAGTGGCCCTGATCGCGGCGGGCGGCGGCGGCCAGGCCGACCTGGCCGGCGACGGCATGGTGCTGGCCTCGGTGCTGCTGTCCGCGGGTTTCACGGTCAGCCAGGCCCGGCTGCTCCGTGACCGCGACCCGGTCGCGGTCACCGCGGTCCAGTTCCTTGGGGCCGCGCTGGTCGCGCTGCCGTTCAGTGTGCTGACCGAGGGCATGCCGGCCGCGCCCGGCAGCCTGGGCGCGGTGGTGACGGTCGCCGCGCTGGCGCTCGGCGGCACGCTGCTGCCGTTCAGCCTGTTCGCTTACGGACAGAGCCGCCTGCCGGCCCAGGTGGCCGGCGCCTTCCTGAACATCGAGCCGCTGGTTGGCGCGGTGGCCGGCGTGCTGATCTTCGGTGACCCGGCTGGCCCGGCCCAGCTGAGCGGGGCCGCGGCCATCCTCGGCGGCATCGCGCTGAGCGGCGTCCGGCGGCCGGCTAGCTGGCGCGTTCCGGTGGCCCTCAGCCGCCGCTGGCGACCGGCGGACCGGAGTTTCCCGGTCACGATCGGCGATATTCGTTACTCAGCCGGGCAGGAATTTAAACTTCCGCTCAGCCGCCCGCATCCCCTGGCCCGCCAGGAGAATCCGCTGCTCAGCGCGCTGCCGGTGGCAAATCCGGACTTGCGCAGCTCCGCGGCCTTGCCTAGCTTGGGCCGCTGTGGTCGCAATCCGGACAAGGAGATGTACGAGAGTACAAACGCGGATATTCACGGCAGCGGGCGCTGGTGTGCTGATGGCTGGGCTGGCCGCCGGGCCCGTGCTAGCCAGCACGTATACCGTACAGTCCGGCGACACGCTGAGTGGGATCGCCGCGCGTTCAGGTGTCTCGCTTTCCGCGATCGAAGGCGCCAACCACCAGATCCACCACCCGAACCTCATCTACGTGAACCAGAAGGTGAACGTGCCGGACGGGCGCTCCGGGGTGACCAACATCCCGGGGCCGGCCGCGCCAGCACCGGTGCCGGCCACGTCGGACGAGGGGTCCTCGACCACGTCGCAGCCCGCGGCTAGCGAGGGCAGCACGACCCAGTTCCAGCAACACCGCCGGGCCCGCGGGTCCCCCCAGAGCCCCGGCCGCAGGAATCCTTTCCGCGGCCGGGGCTCTGCTGGTTCACCCGGCTTGCCCTCCGCTTGCTCCGGTTATGTACCGTGCATGGCATGAGGGCTAATCGGGGGACCTGAGTCCCTCATCGCGAGCGGGTTACCGCGCCGTGAGCCAGCCGCCTGGCTGCTACGTGTTACAGGCGTGTGGCCAATCAGGGTCACATCTATCCAGCGCTATGGTGCACGCGCGATACTCGCTTATAACGGCTTGATATACGCCGTGGTGCTAGTGTCACGCGACACGCAGGAGAGGGTGCATGAGCCGGGGCCGCATCGTTGGGCTGTGGGTGGTCCTGCTCGGTCTCGCGGTCGCCGGGTGCGCCGCGCCGCAGTTCACCTATGTCACCAATTCCAGCCAGCACACCTACTTCAAGGTGCCGTCCGGCTGGCAACAGATCAGCGCGGGCGCGCTGTCCTCCGCGGTTAATGGCGGCAACTCCACGCCGCAGAGCGGGGTCTGGTCGGTGGGCTACGACGGCAGTACGCAGCCGGCG
>Ga0210401_10008288_pt1 | contig 10328 bp, 10 predicted proteins | sample IncBWH32MmetaG_FD_150866 | JGI IMG/M metagenome (GOLD analysis project Ga0210401, IMG submission 150866) | Forest soil microbial communities from Barre Woods Harvard Forest LTER site, Petersham, Massachusetts, United States - Inc-BW-H-32-M | ecosystem: Environmental > Terrestrial > Soil >... | reverse complement strand
ATTCAAGCGGCATTTCCTCAATCACTCTCGCTGCGGTTAAGTGCTACCGGTCACATCTGCTGTTTCTTAAGTTCCCCAAACGCATACCCCTCATTGTAACAACGCCACCGACTACAATGGCACAAGGCAATGAAGTTCGCGCAGGGATGTCGTTTTTGACGCGGAGTTCTGAGCATCCCCCGGCATGGTCACCGCCCCGCTGCGGGCACAGAGGCAGCCGAATTGAGAAGGATTTCTGTCGCTTTTTCTGTTCTCGCGAGGTAGAAAACTACAAAAGATAAGTGCCAACTTCTCTGTCAGATGAGACCACGGATGGAATTTTTGCGTACCACAGGTTACGAGCTAGGGCGCGAAGCCACAAGCGCGGGCGTCTGTTAGTCGATCTCGGTTCTTGACCATTAAGTTTGGCGGGCTCAGGCGGTTTGGTCAGTTCGAGCCCGTTCAGCAAAGCATTCTTCCAGACGCGACCGATTGATTGGGTCAATGTCGGTGACCTCCACCCCGATACCGATCTCCGTTTGATTGACAACCCGCCCATTTGCTGAAAAATGAGATTGTGGCTCGCCAAAGCTTCGTCCGGAATCCCGCCGTGTTGCGCCAACATAAACTGAATGGATACGTGGTCCTTGCCGAAGGCTCTTCCAATCTCATACAACGACTGCCCCGCCTTCCAGCGGCCCCACATGTCCATCCGCTGGTTCGCGGAAAGCTTCACCCGTCTCCGTTGCGTCATAAAGACCGCCTTTAGAGAAGAGATTTATAGCAGATGGTGTTGCGTCGACCGGTTGAGCTGGCAGGCATTAGCGGAAACTGGCTTTCGCTACTCCAGTCGCTGCGGGTAGAATCTCAAGGGAGGAAACACCAATGGACAACTTAGTCTCGACGTTGAAGAGCAGGCGCGACGAACTCGCCATAGAACTTGGCCGCATCGATAAAGCTATCGCTATTCTCTCAAACGGCAGCAGCAGCATGAATGGTAATGGCAGTGACCGGACACCGCGTTCACACTCGACCACCAAGCCGATGTCGGCGGCTATGAAGGCAAAAATTGGTCGTGGTGTTCGGAAAGCGTTCTTGCAGCGCAAGCGCGAGGCCGCGGCCAAGGCCAATTCCCGATAAACAGGTCTTATTGAAAGGTGGCTCTTTGCGTCTTCCAGGACATTCCGAGTGTCAAGAACAACAGGCGAATGGAAATGGGGGCAATGCAACGGAGCTGCATCAAAAATAGGGTCTTTTCATTCCGCCGCGACTGCGCAAACGGGTGAATCGCACGCCGAACATTGCGAAGGCAGTTGGCCAAGCGTATATTGCGCACCAGCCAACAAAGCCGGATTCAAATTCCGCCGCGACTCTTCAGGAGGTACGCATGAAAATGAAGATGGCAATGTGCCTAGTGCTACTCGGTCTGCTTCCTGTCTCGCCGATTTACGCGCATCACGGATCTCACGTGTCGTACGATATGGAAAAGCCTCGGGTCTTGAAGGGAACCGTGACGGAGTTTGTGTGGTCTAATCCCCATTCGCAGATCTATTTTGACGTCAAAGACGAGAAGGGCGACGCCGTAAATTGGGGAGCCGAAACTGCCAATCCGAGCGCTCTTGCAAAGAGTGGATGGACAAGAAATAGCCTCAAGCCAGGAGACGAGATCACGGTAACTGTCTGGCCCTCCAAGGCTCACACTCCTCGTGGATTCCTCCTGAAGATCGAGTTTCCCAACGGAGAGGTAAAGACCTTGGCGGGCGCTGCCCTCGAGTAAAGGATCTCAAGAGTGAAGAATCACCTCACAGCCGTAACGATTGGGTTGGTATTGCTCCCGACCTTCTCTTTCCACCTATCGGGTCAAACCGCGCCGCCCTCGCAAGCGCCCGAAGTCATAAATCAGGGCCGTTCGGGCAAAAAAGCCCCAACAAAGGAGCAGGCACCAGCGGCTCCGCGTTTTGATCCGCATGACCTGTCCGGAGTTTGGGTGTTACAGCGGCAAAAAATATTCACGCTGAGCAGTGACACTCCTTCCATGACTGCTTGGGGCCAAGCCAAGTTCAACGAGACGAAACCCGGATATGGGCACCGAGCCATTCCCCCGGCCTTCGGAAATGATCCCATTGGGAATTGCGATCCTTCCGGCTACCCGCGCATCATGTTTGATCCGGTAAGACCCATGGAGATCATCCAGCTTCCCAATAAGGTGCTGCAGCACTTCCAATATCACGAAGTGTGGCGCACCATCTGGACCGATGGCCGGGCGGCTCCCAAAGATTTGGTTTTACCACTATGGAATGGATACTCCGTTGGGAGATGGGAAGGTAACACTTTCGTCGTCGAGTCCACCGATTTTGACGACAGGAGCTGGCTCGATCACTTTGGCGATCCGCATAGCGATGAGATGCGACTGGAAGAACGCTTCCGGCGCGTGGATTACAACACTTTAGAGCTCACCATGACCTTAACTGACCCAAAGACTTATACACAGCCTTGGGTCAGCGAAGTGAAGACCTGGAGACTGAATCCGAAACTCGAGCTTGAACAGGAAATCTGCGTTCCCTCGGAGGAACAAGCCTTTAACAAAAGGCAGAGGGATGTTGCCGGAGGGAAAACTAGCCCGTAGCCTGCATCCGCACGTGGAATACCCGGCCTCGTTTCCAGGTTTCAGAAACATGCTCCGTTTGCTAAGGACGTCACGAACTCAGGGGTCTCCTCGTCCCGAGACAGCAAAAACCGTGACCGCGTCGTACGTTTTGGTCGATCTTATGGTTTTGGTTTGTTGCCTGTGCCTCGCCAAGGCTTCGTCCGAATGAAAAATCGGGCGACCCACCGGCGCGAGCCGCAGGGCAGAACTTCTTGACCATAGGACGTGCACTCGAAAGGTTGGGAGTTTTTGAGCCGAGGGCTGAATTTGCGATGCAAGCCTGCTGGCAAATCCAATCCGTTCGCCGGTGTGCCGGTCCTTATTATTAGGCAGCTCGGTCGTAGCGATGGTGCAAGCCGCCCAGGCGCGCCTGAGACACGACTGTACCCCGATCCGTGGACCGAACCCTGCCCGCCGGCAACTCTCGACCCAGCGCTCAGCAATTCCGTTTTGCCAGGGACTTTGGAACGACGTACGAACCGGCCGGATGGCCATCGAGCGGACCGCGATCGGGACGTCCAAACCATATTTGGCGTCCCGATCAAAGATGAGGAACCGAGGAGCCGATTGATACGGGAAGGCCTCGCGCAACTGCTGGATGATCCAATCGGCGGTCGGATGGGACGTAACGTTGAAATTCACGATACGCCTCCGATCGTGGCCGATGATGAAGAAGCAATAGAGCACACCGAAGGTGATGGTCGGAACGGTAAAGAGGTCCATCGCCGCGATGGCTTCCCGGTGATTTCGAAGAAAGGCAAGCCACCGTTTTGCTGGTCCCGGGTCTCTCGGCGCTCGTTTCATCCAGCGGGAAATCGTTCGTTCCGAGATATCGAAACCGAGCATGAGAAGTTCGCCGTGAATCCGTGGGGCGCCCCAGGTGGAGTTCTCGGCGACCATCCGAAAGATCAGATCGCGGACTTCCTTGGAAGTCCTTGTCCGGCCAACGATCCGGCGGCCTCTGGAAATTGCTCGCCGATACATTGCAAACCCAGATCGATGCCAACGTACGACCGTCTCCGGGCCCACTATGATGAGAGCCTGTTTCCATTCGGACCAGAACCTTCGCACCAGGACCCAGAAGAGCTTATCGAGGGCTGCCAGCCTTGGCCGGGCATGCTTTCGCTTCAGTACTGCGAGCTGCTGGCGAAGAGCCAGGTTCTCAAGCAGTAGTCTGCAACGAGTGCGGAAGAAGCGCAAGACCGCTCCGACTAGGAGCCAAATAGCGCTTATCATGTCCCCGTGCTATCGCATTTTACTTGTGGACGGCAACCCTGTATCTGGTTGAAATCGCTGTCGGACAGAGTTTTGGCGAACCACACCCTTCTGGTACTCAGCGATTGACGTAATGTTGCATTTGGGAGGTTCCGGGGAAGTGCCGATCCCAGGCCACATTATTGCCCTGAATTTGATGGAAGCGGTTGATAACGTATCGACTTGCCCCATTTTCCGCCCGAATATTTGTCGAAATTAAACGTAAGTTTTAAGATGGGGGCCCAGGTTCCTAGATGAATATGGTTCTCTTTGTTTTCATAATCGAATCTCTCGATCCCTGGTTCGAGTTTGAGATTGGCGAAAATAGGAAGCGACGTTTTTAGGATCGCATCGTTTCGATAAAGAGTATCAGTGCTGTTGTCACCGTTTGCGGGACCGAACAGTTCACCTTCATCCTGCAATTCCACTGAGAATTTCGACGGAAGGGGTACAGTCCAATCGAAGTCAGCATATGTTGCCTTCAGCGATCGCGTGTTCCGGTTCTGCCGAATCGTCGCAGGGTCAAACGGTACTTTTTGGGAGCTCAGGCACGACGTCAATGTGTTAGCAGACCCAGCTTCTAGACCGCACGTCCCAGTGTTGAAAATCAAGCTCTGAAGCGCATTTACTTGCCATCCGCTCTCGACTCCAACCTCTACGTGACTCTCAGCATTCTCAGCGCGCAGGCCCCCGCGCGCTAGGAAATTCCGAGTTCTTTCCAAAGGTAATTTGAACGATGGCTGCGTCTCAGTTACCGTCGAAGGGTCAAAGTGAGCCTTGACCTCTAATGCGTTTTCCACTAGCTGTGTGTCAAACCGAAAGGGTTGCAATATGAAACCAAGCTTTGGATAGTACTTGTGAGTAGTAAATGCATGCCAGAAGAATCCTGCGTCAATGACGGCTCGGTTCTTTGAGACGGAAACATTAGGCGGAGCTGATACGATGGTGTTGTTTGATCCTATTGCAGTTGTACTGGCGGTCGAAGTTACCTTGTACTCTAATTGGGTCCGGACGAATTCATCCATGAATCGCGCCCTGCGTTCCCAGTCAGCGTGACTGGAGAAATCGATGGAGTGCCCTTTTGCTGCATTGGCACCTTGCTCGGATACACCCGCCAGCTCTGTGACGCGCTGGACTTCATTGAGATTGTTACGCGTAGCACTGAAATTTAATGACAGCTCCCTTAGAGAGAGTCGCCAATCGGGATGATCTAATGCCAAGCTCTCTGGCGAAGTCGTTTTTTGGTCTGTAGGGAGGTTCGGGCGACCAAACGATTTAAATCCCCAGGCGCCGATCCGTTGCCACGTACTGGGTGCAGCTTCGGACGGCTGTTCTTGTGTCGAGGCGAAGATCAGCCCTCGTCCCTCCACACAATCGTTCGGCCTTGCCAATCCCTTGCATACCACTGTGCTTATGCGCCTGTTGTCGAACTCTCCCTTTTGTGGCGGCGCAGGCAATTTGACATCAGCCAACTGTGCGTCGAATAAATCTGGATATCCGGTATCTCCAGCTATGATGTGATTACTGGTCGCCACTGTGTACAATCGTGTCGGGTCAAGCTGGACGCCGTCTACTAAATAATCTCCATCAAGCGCCTTTTCAATTCCAAAGGTCACTAATCCTCGCCCGAGTTCTTCATTTTGCTGGGTGCTCTGCAAATCAAGCTGATCAAAATTGTCTGATTGGGCTAGAACGGATTTTAGGGTAGCCCCCTTGACGCTTAGAACCTGCAGGTAATTGCCCATCCACAGAATCCTCTCGATCCCGTGTCCTTCCTGAAATGGGCCCCAATAAAAGTCGCGTTTCTGAAGACAGGCGATATCCGCATGAGTTTCTTGCTGCATCAGCCTTAGGGTAGCAGTGCGAAAAAGATCCTCACATCGCGCTATGTTATCCTCATCGGGGGTGGAGGTCTGATTGCACGAAGCACCTTTATTCAAGAGTCCTTGTGCGAGTGTTCCGTACTTCATAGCAATCATGTCCTCGGTGGCAGTCTCATTGGCCTCAATTTTGTCGTCATGGTCTCCTTCCAACACGAGAGTTCTGCAGTCCGCACATAAATTTGGGAACCTCTGATCCCACAAATCAAGCTTCCGAAGTGGATTGACTAGCGTTTTTGAAGAAGCGTTATAGCCCTTCCACGGCGCTGCTATAAATGCTCGAAATGGGTTTTCGCGTGACGGCGTTTTGTCTGGGTGTAGCAATACCATCTCATTTATTGTTGTGCGTTCATAATCTTCCGCTTCGGCTATTACTACATCAAACCCGAAGTGAGTCGCCAATTCCTCGGCCTTACCTCTACTCATCTGTGCCAGCAGGACCTTGTAGACCTTACCTTGGGGGTTCGGATTCGCCTCGTCGAAGAGTTGAAGAGCCTGTTCTAGGGCTGGTCGCGGATCGAGTATGTCAACCTGGGTCTTGAAGTCTTGATGATGTGCTGTATTTTCCCAGGAAAGATTATCGCGGCCTATCAGCGATTTCATGTCAGGATCAATCACTCCAAAGATCACCACTAGTTTGTTGCCAACCTTCTTAATTACGTACGGCTCGTCGTACTCTGTCGGCGAACATTGGTCCACTTTGTCCCACCGACATCGAGGTGAAAGAAAAAAAGGACGGGCAACGTAGAAGCGCGTGCAATGAGGCTCATGCGGATAAGGTACAACGTCATCTAAACAAAGGCCGTAATTGACGCCGGCGTAAAGCGTAGGCAGGCGATACTCCATAGTGTAGCCCTGAGCGGTCCCGTATGGCCCTGAGAGTTCCTGAACCCGATGAGGCTCACTCACGAGGAGGTGGTTACATCGGTTCGGGTCAATGCTGCCGGGGTGGCCGGCATCTGATTCCTTGCACAAATAAGGCAGGTTAACGAATGGATCTAAGCTTCCTTGCTTGACTCGCAAGCGCAGCTTACGTAAGAAGGGCAGTACGGTTGCATTATCTCCTATGCTCACCGCGTCCACCCCTGTGGGCATGCCTAGCTTAAAATGGAAACGCTGTTCCGATGGCGGAAGTGGCGCCTGTTTAACCCATGAATCAGTTTTTACGACCAGGTTCGCCCCTAGCATGTGAACAGGATTTAGTACCCTATCAGGGAACGGTAACTTGAAATCTCGGGGCACCGAAGCCAATCTGTGCGCAATGCGCCTCAAGCGGTCAGGTCCAAAATAAAAATCATTCTTTCCAGGTACGATTGCTTCATAGCCGACTAGCGAAACGAAACAGCCTACACTGTCACCAATAGCTCCTGGGAGAATATAATCGGGCCAGCCGCGACTTCCTGGATCCCGCGTTTTGGCTGTGAGGTCATCGCTTGTTCCGTAAGTCCGAGAACCCAGTTCAACCGCGAAGTTATCGCCCATTCCCACAAGAACGGAATGGGGATTGCGCATTCTTCGGATTCTTTCAAGAAGTTCGTCCGATGGCGTCATGACGCCATCTCGGTTCTGCTCACATGAGCCCTGGAAATCCACAGTTTGACGCTCCGGTACGCGGTAATAACCCAACAGGTATCCGGTAAAAAGAAGTTCTGTGTCCGAGTCAGTGGTTTGGGCGTGCGCTTCCACCATCATCAGAGCAAAAGAAAAGACAGCGAGCCCTATCGCCTTCCAAGAACGAAGTTTGGGTTGCGTGCTGCTGCCTCTCGCCCTATAAGCACCTGGCCAGCGAGCGAGGGACAACCGAATTTCGATTACTAGCCTTTTATCGTGCTTCTTTTCTGCCCTCAATTCGTTTGCTCTGTCGCCGTAGTGCGATTGCGTAAGACACAGCATTTGCTCACCTCACATATGTCAATCTTTCTTTCTGTACTTCCGTGCACAATCTTTAGGGTCGAGGAATTGAGAGTAGGGGTCGACTCCGAAGACAAACGCTAAAACGCCAATGCCAGTCTGTTTGCGTTCCTCTCAATTTCTCGAATGTGGCTGGCAGGTTTACTAGATATGGAAATACTTGACAAGTTAATTTTGGTAAGATGACGAACTCTGGCTCTCATCGAATGGGAAGCGTGCCTCCGCAGCTTCTTTGGAATAATATGAGGCCCCCGTGCGGAGGGGATCACACTTATGACAGAAGCTGATATGCAAATGATGATCCACAGAGTGGCAGACTTGTTCGAACGTGAACAATACCTGAGAGTGGATGAGACAGCCCGTTGGGCGCTTCTAAGTCCTGCAATACCTCACATGGAAGAGGTCAATCGCGGGTTAGCGACGTATACAATTTCAGTGCCTTTCCTCGAGCAGTCGGTTCAGCAGGTACTAGAAAACGCCCGTCCTTTCGTTCGCGGAAATATCGTCGACGAGAACGCGATCAAGCAATCAATGACCCGCCAGTGTCCTTACCTCTTTTGGTGCTGAATGGTCGACGAAACGAACGACGCCAAGGCTCTGAATGCGGCCACCGACGTTATCAAAGTAACGTTAACGTTGGCGACTGGAACCCTTGTTTTCAGCGCAGGGTTGCTCAAGGAAAACATCACTTTCAGCCTCGCAACTAAGTGGCTGCTGGTGTTTTCTTGGTGCGCACTAAGTGTTTCTATCGTTGCTGGTGCTGTTGCATACTCACGGGTGCCTGTAATGATTGCGGTCGGTAAGCCGGACATTGAAGACAAGTTCTTCGAGCGGCCGGGACAAATTCACCACATCGCATTTCTTCTCGGTGTCGTCGCTCTTGGTGTGGCAATGATTTTGATCTTAGGTGGAATGACTAAGAACAATAGTCAAAAGGGAAAGGCTCAAGCTTCAGCAAACAGAAACTCAGCTGCCAAAATACTCAAGTTGCAGTGGGAGGGTCCCGTGACAGAGAGCTATTGCAACGGAATCCAGGGCGGGCACTTCCGGGCGGGCGGAAGATGCCCCTGAGATCGGCCCCTTTTTTTCGGGCGCTGGCCTATCGGCGAGCGTGTGAAATCGTTCTGTTGCTTCTGCGGAATAGTTTTACGGGACCGAGTGAAGAGGAGGTCGGTGTATGAAGCAACCAAAGAGAACCCCTCGACTTGCAGCTCGACAGTCTTTGCCGATTGTTGGCGTTGCGCTTACAGATACTGAATTGGAGAAGATTCCACGGGAGCAAAAATTTCCTTTCTCGAAGCCGAAGCCGAAGGGGCGCGTCTTCGTTGGAAGAGTAAAGGATCTTCTGATCGGCGGAGCCGATGAAACGGGAGCGCCGCCCAGACCATATCAATGCCCAATTGGTCACGAAGACGTCACAGGTTCGGTGATCAGTGCGTGTTCCATGGGTCCGGCGCGCTACGTAGCCGTACAGTGCGTCAACAAACACTGGGCCCGGTACCCATGCCGGACTTGATATGGTGCGCAGATGACAAATCTTCCAATCGACCCCAATCCGCCGAACAATCCCCTAGATCCGCAAGCGCCGATTGTCGGCGATCCGATATCAGAGGACGACGTCGAAAGACTCAAACAATTTCGCGGCAGTTTTCTGCCGGACTCGCGCATTGTAGCCCAGGAAACCTACGCCAAGTGGCTCTTTGGACTTACGACGACGGTCGCTGCGCTGGGCAGCGGCTTTTCTAACTCGGCGTTTGCGAAGCTATCGAACCTGGGAGTTTACCTCTATTCTCTCGCGGTAATCTTCGCAGGGATCGGAGTTTTGTTTTCAGTCTGGACGCTTTCCGCGGAAGTGAAAGACGCCAACTGGAATGATTTTGACACGATGAACAATAAACTAACAGCGCTCATGCAGCTGAAGAAAAGGCTGCTGCGGACGGCAACCATTTTTTTTTCCGCTTCGCTCGGACTGGCCGGCGCTTCGCCTTTCGTGACTGCCGTTGAAAGACGGCCCGCGACCCCTTCCCACGGAATCGTGATGAACATTTCAGGCCGCTCGCTTGAACCAGGGATTTTGCTTGCAGGGCTCCGCCCGGGGGCGACTGCAAGACTTGAGATCTACAAGATAGCTTCCAGCAAGACCGAACTAGCGGCCACTTTTCTTGAGGTCGCTGACGATTCGGGAAAAATCGAGTTCAAAGGTACACAATTCGATGCTACCTCCGAGCAACAGCAACTGAAGGCGAAGCTGACGTATACGCGCGGCGGCGAAAACCAGAGCGAAGAAGAGGAATTCGCGATTCCGCAAGCACCTATCGACGCAAAAAAGAACGGGAGCGCCAAGCCGAAGACGCCGTCGAAGCCTCGCTCGAAAACTGCCGAACTCGCGAACCCAGCACAACCGATCCGATCCACCCCATGCACGCCCTAGCCATCGCAGCGCATGCGTCTTGAATCGAAGCAGCATCCGCAGACTGAACAGCGCCAAGAATGCCGATGCCCAAGCAGCAACGCTGATGTTCCTGGTATTCATGGGTGAGATCAAAGCCGTCGATCCAGCGTGGCCAGAGCGGAGGCGTGAGGCTCCAGGAATGACGTTGGTTGATAAGCACTCGGACCATTGGCAAGCGAAGTTTCGGCGCTGAGAATAGCGCGCG
>Ga0210401_10008287_pt1 | contig 10328 bp, 10 predicted proteins | sample IncBWH32MmetaG_FD_150866 | JGI IMG/M metagenome (GOLD analysis project Ga0210401, IMG submission 150866) | Forest soil microbial communities from Barre Woods Harvard Forest LTER site, Petersham, Massachusetts, United States - Inc-BW-H-32-M | ecosystem: Environmental > Terrestrial > Soil >... | reverse complement strand
TATCTCGCCTGAGTCCTTTATCGGTGGTCCCCTGGCGCTGGTGCGCAATGGTGATCGTATCAGGATCGATGCCGGCGCACGCCGTATGGATGTTTTGGTTGACGAGCAAGAACTCACACGACGGCGGCAGGCCTGGAAGCCGCGGCCGCCGCGGCATCCGGCAGGGGCGCTCGCCAAATATGCCCGTCTGGTCGGCCAAGCCCCCGGCGGCGCGGTCACGCATGCAGGTGCTGCGGAGTGGCCGTGGTTCGACTAGAAGCAGGCGCTCTACGCCGGAAAGCCGCATCGCCAATGCTGCCGGTTTTCAGCTATGTTCGTATCCGACCAGCGAAAGCCAGGAAGGCAGTTGTGCCAGAGAAGCGAGAATGACGGTATTGCCATCGCGATCGAATGTTCAGGCGGAACTTAAACCGGCGCGCGAGCCGACATCCGCGATGATCGCGATCGACCACGTCTCGCAGGTGTTTCAGACCTCTGGGCGTCAAAACCATCTCGCATTGTCGGATATCTCGCTCACCATCGAAGATGGCGCATTTGTCTCCATCCTGGGTCCATCCGGCTGCGGAAAATCGACGTTGCTCTATATCGTCGGCGGCTTTGTTAATCCGACCCAAGGCTTGGCCAAGATGAAAGGCAAGGCGATCACCGGTCCAGGTCCGGATCGCGGGCCGGTGTTCCAGGAGTTTGCGCTGTTTCCCTGGAAGAGCGTGCTTGGCAACGTGATGTACGGTCCTCGTCAGCAAGGCGTAAGACCCGCGGACGCGGAGGCGCAAAGCCGCGCGCTGATCGAGATGGTCGGGCTCAAGGGTTTTGAGGATTTTTACCCTAAGGAATTGTCCGGAGGCATGAAGCAGCGCGTCGCGCTGGCGCGCACGCTGGCCTATCACCCCGCGGTGCTGTTGATGGACGAGCCGTTCGGCGCACTGGATGCGCATACCCGCACGCGGCTGCAGAACGATTTGCTCAATATCTGGGAACGCGACCGCAAGACGGTGCTGTTCGTCACCCATTCGGTCGACGAGGCGGTCTATCTGTCCGACAAGGTCGTGGTGATGACGCGTGCGCCCGGCCGCATCAAGCAAATCGTCGATATCGATCTGTCGCGTCCGCGCCGCCGGTCCGAGCTCCTGCTCGATCCGCGTTACCAGAAATATGTGGTCGATATCGAACGCATGATCGACGACACCAGCGAAAACGAATTGCGGCCTTGATGTCACCTCGTCCAGTTCTTGCGCGCGCCGCGCCCGTGCTCACCTGTCTCGGTCTGTTGGCTGTTTGGCAAATTGCCTCGCTTGCGCTGAATAACGACAGCTTTCCGACCGCGATCGAAGCGATCCGCGCGATCCCGTCGATCCTCGGCGACAAGGAATCTCTGTTCAATATCCTGGCGTCGCTCCGCCGCATGGCGATCGGCTTTAGCGTGGCGGTTGTCGCATCTATTCCGCTTGGATTAATGATGGCCCGCAGCCGCGGCGTGGCGTCGTTTTTCAATCCGCTGCTGATGGTCACTTATCCGGTACCGAAGGCGGCCTTGATGCCGATCATCATGCTCTGGCTCGGTGTCGGCGACCTGGCGAAAATGCTAGTGATCTTTCTCGGCGTTAGCCTGCCCGTGATCTATCACAGTTTTCAGGGCGCCAAAGCGATCGAGGAAAAGATGCTGTGGTCGGGCGCCGCGATGGGCCTTTCGGCAGCGCAGCGCATGATCCGGATCGTGCTGCCGGCGGCGCTGCCGGAAATTCTAACCGGCTGCCGCACCGGGCTCGTGCTGGCGCTGATCACCATGGTCACCAGCGAGATGATCGCGCGGCAGTCCGGCGCCGGAAATATCCTGTTCAATTCGCTCGATATGGGACAATACGACACCGTCTACGCTATGATCATCATCATCGGCGCGATGGGGATCGGGCTCGACGCTGCGTTCGAACGCTTGCGTGCCTGGCTGGTGAAATGGTCCGAACCGAGCTTCGAAATTCCATTGAGCTTTGCATGAACCCACGCGCGCTCACCACCGATGTGCTGCTTGGGATCGTGCCGATCGTGCTCCTGGTCGCGCTGTGGCAGGCGATTTCGTCATTCGGCTATGCGGCTGTGACGCTGCTGCCGCCGCCCGGCCTCGTATTCATGCGTCTCGTGCAGCAGCTCTTCACCGGCGGCTTTCAGCAGGAGATCGGCGCCACGCTGTTTCGGCTGTTCACGGGATTTTCGATCGCGGTGGTCCTCGGCGTTACCATCGGCGTTGCCGCGGCGGCGAGCCCCGCGATCAACGCGGTGGTGCGTCCGATCGTTCGGGTGCTGGCGCCGCTGCCCAAGGTCGCGCTGTATCCGGCGCTGCTGCTGCTGCTCGGTTTCGGTCACGAATCCAAGATCACGCTGGTTGCCGCGGATGCGCTGTTTCCCATACTGCTTTCGACCTACTATGGCGCGTCGATGGTGGAGCAAAAGCTGATCTGGTCGGCGATGGCGGCAGGTACGCCGCGCGGTCAAATCCTGTTCAAGGTGGTGCTGCCCGCCGCGGTACCGTCGATCCTCACCGGTTGCCGAATTGGGCTCGTGATCTCCTGCATCGTAGTGTTTCTCGCCGAGATGATCACATCGACCGATGGCCTCGGCCATCTCCTGGTGACAGCGGCGCGAACCTTTCAGGCTGTCGACATGTTCGTGCCGCTGATCACCATCTCGCTGCTGGGCCTCATTCTTAACGGCCTGTTGCAGGGGTTGCGGTCCCATCTCCTGCGCGGGTTCCCGGAAGTCTGATGCAACGGGTGAAGTGGAGATAAGCATGCTGGCGGATCGCATCGAAGCTAAATGGATCGACGCGTTCTGCGAGATCTTTGAGCGCTGCGCAGTCAAATTCGGCGATACCGCCGCCATTCTTTCGGAGACGCAGTCGCGTGCGCTCAACGTTCACCTCGCCGAACTGGCGCTGCTGCGGATGGGGGCGAAACCGTTTCACATTATCGTGCCGACCCCGCGCAACCGCCAGATCGTGCCGATCCGCTCCACCGGCGCCAGCGAGGCGATCCAGCGGTTGGCGCCCGTCGTCAGCGCGCTGCAGCAGGCAGGTTTTGTTGTCGATTGCACCATCGAAGGGCTGATGCATGCGGTGGAGACGCCGGAAATCCTCAAAGCCGGCGCGCGCATCCTGGTGATTTCTAACGAACACCCCGAAGCGTTGGAGCGCATGGTGCCGGACACGGCGCTGGAAAAGCGTGTACGGGCGGCAGCAAAGATGCTGCGCGGAACCAAGCGGATGCGCATGACCTCCAAGGCCGGCAGCGAGCTCGATGTCGACATGGTCGGCGCCTCGACGGTCGGTGTCTGGGGCTGGACCGACAAACCGGGCACGCTGGCGCATTGGCCCGGCGGTATCGTCGTCAGCTTTCCCAAGAGCGGCACCGTCAATGGAACGCTGGTGATGGCACCCGGCGACATCAATCTCACCTTCAAGCGCTATCTGACCTCGCCGGTCAAAATGACGCTGAAGGATGACTACGTTATCGACCTGCGAGGCGAGGGCGCTGATGCCATGATGATGCGTGCTTATCTCGCGGCCTGGGGCGACCGTGAGGCCTATGCCGTGTCGCATGTCGGATTCGGCATGAATCCCGCTGCGCGCTACGAGGCGCTGACCATGTACGACCACCGCGATACCAACGGCACCGAGCTGCGCGCGGTAGCGGGCAACTTCCTGTTTTCCACCGGCGCCAACGAATTCGCCGGCCGCTACACCGCAGGCCATTTCGATCTGCCCATGATGGGGACGACGATCGAGATCGACGGCACAGCCGTGGTCCGCGAAGGCGTGCTGCAGGACGTGTTCGGCTAGTCGCGGTCGAGCACCGGCGGTCGCGCCAGCTTAAAATACCTGAGCATGTCGACCAGCGCCGCCAGGCGCTGCTCGCGATAGGTATCGACGTCGAGGCCGGTATAATCGAGGAAGCCGGCGCCCGTGCGCAGGCCGATGCGGCCCTCGCGCATATTGCGTGAGATCACTTCGGGCGCGCGGTAGCGGTCGCTGCCGAGTGCGCCTTCCAGATAGCGGCTGGCGTAATAGAGAATGTCGCCGCCGCCCCAGTCGAGGCGGTCGTGCGAGCCGCGGCCATACATCCATTGCTCGCCCTCGCTGGCATAGTGATGGGCCAGCGGAAAGTGCGGACCGCCATAGCCAAAACCTTTGCGTACTGCGATGCGTTCGGCATCGAGCGCGTCGGTAACGCAGCGGATCGCAGCCTGTGTGCCTTCCTTGTGAATGTCCCAACTTTCAAAATGCTCGATCGGTCCGGCATTCATGACGATCAGCGGCGGATGGATAATCGGCCCGGCATTCATAAGCGCGCCCGACAGCGCATCGCCGCAGGGCTCAATCACGCCGGGAAAGGCGCGACCGACCACGTCGAGGGCATGATCGGCGGCAACGAGCGGAAATACGCCGACCGGAAGCCGTTTGGCGTGGATCGTGATGGCCACTTCGAACGGTCCGTGCTTACGCGTCAGCCAGGGCAGGGTGCCGGTTTCGGCGAAGCTCACCGCGGCGTTATTGTCGGCGTCATGGCGGCGGCAAAAATCATCGAGCCGAAGGTTGCCGGCGGCAGGAACACCACCTGGCCGTCGGCCAAATGCGGCGCAAGCAGCCCCGCGATATCGTGCTGTGCGAAGGCGGGCGTAGGGCAGAGGAACAGTTCGGCATGGCGGACGGCTTCGGCAATGTCTGTCGTCACCGCGGCCAGTTGCACGTTGTGCCGGCCGTTGGAGTCCTTCAGGGTGATGCGGGAGCCCGCCGCGCGATGTTACGTCACCTGTGCGGCGTCCCGTCGCCACAGGCGCACCTCATGGCCCTGAAACGCAAAATCGCCTGCAGCTGCGAACGAGCCATTGCCGTCGCCGAGCACCGCGATCTTCAAATTGCTTCTCCTTGCGAAGACCCCGGCGCGTCAAGCCGCCTCAACATGAAATGCTGGACCTTGCCCAGGGCTGTGCGCGGCAGATCGTCGACAAACACGATATCGCGCGGCACCTTGAAGCGGGCAAGCTGCATCTGCACATGCGCCTTCAAATTCTCCGCCTCGACCGCACACCCCGCGCGCCGGATGACGTAGGCGACCGGCACCTCATCCCATCTGGGGTCGGGCCTCCCGATCACGCCGCATTCGACGACGTCGGGATGCTCCAGCAGTACGCGTTCGACCTCCGCCGAATAGATGTTTTCGCCGCCGGAAATGATCAGGTTCTTCTTGCGGTCGTGCACCCAGAAATAGCCGTCGGCGTCGCGCAAGCCGATATCGCCGGTACGATACCAGCCGTCGCGCAACGCCTCCCGGGTTGCTTCCTGGTTGCCCCAATATTCGAAGAACACGTTGGGGCCGCGCACGGCGATTTCCCCCGCGATGCCCGGTTGCAGCTCATCGCCAGCGTCGCCAATCACCGTCGCTTCGCAGCACAGCCCGGGGAGGCCGGTCGAGCCGATGCGGGTAAGATCGCCGCCAAGCCGGGTGTAGACCGCGACCGGGCAGGTTTCGGTCGAGCCATAGACCTGGAGCACCGGCACGCCGCGCGCGACAAAGCGGTCGATCATATGCGGTAGCACGGTGGTGGATCCGGTCGAGATCGCCTTCAGCGAGGAAAGATCGGTCGTGGCCCAATCCGGGTGGTCGGTTATCGCCTGAATGGTTGCGGGCACCAGCACCGTCAATGTCGGACGGACACGCGCGATGGCTGCAAGCGTTGTATCCGGCGTGAAGCGTGGATGGATCGTCACGGTCGCGCCATGATGCAGCGCTGGTGTGGTCTGAATGTTGAGGCCGCCAACATGAAAGAATGGCAGCACGGCGAGCACGTGATCATCCGACGTGAGGCCATGCATATGCTGGCTCATCACCGCGTTCCACAGTAGCGCCTCCTGGCGCAGCACCGCGCCCTTGGGTCTTCCCGTTGTGCCAGAGGTGTAGACGATCAGCAGCGGACAGTTGAGATCGGTGTGCGGATTGTGCCCGTCGCCGCGCGCGCAGGCCAGCAAAGCGTCGAACGGGCTTCCGCGCAGCGGCGCAAAATCGAGTCCGACGATGCTGGTGTCGGGCAGGCGCCTTTCGAGCGCGGGCAGGACTTCGGCAAAGGCCTGTTCGAGCGCCAGCACTTTTACCGAAGCATCCGACAGGATGAACAGCTGTTCGGCTACCGCAAGCCGCCAATTCAGCGGCACCAGCATGGCGCCGAGCCGGGCGCAGGCATAGAGCAGCACCAGATAATCCGGCCGGTTCAGGCTGAGGATCGCGACGCGATCGCCTCGGCTGACGCCGTATTCGGCCTTCAGCGCGCGCGCCGCCTGCTCGATGCGGGCGCTGAGCGCGGCATAGCTCAGAGTCTCGCCCTCAAAAACCGTCGCGGCCTTGTCCGGCGTGAACGCCGCGTTCCGTTCGATGAGATCGGAAAGGTCCATTTCGAACTAGTCGTCCGTCTCGCCGGTCTCGTACAGCGCCTCGTGTCCGATGCGGTCGAGACAGAGTTCGGCGGTCCATGGCAGCATCAGCGAACCGCAGCGGCTGTCGCGATAGATCCGCTCCAAGGGCAACGATTTCAGCATCGCCTGACCACCGCAGGTGCGAATCGCCAATGTGGCGATCTCGTTGGCACCCTCCATCGCGGAATATTGCGCGGCGTAGGCGCGCAGAACCTGCTCTTTGGTGGGGTTGGCGCGGGCTTCGGTTATGGCCTGAAACCAGATTGCCTTGACCTGCTCGAGCTTGATCTGCATCTGGGCCACCGCGATCTGCTTGGTCGGATACATCCGCCGCTTGACCGGCGGCATGCCCGGTACCTCGCCGCGCAGATAACGCACGGTGAAGTCGTAGGCCGCCTGCGCGAGTCCAATATAGGTTGGCGACAGCGTCAGGAACATATGCGGCCAGCGCATCGCCGCCTGAAAATAGACGCTACGCGGCATCAGCGCGGCGTCCTCCGCCACGAAGACATTCTTGAACAGCAGTGTGCGCGAAGCTGTGCCGCGCATGCCCAGCGGATCCCAGTCGCCAACCACGGACACGCCGTCGGACTTGGCGGGTAGCGCGAGGTAGAGCGTGTTGCGGCGGGAGGCCTTTTCGCCCTCCGTGATCTCGGTGCAGAGCACGCCGTAATAATCGGCGTGGCCCGAAAGTGAAGCAAAAATCTTCTTGCCGTTGACAAGCCAGCCGGCCTTGACCCGTTTTGCTTCGGTGCCGAACGCCACGCCGCCTGCCGCGGCCGCGCCGCCCTCCGAGAACGGTTGCGAATAGATCGCGCCGTCATCGACGATACGCTTGTAGTGCACGGCGCGGCGGCGCTCGTGTTCGGCGCGGGTGGCAGCATCCATGTCGAGGTCGTCGGCAAGCGGACCCGACCACAGCGTCGAGCAGACGTGCATGTTCCAGGTCAGCGCGGTGGCGCCGCAATAGCGGCCGATTTCGGCGGCTGCGATGGCGTAGGTCTGGTAGTCGATGCCGAGGCCGCCATGCTTTTTGGGAATAGCGATCCCGAGCAGGCCGGCGCGATGCAGATCCCTGTAATTCTCGGTCGGGAATTTCGCATCGCGGTCGTAGGCGGCGGCGCGGCCTGCGAACACGGTCTGGCCGAGTTCGCGCGCTCGCGAAATGATCGAGGCCTGCTCGTCGCTCAGCCGAAACGCGCTTGGATCGAAGATCGGCGCATCGAGAGCGACCTCGTCCATTGCGGTTGCAGTTTTGCTGACTGGTGCCGTCATTACGCTGCCACTTCTATTGTTTTCAGAAACTGATCCAAAGCCGCATTAAATGCCCGCGGGCGTTCGAGATTGGCGAGATGGCCGACACCTTCGAGCTCGACATAACTCGCCGAGGGTATGTAAGTCGCCATCTTCGCCATCATCGGCGCCGGGGCGTTTTTGTCCTTTGAGCCTGACAATACCAGCGCTGGTATGTTGATATCCTTGAGCGCATTGCGCTGGTCGAATCCCAGCAGCGCCAGCATGCTGGCGTGATAGCTGGCCTCGGAAACATCAGCCATACAGTCGCGGGCGAGCGCCACGCCGCTAGCGTCGGGATCGTCGCCCACCAATTCGTTCACCAGTGTCGGCGCGAGCGAAACCAGGGTCGCGCCGCGATCGAGCGGGCCAAGCCGCGCGTCGATGAAAGATTTCTGCCAGTCGCCGTCGGGCTTGCCGAAGGCCGGGCTGGTCTGCGCAAGAACGACGGCGCCAGCAACACGCGGGTTCTTTGTCAGCCATTGCTGGACGATCATGCCGCCGATCGAATGCCCCACGAGAACGGGCTTGGCCCCACCGATCTGATGCAGGAAATCCTGCAAGGCATCGGCGAGCGTCGCAATGCTGACCGCAGCAAGCGGCACCGAGCCGCCATAGCCCGGCATGTCCCATGCAATAGTGCAATAGCGATCGCCGAAGGTATCGAGCTGGCCGCGCCATGCTCGCGCCGCGCCGCCGATCCCGTGCAGGAACACTAGCGCCGGCAGGTCAGGATCGCCCGCAGCCTCATAGGCGAACCGGCCGTCCTTAGTTTTCATGGGGCTAGACACAGCCACGCCGGGTCTCCGGTATGTTTGGACTTGCCGATGCTAACAGGCCCGCGGCGTATGAAAAGAGACATTTTACATTTAAAGCAATTTCCGGACTGAGGGATGTCGCGAGGCATCCATCGCGGCGCGGTCCATCTCGCGCGGCATCGAGGGTCACCCGTCAGGCAGAGAGTATCAACTTGGACCGACGCTGGAAAATCAGAATTGAACGGACTGCGAAATCCGACGGCTCAAGGTGAGGACAGGGTGGTTTCCCGCGCAGGCATCGCTTGGTCTCTCGTCGAAAATTTATGGTCGCCCGCAGCAACCGATCCGATGTGCTGTTGAGTTGCTTGTGCGCTTACCCACTATACCCCCCAAAGGCAGTAGTTAAAAACACGAAGGGGTCAGAAGTTGATGGTTGCCGCGGCAGCGCGCTCCTTAGCAAGTGAAGCACTGCGCGCGCCAAAGGCTGCACGCCGCCTTTGGTGCGGTTAAACTCCCATTCTCGCGCCAATCTGACACGTCAGGCTCAAGGGACTGATCGCGAACTTTACCTCAATGGGTGACTACTGGAAGCCATTTCCAATGTGCGTACTTATCTCCGGTCTGCCTGAGATGGGTATAGCGCTTTAGGCTCGACCAGGAGCGATGCCCTGAAACCGCGGCGACCTGCGGAATGTTGCGACCGATCTCAAACAGCCGGGAAACGCCTTCGTGACGCAAGTCATGAAAGTGAAGATCGTCAATGCCGAGAAATTGGCACGCACGCGTAAATCCCATCCCAATGGCGTCGGTGGTGAAGGGAAAGATTTCGTCGGTACTCGATGGCATAGTCAGGATAATTCGAAGCGCTTCCGCTGGAAGATCGCACCAGACATCATTTCCTATCTTCTCGCCCGGGTTCTTCATGTCGCGCACGAGAATTCTGCTGCCTTCCTTATCGAGATCGGCTCGACGCAGCCGTGTGATCTCTTCGAGGCGGCGGGTCGAAAAAATTGCGAAGGCAATCACTTTCTGCATTGGTACAGACGAAGGTCGCCGTTCCTGTCGTTCCGCGAAATGGATCATGAGAAGATCTAACTCCTCCAGAGTAGGGCGTCGATCGCGCGAACGGCTCTTGCTTGTCACTCCAAGGCGCTTCGCGACAACGAAGGCATCTTTCATAGCGGTTTGCTCGAGTGGATATCCCCACGCTGGGCCGGCAATTGCGAAGACCGCTGACAGATGAGAAAGATAGTTGCTCACGGTCGCCGGTGTGACCTTCGCCACAAGCTGGTTTGCGAAGGTCACGATGTCGGTGCTGGTAATGCCTGAGCACCGTCGGTTGGCTATGTCGTAGCATTTAATCGCGCGCAGCACTTGTGCCTTGGTACGACCGATCTCCTTCTTTGACTCGGCGATATAGCGATCAATGACGTCGCAAAGGGGAGGGTCAGAAATCGCTAGCCGCTCGAGCGCGCCTGGTGCGGCGAGTTCTGTTTCTCGCTTCTCGAGCCAAGCCGCGGCTGCTTGTTTTCGGTCAAACGTTCTGGCCTCACGATGGACAATGGTGCCATCACGTTTGATGAGAAGTTGCGCCAGGTGCGCTGTTGTGCCGTCTTTGCGCTTGCGAGCGACGATGGTTCCCATTACTTGCCCCTTAGCCATCCTTCGGTACAACATTGAATTTTTTGGTACAACATTGTTGTACTCTGGGGAGAAAAATAGGCAATAATGGGCTAAGATCGATGGAAATCGGCGCGAATTAGAACGTTAAATACCGCGCTTAAACGCCAGAAAATGAATGCAAATTGGTATAAATCAAT
>Ga0210401_10008282_pt1 | contig 10330 bp, 9 predicted proteins | sample IncBWH32MmetaG_FD_150866 | JGI IMG/M metagenome (GOLD analysis project Ga0210401, IMG submission 150866) | Forest soil microbial communities from Barre Woods Harvard Forest LTER site, Petersham, Massachusetts, United States - Inc-BW-H-32-M | ecosystem: Environmental > Terrestrial > Soil >... | reverse complement strand
TTAACAAGGCGTTGAATTTCTGTAGCGGTGACGGAGTGGATGTCGGGGCAGGGCTCTGGCCGCTGCCCGGCGCGAAGCCCGTTGACGTGTGGCGAGGCCCAGGCTTAGGACACTCAATCGCCGCAATTGAAGATGGTACGCTCGACTATGTCTTCAGTTCTCATTGCCTAGAACACATCGCCGACTGGAAGGAAGCGCTTCAATCGTGGAGTGCAAAACTCAAGTTGGGCGGCGTCCTTTTTCTCTATCTACCGCATCCGAAGTGTGCGATCTGGCAGAGGGGTTCTCCTTTTGTCGGTGACGGTCACAAGTGGACTCCCACTCCTCATGTAATTCAACAACGGCTCGACGTGCTCCGTTGTGAAGTCATCTACTCCGATCCTGGGCCCGACGCCATGTTCAGTTTTTCAATTTGCGCGAGAAAGATACAATGATAAACAAGGGGAATTGAGGACTGGCTATGACGCAAGCTCGACCTCGACGTGCACGAGGGACTATTTCCACATCTTGAGTTGCCACGTTGCGACCTGCTCTTGGCGTTCGATGTGGCGGAACGTACTCTGGGACCCTTGGCTTCCTGCAAGGTGTCTGCTCTTCTCCGGCCTGGGGAAATTGGCATCATCCAAACAGCCATTGAACGTCACGACTATGACCACCCCTTCGAGTCCCGGCTTCTTCAACGATGGCGAGCATCTTTTACCTCTACACCGATAAGAGCGTCGTTAAACTTACAACTCTGCCATGCCTGCAGGTGATCGCTTTGGAGCATGCGATCGCCAGCTTAGGACAAGTCTGTGCACTACGGAAACGAATCCCCGATTATGAAAGTCTTTGATCCCATTCTACGCGGGAGACGTTCGGGCGGTACCGTCGTTCGCGTGGTATCCGCGCTCGGAGCTCCCCTGTTCGCATTCGCTGCGAAGGACAACGACATTACCCTGTCGCACTTGAGATCAATTCTGATACTTCGTCTGGATGAAATCGGGGACCTCGTCCTAACAACACCGTTTCTGCGCGAGCTACGACGCAACGCGCCCCAGGCCTGGATCAGCCTAGTTGTAAATCCGGAGACGCGGAACCTTGTTGAATTCTGTCCGTACGTAAATGAAGTCCTGGCCTTCAACTGGCGTTTCAATGGTCGGTTGGCCGGGCTTTGGCGTCACGCAAGAGCTCTAGCGTTCGCGGCAAGGCATTTGTGGCAGCGTTTCGATTTGGCGATAGTGGGGCGCTGGGGAGCCGACCATTATGAAGCGACGTTTCTTGCATACTTCAGCGGCGCAGCATGGCGGGTGGCTTATTCCGAGCACTTACACGAAGTCAAAAGCCGCCTGAATCGGGGCTATGACAGGCTACTTACGCAGGCTCTCGAAAGCACCGGGCCCAAACACCAGGTGGAATGGAACTTGGACTTCTTGCTGCCTTTAGGAGGAAAAGTACAGGACAGTCGGCTGGAACTCTGGTTGACCGACGACGACCGTACTTACGCGAGGAAAACATTGGCGGCCCATGGAGTGGAGGGTGGCGAACTCTTGATTGCATTTGCGCCAGGCGCCGGGGCGCGCAGGCGTTGCTGGCCGCTCGAGCGCTGGATCGATCTGGGCCGACGATTGGGTCGGAAATTTGGGCCGCGACTCGTGATTGTTGGGAGCAAGCGGGAAGAGGATTTGGGAGCATACATTGAGGGGGCCCTCGGGAGCGGGGTAATAAATCTAGTAGGTTGCGCGACCCTACGCCAGACGAGTGCAATCCTCGAGTGCTGCTCGCTTACAGTGAGCAACGACTCGGGACCGATGCATCTTGCCGCGGCTGCAGGGAGTGCCGTCGTCGAAATTTCCTGTCATCCGCGCGGAGGAGACCCTAACCACGAGAACTCTCCGATGCATTTTCATCCCTGGGGAGTTCCTTACTTTGTCGTTCAGCCGGAGTCCCCAACTGCTCCTTGCAGCATTTCATGCGAGTCCAACGTGCCCCACTGCATTCTCGGAATCGAAGTCGAGAGTGTGCAACAGGCAGTTCGGGACCTGCTTCTTCGAATTTGCGCATACACGCCAGAGACACGCGCTTCCGCAAACGTTAATTAAAGAAAGGGATCAGGATGCTAACTATTTTCGCGCTCCCTAAGCCCTTCAAAGGACACATCGGTGCGATCCAGCGCAACGCAATTTCCCAGTGGACTCGGCTGAACCCGAAGCCGGAAATCCTGCTGTTCGGTGACGAGCAAGGCACGGCGGAAATCGCTCAGGAATATCGAGTGCTGCATATCCCCGATGTAAGGCGCAACCAACTCTGCACACCCTTATTGAGCGATCTCTTCGAGAGAGCACACAATTTGGCCTCAAACAATCTCCTGTGTTACGTAAACGCGGACATCATTCTGCTCGGCGACTTTATGGGAGCCGTGCGGCGGGTGGCATCTTGGCGCGACCGCTTTTTGATGATCGGGCATAGAACGAATGTGGATTTGGACCAACCCCCGGTCTACGAATCGCCGGAGCAGGAAGATCGTCTGCGGGCCCTAGTCTCGCAGCGTGGCCGATTGGCTGGCTCGGCTTGGATAGACTATTTCGTGTTTCCTCGGGGACCCTTTTCCACGATTCCTGCCTTTGCCATTGGGAGGCCCTGCTGGGATAACTGGATGCTTTGGAGAACCCGCAAGTTAAGGGCGGCCCTCGTTGACGCAACTGATGTTGTACTTGCGGTTCACCAGGACCATGACTATTCTCACCATCCTCAAGGTTTGACGGGTGTGCAAGGAGGGGAGGAGGCCCTCCAGAACAGCCGCCTCGCCAGGGGCGGATTCTGTACGATCGATGATGCTACTCACAAGTTGACTGTGGATGGAATTAGATTCCACCCTCGGCCTCTCCGTTCATCCGTCAAGCGAAACGCCCAGAACTGGTGGAAGAGATTCGTAATAGACACTGGTTCCATACGTCATCCACTTGGTCTCCGTCACCACAATATCTCGCGAATCCTTGATCGAATCAAAGCACCCTTAGGCTGAAAAAGCCATTTGGAGAATGAGATGGAGCCGATGGAACAGTGGCGGGCAGGCACTGGCGACTGGAAGTATTTCAATATTCCTCTAGAACACGTTTTTGAAATCGCGGCAGGATGGAAGACCATTTTGGGCGATGTGGAGAAACCTTGGCTTTGTTGGAATGTAAACCCACGGTGGTCCATCCTCCAGCAGAAACTGGTTCTGGCAGTCGGCTGGACTCCCATTGTCGGTTTTGATCCGCGAGTGGGCGCACCTCCGCTGGTCGAAGGCTCTATCCTGATTGATTTCAACGAGAAACTGCAGCTTCCTGTACTTTGGCCGCACTTTCCTTTGGAATTCGTCTTCTTATTTGCTGATCGTCTTGCGTTTTGGCATTCGGATTTACTCTGTCGATTGTCCGTGATGAGGCGGCTCGCCGTCCAGTTTGCATCACTCCAAGACGGACAAATGAGCGCTGTTTTCGACAGAGGCGGCCTAAGGAGGCGGTTGAAAGTTAAGATGCATCGTTTTTGGGAACTATGTGGCTGCACAACGAAGAGCGCGAGTGAGAACCAATTCTACAATGGTGCTGGATGGTGGCGGCATCTCGAACACCATCCAAAGTGTGCGCTTGAGGAAGAACGGACTCGGCGCAGCAGCTATGATTATGACCACGGTGTTGGCATACTCTACTGGAAGAAAAAATACAATGGCCATGTGATACCCATTGACATAAAGTTAGTTAAAGAAGGCCATTGTACTGAAACCCGTAACAAAGCTTATCGTATTCTTCCAAACCATTTCAATCCAATGCGAAATCTTCGGTCAGAAATCGATATAAACTTTTCTGTCGATGAAATCACCGCGTTGTTGGGAATTGCCCACTTATTGTAGCGTCGACGCTTCCCGAGGAAAGGCGGCACCCATGAGCAGAGAGATTCAGATGGAAAGCGTCGAAGCACTTTCGGCCAATGCCACCCAGGCCAAGCCTGGTAACAAGGTCACATTTAGCTTCGGGCGGAACTGGCAGGATTTCGTCCAGCGCCACTTGAACCCCGAGCGGGAAAGAATTGCGATTGCGTCGCTCGTCGAATTCCTGGAACGAAAAGATCTGAATAATCTCCACTTCCTGGACATTGGTTGCGGGAGCGGACTTTTTTCTCTGGCGGCGCATCGCCTGGGTGCCAGGCGTATTGTGAGCGTGGACGTCGATCCATTTTCAGTCGAATGCACGGCTCGTCTGCGCGCCACTATAGGATCGCCCCAGAACTGGAGCGTCGTGCAGGGTTCCATCCTGGAAAAGGATTGCGTCGAAAAGCTTGAGCCGGCCGACGTTGTCTACGCCTGGGGATCGCTGCACCACACCGGCGCGATGTGGAGGGCCATCCGCAATGCATGCAAGCTAGTGTCTGCAAATGGCCAGATTTACCTGGCGGTCTATAACAAGGTCGAGGGACGCAACGGCTCGGAGTTTTGGCTGAAAGTGAAAAAGTTCTACAACAGCCTTTCGACGCCCGCCAAACGCGCCTTGGAACTCGCCTACATCGCGCGCTATCAGGCCCTTCCCGAACTCATACGCTTCAGGAATCCCTTTTCCTTTTGGAGGAATTACTCGAGGGGCCGTGGCATGAGCGCATACATCGACACCAGGGATTGGCTCGGTGGCTACCCGTACGAGTTCGCGTCCGTGGACGAAATCCTCCGCTTCTGCCAAGCGGAGATGAGCCTTCGCGTGGTGAAACTGCGCGCCGTGAATAACCTCGGCGTAAACGAATTCCTGTTCCAAAAGTAAGTGCCCATGCTCAACAGTTTCCATTACAGCCTTTTAAAGCGCATCGCACTGAGCGATCCGAAGGGGCTCGCTGGCCAAATCGAAAAATCTGGATAAGTGGCAATGGAAAGGGCTCAAAAAGAATTAGTGAGAGTAGCGAGAAACTCGGCGGTGAGGTTGCTGCGCGGTGTACTTTTCCAGTCGGGCCTCCTCTTGCGCATGGCGCAGCAATCCAAGCACAGTGTAATCATGATGTTTCATGGAATCCCAAAGGAAAGCACCGAAGAATTCCACGATCTGCTCCGATGTTTGGCGAGACATTTCACGATCGTTCCTCTGGAGACCGTTATTGATAGGGTCAGCCGGAACGGAAGCCAGAAATCCATGATCCTCGCCCTAACTTTCGATGACGGTTTGCGTAATCACCGAACAGTTGTCTATCCATTGTTGGCCGACTTGCGCCTCCCAGCCACTTTCTACGTTTGCCCTGGGCTGATTGAACGAGCCGTAACCACCTGGACATGGGAGTTGTGGTGCCGAATTCCGTGGTTGTCCGAAGCGAACTGGCGCGAGCTCTGCACGATGGCCGGAATAAGGAACTCAACAAACAGAGATGCGGTCCTTGAGTGGATGAAAACCATTCCTTTCAAGAAGCGAACACAAGTGGAAGAGAACATCAGACTTCGAACTCCAGGATTTGCCTTCACCGGCGCGCAGCTCGAACTCTATGAACTGATGAGTTGGGCAGATCTTGCAGGAGTCGATCCTGGTTTAATCAATGTAGGTTCCCACACGATGACGCATTGCAACTTACCGCCCCTCAATCCGGTGGAATTAGAGGCCGAACTTGAGGGTTCGCGCGCAGCCCTGGAACTGCGCCTTGGAAGGCCAGTGCACGATTTTTGTTATCCAGACGGAAAGCATAGTGATGTGGTGGTCCGTGCCGTGGCAAATGTCTATCGATCGGGCGTGACTACGACATGTGGAAGCGTGAGTGCGGGTGACCCGCCGCATACGCTCAAACGGATTGGGACAAATCTGGATTTGCGGTGGGTGATCTGGCTACTCGCGACTCACACGAACCCGTCTCACCGATGTTAAAAGCCCTCGTCCTCGATGCATTTTCCAGTGCGGGTTTGGAGACGATCCAGTCTTTGGGTCGCCGCAGTGTAATCATTCATGCTTCTTCTCCGTCTAATTGCCAAGCGTTTTCGTCGCGTTACGTTGCTCAGCGGTGGGAGCAGCCAGCAGGCTTGCCAGCTGGCGCTTTCCTAGAGTGGCTGCGCCAACTCCACACTCAACATGGTTACAGTTTGATTGTTCCGAGCACTGAATACTCCTTGTTCCCTCTAGTCGAGCTTCAACTCGACGATCCTCTCAGGGCACGAATCCAGCTTCCTTCTCGTAAGTCAATCCTCGCCGCTCTAGACAAGTGGTCAACGTTGGAGCTAGCCCGCTCCTGCGACGTCCCCACGCCGCCATCCCGTCTTTACGATTCGCAATCGGACCTTTCAGTTCCTGCATCGTTTCCAGTTGTCCTCAAAGCGACACGCAGCTTGATTCCTACAGCGGACAGGCTCCAACAGATGCATCCCTTCCTTGCCCGGGATCTCTCGGATTGGAAGCAAATGCTTCTTTCTCTCTTGCCCCTAACGCCAGTCATTGAGCAAACACATTTAGCAGGTCATGGAGTGGGTATCGAACTCTTGTACCGAAATGGCGAGATGATCTGGCACTTCTGCCATGAACGGCTGCACGAGGGTTCCGGGAGAGGGGGGCTGGGAAGCGGAAGCTCTTACCGTCGTTCTTTGCCGACTCCGCCCAATTTGCTTGCGGATGCGACCAAGCTGTTGAACTTACTCCGCTGGCACGGCGTTGCCATGGTGGAGTTCCTGGTAACCCCTGACGGACGCCACTATTTAATGGAGATTAACCCCCGACTGTGGGGATCCCTCGCACTGGCGATTGATGCTGGGGTGGATTTTCCTTGGGGGCTCTTCCTGATGGCGACGGGACAACCGGTTCCAGCTCAGCCTGACTATCGCGTCCCGTACTTTACGCGCGCCTTAGCACAGGACACCAGGTGGATCCTTGAATGTCTTCTCTCGCGACCCATGATGGGGCTCTGGAATATCATGGGTTTCGCCCGGGTATTCAGTGGCCGCGAAGGCTGGGACCACTTTGACTGGGGCGATCTGGGTGTCACAGCCACCGGCGCCCGGGAGTCGCTGCGCGGTGCGGTCGCGTCTGTCGCCAATCGTCTCCGCAAGGGACTCGATTTACGCCGCGCCAAGCGAATACACCGAAAGAACCTGACTCGCCTTCGGTCGCGACAGCAAGGCTGCCGGCAGATCGTTTTTCTGTGCCAGGGCAACATCTGTCGCAGTCCTGTTGCCGAGCAAATAGCCCGACGAGAGCTGCCGGGACAGAGGGTTTCTTCAGCGGGATTTCACCAGGAATCGGGGCGACCTTCACCCCTGCACCTGCAACAAGCTGCTCGCTCGTTGGGATTCGACCTCTCCGCTCTCCGATCCAGTACAGTTTCTCCGCGAATGGTGGAAGAGGCGGATCTCATCATCCTGATGGATGGACGCAACCTTTTGGATTTCAGCCAACAGTTCCCTCGGGATCTCGAGAAGGTGCTTCTCCTCGGCATGTTCTTGTCACCACCCAGCGAGATTCGCGATCCTTACGATGCAAATCTTCAGCAGACCATCAACATCCTCCAACAAATCGAAAGGGGGATTCAGGAGTTCGCAAAGGAGCTCGGTCTAGTTGACCACCAAAAACAGCGGTGTCCACAATGACGGAATCTCTTATTTGAAGTTTGTTAGACCAAACGAAAGACGTTGAATAAACAATTTGCGTCCGTGGACGAAATCCTCCGCTTCTGCCAGGCGTAAATGGGCGTTCGCCTGGTGAAACTCCGCGCGGTGAACAATCTCGGCAGTGCGCATGGACCGTTGGTTGCTGGCGCATCCACCTGTGGCTCACTGGGCCAGCGTCATGGTTTGGAGGGCCAGGTTCGACTAGTGGGCGCACTGCAGGTCGCTAGCCAGCCCTCATTTCGCGCGTCCCTTAATGGGAGTAATTCCCGCTGACCGCGTTGGTAGTCTCCGTCTTGAAGGTAGTCCAATCCCACACGCCGATGTCCTTCCCGTCCGTACCTGCGTTGCGATAGGCGCTTCCGCTCGTGAGTTGGAAGTTTGCGCCCGCGTAGTCCGTGAATCCTACTCCGCCGCTCGTATTCCAGAATGTCCCCGCAGGATAAGTCCCTCCCATGCTTCCGATGAACACCATCTCGTTGTAAATGAAGCCGGCAGCGAAGGTGCTCAATGCTGGAGTACCTGATCCAACGGCGTTCCCTAAAATCCCATACGTGCCAAGATTGGAAATATTGTTGGTAAATTGTGTACCTGCGATTGTTCCACTGTCCCCGATGTACATGAATGCTGTGTCGGGAAACGCTGTGTTATGGTCAATAATTATGTCGTGGATAGGGGCGCCGACTATGAGCTCATACGCCCAACCGCGGCCGCCCCAGTTGGCTGCGCTGATGTCACCCAGGACGTTGTTCTGAACCAATATCCTGGCAGTTGGTAATGCAGGTCCCCCAACATCCGGCCCGGCCATATATATCCCGCCCGGAGCGTGTTGGATCAGATTGTGGGTAACGGTCACATCCTGTACAACACACCATGTGCACCCCCCGCTTTGATTGATTGACCTGAGGATCATGGCTTCCGCTTGCCCCGCCACCCAAGTGTATTGCAGGGCGTTGCCGTCGAGTAAAACGCGCTGAGCATTTTTGAGTTCGAAGAGATTTTTTACCACCCAGTTGTACGGTAGGCCTTGTCCCCGCCACGCCAGGTTCTTTTGAAATAAGTTACCGACAATCGTGATGTCCGAAGGAACTAAATTCGTGATTGATGGATCACCGCCCCCAAACATGATATTTTCGCCAGCCGCCTGGATGAAGTTGTTCTGGATCAAAAATGGCCCGCTCCCATTAAGGGAGGCGAAGCACTGGGAGTCGTTGCCGTTGAAGTGAATTTCGTCGCAGTCACTATCGACGATGGCAACAGATGCGAAATCCATGTCGATTCCGCGCGTCGTGTTCGTGGTCGAGAGTCCATGAATATAAATACGGTCGAAGATAACGAACGAGGGCATCGTAGCTAGGCTGGAGGCCGAATTCCCATCACTCAGAACTAGGTTGTAAACCGTATTACTTGTGCTCACGTATGACGTGGTTATTTCAACGCCTATCAGGCGCCAGTTATGTGAGCTAGCAAGAAATTCAAAAGCCGGGGAGGTGTTCGGCGTGGAAACCTTCGCCATACCAGGTGCATTGGAGGGACCAACGCGATGATTGGATGTAGGTAGCGAAGCAAGCGCGCTCGATTCGATTAGTATCCAGCCAGAGCAGGCTTTGTTGGGTATGGTGAAATTGCCCGAGTAGGTTGAGCCAGCGGTGAGAACGATAGTGTCGCCGCAGCTGGAATTATTGATAGCGTTCTGGAAGGCGGCCGCGTCTCCCGCAGGGACATTCCATACCGTGCCGGTCTGCGTGGGCATGGTCAAGTCCACTGTTGCCTGCGGAAGCTTCGGCAGCGCAGGCAGGGCCAATACAACCGATAGGATCATCGATTTCACGGCGCTTTGGGGGGTCGGTGATGAAGAATCGCTCACTTGAATCGAGAAGTCAAACTGTCCGCTTTGCGAAGTCGTACCCGAGAGTGCGCCGGAGTTCGAGTTAAGCGAAAGTTCGGTAGGCCACACGCCGGAGGCGACGCTCCAGCGGTACGGTTGGACTCCACCGGTCGCCGTGAGGTCTGCGTGGAACTGGGTACCAACTTCTGTGCTCATCAATGACGTGGTAGTGATCTGCAACGGATTCATACTAGAAGCGCTACTAGCGCTCGCCGCCGGAACGGCCCTAGTCGCTAAACCAACGCACCCTGCCAACGTGAGGGCTCCCACTAAAGCCATAACTGACATAGTGATAGCGAGTAATTTACCATCACTTGATGCGTTGTTATAGCAGCTGTGGGCAGGCGCAAGCGCACTCATAAACGCGAGCATAAGCGCCGCGCGCGCCGACCGGACACTGATCAGGGGAACAGTAGAGGGACAGGTGTTGTTTTGGACTTGTGTACGTCGTGTTGACCGCATACAATCACGGCAACTCCACGTCGCAAGTGCGAACCTCCTTCGACGACAAATTCCTGCGGACACTCTCCGATCGGTCCAACGGCCCAAGAATCATGGCCAATATGGGGGCGAGTAAAGGATCCGTGATCTCGGCCACCCTCCCCGGAAGGTGGATTTGAATCATCTCGATTGCGCCATCTAACGCCGCCACGGCAACAGCGGATGGATTGGGCGGCAGCCGGCCATGCGTAACAGCCAGGCCGCCGATCCATATCAGAAGCACTTCTGAAGGGTCAGCCGGCCGAAATCGCACTCAGCTCGAAGAACCCACCGAACGGCACCGAGAATAATGGATTTGCGATACCGCCCCAAAGATACGGAGAGAGCCAGGCAATCACTTGGCTCACGTCATTTCCCGTTCGTGC
>Ga0210401_10008281_pt1 | contig 10330 bp, 7 predicted proteins | sample IncBWH32MmetaG_FD_150866 | JGI IMG/M metagenome (GOLD analysis project Ga0210401, IMG submission 150866) | Forest soil microbial communities from Barre Woods Harvard Forest LTER site, Petersham, Massachusetts, United States - Inc-BW-H-32-M | ecosystem: Environmental > Terrestrial > Soil >... | reverse complement strand
CGAGGAACAACGGCGTCATCACAATCTGGTCGCCCAACACGAAGAAATTGACGATGGCGTGATGCCCGCTGAACTGCCAGCCCCACGGGTCTGTCGCCGATGGGATGCCCATGATGGTGATGTGGTATAGCCATTCGCCGAGAAATATGGGGTCGTCAATAAGTTCACCGAGCACCTCATTCAAGCGCATCACATTGCGCGTCAATTCGAAACCCCGGGTGCTGAGCGATGAGCGCATCAAACCAAAAGCCAGATCGCGCTGCGTTTCAGACATTTCCTGGAGGCTAATGCCCTGGCGGAAGTAAAAATGCTGGTTCATCCATTTTCGCCACTGAATATCGTCAACCGGAAACATGGTCTTCGCGAGTTGCTCATTGTTCAGCGAAGTAATGAATCTCTCCGCCGCATTTCGAACAGGCTCTGTAGAAACTCCGGTTGGACTGATTTGGAACAAGCCCGGCACCACATCGCCATTCGTTGTGACTCCCCGGAAGGGATCGGCAAGGCCTTTCTGTTCCGCTTCCTCTGACATCTTTCGAAAACTTTCCGCCGTTCCAACCGGATTCTTTTCCTTTTGTCCATAAGCGAACGGGGAAAACATGAACGCGGAGACTAGCGATGAAAGAAACGCGCGGCGGGAGGCCCCGTCAGACTTGCTGTGGGTGTGACCAGGATGAAGCAGTTTCTTACACACGGCGCACCTCCAGTGCTCCGGAAACGCTGAGAACGTAACACAGGGGTTTCGTCGCGGCAATCGTTGCCACAAGTCTTCCTGTGTCATAGCAACTCTAAGGGGTAGCTGCACCGTCGCGGCCTTCCAGCAGAAATTCGTGGAGGTTCGTGGATAGAGGTTCAGCGTTGAGCTGGCGCATCATCAGCGCGACTTGGCCGCGATGATAGGTGGAATGGTTGGCGAGATGTTGCATGAGCTGGCCGAGGTTGACTTGCTTTGTGCGGAACGGAATCATTCTCTCGAGGGACTCGTTTGTCGTGCGATTCACGAACTCGATTTGTTGTTTCTCGACTTCGGCCCACTTCGACTGCACCGCTGAGACGGTGGGAAACGCATTGGGATTGAATATAGCAGCCAGGCGTGTGTCCAAATCTGCGTGGAAGGCGTCGTTGGGAACGGGCTCGTTCCAATATTCGAGCCAGCCCCATTCGCCGGCGACGATATGGACGAGCGTGTCGCGCAGCGAATGAAAGGCGCCGCCTAAATCGCGGGTGAACTGCTCGGCGCTGAGAGTAGAGGCTGCCTGCAAGACTCTGTGGTTTGCCCAGCGGTCGTATTCGAAGAGCAATTGAATATCGTCTTTGTTCATGTGGTTAGTATCCGGCAGAAAGACGGCGAAATGTAGCGGCGAGTGGAATTCGTTTAGGGCTTCAGCAGGACCTTCAGGACTCCTTTTTTCTGCGCGAATTTCATCGCTTTGCTGGCCTCGGAGAGCGGAAACGTTCGCGTGATGAGCGGCCGCGGATCGACTAGTTTTGCGCGCTGCAGGGCGATGGCTTTCGCGAACGGGCCGCAGCGGGAGCCTAGCATTGTGATTTCGTTGACGACGATGGGCCAGGATTCGATGGGGGCGGCGCCGTGAAATGTGGATTTCAGGACGAGGGTGCCGCGGGGCTCGGTGAGCGCGATCCCAAGCGCGAGGCCAATCGGAGAGCCGGTCGCTTCCACAACGAGCCGAAATCTTTGTTTTGTCGCGCTGCGCCGGAGATCCGTCTTGTCGCCGCGGACGAGACTGGTTTTGATTCCGTTGCGCCTGGCCAGTGCGAGCTTTTCGGAATGCTTGCCGAACATCACGACCGGAATGCCGGTGGAAACGAGAACCATCGCGATCAGCTGCGCGAGCTTGCCGTCGCCCAGTACGGCTGCCCTCCGAAATGTGCTTACTCGAATTTGGGCGAGAATTTCGCAAGCCGCCGCGAGTGGCTCGATGAAGACGGCTTCCTCATCCGTGACTGTGTTTGAGATCGCGTGGAGATTTTCGAGCGGTAGCGTGAGGAATTCTGCGAAGGCACCGTCGTGAGCAACGATTCCGAGAACTTTGCGGCGCGCGCAGTGCGTTTTCAATCCGCGGCGGCAAAATTCGCAAGAAGGGTGGAATCCCAGGGATGCGCAGGCGATATTAATTTCGCCGGCGACGCGGCGGCCCAGCCAGTTTTTCTTTTCACGGCTTGGCGCGCCGCGCACATCCACCACTTCGCCAGCGAATTCGTGGCCGGGCGTTCCGCGAAAATTGTGGTAGCCGCGGAGGATTTCGACGTCGGTGTTGCAGATGCCGGCGAGGCGCACGCGGACGAGAGCCCAGCCGGGGCGGAGGGTTGGCAATGGTTTGCGGACGGCGGTGAGGGCGTGGTTTTTTGTGATGAAGGCGAGCATGTGGGCCTCTTACTGACAAAGAAATTTCAAATTGGAAATTTCAAATTTCAAATCGAGGCAAAGGCGGCGGCTGAAGAGGCGGCAGGCATAGCGGAGTCCATCGGAGTTCGTCGTCCCGCAAGTGCGTTTAGAAAGATTCACTGGCATGCTGCGACGATTGCTGCGGCGAGGGTGGGTTCTTCGTCGGGAAATACCGCGCGGAGATCGACGATGAGGCGATCGTCCTCGATACGCGCAATGACGGGCGGGCCGCTTGCGGGTTTGCGAAGGCGGGTTTCGAGCGTGGCTGGGGAGAATTGCGACGATGCGATTGAAATCAAGTGCGTCGGAAGCTGCTGGTCGGGAGTTGAGCCGCCGCCGATTACGGAGAAGCCCGGAAGAATTTCAATTGCGACGCTTGCATTCGCGAGCGCGTGGCGAAGTTTGGCGGCGAGAGCTTCGGCGCGCTGGGCGATGTCGTCGGCCTTCGCACGAATCATGCGGAGAGCGGGAATTTCGTCGAGCGCGCCGCGAAGATATGCGTTCAGCGTGATTTCGAGTGCGGCGATCGTGAGCTTATCCACGCGCAGGGCGCGGAACAGCGGATTGCGGCGGATGCGTTCGATGAATTCACGTTTGCCGGCGATCATGCCGGCTTGTGGACCGCCGAGGAGTTTGTCGCCGCTGAAGCTGACGACGTCAACGCCGGCGTCGGAGCTGGCGCGCGCTACGGGCTCGTTGATTCCGCTTGCGGAAAGATCGGCGAGGCAGCCGGAGCCGAGGTCCTCGTAGACGGGCACGTGCAGGCGGCGGCCGAGCGCGGCGATCTCGTCGAGAGTGGGACGCTCGGTGAAGCCGGTGATGCGGAAATTCGAAGGGTGGACGCGGAGGAGAAGACGCGTGCGCTCGTTGAAGGCGCGTTCGTAATCGCGGATGCGCGTGCGATTTGTGGTGCCCACCTCGCGCAGGATGGCGCCACTTTCGGACATGATGTCTGGAATGCGGAAGCCATCGCCGATTTCGATCAGCTCGCCGCGCGAGACGACGACCTCCGCATTCTTCGCGAGGGTATTGAGGACGAGAAAAACGGCGGCGGCGTTGTTGTTGACGACAATCGCAGCCTCGGCTCCGACGATCTGCGCCAGAAGGCGGGAGGTGTGAATGTCGCGCTTGCCGCGCTCACCTCGTTCGACGTCGTATTCGAGATTCGAATAGTGAGTGGCGGTGGAGGCAATGGCAGCCGCTGCGGCGACGGGAAGCGGCGCGCGACCAAGATTCGTATGCAGGATTACACCTGTGGCGTTGATTACGTGAGCGAGCGAGGGCGCCAGGAGGAGTTCGACGTGACTTATGACGCGCGACTCGATGGCGGCGGGATCCAGGGCGGCGGCGAGATCGCTCGCGTTTGTGGCGTTCGTGGCTGACAATTTCTGCTTGAGCTCGTTCCGCAATTCGGCAAGGACTGCGCGGGCCGACTGGGTGACGACGGCGCGACCAGCCTTTTCGGCGAGCGCGGCGAGCTGCGGGCGAGCGAGAAGTTCGTCGACGGAGGGGATTTCGCGCAGGCGGGCGGATGCCTCGTGCTGCAATTTTGCTGCGGGATCGGCCGGAGGGCTCATCGCTAAGGTATTTGAGCACAGTGCGATAGAGGCTGGCAATCGTCTGCGTAATTGGCATACGCGTGGGGATTTCCCTTTGCGACATGGGCTGAAACGGGAAAGTTGACGCTGCGCGCGGGGCCTTCTACGCTGGAGATACCCCACTACTCGCTATGGCCACTATCGACGAAGACCTCAATCAGATTGAACGCGACGTGCGGACGCTGAAGATCGAGTACGAGCAGTTCTTCGGCGGCGGGCGTTCGCGGCCTCCCACGGATACGCAATGGCGCGTGGATACGCTGGTGCGACGGTACGCGGAGCGGGTGGCCGAACTGAGTTCGGGGCAGCGATTCCGATACAACAACCTGACGCAGACGTATGCGAAGTATCAGGATCTGTGGCGCAAGAAGTTGATGCAGAAGGAAGGCGGCGTCAGTTTGCGGCATTTTGGTGCAGCGGCTAAGGCAATCGAGGCGCAACGCTCGCGAGAGAATGCTCATCGGCAGAAAGTAGCGGATGCGGAAGCGGCGCCGACGGAGCCGGCACATCACGCAGCAACCCATACAGCTGATACAGCGGCGGCCGATGTAATGGCACACGCAAAAGCGGCGCGGGAGGCGACTGCGTTCGCTCTGTCGTTCTCGGATCCTGAGCACGAAAAATCCAAGGTGCAGCAGCTTTACCGGAAGCTGATTGAGGCGCGTTCTGCTGCGGGTGACACGGCGAGCGTGCCTAGCCTGAAAGATTTCGAGCGCTTTGTTTTGCAAAAGACAACGGATCTGAAGAATAAGGGCGGGCACGAAATCGAATATACGGTGAGCGTTGAAGCCGGGCGCGTGAAATTGAAGGCTCGAATTTCGAGCTGATGGCGTAGTTCCCTCTTTTCTCTCCGACACTTTTCTTGAACAGGGCACCTCTTCCGTAATTTCCTCCGGGCGCTTACACTGGACGGCCGTTTCCTTTTCGGGAGGTTTTGGGTGGCCGCCGATTCACCTGTGAAGCGCGCTTTGATAAGCGTGTTCGACAAAACTGGAATCGTGGAATTCGCGCGCGAGCTTTCCGCGTTGGGAATTGAGATCGTTTCGACGGGCGGCACCGCCAAACTGCTTCGCGATGAGGGCGTGACGGTGCGCGATGTGGCGGAGATGACGGGCTGGCCGGAAATGCTGGGCGGGCGCGTGAAAACGCTGCACCCGAAAGTGCACGGCGGAATTTTGTACCAGCGCGGGAAGGCGGAAGATCGCAAGCAGGTGGAAGAACACGGGATTGGGGCGATCGATCTTGTGGTGGTGAATCTGTATCCGTTTTCCGCTACGGCGGCGAAGCCCGGAGTGACGGCGGCTGACCTGATCGAGAATATTGATATCGGCGGACCGGCGATGGTGCGATCGGCGGCTAAGAATTTTCAGAACGTCGGCGTGGTGACCGATCCTGCGGACTACGGCTTTGTTGCGGCAGAGCTTCGCGAAAGACGCGAGTTGAGTGTGGCAACGCGTCTTATGCTTGCGCGCAAGGCCTACGCGCGCACGGCGCGCTATGACGGCGAAATCGCGACGGAACTCGAGCGCCTGTCGGTTGAAAATGGCGAAGTTCGGATCGGCGGTCTCGAGACGCTTCCTGAGCGGATTCACATTGCACTCGAGCGGCGGCAGGCGATGCGTTACGGCGAGAATCCGCACCAATCAGCGGCGCTTTATATTCCGGCGGGCAAGCCTGCTGCGGGACTCGCGGGCGCGAAGCAACTTCAAGGCAAAGAACTCTCATACAACAATCTCGTGGATCTGGATTCGGCGTGGGCACTGGCGCGGGAGCTCGACCGGGCGGGCGTGGCAATCGTGAAGCACAACAATCCGTGCGGAGCCGCGGAGCAAGATTCATTGCGTGAAGCCTATCTGAAGGCGCTTGAGTGCGATCCTGTGTCCGCGTTCGGCGGGGTGATGGCTTTCAACCGCGCGATCGATGCGGCTACGGCTGAAGAGGTGGTGAAATTGTTTGTGGAATGCATTGTTGCGCCGGGATTCGAGGATGGGGCGCTCGAGAAATTTGCTGCGAAGAAGAATCTGCGGCTGCTTGAAATGCCGCCGAAAGAGGCTGCTAATGAGCTCGAGATAAAACGCATTTCCGGGGGAGTGCTTGTGCAGGAGCCGGATCGCCACGAACTGAAACCGGCGGATCTGAAAGTGGTGACTGAACGCGCGCCGAGCGACTCCGAAATCCGGGCGCTGCTCTTTGGATGGAAAGTTTGCAAGCACGTGAAATCGAACGCGATCGTTTTCGCGCGCGAGGGGCAGACAGTGGGTATCGGCGCCGGACAGATGAGTCGCGTGGATTCGGTGAAGATTGCGGTGATCAAAGCGGCCACGGCTGGACTCCCGTTGAAAGGATCCGTAGTCGCGTCCGATGCGTTCTTTCCTTTTCCTGATGGCGTGGAAGAAGCAGGTAAAGCCGGCGCGGTGGCTGTGATTCAACCGGGCGGATCGATGCGCGATGCAGACGTGATCGCGGCGGCTAATAAATTAGGAATGGCTATGGTTTTTTCCGGTGTGCGGCATTTCCGGCACTAGCTGCTGCGGCCGGAGGCTTTTGGCGGTGAAACGTAATTTCGATAACTTGCGGTTCGCCCTCGGCCGGTTCGATCTCGGAGCGCTGGGTGTATGTGTCAGGGTCTACTCGCGTAAAGATCAAGCGTTTCGGTTCACCGTTTACCGCATTCACGAAAGTTGCTTTTGTTCCGTCCATGCTTTCGAGTTTTAACACGGTGGCATCGGATTTTTCCCACGGCAGCAACTCAGGCGTAAGGTGCCGCAGGTAGAACTGAATTCCTTCCGGCTTCTCGACGAGCGAAAATAATTCCAGCACCAGCGTCTTTTCGCGTTCGATGACCCGGAACAGGCCCGCAATTTCGCCTGCTTTCGGTGCCAGCCATGTCTGTTCGGCCGTGCGCGAACCCCATTCCCCGCGCCATTGACCTTCGAGCCAGCCGAACTGGTCAAGCTGCGGGTGCTGAACCGGGGGCGTAACCTCCTGTCGCTGTGCTGGCGCAGACTGAGTTTTAGAGACGCCTTCGCCCCCGCCGGTAGTCGCGGGAGGGGAGGTGCTCCCGGGCTTGTCCGCATGGTCAGCTGCACCGCCCGTTGTATCTTGTGCTCGAGCGACACCAAAAGGTATAAGAATACACATAAGCGCCGCGGTGCCGAGTATCCGCAAGCTACTGAATCCAAAACGTTTCAATCTTTCTCCGATAATTTCGATACCGAAATCCGTACAGACAAGGCCGATGCTCCCTCAACTATCTTCGAAACACAACTAATATTCCTTTTTAGGGTATCCAGAACCGTCCGGGGCGCGTCATACTTGGGTCGTTGGGAAAAAATGGATATTGGCCAGGAACCCCCGCCGGGGAATACTTTGACGCCCTTCCTGCTGCTAGACCATAATGGAGTTTTTGGGACGAGCGCATGAAAACAACTCTAGGCATCGCAATCTTAGCTCTCTTGGGAGCGCCGGCAATTCCGGCGCAAGCGTCACAGAATTCCAACCCAAAGGCTAACCAAGCTTCCGGCAGCAAAGCTTCCGCTTCATCTACCAAAATAGCATCTGACACTGGCGATCAGGCCGCGCGCGCAGACCTCTACTACTACTTCGCGATGGGCCACCTGAACGAGCAGCAGTATGAGCTCACGGGACGGTCCGAACAGGCCGCTGAGTCGATCGACTTCTACAAGAAGGCGCTGGCGCTTCAGCCTGGGTCGCCCGTAATCATGGAGCGCCTTGCGGAGATCTACGCGAAGTCGCAGCGAATTCGCGACGCGGTTGCGCAGGCGCAGGAAGTTCTGAAGATTGACCCGAATAGTCTCGCGGCGCACAGGCTGCTCGCACGCATTTACGTTCGCACGCTAGGTGACGCAAACGCCGGGGAGCTGCAGAAGGAAAATCTCGCGAAGGCCGTGGAGCAGTTCAACGCAATTCTAAAACTTGATCCCAAGGATACAAGCTCCGCGTTGTGGCTCGCCCGTCTTTACCGTTTTGAGAACGAACACGCCGACGCAGAAAAGATCCTGCGAAGTATCTTGCAACGCGATCCAGATAGCGGACCGGCGCTCGAACAATTGAGCCAGCTCCTGATGGATGCAGGACGCCCGCAGGAGGCAGTGGAACTGCTGAGCCAGGCGGCGGGAAGCTCATCATCACCCGACATCTATGACCTTCTCGGTGACGCGTACTCGCAGAATAAGGAGTTCGCCAAGGCAGAGGAAGCCTACCGCCACGCCATCGAGCTTGATCCCGACGACCCGGGCCATCATCACGGGCTAGCGCAGGCGCTGTTATCGCAGGACAAATATTCCCCGGCTCTGGATGAATACAAGCGGCTCTCGGAACTCGAACCGGGCACTTCGGAAAATTATCTGCGGATGGCGCAGCTGTATCGGCGGCTGGGCAAATATGATGAGTCCGAATCAAGCCTCTTGCGCGCGAAGCAGCTCTCGCCAGGAAGTCTCGAAGTTCTCTATAACGAAGCGCTACTGTACGAGGACCAAGGCCGCTATGCCGACGCCGTAAAAGTTCTTACCGACGCCATTGCGGCGATGAAGAATCAATCCGGCGCGGAGGGGAATCCGAGCGCCCTGGCGATTCTTTACGAGCAACTGGGGCGTACCTATCGGGAGCAGGAAAATTATACCGCGGCGGTTCAGACCTTCGAAGAAATGGGAAAGCTGAATCCCGAATCGCACAAGCGCGCCCAGATGCTGCTGATTGATACCTACCGCGAGAGCCACGATATCGATCGCGCCATTGCGGAAACTAAGAAAGCGCTGGCGGACGCGCCCAAGGACCAGAGCTTGATCGTCACGCTCGCTATGCTTTACGGCGAAAAGGCAGATTCCGCTTCGGCTACGAAACTCCTTACCGGCCTGCTGAAGGGCAATGACAGCGACCAGGAAGTCTACCTCGATCTAGCGCAGGTGCAGGAGCGGAGCCGCAAATATGCGGATGCGGAACGGTCCGCGCAGAAAGCCGAGGAACTTGCGAAGGATTCCTCGGAGAAAGAAACGATTTGGTTCATGCTCGGGGCAATTTACGAGCGGCAGAAGGAATTCGACCGGGCAGAGCAGGAATTTCGCAAAGTTCTCGAAGTGAATCCGAACAACGCCGCAGTTCTGAACTACTACGGTTACATGCTTGCCGACCGCAGCGTTCGCCTCGACGAGGCGCTTTCGCTGATTCAACACGCAGTGAAACAGGAACCCAACAGCGGCGCTTACCTCGACAGTCTAGGCTGGGCCTACTTCAAGCAGGGCAAGCTGGCTGAAGCGGAAGAGAATTTGCAAAAGGCCGTGTCGCGATCGTCGCATGATCCGACTGTTCTCGGACATCTCGCTGAGGTCTACATGAAGATGGGCCAAACCGAGCGTGCCGCAGCTTTGATGGAGCGTGCTCTCTCAGAATGGCAGCGCGCGCTTCCCGCCGACTACGAAGCCGAGAAAGTGACGGATCTCGACGCGCAACTCAAAACGCTCAAGCGGGCTCTCGCCCAAAAATCGGCGCCAGATTCGGCAAAACCGCAGTAAGCTCCCTGCATGGCCTTGCCTAAGAAGCGATCGCTGCGCCTGCGCGCGTTCGCGAAGATAAATCTATGCCTCCACGTCCTGGGCCGCCGCCCGGACAGTTACCACGAACTGCGCACAATCTTTCAGACGATCTCGCTGCACGACACGCTAACTCTCTCATTCGTGGCGAATGAAAAAATCTCACTCGAGGTGAGTGACGCAACGCTTTCTGCTGGGCCAGAAAATCTGGTGTGGCGCGCTATCGATGCGATGCGGAGCGAATTGAAGCTCGGCTTCGGGGTTCATGCAAAGCTCGAAAAACGAATACCGGTAGCGCGCGGCCTGGGTGGCGGGTCCAGCGACGCAGCGGCAGCGCTGGTCGGCGTGATGCGGCTGGCGAAGAAAAGCATACCGCTCGAGCGTCTGATGGAAATCGCGGCCAGCCTTGGAGCTGATGTGCCATTTTTTCTTTTCGGCGGGCGCGCGTTGGCGGTGAATCGTGGCGACGAAATCTATCCGCTTCCCGATACGCGCAAGCAGTCCATCGTTGTCGTCTCGCCGCGAGACATCGGCGTGAGTACGAAGGACGCTTACCAGTGGATTTCTGCGGAATTGACAAATCGCACGGAACCCCCTAAAATTTGGGGGTTCTGCGCTCTGTGCTGGAGCCGGCAGGGAAGGGTTGCGAACGACTTCGAGCAGCCCGTTTTCAGCCGTCATCCGCGCCTGAAGGAAATTCGGGACGGATTGCTCGAGCGAGGAGCCGCAGATGCCGCGCTGGCGGGTAGCGGGTCGGCGGTGTTCGGAATCTTCCG
>Ga0210401_10008280_pt1 | contig 10334 bp, 15 predicted proteins | sample IncBWH32MmetaG_FD_150866 | JGI IMG/M metagenome (GOLD analysis project Ga0210401, IMG submission 150866) | Forest soil microbial communities from Barre Woods Harvard Forest LTER site, Petersham, Massachusetts, United States - Inc-BW-H-32-M | ecosystem: Environmental > Terrestrial > Soil >... | reverse complement strand
CGATGCTTATCAAGTACTTCTTAGCTTCTTCCCACGTATCAAACTGCGCGACAAACGGGAGCGAGTGAAAGATGTTCTCGCGCGGACCGACAATAGTTATTGGCTTTCCTAGTCCTTCCGCGTACCCTGTTTCCCAATGCCGCCCGCCTCGCCGATGACACGGTCCGTTGTTCGGGTCAACCGTAAATAACACGAAGACAGTACACGCCTGAATGTCCTCTTTGTCCATCTGCGCGGTCGCGCGAAGAAAGCTCTCGTCGAAGTCGCCTAGTTTGCTGTTTGGCGGCGCAGTCTCTTCGAGCCATCGGCTTGTTACTGCGATTCCTGCTGCGCGCAGTTCTTCGGCTTGCTTATTCCGCTCGTCCTTGCTACTGAACCAAGAAGCTAAATAAACCTTCATCTATCCTCCTAAACCTCGGCGATCTTGAATCCGTTCGGAAAACTCTTGTTGAACTCTACCTTCCAAATCGATGCGTTCGGGAACTCGTCCTTATCCACGGGAATCGGCTTAGCTTTGTCGCCCAACGCATGCTTCAACGCGAGCAAGTTCCGGCTGTGCGTGGACGCGATCAATGCTTTGTCTGGGTTCGCTTCGACGTACGCTCGCATTTTTGCGACCGTCGGATAAAACCTGCCCTCCGTATAATCGTTGAAGCTTTCGCCTCCCGGCGTTGGTCTGTCTGGGTTGTCTTGGAACTGCTGCAGCTTTGCTTGATTCTCTTTGTCGTTTGGTTTGCCCGCGATCTCTCCGTAGTTCCATGGCAGCAACCCATGTGTGGTTGTGATTGCTGCGCCGGTCGCCCTGGCAAGTATCGTCGCGTTCTGCGTAGCTCGCTGCAGCGGCGACGTATAGATATGTGCGATCGGCTGTCCCTTGAGCTTCTTCGCTTCTTCTTCTCCCTGCTTGAGCCCTTTGGGATCGAGTTTCTGATCCTGCCACCCAGGCAGAATATTCTCCTTGTTGTCAACGATCTCAGGATGCCTTACGAAGAATATCGTTGGATTGCTTAGCGTCTTCTGCATTAGCTTAGCCTCTCCCAATGCGGCTCAGGCTCGTACCAGAACCTCTCGAACCGGCTGCAGTTCGTGCAGTACCGCTCAGCCTTATGCTCGTCTCTAGCCCCAGGCTTGTGGTCGGGGTTCCCGCGGTACAGCCAGCTATGCAGTCCGAAGAAACACTTGACGTTGTCGATCACAGCCGGCGACCTCTCGCGTGCAAGCTTACATCGATTCGACCGTCAGGCTGTAACGTAACCGCAGTCAGTCCTCGATTCCCCGGAGCCATACGTTTCTTCGCTGCGTACCCACCAAAGTACTTCACGTAGCTCGGCGAGATGATCACGACGGCATTCCTCTCGAACGCTAGTCCCGTCGCCTGATCGTGATCGATCTGATAAACCACGTCGGCCATCGGCTGATGCAAGTGTCCAGTCCAGAAAATATCGAAGTGCGCCCACGGCATATCCTTCCTCGCGGCGTTTCGCTGCGCGCCTGGAGTCTGCGCCGCCCCGGACCCATGATGTGCGAGTAACCTAAAGTTCTGTCCTCGCCAGCGAATCGTTACGAATGCGTAGTCAGGATAGTACGGAACCCGAAGAAATTCTGCTAGCGTTTGCGCTCCGTCCATCCCGCTTACGTTGAACGTCCGGTCCTCGTGGTTGCCAGGGATCGCGAAAAGCATCTTATGCTGAATATCTGCTAAGTCTGTTGCCGCTGCGTACAACTGCTCGTTCGGAGTGCCTTTCTGAACCATCACGCTCGCCCCAGGACTGCTTGGGTTGGCGTTCTCCACCATATCGCCGCCGTTAAACCACAACACGTTCGGTTTCTTTTTTATCCATTCGTGATGCTTGTCGAAGAGTTCGCTGTCGTGCTCGCCCGAGCCCTTGTGCACATCGTACAGCGGCGCGAGCTCTATGCTATCCCACTCATCAGGAGCCGTCACGATCAGCTCGGGAAAATCGCTGTTGATTACCGGTTGGAGCTTCGCGATCCGCGGCGCAAACTGTTCCTGCAATCGTTGGATCTTGGACTTGAATTCCTCACTAATAAACGCTTGACGCATTAGCTTGCTCCTGTGATTCGTCTGACCCACGCTCTAGGAAACCACCGAAACGACTTCTCTAACCGCTGCAGTTCACGCCTTCGGTCGCTCGACCTGTATCTTGCGTACGCAGGATTCTTCGAGCTCTTGCAACTCCCGCACCGACGTTGACGCGAGCTTACGTACCCACTGCGATTGCATCGACGGCCAGGGTGAAACTTGCAAGCGATGAACTCTCGGTCCCATTTTTCGCCTCGTTCTTCCTTCGTCATGGAAGCCTAATTATACGAGACTGCAGCTGCTTCTGTCTAACTTTTCGTCGTTCCTGAATCTCTTCCGGCAGCAGCGCAGAGTCGTCTACATCCCGATGGTACTGATCGTGCAACACCGCAAAAACATCGCGAATCGGGGAGTTCATAAGGAAGGTTACCTCTTCCCTATTTTACTAGCCCTGCCTCGTCCCGCGATCCTGCTGAATCGATTACATCTAGAATAGTTCGCATCGCCATGGCAGCTAGCTGTATGAGCTCGACTCGGGCGGCCGGCCGCCGGTCCCTACCCTTCGTTAGATTGTGCGCGTAGACTTCGTCCTTGAACTCGTCGAACTCTTCTTGCACGATTCCTAGAGCCTCGTGCAACGAGTGATGCGGAGGGAACAACTGCCGCGCTCTTGCTACCTCGTTCGCAATCTCGTACGCAAGATCGAGCGTCTTTGTGTTGTCTCCAGGCACTACGCTCTCGACCTCGTTACTTGCGTCCTCGAGATTTCCCCGACCGACCTTGACTGACATGTAATCTTCGCTGTGCATCATCCGCTTCTCTCCTCTGCTTAATTATTGCTTCAATCTGATCTGTTACGTCAAACTTTTCGCCCGTAACTTCGACTAGATACCTCTCTGGCTGGTCAGGAGACTGCTCTGTTGCCTTCCACGCGCGTGTCACGTAGTACCGCGGAGAACTAGTCAAGTTACTCGTGAGAATCAGTGGATGCTTGCGTTTGCGCGTCATGCTTTTTGCTCCTTTGTCTGGTCCCGCCAGTTCGGCCCGTAGCTACCTTCGGTCGGAATCACGAACCCAGGCATCTCGGGGGTCTCGACCTCCATATCGCCTTTCAACCACCCCATAGCTTCGGCCGGCGGAATCTCATTCCTCGTATAGCCAATCAACTCATCGTGTACCTGTAGCACCGGTCGCTGCGGTCGACCTTTCTTAAACTTCCGCCAGTTATTAAGCAACGCGATCTTGCTTATGTGTGCGATCGGCTGAGAACCCCAGACAGCCAGACCAGTCTTTATCCTGTCCTCGTCAGTCCCGTAACTAATTAAGTAGTACCCGTGCGGAGGTCTTACGTATCCTTGCTCGATCTGCGCAGCGATCTTCTTTTGTAACTCACGTATCTTAGGGAACGTTCCATCAATATATCTACTAACAATCGCATTCGCCTTAGCCCTGTTGTCAAGGCTAGCTTTTCCAAACGCTCGACGCGCGAGGTTAGTTCCTGTAATCGTAACGATCTTTCCTCGGAACTTCCAGTCGGCGAATACAATTCGAGCTCCTGCGTCGATCTCAGATCGAATTTTCTTGGACCGCAACTCATAAGGCTCCTTAAGCTGCAGACCCTCAAAGTAGTCCGCGGCGTGCGTAACCGACTTGCTCGCGTCTCGCGCCGAGCCCAGCTTGATACTAAACTCGTCCGTTTCCTTCAATCCGATGTTTGTGACCATCCAGCCATGCAGATCTCCCTTTGGCTGCTCGTACCCTGAGAGATATAGAAAATTACGATTCTCTGCGTTGCTATAATCGGCTCGAACGATGTAAAAACCTTCTGGTGCTGCGATTGCTCGACGAATCTTCTTACCGACAAATTCTCCACTGAAACCTCTGCATGCGCAACCAAGCACCAAGCATCGATCGGCTGCGTGCTCACCTTTGCTGTGCCCGCATCCGCAAACCTTACGACTACGTCTCCGCTTGGCGACGTTTTGGAAGTTTGGGTCGGAACACATAAGTCGCGCACTGCTAGTATAGTAAGCGAGGCGAGGATGGACGAAGCCAAAGCTATCCAGATAACCCTCGATGTAACCGGTTTTTTCGCTCCGGTACTGCTCTTTGAACCACCTGTCTGGGCCATTGCCAAGCTCCTTATAGTCAAGCAAATCGACTAACTCATCTGGTGCGAATTCCTCTCCCCCAAGCTTCTCGATCATCGCACGAATAGTTTCTTCTTGGGCGTTCTCGAGCAACAGCTGCCTATCGCCTGGACCAACCAGACGCTTGGCTCCTTTGTCGTTGAAGTACGCGAGCACTTGCTGCGTGCTCTTAGGATTAAACGGCAACTCGCTCCCGGCTTCTTCTTTCTCCGCGAGAAACTCTGCTCGCAGCTTCTCTACGTACGGCCGGTCAATAAACACTCCGTATTCCCTGATCTCGGCTAGCGCCAGAGCAAGTTCGCGATGCATCGGATAGAGTTTCTCCAGTCCGCGAAACGCCATTGTTCGCTTGAGCTGTGGCAACGCGACCACAGGCGCTGCAGCATCAAGCCCGTTATAACCGTAAGGATCGTGCTGAGGACAAGGTCCGCTACAGTACGGCTCGCGACAGTCTTTCCAATGAGCAAAGTCAGTATACAGACTAGCCATAGTCCAGAGATTATTAAACCCCCGACCTCTTTTCTCACCAGCGTCCTCCTCGAGCGCGGCTTTGCCTCCGCCCTTGCTCAAATGCATGTTCACCAGCCAGTGCCGTATTATAGAATCCTCGATTTGCTCCAGCGGGATCTTTATCCCGTCTTTCTCCAAGACTTGTAAGTCAGCTCCAACGAAATTGTGTCCGCACCAAACTGTTCTCGGATATCTTCGAATAATCTCGAGAAGACTCGCACGTCCTGCGGAGTACGGCACCGAAATATGAGTTGTGCCGTCACTGAGTCCAAGGATGGTTGGTTTTTGGTCGTTGTCAAATTCGAGGTCGAGACCGAGCGGAGATTTTCCATAAAGCTTCCTTATGTCGTCCGGATTACGAGAGACCTTAGGCCACTCGGGAAGAAACTTATACACAAACTACCTCTCGTAAACTGGAATCGCACAGAAACTCAGAGTCGAGTACGCCGGCAACGGCCACCCGTACCTAGTCGCATAAACCAACCACTCGCGATACTCTTCGCGATCTATCCACAACTTGGTCGGCCGGTAACCGTACCGCTGCTCGAACTCGTTCAACCACTGAATCGCCTTGCTTGTGTCTCGCTTCATCGAAACAGCCTCAAGAAGCTACTCGTGTTCTCGAGTTGCTGCTTGATCGCCGGCGCATAAACCTCAAGCAACGCGCGATCCAACTCGACCCTCTGCTGCAGATCCAACCACTGCTGCCTGGGCATACGAGTAAGATACTGCGCGATCCTAGTTGTTGCGATCCGTTTAGTTCTCGGCCGGCTCGGTTTTCGTTTCTTCATGGCTTGTCCAGGGCTTGCGCATCTGTGAGGCGAACTGCGAAAGTATGTCAGGCAACGCAGTCTCGTCCGCGATGTTATGCACGACCGAAAGATGCTCAGGCTTACGCGCAACAATAACAACCACTGTCACGTCGTCGAACTTGTCAGCCGCTTGCATCAACGAGTCAACGTACGATTGAATGCTTAAGTCGTCAGGCTTCTTTAGATCCGCGAGCTTCATCAGAAATCTCCTTCGGCAACCTGCAGCGCTCTCACTCCGCGCGCCCGCCACATATCGACTACGCTTCTGCGGTCCTCGAACGCTCCACCAACCACCGATACATGCGAAGGATCACCAGCGTCCGCGCGTTCTTTCAGCAACCGATCAAGCAACTCACTCTTTACGACTGTATCCGGTCGATGATCGCCTTCCTTGCGCATCAGCAAGTCGTTGAACGGCATGCGAAAGAGATTCATCCAGCGCTCGGTAATCTCGCGAATCTCGTCGCTGCGTCCTGTAATCACGCTGATCCGGTGATGCTGCTTGTCGAGAGCCTGGGCGATCGCGATCATCGGATAGACCGGAGAATCTGCTGCCGCGGCCTTGAAGAAGCTCGTCCAGTCAATCGGATGCGTCTGCAGATAATGCAGTCTGTGCGTTGCATCGCTGATCGTTCCATCGATGTCGAAAATATAAATCATGCTCTTCCTCCACAATACGGACAGTAGTTGGGCTCGTTGCCTTGAGCGTAAGCCGCTGTTCGTGTGTGCTCAGGATCGAATGGATCTACTCGCCCAATCCTTACCTGCGCCCCACACTCCGAGCACTTAAACTCATTGATAACTGCACCCTGAACATACGCTAGTGTCATGGCTTATTCTTTTCCTCGAACCTATCCCAACACGGCGCGCAACCGCATCTCGGCGCACGCTTCCCTAAGTACCGCTTGTAGGATTTGCACGCCTCCACCGCGAGTTCACTAGGCCGAGCGTGTCGTGCAGCACGTCTGACTCGGGTCTCGAGGCTGCTTGGGAAGAACTCGTCGTCGCTTTCTTCCTTCTTTTTCTTCCCTGCTTTAGCCTTCGCGATGAATCGTTCTTTGTACTTCTTGACCCACTCCGGTCCCACGTTAACGTAGTGACCGCGCCACTTGGTGACGTTAGCGCCAAAACGGGCAAAGGCTTGGACGGCTTTCCCACCAAGCAAACCGATAACCCTGCGCCCTTGCGTAGCAAAATCTCTGATCTTTTCCATGTCCTTGACTTGTAGTGGAAGCGGAGTAATTTCACGCAACAACCCTGCGGGGTGAAGTGAGAACACGAGGGTATCGGGCCGAAACTCGTCCAATCGATCGTATTGTCGGCAGCATAGCTCGGCGGACGTTTTGATTGCTCCAGTAGGATAAGCGGCTCCTTGCTTGCTTTTGGGCGGTAAGCATCGGATTGTGTTATCAAGAAATACTTCGCTTCGGCTGATCCCGCTTTTTGGCCACGCCTGATACTGCAACTGAGACCCCGATGGGCCAACCACAGGCGCGCCTGATTCGATGAACTTGGGATCCATTTCTGGATAAGCTCTTCGTCGCTCATTACGTTCCTCATTTACCTCTTTCTCCGTTGCAAAGAAAGCTCGGTCTTTAACCGCTCGCAAAGCGAAGCTAGTCTCTTCCCGCCCGGGAGCTTCCAAGATAAACGCGTAGCGAGCGTTTCGTGGCGAGCCTGTTCCGAGCACAAATCCCTTAGATAACGACTCGAAAGTATGCTGGCCATCGGGGCAAGCCGATGCCTCTTTGTGATCTTCAAGCTTCTCCTTACAATGCCGACAAGTCACCGCCAGCAAACAGCCAGAGGCATAACAGCTTTCTGGCTTGTCTTTCACTCTGCGTATCCATCGGCTTGCGTCTGCGCGACCGTACTCTCGTGCGTTTCCTGGCACTCGCTGCAGCCCACGCGCTTATGCTCCAAACAAGAGCTCAGACCGATAAACGTCGCGTCCAGCAACTCTCGAGTAGCGATTGCGATCGTGCGATAAATCGTCGTATCGTCCGCGCCCGTTGTTGCTTTGAGCTCAGCATAGATGTTGTTGATGCTTTCTTCGGCGTTGAATTTCATGCGGCTCTCCTATTCTTCGATATAAATAAGCTCGTTCATCGCACGAGTTTTTGCGACGTACTTCAAGTTTCCTTCTTGATCCGGCACCCCGGGCTTCGACCACTTCCCAATCAACCCGTACTTAAGAATGAAGACTCGGTTCCACTCCTTACCCTTAGCTTTATGAATAGTGCTGAGTACGATTTTGTTTGGATTCGCGTCGTCATCGAAAAGATTCAAGATTCGCGCAAGCAACGCGTCGACCGACTGCGATCGCATCTGACGAGTAAACACTCGAATAGTATCGACGCGATCTTGTAGACTGTTGACCTTCCATGACTTGCCTTCGCGTAGCAACCGAGACCGCTCAGACTCAAGATGTGCTGCGAGCTTTGACTCGAGCTCAAGCACCGTCGCTGCGTGCATCTTCTTGACTAGTGAGATCAGACCCTTGCCGATGTCGCGTCCGAGCACTCTGCACGGAATGTCTTTGGCGATTAACTTGAACGCGTGCTCGACTAACGGAGCGTTTAACCGGCAGAGAATAACGTCCTCTTTCGCGTAATCCTCAGGCTCGTAGCTGTAGCTGTGCTCGACTCGTCCGTCAGGCGCGCCGGCTCGTGGCTGCAACCACTCAACTTGCTCGTTCGCGTCCTCAACAATCAGCCGTGCGCACCGATAGCTCACGCTGAGCGGCAGCTCCTCGGCGGCAAACTCCTGCTTAAGCAACTCCATCGAGTCTGTGCCAGCTCCGCGGAAACCATAAATCGCTTGGTTAGGATCCCCAATCGCAATCAGCCGGCCGTCCTTAACCAACGATCGTCTGATGATCTCTCTCTGAATCTCGTTTACGTCCTGAGCCTCGTCGACAAACAAATACTCGTACCGTTTGAACGGAGCGTCCGCAACCACCGGCATGTATAGCTGATCGTTGAAATCGATCACTTGACCGCTCATTGCGATAGACTCGACGAGCACGCGCCTTGCGGTCGCTATCGCTCGGTGCCTAGCTACCTTCCCAAAATCGAGATCGAACTCCTCGGCTAGGTCGAGCCAGTTGTAGTCGCTGTCCTCGACGAGACCTTTCAGGTGCGCGGTCTCAGCCGCCCTCGGCACGAGCCCAACTCCTTTCGCGAGAGCTACGAGCTTCGTCACGTCCTCACGAAACTCGCTATTGTAGCTGTCGGGCTGCGCACGAACCAACGCGCTCACCTTAAACTTATCGAGCTTGGCGTATTGTCCGTTATGCATGTACCACGCAGAGTTGCCCAGGCTGTTGAAGGTCTTCGCTTTGTCCTTCCCGAGCTTACCCTCGAGCACCAGCTGTATGTCCTTGTTGAACGCCAGGAACTTCGCGGAGCTGTGCTTCATCACGCGCTTGAACCCTACGACTCCGGTCGTAGTCTTCCCGGCTCCTGCTCCAGCCTTAACAATCAAGCTTCGGTCGTCGTTCTCAAGGAAGTCGAATATTGCTTCCTGCTCGGGCGAGAAAACTCTTTCGTCTACTGCGTTCATCGTACCCTCGATCGAATAAGAAAAATCAGTGCGTCGGCTTGCGCCTGCGTAAGATTCACTCCGGCGAGCTGCCGCCATATTGAGCTTACCCAAGGAGAGATTTTCTCCCCTGTCTCCCTAAATACTCCACTCCGCCTAAGCATCTCGTCTAGCGAGTTTCTAGTCTTCTTCATCTGGTTGAAAACGAGGACGACTCAAAGGGGTTATGTGATTTCCTCTGTCCGTCCTCGTGCTCCAGGCTAGCCCCTGGCGGCAACGGATGCAGGCCTACGACCGTCCTGCGTCTGATCCGTCTCAGTCGATGAGGTAGCTTATATCCCGCTTAAACCCATCCTCTGCGGTGCAACGTTGCGTGTACTAAGTTAGATATTAGTTCACTGCAAAAGGTTGCAAAATTATGGGGAGCCCTCTCAGACTCCCCTTTTCTCGTAGTCGAAGGGTGATCAGCTCCTAAACACTACGAAAATTGTTGTTACTGCTCGAACAACTTGATGTACCCGCCCTTTTTGAAGGCCTTAGGAGCTGCCGCGTCTTCCCGCTTCATAATCCCCTTAACCTCCAACCGCTTCGCGAACCGTGGCTCGGCTTTCTTGTTCACGTTCCGATAGAACGCGATCTCCAGGCCGGTCAGCAGCAGTGCGTAGTTATTCACTACTTCCTCGATCGTCGTGGGCTTCTTAGTGAGCCCTTCGACGGTCCGGGGAGTGCGACCAAGATCCCTCGCGATTCCTCGGAGCTGTTCGAGAAACGCATCGCCGTCGGCGTTCGCAATGCCGATGCGGTACGACATTTGTGCCGACTCAGGCAGAGTCGAAGCATCAACATCGACGTTCTCGTAGTACCCCCGTGGCAGAATCATCTTGTACTCGAATTCGCCAGTCGGGACGTTCTCGCTCCGGAGCTTGATCACGAACTGCGCCGGCCAGTCTTCGTTCTCGGTCGGGTTCAAATACACGGCCTCAATCGTCCCAAAGTGCACATCCGGCACTGCGGGCGGCGTCGGTAGATCCGACGTAGTGAAAAAATCTGCGTCCGGATCCTGCGCTCCTGTTCCAACCTCAACTTCGACTTCACTCATTGTGCTTCCTCCTTAAGGATTACTGCGTTTGTGGACCGATTACGTGTGTACCGCTGCCCCACATCGGTCCAAGGGCCAAGACTAGAGTACGAAAGCTGCTTTCGCTCACGTTTACCCGCTAGCCTCGTGCGGTTTCCCTTCTAGCTCGGTGCTCACCAACTTACGAGCTCGTCGAG
>Ga0210401_10008279_pt1 | contig 10334 bp, 10 predicted proteins | sample IncBWH32MmetaG_FD_150866 | JGI IMG/M metagenome (GOLD analysis project Ga0210401, IMG submission 150866) | Forest soil microbial communities from Barre Woods Harvard Forest LTER site, Petersham, Massachusetts, United States - Inc-BW-H-32-M | ecosystem: Environmental > Terrestrial > Soil >... | reverse complement strand
CGTGGTGGCCAGCCACAGCACAATCGTCAGCGCGAATCGCACGCCGCCAATTTACGGTGCGATCCCCCGCACGTAGGCGGCCTGCCCGAGGTGCTGTGCGCAGTCGTCGATGATGCTCACCAGCCGCGCGCTGGCGGTCACCGGCGGATCCCAGCTGGTATCGACGATGCGGGACAACTCGTCCGCGGTCACGGTGGCGATGTACTCGAGGCTGAGCTTGTGCACCGCGTGGTAGTAGCCGGACAGCAGGTCGGCGGGTGCCCGTACCTTCGCCACCTCTCGGGCACCGTGGCCGTAGCCGGTGTCATGGCGAGGTAGGTCCAGCGCAAACCGGTCCACCCAGCCGTCGCGGGTCCACACCTCCTCGACACCGGCCACATGCGCCAGCTGAATGTCCTGCACCCGGGCGCTGTGCCAGATCAGCCAGGCGATGCTGTTGGCGGCCGGGGTCGGCTGGTAGTTGGCTATCTCGTCGGTCAGCCCCTCGGTGAGTTCGTCTACGTGTTCGATCAACCGGGTGAAGGCGTCGCGAAGCAGTTCTTGCGCGGCGGCGTCGGTGTTTGCCATACCAGCGACCCTACGGACCCCCGTGCCAGACCGCTTCGACGTTGTTGCCATCGGGATCGCAGCGCGTCGGCGCCAGGGAGACAGCGAAGTAACCGGGGTGATATTCGGGCCAGAGCCGAGGTGCGTGCAACGACTCGGCACCCAGCCCCACCGCGGCCTCGTGGAACGCGCGCACCGCGTTTTCGTCGGCCTCCTCGAAGGCGAGGTGGATTTCCCGATTGGGCCCCATGCCGGCACCCTCGGAGATCCAGAAGGCCGGCCCGCCGCCGCGCCCGTAGCCGATGGCCCTGCCGAAATCCATCTGACGTGAGAAGCCGAGCACCCCGAGCACCGCGTCGTAGAACGTCTGCGACCTCGCGTAGTCGGCGCAGTTGATTCCGGTGTGGTCGATCACACGATCGATCCTGGCACGATCCACCGGAGCGGTCGTAGATTATTTAGATGACCTACGACCTCCTCATCCGCAATGGCACCATCGTCGACGGGCTGGGAGGTGAGCCGTACGTGGGCGACGTCGCGGTGCGCGACGGCGTCATCGCGGCAGTGGGACACGTCAACGGCGATTCTGCCGAGCACGAGATCGACGCCACCGGGCTGCTGGTCACCCCGGGCTTCGTCGACCTGCACACCCACTACGACGGCCAGGCCATCTGGTCGGAACGCCTGACGCCGTCGTCGGCACACGGGGTCACCACGGTGGTAATGGGCAACTGCGGCGTCGGCTTCGCGCCGTGCCGCAAAGAAGACCACGACGTCCTGGTCGACGTGATGGCCGGGGTGGAGGACATTCCCGGCGTCGTGATGACCGACGGCCTGCCGTGGTCCTGGGAGACCTTCCCCCAATACATGGACGCGCTGGAGGCCGGCAAGCGCGACATCGACGTGGCCGCCTATCTGCCGCACTCCCCGCTGCGGGTCTACGTGATGGGCCAGCGCGGCGCCGACCGCGAGCCGGCCACCGCCGAGGACCTCGCGAAGATGCGGGCGTTGGCCAAGGAGGCCATTGAGATCGGGGCGCTGGGTTTCGCGTCCTCGCGATTGACGATCCACAAGACCGAAAGCGGTTCGCCGATCCCGAGCTACGACGCCGCCCGCGAGGAGATCGAGGAGATCGCCAGGGGCGTGGTCGACGCCGGCGGCGGCCTGCTCCAATTCGTGCCCGACATCCCGGCCGGCGGCTACCAGCCGGTGCTGCAGACGGTCTTCGACGTCGCCGAAGACGTCGGGCTGCCGGTCACCTTCACACTGGTGGTCGCCAACTCGGGTGACCCCACATGGCCGGATGCCATCACCATGGTGGAGAAGGCGAATAAAAATGCGGGCGGCGGGGTCCGATTTACCGCGCAGCTGCTGCCGCGCCCGATCGGGCTGATCATCGGGCTGCAGCTGAGCGCCAACCCGTTCGTGCTCTACCCCAGCTATCGCGAGATCGCACACCTGCCGCTGGCCGAGCGGGTGGCCGAGATGCGCAAGCCCGAGGTCCGTGCCCGCATACTCGCCGACAAGCCCGGCGTCGGGCACCCGATCCTGTACGTGGCCCAGATGTGGGATTGGATCTTCGCGCTGGGAGACAACCCCAACTACGAACCCAACCCGTCGGACAGCATCGGGGCCCGGGCCCGGGCCAAGGGTGTGAACCCGATGGAAGAGGCCTACGACCGGCTGCTCGACGACGACGGGCGCGCCATGCTCCTGGTCGCCACGAGCAACCTGGAGAAGAACTCACTGGACACCGTCGGCGAGCTGCTGCACCGTGACGACGTCGTGCTGGGGCTGGGCGACGGCGGCGCACACTACGGCATGATCTGCGACGCCAGCTACTCGACGTACTTCTTGGCGCACTGGGCGCGGGACCGCGCGTCGGGTCGGTTCACGGTGTCGCAGGCCGTCCGCGAACTCACCTCCGTGCCGGCCCGCGTGGCCGGGCTGGGCGATCGCGGGCGCATCGCCGTGGGCTACAAGGCCGACCTCAACGTCATCGATCACGCCGCGCTGCGGCTGCACAAACCTGTGATCAGCTACGACCTGCCGGCCGGCGGTCGACGCCTCGACCAGACGGCTGACGGCTACGTCGCGACGGTGGTCTCCGGTGAGGTGATCGCCGCGAACGGGGTGCCGACCCAGGCACGCCCCGGAAAGTTGGTCCGCGGCCGACAACCTGCTCCTATCTCCAGCTGAAACGGCCACGACGGCGGGCCTCGCCCGGTAGTTTGGATTGGTGACAAACCCGCACTTTGCGTGGTTGCCGCCAGAGATCAATTCGGCACTAATGTTCGCCGGCCCCGGCTCGGGGCCGCTGCTTGTCGCGGCCGCGGCCTGGGACTCGCTGGCCTCGGAATTAGCGTCGTCGGCGGCTTCTTTTAGGTCGGTCACACAGGACCTCGCCAGCGGTTCATGGCTGGGTCCTTCGTCGGCGGCGATGATGGCAGTGGCGTCCCAGTATGCGGCGTTTCTCGGCCAGGTGGCCGTCCAGGCGGAGCAGGCCGCCGGGCAGGCCTCGGTCGCCGCAGGCGCGTTCGAAGCGGCGCTGGCGGTCATCGTGCAGCCCGCGGTGGTAGCGGCCAATCGTGGCCTGATGCAGGTGTTGGCAAACACAAACTGGTTGGGGCAAAACGCTCCGGCGATCGCGGACATCGAGGCCGCGTACGAGCAGATGTGGGCTCTGGACGTGGCCGCGATGTCGGGTTACCACTTCGACGCGTCGGCGGCGGCAGCGCGATTGGCGCCTTGGCGACAGCTGCTGCACACCCTCGGCAGCGGCCGCAACAGCGGCCACACCATCACCCACAGCCCCCGGCGCGTCGGTATGGCCCCAGGCGTTGGCGAATCAAACCTGAGCAGCCTGTACAACGCACTCTTTGGCACGGGGTCCACCGACGGCAGTTCGAACTCGGGCCCCGGAAACGCCGGCAGCCAAAGTGCGGGCTACGGGGGCACGGGAAACAACGGCACAGGCTTCGGCAGCGCAAATATCGGCCTCGGAAATACCGGCAACGCGGACTTCGGGTTCGGGCTTACCGGCAATCATCAGCCGGGCTTCGGCGGCTTGAATTGGGGTAGCGGCAACATCGGCGTGGGGAATTCCGCAACCGGAAACATCGGCCTTTTCAACTCCGGCACCGGAAACGTGGGCATCGGGCACTCGGGCTCGTTCAACACCGTCAACGGCGCCATGAACGCGGGCTTGGGGAACCCTGGACTCGCAGGACCCGGGTTTGCGGCCCCGAGCCCGGGCACGAGCCTCCTCAACCCCGGCAACGTCACGGGCGGGTTGAACGCGGCGAACCTCAGCCCGAGCGTCGTCAACCCGGCCGGCGGAAGTGCGGGCGGCTTCAACCCGGGCTTCGCAAATTCCGACGTGTTCAACCAGGCCCCGGAAACCCCGGCCTTTACCAGTCCGCCGAACCCGATCGTCAGCGCGGCCAATGGCCAGAACGCCACCACCCCGCTCCTCAGAACCACACTCCCCTCGGGCTTGGTCACCTCGGGCGGTAATGACTCGGGATTGCGGAACGTAGGCACCGGGGACGCGGGCATCGGTGACGCAGGTGCCGAGGGCATCCCCAGCTCGGGCTTCTTCAGGAGCGACCGCAACCCCGACATCCCCAACCCGGTCCTTTCGCAGCCCAACTCTTCGGAGTAGCGCCACATCAACGCCTATCCTCGAACTCATGGGCGCCAAGACCGCAAAGAAGGTGGACCTCAAGCGGCTGGCCGCCGCTCTCACCGATTACCCGTTCGCCTACCTGATCACCGTCGATGACGGCTACCACGCGCACACCGTGACGGTGGAACCGGTGCTGCGCGATCATTCCGACGACCCGGCCGGCCCCCGCGCAATCGTCGACATCGGCCTCATTGGGGGCCGCACGCGGAAAAACCTGGCCCACCACCGCGACGTCACTCTGCTGTGGCCCCCGCGTCAGCCCGGCGGCTATTCGCTCATCGTCGACGGCTGCGTCGAGTTATCCGACCCTGAAAACTCAGCTGACGAGACCGCCCGCTGCGGTGTCGTGCCCACCCGCGCCTTGCTGCACCGCGAGGCCGACCCCGACTCCCCCGCGGCGGCCAAGGGCTGCCTGCATGACTGCGTGGTGTTCACTGAGCCGGCCTAAGCCATAGCTGCGTGTACGGAAAAGCCCGGCCCCACAAGGGGACCGGGCTTTTCCGTTGAGGAGTGGGACTTAGAAGTCCATCCCGCCCATGCCGCCGGTCGGGTCGCCCGCGGGAGCGGCCGCCTTCTCCGGCTTGTCGGCGACGACGGCCTCGGTCGTCAGGAACAACCCCGCGATGGACGCCGCGTTCTGCAGCGCCGAACGGGTCACCTTGACCGGGTCGGCAACGCCCGCCTTCAGCAGGTCCTCGTACTCACCGGTGGCCGCGTTCAGGCCGTGGCCCGCCGGAAGGTTGCGCACCTTCTCGGCCACCACGCCCGGCTCCAGCCCGGAGTTGAAGGCGATCTGCTTCAGCGGAGCCTCCAGCGCCACCTTGACGATGTTGGCGCCGGTCGCCTCGTCGCCGGAGAGCTTCAGCTCGTCCAAGGCCGGGGCCGCCTGCAGCAGGGTCACGCCACCACCGGCGACGATGCCTTCCTCGACGGCCGCTTTGGCGTTGCGGACCGCGTCCTCGATCCGGTGCTTGCGCTCCTTGAGTTCCACCTCGGTGGCAGCGCCGGCCTTGATCACCGCAACACCGCCGGCCAGCTTGGCCAGGCGCTCCTGCAGCTTCTCACGGTCGTAGTCGGAGTCGCTGTTCTCGATCTCCTGGCGGATCTGGGCCACCCGCCCGGCGATGGCGTCGGGGTCACCGGCGCCCTCGACGATGGTGGTCTCGTCCTTGGTGATGACCACCTTGCGGGCCTTGCCAAGCAGCGACACGTCGGCGTTCTCCAGCGTCAGGCCGACCTCTTCGCTGATCACCTGACCGCCGGTGAGGATGGCCATGTCCTGCAGCATCGCCTTGCGCCGGTCACCGAAGCCGGGGGCCTTGACCGCCACCGACTTGAAAGTGCCGCGGATCTTGTTGACGACGAGCGTGGACAGCGCCTCGCCCTCGACGTCCTCGGCGATGATCAGCAGCGGCTTGCCGGCCTGGATGACCTTCTCCAAAAGCGGCAACAGGTCCTTGACGGTCGACACCTTGGAGCTGACAAGCAGGATGTAGGGGTCCTCGAGGACAGCTTCCTGACGCTCGGGGTCGGTGACGAAGTAGCCCGAGATGTAGCCCTTGTCGAACCGCATACCCTCGGTGAGCTCGAGCTGCAGGCCGAAGGTGTTGGACTCCTCGACGGTGATGACGCCCTCGTTGCCAACCTTGTCCATCGCCTCGGCGATCAGGTCACCGATCGACTGGTCACCGGCGGAAATGGCCGCGGTGGCAGCGATCTGCTCCTTGGTCTCGACCTCCTTGGCCTCCTTGAGCAGCGTCTCGGTGATCTTCTCGACCGCCTTCTCGATGCCGCGCTTGAGACCCAGCGGGTTGGCGCCCGCCGCGACATTCCGCAGGCCCTCTTTGACCAGGGCCTGGGCCAGCACCGTGGCCGTCGTCGTGCCGTCACCGGCGACGTCGTCGGTCTTCTTGGCGACTTCCTTGACCAGCTCGGCGCCGATCTTCTCGTAGGGGTCCTCCAGCTCGATCTCCTTGGCGATGGACACACCATCGTTGGTGATCGTGGGGGCGCCCCACTTCTTCTCCAGGACTACGTTGCGGCCCTTGGGACCCAACGTCACCTTTACCGCGTCGGCGAGGGCGTTCAGGCCCCGCTCGAGGCCGCGACGGGCCTCTTCGTCGTACGCAATTTGCTTGGCCATTGCGAAGTAATTCCTCCGGATTGGGGATGACACGTTTGGGCCGGGTGCAGTGCCCGCGACGGACGACCGCAGCTGTCTGGGCTCGGTCTCACCGCCCCGACCTAGCACTCACTGGTCGCGAGTGCCAACGTCATTCTTAGCACTCGCCCATGCCGAGTGCAAGGAACACCCAGCGCCGCCCGACCGGCCAGCCGTGGAGATAGGCGGCTGCAGAAAGCGGGGCCCGGCTTCAGGGCAGGTCGAGCAGTTGCTCGTAGAAACCGCCGAAGCCGCGGGTTGGGGCGATCAAATGGACTTCAAGGATCCAGCGACAGCGACGGCCGCTCGGATCCGCGCGCCGCATCGGCTTGTCGGAACCGGGCATGATGTACCACTCGGTAGCTGTCCCGGCGATCTTCTTGTGCGGGAACTCTCCGACGAGGTGGCCCGCAATGTGGCTGCCCCACTCGAAACCCTCGGCCCGGGCCACCTCCACGGTGTAGTCGAACAATTGGGCACCGGTGATCTCGGGGTGGCGCTCGAAATGCTCACGGCCCGCCTGCCACACACGCGTCAGCGCATCCAGGACGGCCGCCTTGTCGGGATCGGGGCCCAGGACGAACGTGCGCCCGAAGTCCGCCTCCCACTCCTCAAATATCGGGCCGAGGTCGAGAAACACGATGTCGTCGTCGGCGATCACCCGGTCCGGCGGGTGTTCCTTGAAAGGCTGCAAAGTGTTCTCGCCGGCCCGCACAATCCGTCGATGCCAATGCCGGGTCACTCCGAACATGTCCGCGGCCAGGTCGCGGATCTCGTCGGACAACTCCTGCTCACCGACTCCGGCGCGGATCATGGCGCGCCGCTCGATCTCGTCGAACAGTCGCGCCGCCTTGTCCTGGGCGTCGAGAAGCTTTTGCGCCCTTACCCGTTCCTCGGCGACCGACGTCTCCACAGCAGCGATGCTACGACTGCGACGCGTCGCCCGCGTCGCTCAGCCCGCCGTTGGCGGTTCTGACAATTCCCCGTCGATGTGGCGCTGCACGTTCGGCGCGACGGCGGCCAGTACCTGGTCCTCGGTCATCGAGGCCACCGGCTCGATCTTCCACACGTAACGCATCAGCGCGAATCCGATCATCTGGGTCGAAACCAGCCCGCTGCGCATCCGGCGGTCGTCGTCGTCGACGCCAAGCTGGGCCACCGTTCGGCGATGGTGCTCACCCTCGGGCCCCCGAACTCGCCGAGCGGGGCATCGCCACCAATGCCATCGCACCCTCAGGGACGGCGACCGATATGACCGACGGGAATGCCGCCGGGTACGAGAATTCGAAATCCTGCGGGGTGCCGGTCGGCGCAGGCAAGTTCGGCAGACTGGGTTGATGTCACTCGTCGTGCCGCCGTATCCGCCGCCCGGTTACACCGGAGACGAACCCGAAGTCAGCGCCTGGTTCAAGCGAGCGGACCAGCCGCCCGATCACCAGACGCCCGGCGTCAACCATCACTACCTGGCCAATCAGCAGGACACCGACGGCGACTACGGCCTGTACCGGGTCGACATCGCCCCGGCCGGCGGCGGACCTCCGGCACACTTCCACCGCACCATGTCCGAGGCGTTCTTCGTGCTGTCCGGGACGATCAAGCTCTACGACGGCAACGACTGGACCGACGGCCGTCAAGGCGACTTCCTCTATGTCCCGCCCGGCGGGATTCACGGCTTCCGCAATGAGGCAGACGAACCCGCATCGATGCTGATGCTCTTCGCCCCGGGCTCGCCGCGCGAGGCCTACTTCGAGGGTTTCGGTGCCCTGGCTGACATGACCGACGACGAACGCCGGGAGTGGCTCGTGCGCCACGACAACTTCTTCATCGAGTAATTCACCCTTCGCGAGCAGACAGAGAATGGCATCCCTACGCGGCGAATTGTGCGATTCTGCGTCTGCTCACGATCCAGTAGTCAGATCGCCATCGACGTAGTGCTGCAGGTTGGGGCTGACCGCGGCGATCGCCTCGTCGTCGCTCATCGACGCGATGGGCTCGATCTTCCAGACGTAGCGCATCAGCGCGAAGCCCATCATCTGTGACGAGATGAGCCCGCTGCGGACCAGGCGCTCTCGTTCGTCGGTGCCGAGCCCCGAGACCCCCATCAGGCTGCCCTCGACGACCCGCCGCAGCTTCTCGCGGGTGGCGGGTTCGTGCGCGGCGGTCTGCAGGATGGCGCGCAGCGTCGGCCCGATCTCGTCGTCGGCCCAGCTGGCCAGCAGCAGCGTGATCAGCGCGGCGCCCAGCTGGTCGACGGGCGTGGTCCAGACCTTGGCGACGCTTTCCAGCCATTTCTGCGGCGGGTTCGTCGCCGCGTCCAGCAGGCCTTCCTTCGATCCGAAGTAGTGGTAGACCAGCGCGGGGTCGACGTCGGCGGCGCGCGCGACCGCCCGGATGGTGCTTCCGGCCCAGCCATGTTGGGCGAACTCGTCGCGGGCGGCGGCAAGGATCCGCGCGGCCAGCACCCCGCGTTCATCTCGAGGACCGGGAGTTATCGCTCTCTTCGCCATGAGTTTCATCATAGCGTGAATTTCCTCTTGCGTTGAAACTAGATTCAACGTAGCGTGAGACTCATAATTTCAACGAGGCGTGAAAAATCAAGGAGATGGCGATGAACACCAACCCAAACCCCGATGTCGTAGTCGTCGGCGCCGGACCCGCTGGCCTGGTCGCCGCCGCCGAGCTCGCCCGCCGCGGCGTCCGCGTCCGGGTGATCGACAAGTTGGCACAACCCACCGACCAGTCCCGCGCGATCGCGGTACACGCCCGCAGCCTGGACATGTTCGACCGGATGGGCATCGTCGATGAGATGGTGAGCACCGGGATCAAAGCCACCGCGATGCAGCTCTACGCCGGGCACAGCAGGCTGTTCCGCATCCCGCTCGGTGGGGTAGACAGCGCGTTCCCCTTCACCTTGACCACGGCGCAGACCGAAACCGAGCGCGTGCTGGGCGATCACCTGCAGTCGCTCGGCGTCATCGTCGAGCGCGGTGTCGAGCTGGTCGCGCTGGCCCAGGACGACGGCGCCGCGGAACTCACCGTGCGCCACGACGACGGGTCTACCGAGCAGGTCAGCACTTCCTGGGTGATCGGGGCCGACGGCGCGCACAGCACCGTGCGAAAAGTGGTCGGCACCAAGCTCGCCGGGTCGTTCGTGGGCGAACGCTTCCTGCTCGGTGACGTCGACGCCGAGCACGGGCTGGACCTGGACAGCATGCACACCTTCTTCGCCCCGGACGGGCCGGTGGTGGTGCTGCCAATGCTGGACGGCCGGATGCGGTTCCTCGCGGAGGTGCACGACGCACCCGGTACCCCGATGAACATGCACCCGACGCAGGACGAGCTGCAGGCGATCCTCGACCGGCGCATTGGTGGCATTCGGGTGGTGCGCTCGCACTGGCTGACCAGCTTCGAGATCCACCACGCGCGGGTGCCGGCCTACCGCTGGGGCCGGGTCTTTTTGGCCGGCGACGCCGCCCACATCCACAGCCCGGCCGGTGGCCAGGGCATGAACACCGGCATGCAGGACGCGTTCAACCTGGCCTGGAAGCTGGCGGCGGTGGTCAACGGCCAAGCCGGTGACACCCTGCTCGACAGCTACGAGGCCGAGCGCATCCCGGTCGCCGACAGCGTCATCGCGTTCACCGATCGGCTCACCAGGGCCGGCACGCTGTCCGGTGTGCCGCGCCGGATCCGCGACGTCGTGATTCGGATGCTGTCGCACGTCCCTGCGGCGCGGCGATTCATGGCCAACATGGCCGAAGAGGTCAACATCAACTACCGCGACAGCCCGATCGCCGTGGGTTCAGCTCCGAAGCACGCCAAAGTAGCTGCCGGCGATCATCTTCCGCATGCGGTCGATGCGGCGGTGCAGAAGCAACTCTCCGTGGTGTGCGGCGTTCAGAACACCGGTCACGTCCTGCTCACAGTCGCCTCCGGCCA
>Ga0210401_10008278_pt1 | contig 10334 bp, 4 predicted proteins | sample IncBWH32MmetaG_FD_150866 | JGI IMG/M metagenome (GOLD analysis project Ga0210401, IMG submission 150866) | Forest soil microbial communities from Barre Woods Harvard Forest LTER site, Petersham, Massachusetts, United States - Inc-BW-H-32-M | ecosystem: Environmental > Terrestrial > Soil >... | reverse complement strand
GCCGAGAGCCAGGGTGAGGATGACGGTGATGGTGAAGCCCGGCGTCTTGCGCAACTGGCGAAATGCGTAGGTGAGATCCTGGATCAAAATCCTCATGCAGCCCTCCGCAGACAATGGCGTGCGTCATCGAATACCACGGTGCATAGCGTGTGACCATCAATTTAACATGCTTGACTTGCAGATATAACCTGCTTTCTCGCGGAGCACGGAGCAGCGAAGAGTGTTTGACTACCGTGCCTCTTCTCTCGTCCTTAGCCTCTGCGGCTGGCACTGAGTTTATAGTCCTCTGCTTCATGGAAGAGATTCAATCTCCAATTCGTTTAAGAGTATGAACGAGATTTTCGCCTAGGTCTCGTTTGTTTCGTTGATGGACGCAGTCGCGCGTTACCAAGCGTAGCTTCACCCGGTCTTGAGCGGATAGGTGCCGGAGGGGGGTGGGAAAGTAAAAGTCCGCTTTCGATGTTGCCCGGTTCGACCTTGCGAGAACCGCTCGGATCTCGGCTATACTCGTGCAACTTAAGTGGTTCCATTTATTCACATCGGACCGTGGAAGTTTGGATCCTACGGGATCATGCTGGCCACGGGACTATTCGCCGGCTTCGTCCTGCTGCGGGCGGAATTGTTTCGGCGCAGGATTCGCGCCAACGCTTACGCGATCATCCTGGCGATCGGCGTCACTGGGTTCGTTACCTCCAAGCTTTACAAGATCGTCGACACTCCTTCGGTTTACTGGGCGCACCCGATTCTGCTACTGAGTCCCATCGGGTTCACATTCTATGGAGCAGTCATGGGAGGCCTGGTGGCCGCTGCCTTCCTGGCGCGGTACTACGAAATTAGTTTCCTCACCTTTCTGGATGCGGTTGCGCCCGGAGCTGCCTTGGGTTACGGAATCGGTCGCCTCGGCTGTTTTCTGGCAGGAGATGGCGATTACGGAGTTCCGACTTCGTTGCCTTGGGGCATGAGTTTTCCGCATGGCCTGGTTCCGACTTATGTGCCCGTTCATCCCACGCCGATCTATGAGTTCCTCGGGGCGGCGCTGATTTCTGTGTATCTATGGAACCTGGGGCGCGCCTCCGTTCATCGGAAAATCCCGGCGGGCGGCGTGTTCGCTGAGTACTTGCTGTTGACCGGTCTGGCCAGATTTCTGGTGGAGTTTATCCGCCGCAATCCGCGAGGCTGGTTGGGGCTCACCAACGCGCAGCAGGTGGCGGTGATCTCGATGACGGCGGGCTTCCTGATGTTGGTGGTCGGAATCACCAGGTCTTCCCATTCTAAGCCGCCTGTTTGACTCTTCGAAAATTCTAGCCAGGGCGGAGTCTTGCCGGCTTGAGCCCACCTGAATATGTTTTGAGACTTTCTTCGCAAAACATGACAGGGTTAGCCAACTTTTCCCGCTAATCACAGTAAGGGCCGTGGTGTACCGCGCTGACGGTTCGAGGAAAAGCGCCTAACGCAGGCCCGACCCGCGAGATCAGTTCGTCAAATTGAGAGCTTGATCTGTGTGGAGATCCGCAAGGGAGAGTTATGAAATCAGCATCCGCCTCGTCCAATTGCGCCCAAGGAAAGCAATCTGCCCACGTCGTGGCGCCGAACCAGTCCTCCTCGAGTGGAGAGACCTTGCGGCCGTTGGGCCTGCAAAACTGGACTCGTCACATTCTGGAATTTGTTCCCCTGTGGCTTGTGCTGGCGGCGTTAGCGGGGTGGTTCGCCTACGGTTGTGGGAGCCCCGGAAATTGCTCTGGAGGGCAAATTAATGGGCCCGCAACGGTGGCGGTGGGCAAGCAGGTGTCGTTGACGCTCATCGACGGTTGCAAGAGCTCCGTGACTCAAGCGACGTGGAGTGCCTCCCCTTCGGGCTATCTCTCGGTCAATAGTAAGGGAAATGTCACGGGCCTTTCGGCAACTCCGGCGGGCGTAACCGTGGCTGTGACTGCGAAGTCTACTTCTGACGTCGGCGGTAACGGGACGGCGCAGTTGACCGTCACGGGCCCAACCTTGCAGAGTATCGCCGTTACCGACGCTGACAAGGGTGTGGCAGCGGTGAGTCAGAGCGATCAATTCACGGCCACTGGCACTTACTCCGACAGCACGACGCAGAACCTGACCAGCTATGTGACGTGGGCCTCGAGCTTAGCCAGCGTTTCGACCATCCAAACTGGAGGGAGTTCAGGTTCCGGTTTGGCGGCCACCCTTGCACCCGGAGACACCCTCATTAGTGCGAGCGTCACTATCGGCAGCGCGCCAGCCATATCTGGTACGGAAATGCTGACGGTTGGGACCTTACAGACAATTACCGTTACCGACGCCGATAACGGAACGGCGCCCACGACTTCGACGGATCAATTCACCGCGACCGGCACATACGCCGGCGGCGCGACCCAGGATCTGACGACGTTTGTCACCTGGAGTTCCGGAAATACCGCTTCAGTGTCTTTCGGGGGAAATAACGGTGCGACCCCAGCAGGGGACGCAACCACCGGCATCGCCGGCTCTGCTCTCATCACCGCAAGCCTGATCGTCGGCGGCGTGCCCCCAGTCACGGTTTCCGGCACGGAAACCGTGACTGTCTCGAACTCGGGGCCGACGTTGACCTCGATCGCAGTGACGCCTGCCACCGCGTCCGTCGCTGCGGGCCTCACCCAGCAATACGTGGCCACGGGCGCGTATTCCGATGGAAGTCATAAGACGATTACGAGCCAAGTGACTTGGGCCGCGGCCCCCACCAGCACCGCGACCATCAGCGCTGGCGGGTTAGCCAAAGGTGTGGCCGCAGGCCCCGCCACCATCACCGCATCGCTCGGCCCGATCACTAGTCCGGGAGTTACTCTCACCGTTACCGCGGCGATCCTGCAGTCCATTACCGTGACCCCAACAACGGCTTCCATTCAGGTCGGCAACACCCAGACCTATACGGCGACCGGCCACTACTCCGATGGAAGCAATCAGCCGATTACCACCGGGCTGACCTGGGCCTCAGTCCCCACCTCCGTCGCAACGATCACCAGCGGCGGCGTCGCCACCGGGGTGTCGGCGGGAACCGCGACGATCACTGCCGCCGTCGGAACCCTGGGTAGTAGCCCGGTAACTCTCACAGTTAACGCACAGCAGGGAAATGTGCCCCGCTATTTGTTTGAAGTGAACGGCGACAATACCATCTCCGACTATGCAGTCCTCCCTTCCACCGGCCAATTGCGCGCAGTCTCGTACTTTGGTATTCCGGGGCAGTCGGTAGAGGGGGCGGCGCTTAATCCCGCCAGTCCGCTGCCAGTGATGTATCTGGTACAGTCGAACCCCTCGACTGGGGCTACGCAGCTTTCCACCTTCCAGGTAACGGATTGGGGCCAGATCAGCTATGCGGGCGCAATTACTGCTAACTTGAGCGGCGCGCTCGCCGTGGACCCCAAAGGGCGATACTTATACGGCACCGATGGCACTGACCAGCAGATTGCCCTGTTTACCCTGGATACTACCTCCGGCCTGCCCACCGCCGGCACTGGCTTGCCCCTTACCGTCACTGCTACCGAACTCACAATTGATCCGGCTGGGACCTTTCTCTTCATGGAGGACAATGGCGGAAGCATCCACAGCTACCAGATCGGTCCGGGCGGAGCACTCACCGCCGTGGGAACGCCACCTTCGTCCCATCCTCTATTCGGCCGTCAGGAGATCGCTGTGGATCCATCGGATAGTTTTCTCCTGGCGGTCGATGCTGGCTCTCAGAGTTTCATGTACATATATTCGATTTCCGCGGGGGCGCTCACGCCGGTTGCCGGCTCTCCGTTTCCCATTGGAAGTTTCGGCGGTAACATTAGCCAGTTTGTGTTTGATCCTGCCGCAGGCTTTCTCTACGCCATTGATGACGCCAATGACCAGCTGCTGGGATTTGTGTCCAACGGCAGTGGGCTGACGCCGATTACCGGCTCTCCGTTTGCTTCTCCCGCTAGCGGTACTCCCGCAAAAATCAGCGTTGATCCGTCCGGCAAGTTTGTATTCGTCTCCTACGAACCGACGGGTGAGCTTTGGACTTACAGCATCGCCAGCGGAGGATCGTCACCCGGCGCGCTGACCCTGGTCAGCAAAATGCGGCTACACTCTTCGGTTGCGCTCGGACAGATGCTCAGTGCAGGAACGGCGGCAGTGACCTTCACTCCCACGGCGTTGTTCGTGACCAATGCGAGCACTCCCGGCGCTACCATCACCCAGTTCACCATCGATCCAGCAACCGGGAATTTGAGCAATCTCTCTACTCCCATAGGAGCGGGTAACGAAGCGAAAGCCGTAGCCACCGATCCTTTTGGCGTTTACGCCTATGATGCCGCCTACGACAGCAACGCCGTATTCGGCTACAGCATCTCGAACACAGGCCTTAGTCTTTTGCCGACTGAACCCTACGCCGCGGGGAACGGCCCGAGCTGGCTGACCACCGATCTTTCCGGATCGTTCCTTTATGCCACTATGCAGACCGACAACACCGTCTGGAAGTACGACCTGGTTTCCGGTGTGCCGACGAGCGGAGCATCAGCGATCTCCACCCATGCCGGACCCGTATTCGTCACCACCGACCCGACCGGGTCGTTTATCTATGTGGCGGACACCACGGCAGCAACCATTGACGTGTTCAGCATCAACCTGCCGCAGGGCGGCTTGGGCCCGATCGCGGGCGGATCCGTGGCCCACGGTACAAGTCAGAATTGGATCGCAATCGATCCCAGCGGACGCTTTGCGTATTCCGCCGATCCGCTGTCCAACGCGGTTTGGCAATTTACCATTGGCACGACGGGGGCTCTTACCTTGAATTCAAATCCCTACCTGCCGGCGGGGCCCAGCGCTTCCACTCCGGGTGCCGGTTCCGTTGCCATCGATCCAACCGGAAAGTTCCTCTACGCCACCAACGTGTCGCTGGGCCAGATCTATCTGTTCACCATCGACCCCTCCACCGGACTGCTGTCTCCCGTACACACCAGCATGTCCGGCGGCGAGGCCGCGGATCCTGGACCCTTGCCGGGCGAACTGGCAGTGGATATTTCCGGCAAATATCTGTACTGTGTGACCACTCCGACCGCTGGCTCGGGGACGATCAGCATCTACAAAATCGATCCCAGCACGGGATTGTTGACCTCGGTCGGAGCTGTGACGAATGTGCCCTTCGCGGCCGGATTTACCACGACGGGCACGCTGCAATAGGAGACTGTTATTTGCGAGCCGTGGCGGAAGCACTCATTGTAGGCGACGGTTTTTACTGGCTGACTGAGCTGTTGCCGCGTTTTTGACGACTTATCGCTGCCAGCTGCGGTTCGTTGTATGTACTGTTTTGTACCTACCCGGGCGGTGCACACCCTCCGCCGGAGAAACCCGTTCTCCCCGGCTCCATATCAAGTGGTGGGAAATCTGTTTGCTAACTTGTGCACAGTGCTTACCGCTGTGCTGTGGGGGCAGCGATTTACTCCCGACAAAAACGTGAATAGAAGATATGGCAGCGCCGCCACCCTGGACCTGAGAAGAGACTCTGTGGTAACTTCGAGGCTCGATTTGCCAAGTGCTTAGCGCCCAATCCCTCCCCAAGCTGATTCGGCCCTTTCATGACAGAGGCTTCCTCGTCCGACATCACACTACTCCTACACGCCTGGCGGGGCGGGGATCAGCTTGCGCTGCAAAGGCTTACGCCCATAGTCTACGAGGAATTGCACCGCATGGCGCGGCATTACATGGCGCGCGAAAGGGACGGGCACACGCTGCAAACCACTGCGCTGATCAACGAAGTTTATCTGCGTCTGGTCAAGGTCAAGGAAGTGCAATGGCAGGACAGAGCGCACTTTTTTGCGGTCTCGGCACAACTCATGCGGCGTATCCTGACCGATTTTGCGCGATCCCACGGCTACCAGAAGCGCGGTGGGGGCGCCAGACCTGTACCTCTGGACGAAGCCTGCCTGGCGTCGCCGGCTCCCGGGGTTGACCTGGTGGCTTTGGAGCAGGCCCTGACCCGTCTGGGTGAGACCGACGCGAGAAAAAGCAAAGTCGTGGAGTTGCGTTTCTTCGGGGGACTGACGGTCGACGAGACCGCCGAGGTGCTACAAATCTCCGGCGAAACCGTGATGCGCGACTGGAGCGTGGCGCGGGCGTGGCTGCTGCGCGAACTCGACCGGAGCGTGAGCGATGGAGCCTGAACGTTGGCGGGATGTCGAGCGCATCTACCACGCCGCGCTGCAATACGAGGAAAGCGAGCGGACGGCCTTCGTGATGGGGGCTTGTGCCTCAGACCAGACTCTGCGGGCCGAAGTCGAATCACTTTTGCAATATGCACAGCGCCCGGCGAAATTTTTCGAAACGCCGGCCCTTGACGTCGTCGCCCGGAAGCTGGCCGACGACCTTCACGCCCAGGACACGGTTCACTCCTCCCGCATGATCGACGCGCGGATCGCGCAATACCGGATCGTCGGGAAATTGGGTGCCGGAGGAATGGGCGACGTTTACCGAGCGGTTCGTGCCGACGACCTGTACGAAAAACAAGTTGCCATTAAATTGGTGCGGGAAGGACTCGACATCGGCTCGGTGTACGCCCGATTCCGGCAAGAGCGCCAGATCCTCGCCAGCTTGGAGCATGAAAATATTGCCCGCCTGATCGATGGCGGAACCACCGACGAAGGTCATCCTTACTTTGTCATGGAACTGGTCGAAGGGCAGCCGATCGATGCCTACTGCGATGAGCGCAAGCTTGGGATCGGCGCCCGGCTCGATCTATTCCGCACCGTGTGTGCGGCGGTGCAATACGCCCATCAGCGACTGGTCGTGCACCGAGACATTAAGCCCAGCAATATTCAGGTCACGGCAGACGGTGTTCCGAAGCTGCTCGATTTCGGCATTGCGACCATTCTGAGCTCGCATCCCGATTCCCCGGAAGCAGCCCGCACGGTTACCGCGCAGCGCATAATGACGCCGCAATTTGCCAGCCCCGAACAGTTTCGCGGGGAGGTGATCACGACCGCAGCCGATGTCTACTCCCTGGGAGTGGTCCTCTACAAGCTGTTGACGGGGCGCTTGCCTTATCGCCTGGAAAGCGACTCTCCGTACGACCTGGCGCACGCGGTCTGCGAAGATGAGCCGGAAAAGCCCAGCACCGCAGTCGGACGCCCTGGGCAGAGGGTGGGTCAGAGTATGGGCGGTCAGAGCACGGGCCGTAAGAGTGAGGCGCTGCGGATAACGCCGGAAAGGGTGAGCAGTTGCCGAAGCACCAGTCTCGACAAGTTGCGGCGCACGTTGTCTGGCGATCTGGATCAGATCCTGCTGAAGGCGCTGCGCAAGGAAGCGCAGCGGCGATACTCGTCGGCGCAGACTTTTGCCGATGATCTGCGCTCCTATTCTCTCGGTTTGCCGGTGTCGGCTCGGCGCGACACTTTCGGATACCGCGGCGGTAAATTCATCAAACGCCACAAACTTTCCCTGGCGGTGGCGGCCGTTGTCGCCCTGGTCATGGTTGGCGGCGGGGTGGCGATTGTGCGCGAGGCGCGGGTGGCACGGATGCAGCAGGCCCGCGCGGAGCGCCGCTTTAATGACGTTCGGGCACTGGCCAATTCCCTGCTTTTTGACATTCATGACAGCATCCGCGACCTGCCGGGATCGACCGCGGCGCGCAAGCTCCTGGTGGACCGCGGTCTGAAATACCTCGACAGCCTCTCTCAGGAGGCTGGCGACGTTCCCGACCTGCAACGAGAATTGGCCGCGGCTTATGAAAGGGTGGGCGACGTTCAGGGCAACCCCCAGTTCGCCAACCTCGGCGACACTGCGGGAGGGATCGCAAGCTACCGCAAAGCTCTACAGATCCGACTCGCACTGGGGCACGATAGGCAGGCCTCCCCCGACGATGAGTCGGCTCTGGCGGCGATCTATGTGAAGCTTGGTTTCGCTCTCAATGCGACCAACGATTTTTCTAGCGCACTGCAAGCGTTTCAGCAGGCATATCCAATCACCGAGAGGCTTGCGATCGAAGAGAAGGATAATCCGCAGGCGCAGGAAGCCTTCGGCGCGGTGTGTTTCGCAATGGCTCGGACCCTCGCTGACCTGGGCAACACGGCCGGCTCAATCGAGTATTACCGCAAGTCCGCGGCCATCCGTGAAGCAATTACGGGAGGCTCGCCGGTCTTCCAGGCCTTTGTGCAAACCAGACTTGCGGGCGTGTACGGCTATATGTCGGGGGTGGTGCACATGCAGGGAGACACGGATTCGGCGCTCGCGCTGCAGAGCAAATCCCGCGACATCCTGGCCCAGCAGGTGAAAGCCGACCCGCAGAACGCCACGTTACGACAATTCCTCTTACAGGCCGAATATTGGGTGGGATACTACCTGGCCGAAAAAGGGCTCCCGGCGCAGGCATTGCCCCACTTTCAAACGGCCCTCGCGGGCTACCAGGCGTTAACCTCGGCCGATGCCCACGACGCGCTGGCCATGCGCTACCTCAGCCGCTGCTACTGGAGCGTAGGAAGAGCGCTGGCCGCCACAGGTAAAGCGGCCCTTGGCGTTCAACCCGCTCGCAAGGCGCTTCAAATCATTGAGACGTTGGCAGCAGCGGATCGCGCCGATACCTTCTACAAGTCTGTCGAAGTTGCCTACGCCCGCTCCGCGTTGGCGGAAGTTTACTCGCGTTTAGCCGAACAGTCACGCGGACCGGACGCCTCGAAAATCAAGAATTGGCGCGATGCCCGCGCCTGGTATCAAAAGAGTCTCGACACATGGTTGCTGCTGCAGCAAAAAGCTCCTCTCGGAAACTTCGATGCGGCCCAACCAGACAAGATCGCAATCGAGATTGCAAAATGCGACGCCTCCCTCGCGAAGTTGAACGCCCGCAATCCATAGCCGGACCGGAAAACATCCGAGGGCAGAAGGAATAAAGAGCAAGCAACTTGATCCACATATCCATTTAGGAGTCTCAGAAGTCCGTTCAGGCGCAGCTCGACGAGCGCTCCAGGGCGGTACGCTCGCAAGAATATAGGTGGACAAGAGAACGCACGCCAACTGCGCGGGAGAGTCAGGCTTCGAGGGAATCGGTGGGTGTCGACCGGCCGACTACTCAGCGTCCCCGATGAAAGTTGTAAGTCCAGGAGAGGCTCACGTAAGACTTAAGCGGCACACCCACAACTTGCTCGACCGGCGCCAGCTCGCCCCCAGCTTGTAGCGTTTCGACCGTCTGACCGGCATATCCCCGAGCGATAAGCGAATTCATGGCTAAATCGATCTGACCGTCGCGGAAAGATCGCACGAGAGAAAGGCGAAATTCGCGGACGGGAACGCCAGTGAAGCCGTCCCCCAGGGGCTTGCGGCCGACTTCTTCGAACTCGCTGCGGGCTCGCATCCCAAAAGGAAGACGGTTCAGGGTGCCGGCCAGATCCCAGATCAGCCGCGGGGCTTCGGGAATGTCTTCGCCCGTTATGCGGTCAACCGCCGTAGCGCGCGCCCACGACGCTTGTAACGAACCGAAGGAGAAATAACGCCGGGCGGTGAACGTTACCGAACGCGTGAGTGATGGCCCCACGTCCTTCTGCAGGCCTGTATCGGGATCGATGTTAGCCAGTTCCTGCGAATTGCTGACGCGCACCAGCGTAACGCTGAAATCCGTGCGTGCAATTTCCTTGCTGATCACCAACTGCATGCTGCGCGACCGAGCGACGACCGTTGGCCTGACTCCAACTCCCTCGTTGGAACCGATCCGTGGATCGTTGGTATGAAACGCTTCGCCAAAACTGAAGGCGACTTTCGGCAGACATTTCTGCCGCGTCGGCATCAAAGTCAGCGTCCCCTTCGGCAAGGTAAGGCCGGCCAGCTGCGTAAAAGAATTTGCGGGGACCATCTTGTCGGCGTTGTCGAAGAACACTTCTTCGCGGCGTAGTCCGACATCGTAGTGCAAAAAGTGGGTGAGCGCTCCGTCCACCGAAACGAACGGCGTCACGAACCCGAGCGTGAGGTCGTCGCTGGTGACGGGTTGAAATACTCCGGCAGAGTTGGCGCGATCCAGATCGAGCTTGCGCGGGGCATCGCGGCGCAAGTCAAGCCCGGCGAGAATGGAAAATTCCTGGCGCAGGTTTAAAACATAAGTTGCATTGCCGCCGCTGACGGTGCGGAACTCGCTCTGGCGAATCAGACCTCCTCCAAAGTTAGAGCGGAGATCGAGACTGTAGGTGCGGAAAAATCCCGATAATTCCAGATCCTGAGTGTGCGTAATCCGCCAGGTGTCGCTCACAGCCATTAAAGAGTTGTGTGTGGTGTCGTGCTGGCGCGAATCGATCGTATCACCGCTGACGGCGAACGCCGTTGGGATAAGTCCAGGAATGAATGACGTACCGTAG
>Ga0210401_10008276_pt1 | contig 10335 bp, 8 predicted proteins | sample IncBWH32MmetaG_FD_150866 | JGI IMG/M metagenome (GOLD analysis project Ga0210401, IMG submission 150866) | Forest soil microbial communities from Barre Woods Harvard Forest LTER site, Petersham, Massachusetts, United States - Inc-BW-H-32-M | ecosystem: Environmental > Terrestrial > Soil >... | reverse complement strand
GCAGGAACGCTACGAGCGCGAGCGTTACGTTGCAGCGCCCGCCAGCGTGTTTCTCGGGTTCGAACTGGAGCTGACCGCCGCGGTCGGCCGAGAGTTCGGCATCGGTCCGGCCGACGCGGGTGCCTTTTCAATCGGCAGCGGCACGGCAGTGAACGCGGAAACCGGCCAGGTTACGCGCTGACCGGGCTTCCGACAGGCCTCTAGCTGAGCAGGCGCTTCAGATCCGACGCGGTCTGTTCGGGTGAGGACGCATCGCGAACGTACAGCCGAACGTGACCCTGCGTGTCGAACACGAAGCTGCCCGAAGTGTGGTCGAGCGTGTACGACTCGGGCGTCCGACCGTCGACTTTCTGAAAAAAAACCTTGAATTCGCGCGCCGCAGCCTCGATTTGCGCGCTGGTGCCGGTCAGGCCAATGAAGCTCGGGTCGAACGCCGGCACGTAGCGCCCCAGCAGCTGCGGAGTATCGCGCTCGGGGTCCAGCGTCACGAACAGCACCTGGACCCGACCAGCGTCGGTTCCGAGCAGTTTCCGGGCCTGCGCCAGCTGCGCCATCGTGGTCGGACAGACGTCCGGGCAGTGCGTATAGCCGAAGAACAGCACGACCACCTTACCGCGGTAATCCGCCAAGGTGCGCCGTGCGCCGCCCACATCGGTCAGCGCGAAATCGCGCGCATAGTCGGAGCCGCTGATGTCGATATTATTGAACTGGGGCTTCGTGCAGTGCGCAAGTACGAGGCATACTAGTAGTAACAGGAGCCCCGCGCCAGCGCGACGCGGCAATGAGGTGACGCGAGTCATATCACAGGGCCACGCGCGAGGGACGCGACAAAATTTTGCGTCTGGACAATTGCGATGCATCATCGGCCATATGGCGAGTCGATCGGTCAACCCGGCCGCCCGTAGACCGTTGAATGCGGCAAGGACAGAGGCTGCGACGGATGAGGGCTCTGGGCTGTGAATCGCCTGCTTTTGCTGCGATAGTGTGGGTCGGCGCGGCATAAGCTGAAAGTGTTCCGCTTGCGGTGGGATCGGCAATGCAGGCAGATTCACCTCGGGCGGGAGGCTCACAAGGGTTCATTGAACTTTCGTTCGTATTTGTGGACGCAGAGTGTATGACAGGCGTTGCCAGTTGCGGCCGATGAGGCGGCACAGGAGGTACAGATGAGTGCGCCCTCCACGTTGTTCTCCGACTACCGGGAATCCTTTGTCCGTGCGCAGGACGAGGAAATGGGGTTGGATGACTTCCTCAAATACTGCAAGAACGATCGGATGGCGTACGCGTCCGCACACGAGTGTGTGCTGGAGGCGATCGGTAAGCCGCGCCTCGTGAATACGGCCGAGGATCCGCGGATGTCGCGCATCTTTCAGAACCGCTCGATCCAGTTGTGGGAGACGTTCTCCGAGTTCCACGGGATGGAAGAGACGCTGATGTCGCTGTATGCGTACTTCCTGCATGCGGCGCAAGGCCTGGAGGAGCGCAAGCAGGTGCTGTACCTGCTCGGGCCGGTCGGCGGCGGCAAGTCGTCGCTGGCGGAGAAGATCAAGAAGCTGTGCGAGCAGTTCCCCGTCTACGCGCTGAAGGATACCGACAGCAACCGCGTGTCGCCGCTGCTGGAAAACCCGCTGTGCCTGTTCGACCGGGAAAAGTACGGTCAGCTGATGGAGGACCGGTACGGCATTCCCCGACGCGCCCTGACAGGGATCGCCAGTCCGTGGGCGCTGAAGCGGCTGCGCGAGTACAACGGCGACCTGTCGAAATTCCGGGTGGTGCGCGTGATGCCGTCGGTGCTGAACCAAGTCGGCATCGTGAAGACCGAGCCCGGGGACGAAAATACGCAGGACGTATCCAGCCTGGTCGGCAAGATCGACCTGCGCATGCTGGAGCGCTACGCGCAGGATGACCCGGACGCGTACAGCTACTCCGGTGCGCTGTGCCTGGGCTCGGCGCGCTGCGTCGAGTTCGTCGAGATGTTCAAGGCGCCGCTGAAGGTGCTGAACCCGATCCTGACCGCGACCCAGGAAGGCAACTTCAAGGGCACCGAGGCGCTGCCGGCGATGCCGTTCAACGGCTTCATCATGGCGCACAGCAACGAGTCCGAATGGCTCAAGTTCCGCAACAACAAGGACAACGAAGCCTTCATCGACCGTGTGTACCTGGCCAAGGTGCCGTATTGCCTGCGCGCCGACGAAGAGATCCGGATCTACGACAAGATGCTGCGCGCCTCCACCTTGGCCGAGGCGCCTTGCGCGCCGCAGACGCTGCGTACCCTGGCCGAGTTCACCGTGCTGTCGCGCCTGACCGTGCCGGAGAACTCGTCGGTCTACTCGAAGCTGCGCGCCTACAACGGCGAGAACCTGAAGGATGTGGATCCGCGCGCCAAAGGCGTGAAGGAGTACCGCGACGACGGCGGCGCGGCCGAGGGTTTTTCCGGGCTGTCGACGCGCTGGGCCTTCAAGACGATCTCGGCCGCGTTCAACCGCGACCCGAGCGAGATCGCGGCCGACCCGGTCAACCTGCTGGTGGTGCTGGAGGAGCGGCTGTCCAAGGAGGACATCCCGGACGAATACAAGCGCCGTCTGCGGTCGCACATCAAGGAGTGGATCATCCCGCGCTTCGCGGAGTTCCTGGAGAAGGAACTGCAGATGAGCTACCTGGACGCTTACTCCGAATACGGCCAGAATCTGTTCGACCGTTACGTGACCTATGCCGATAAGTGGCTGCTGGACGACGACTGGCGCGATCCGGAAACCGGAATGCAGTACTCGCGCGACGCGCTGAACATGGAGCTCGAGAAGATCGAGAAGCCGGCCGGCATCTCGAATCCGAAGGACTTCCGCAACGAGGTGGTCAACTTCGTCCTGCGCGCTCGCGCCCACGGCAAGAACCCTCAGTGGACCAGCTACGAGAAGCTGCGCAGCGTGATCGAGAAGCGGATGTTCAGCAAGACCGAGGACATCCTGCCGGTGATCTCGTTCGAAGCGAAGGGCTCGGATGAGCTGGACCAGCGCCATCGCTCGTTTGTCGACCGGATGGTGGCGCGCGGCTACACGGAAAAGCAGGTTCGGCGCCTGGTCGACTGGTACTTGCACTTCAAAAAGAGCGCCCAGGCCTAACGGGAGAATTTGCCCGACATGAGCGATCGGGTTGGCAGGCTGCACATGCGGATCGTCGACCGCCGCGTCGACCCTCAAGGGCGCGGCGCGGTCAATCGCGAGCGCTTCATCCGGCGCTTCAAGGGCGAAATCAAGCGGGCGGCCGACGAGGAGTTCTCCAAGCGCTCGATCACCGATGTCGGCCGCGGCGGCCGCGTGACGATTCCCGGCCGTGGGCTGGCCGAGCCGCACCTGGACCACGACGATCACACCGGCAGCCGCGACTTCGTAGTTCCCGGCAACCGGGAATTCATGCCCGGCGACAAGCTGCCGCGCCCCGATGAGTCCGGCGCGGGCGAAGGCGACGGCGACGAGGCGGGCGAGGGCGATGGGCGCGATTCGTTCGCGTTCGTGCTGTCGCGCGAGGAGTTCCTGGCTCTGTTCTTCGACGACCTGGAGCTGCCCAATCTCGAGCGCACCCGCTTCGGCGAAGTGACGATGGAGCGCACGCAGCGCGCCGGCTATACGCGCGATGGGCCGCCGTTGAGCCTGCTGCCGGCGATGACGATGCGCATGTCGATCGCCCGCCGCATCGCGCTGCGCGGCTCGATTGCCGATCACGTCGAGGAGCTCGAGCGCGAGCGCGAGGACGCGGGTGCCGACCACCGCGCTCAGATCGACGAGGAGATCGCGCGCCTGAGGTTGCGCCGCGAGTCGCTGCCGTTCCTGGAAGATGTCGATCGCCGCTACCGCTCGCGGGTGGCGCGCCCCGCGCCCGCGGCGCGCGCGGTGATGCTGTGCCTGATGGACGTGTCCGGTTCGATGGACGAGCGCAAGAAGGACCTGGCCAAGCGCTTCTTCGTATTGCTGTATCTGTTCCTGGAGCGCAAATACGGCGGCGTCGACGTGGTGTTCATCCGGCACACCGAGCACGCGGAGGAAGTCGACGAGCAACGCTTCTTCAACGACCCGCAGACCGGTGGCACCCTGGTGCGCCCGGCCCTGGAGCTGGCCAATCAGGTGCTCGACGCGCGCTATGGCGGCCCGGATTGGAACGTCTACATAGCCCAGGCGTCGGACGGCGATTGCACGTCGGAGGACGGGCGCTTGAGTGCCGCTTTCGTCGACGAGGTGCTGCTGCCGAAGGTGCGCTACTTCGCCTACGTCGATATCCCGAGCTCCAGCGGCTGGTTCAATCGCCCGTCCGATCTGTGGCAAAGTTACGATGCGATCGAAGACCCCGGCTTCGCCCGCCGCAGCGTTCGCGGGCGCAGCGATATCTGGCCGGTGTTCCGCGAGCTGTTCAGCCGCACCAAGCAGGCCGCGTAAAGTTGGATACCAAGGACCGAGCAGCCCCTGACCCCCAGCCCATGGATGGGTATGGGAGGGGGAGGCCAACAGCCAGCACGCCGTATGAGTGACGGTCAAGATCCGGCCCCCGAGCAGGAGCGAGAGCGCCCGTGGCCCAAGCTGCTGGCGCGGCCGAGTGTGCCGATGCCTCGCCCAGGCGCGCAGCGCAGCGGCGAGCCGATCGCGCGCGGCAGCGAATGGACGCTGAGCACGCTGGAGAAATTCGACGAGGCGCTGGCGCGCCACGCGCAACGGCTGGGGCTGGACACGTTTCCGACCCAGTACGAGCTGATCACCGCCGATCAAATGATCGACTTGTGCTCGACCGTTGGCATGCCGGTGCATTACGCGCACTGGAGCTTCGGCAAGCAGCTGCTGTCGCAGGAGCACGTCTACCGCAAAGGCTTGTCCGGCCTGGCCTACGAGATCGTAATCAACACGGATCCGTCGCTGGCCTACCTGATGGAGACCAACACGCTGGCGCTGCAGGTGCTGGTGATGGCGCACGCCGGTTACGGCCACAACGCGTTCTTCAAGTCCAACTACCTGTTCCGGCAGTTCACGCATCCGGATGCGATCCTGGATTACCTGAAGTTCGCGCGCGGCTTCGTGCAGGAATGCGAAGAGCGCTACGGATGGCCCGAGGTCGAGAAGATCCTCGACAGCTGTCACGCGCTGTCGGCCTATGGCGTGGACCGCTACCGGCGCCCCGGCCGGCTGTCGCCGCGCCGTGAGCGCGAGCGCCTGCGCGAGCGGCTGCGCTTTGCCGAGCAGCACTACAAGCCCGATTTTGCTCACCTGGATGCGCCCGCGCCGAGCCGCGAGGAAGCGGCAGCCAAGGCCGCGACCGTCTTCGAGCCGCAGGAAAACCTGCTGTATTTCATCGAAAAGAGCGCACCCAAGCTCGCACCCTGGCAGCGCGAGCTGGTACGCATCGTGCGCAAGGTGGCCCAGTATTTCTACCCGCAGCGGCTGACCAAGGTGGCCAACGAAGGGGCCGCTACGTTCTGGCATTACACGCTGCTGCACGAGTTGTACGACGCCGGCGAAGTGGACGACGGGTTCATGATGGAGTGGCTGTCCAATCACAGCGACGTGGTTGCGCAACCGGCGTTCGACTCGCGCGCCTATCGAGGGATCAATCCGTACGCGCTCGGCTTCTCGATGTATCGCGATATCCGGCGCGTGTGCGAGCAGCCCACCGACGAGGACCGCCAGTGGTTCCCGCAGCTGGCCGGAACACCCTGGAACGAGTCGATCTTCTTCGCGATGGCCAACTTCAAGGACGACAGCCTGATCGAGCAGTATCTGTCGCCCAAGGTGATGCGCGACATGCGGCTGTTCAAGCTGAACGACGGTGAAGACGATCGGCGCCACTATCACGTCGAAGTGATCCACAACGAGGACGGCTATCTGAAGCTGCGGCAGGCGCTCGCCGCCCAGTACCGGCTCGAGTATCACACCCCGAGCATCGTCGTCGCGCGGCCGGGCGACGACACCGAGCGCGCGCTGCTGCTGCAGCACCGCGTCGAAAAAGGCCGCCTGCTCGAGACTGAGAGCACCGATGCGGTGCTCAAGTTCGTGAAGGAACTGTGGAAGTTCGACGTCGTGCTGGAAGAAATCGACTCCGAAGGCAATCGCCTTAAGATCCACCGCACCTAGTCAGATCAGCACAAGAGGGGGAGTCACCTCCGGGTTCGCGCCTGACCTTTCCCATTGTGATTGCAGCCATTCCGGCGGAACATTGTCGGTCGGAGAGACAATGGGAGGGCAGCGCCGATGCAACTCGCATCCACGCTGACCGGGGACGAAGGCGGCGCGCTGCGGCCCAAGCCCGCGCTGGGCGCGCCTGGTGCGCAGACTCGCTCGGCAATCGTGGCAACGATCGCCGGCAATACGCTGGAGTTCTACGATTTTCTGGCGTACACGGCTTTCGCGGTCTACATCGGCAAGGCCTTCTTTCCGGCGCGCTCGGAATTGGCGAGCCTTCTGCTGTCGCTTGCGACTTTCGGGGTCGGATTCTTCACCCGGCCTCTGGGCGCTCTGCTGATCGGTGCCCTCGCCGATCGAGCTGGTCGCCGGCCGGCGCTGCTGTTGACGATCGGGCTGATGGCAGTCGGGACCCTTGCCGTGGCGGTCACGCCGTCCTATGCGACGATCGGCTTCGCTGCTCCGCTGATCCTGGTCGTTGCACGGCTGATTCAGGGCCTGGCACTGGGCGGGGAAGTCGGGCCGTCGAACGCGTTGCTGCTCGAGTTTGCCCCGCTGCATCGGCGGGGCGCTTACATCGGATGGCAGGGTGCGAGCCAGGGGATCGCGGTACTCGCCGCGGGCCTGGTCGGACTCGTGCTCGGAATCGTGCTGAGCAAGGAGCAACTGGCGGATTGGGGCTGGCGGGTTCCGTTCGCTTTGGGGCTGGTCATCGTCCCCGTGGGCCTGGTCATCAGACGGCGCCTGCCGGAAACGCTGCCCGCACCGGGCGCACGCGGCGCAGGCGACGTGCTGCGCGTACTGTGGCGCGAGCACCGCCGTTCGCTGGTACTGGCCGTTCTGATCATCATGTCTTTGACGATCTCGACGTACGTGATGAACTACATGACAACCTACGCGCTGACTGCGCTCGGCCTTCCTGCGTCGAAGGCGATGCTGTCGACCGTGACCTTCGGCGCGATCCTGGCGGCCGGATCGTTCTGGAGCGGCGCTCTGGCGGATCGCTTCGGCCGCAGGCCGGTGATGATCGTGTCGCGCATCGCCGTGATCCTCGCGATCTATCCTGCGTTTGTCTTTCTGGTCGACCACAGGAGCGCGTGGGCGTTGGTCTTCGTGACGGCCGCGCTGACCGTGCTCGGACTGGCCGGAAGCATCGCCGCCCTGACCGCGGTGACCGAGATCTTTCCGAGCGAGGTGCGCAGTTGCGGGAACGCGACCGCTTATGCGGCGTCGGTCAGCATTTTCGGCGGCACCACGCAGTTCGTGATCGCGTGGTTGATCGGGGCGACCGGCGACCCGCTGTCGCCGGCCTACTATGTGATCCTGAGCAGCCTGATCAGCCTGTGGGCGATGTTTCAGATATCGGAAACAAAGCCTGCCGCGTGAACCGGCGATCGCCGCCGCGTTGCGGTGGGTTCCGGATCATCCGCGCCGCCGCAGCTCACCGCGCAGCGTCTCGACCGAAATGGTCGTCGTGCCACTGGCCGGCGCGCGCGGCGGCGCCCTCCAGCCGAGCCCATAGGTGATCTCGAATGTCAGGCCGATCCGCCCCTGCGGGTCGCGCTGAGCTTCCAGCTCTGCGACCAGTTGCCTGGCCTGGCGGCCCGATGGCAGCCCGCGCGCACGATCGTCGCGTGGATTGCCGCCGAGGCCTCTCACCTCGGCCAGCAATTGCCTGGCCGATCCGTACGTGAGGCGAATCGTCTCCGAGTCGGTGACCGGCGACGAGAAGCCGGCGGCGACCATCATGTCGCCCAGATCGTGCATGTCGACAAAAGGCATCGGCTGTGCCTGCGGTAGCGCTGCGGCGCAGGCCTGCCGCAATTCACGCAACGTGTCCGGTCCCAGGCTGCTGAACAAAAGCAGGCCCCCTTCGCGCAGTACCCGCGCAATCTCCGGAAACACCCGGTGCGGTGCCGGGTGCCAGTTCAGCATCAGATTGGAAAACACGCAGTCGACGCTGCCTTCCGCCAGCGGCAGCTGGTCGGCATTGGCGCAGATGCGCAACGCGCGCGCTCGGGGCCTCAGCGCGAGCGGCAGCCAGCGTGTCAGCAACGGCACCTCGTTGCGGCCCCGCGCGAGCATCGCGCGCGACAGATCCACGCCAAGCCAGGTGGCATCGGTAAAGCGCGCGAGCAGCGCATCGCGGTGCTCGCCGGCCCCACATCCCAGGTCGACGATGGCAAGCGCGTCGTGCCGGATATAGTCGAGGCGCTCGAACAGGCGCCGCCCGACCTCGCGCACCACCGCCGACGCGGCTGCAAAGCGCGCCGCGCGACGGTCGAACTGACGCTGAACCGTGATCGGCCTGGCGGGCATCCGAGACGGCTCGGCTGACACCTCGGATCGAGACAGTGCGGGTCGATTGACACTACCGGGCTCGGGAGTCATCGCAGATCGTCTTGAAGGCAAACCCGGCAGGCGCGCGGCGCGCCAGTATATGCTCGCGAGATGATCGAATCGCCTCGCGCGACGGTCCTGCGCCCAGTTTCCCACACCGTTTCCCGCCCTCTTCCCCGGACCGTCGTCCGCGCCGTGGTCCCCGCCGTTGCCTCGACTGTTGCCGCAACTTTAGGCGCAACCATCGGTGCGGCGAGCGATGCGCTCCACCGGGTCAGCGCCGGCCTTGGACGCCTGGCGGCGCCGTATTGCGCGGTGTGCCGGGTCGAACGCGGTGATCCGGTCTGCTCAGGCTGCCGGCAGGATTTTTTCGATCCGAGCTGTGCACGCTGCGCGGTGTGCGGCGACCGCCTGTGGTCCGGACCTGCGTCGACCCGCTCGCCGGCGAGGCGTTGCGGACGCTGCCTGGTGGCGGCCCCCGCCTTTGACTGCACGATCGTGCTCGGCGACTACGCGCCGCCCCTCGACGGCATGGTGACGGCCTTGAAGAGCGGCGGTCGACTCGACCTGGCGCGGGTGTTCGGGCACCTGCTGGCGGAGCGGGTCGGCCTGCGTCCTTCGATCGACTGCCTGCTCGCGGTGCCGCTTGCCCGGCGGCGGCAACAGCAACGTGGCTTCAATCAGTCGCTGGAGATTGCCCGCGTGGTCGCGCGCCATCTGGCGCTGCCGCTGCTACGGCGTGACCTGGTGCGCACGGCAGGCGGCCCCCCACAGCAATCGCTGCCGCTGCGGGCGCGGCGCGACAACGTGAAGGGCGCGTTCGAGTTGCGTTCCACGCTCGCCGTGCGTTGCGCAGCGGTGGTTGACGATGTGATGACCAGCGGGGCCACCTTGGACGAGGTGGCCCGGGTTCTGAAGCGCGCCGGGGTCGAGCAGATCGTCAACCTGGTGGTCGCCCGGACGCCCGAGCTTCCCGAGCGGGGCTGAGGCGCACGACACCTGTTCGGGACGCCGGGTTCAGCAGATGTTCAACGTCGTACTGGTCGAGCCGCAGATCCCGCCCAACACCGGCAACGTGATTCGCCTGTGCGCGAACACGGGCGCCCGCTTGCACCTGGTACAGCCGCTCGGGTTCGCGCTGGATCACGCCCGGATGCGGCGCGCCGGGCTGGACTACCACGAGTTCGCGCAGATTGCGGTGCATCCCAGTTTCGATGCGCTGCTGCAAGCGCAGCGTCCGGAACCGAGCCGCGTCTTTGCGCTGACCCGGCACGGCAGCGCGCATTTTGCGGAGGTCGAATTCAGGGCCGGCGACTGGTTCGTCTTCGGATCCGAAACGGAAGGCTTGCCGCCCGCGGTGCGGGCGCATTTCCCAGCCGCCCGCCAGCTCAGGCTGCCGATGCGGCCCGGCAATCGCAGCCTGAATCTGTCCAACGCGGTGGCCGTGGTCGTCTTCGAGGCATGGCGCCAGTCCGGCTTTTCAGGCGGCGTCTGATGAAAAGCTACGCTTCAAGCGAATTAAGTGCCGCTTCGACCGTGTCGAGGGCCGGCAAAAGCTGGGCGTGGCCCGGACGCACGAAACCGCACTGCACCGCGTGCTGCACCCAGCGCAGCAGCGGGTCGAAATATCTGCCGATGTTGACCAGCGCCAGTGGCTTGTGCAGCAGTCCCAGCTGCAACGCGGTCACCATCTCGAACGTCTCGTCCAGGGTTCCGTAGCCGCCCGGCAGCACCAGAAAGCAATCCGAGCGATCGGCCATCAGCCGCTTGCGCTCCTGCATCGACTCCACGACGATCAGTTCCGAAAGTCCCAGGTGCGCCACTTCGGGACGCATCAGTT
>Ga0210401_10008275_pt1 | contig 10335 bp, 7 predicted proteins | sample IncBWH32MmetaG_FD_150866 | JGI IMG/M metagenome (GOLD analysis project Ga0210401, IMG submission 150866) | Forest soil microbial communities from Barre Woods Harvard Forest LTER site, Petersham, Massachusetts, United States - Inc-BW-H-32-M | ecosystem: Environmental > Terrestrial > Soil >... | reverse complement strand
GTTTACTCGCAGGAGTCTGAAAACCTAAAGTTTGTCGTGGGCGTTGATTTAAGCGCAGCGCTACTTTGTTCAGATCCGACTGGGAATAGTCGGTTAGGTCTGTGTTCTTCGGGAAGTATTGTCGTAAGAGCCCGTTGGTGTTTTCGTTCGAGCCGCGTTGCCAGGGACTCTGCGGATCACAGAAGTAGACTTTCACATCCGTGGCCACCGTAAAGTCCTTGTGTTTGGCCATCTCCAGTCCCCGGTCCCAGGTCAGCGAGCGTCGCAGGGTAGCGGGAAGTTTACGAACGTGTTTACTCAATGCCCCCACAACCTCCGCCGTATCTCTGCTGGGTACCTTGATCAGCATGACCAAGCGCGAACGGCGTTCCACCAAAGTGGCGATGTGACTGTTCCCTGAGCCGCGCAGGAGATCACCCTCCCAGTGACCCGGAATGGCACGGTCCTCCGCTTCCGCGGGCCTCTCGCGGATCGAGAGGGCCTCAGGGATTTGACCGCGCCCGTCTTTAAAGATACGAGAGTGTTGCGACCGGCGTATGCGGCGCTTGGATCGCAAGTGGTCCAGCAGCTCCTTTTTCAGCGCTCCACGGGCTTGAATGAACAGGCTTCGGTAAATGGTCTCGTGCGACACGCGCATGCTCTCATCATCCGGATACTGGGTTTTCAGCCAGCCGGAAATCTGCTTCGGCGACCAGTCCAGCATCAGTTTACTCGCAACGATGTTCCGCAACTTCAGGTGGATAGAAAGAAGGCAGTGCTGGGGCCGCAAGGCCGACTGCCAGGCTTCGCCGTCCGCTTGACTGGCTCGATACCCAGGACGGCCACCATGACGTGCGACCTCCCGGCTCACGGTCGATACCGCTCGCTCTAAACATTTGGCAATCTCCCGGATCGACGAACCGGAAGCCAGCCCGCGGGAGATTTCCTCGCGCTCCCGCAGCGTGAGCGCGAGGAGCGCACGCCGCCGGACGGCCGGAGCAATCCCCCCGTGACGCGACACCAGACAACGAATGGAGGAATGTTCTTTGCCAAAAGCGCGCCCGATCTCATGCAGCGTCTGCCCGGCCTTCCAACGACGCCACACGTCGAGTTTCTGCTCCGCCGAAAACCCAAACCGCCTCCCTTGTTTCACAAACACCACCTTTGAAAACTGCTTTATACCAGATGGTGTTGCATCGACCGTTTGAACCGGCAGCGTTTACCAGGCACTGGGCGCTGAAATTATCCCTTCGATTCTCTCTGACGTTCCATTTTTGCCGAGCGATTTCGTTGCGGGGTATGAGGAATCAAGGATAATCTGGCTCACGACGAGAAACATTATGAATATCCTCGAATTGGCGGTTAATGCATTCGTGGTCCTGTTAGGGGCCAGCCTGTTCATTTGGGCCAAACCACTTGCATCGGCATTGAACTATTGGGGCGCTCAGCAGTATGTCCGATTCCCGAAATTGAAGATGCTACCCGGCGCTCGCAATGCTGGAACCGCCTTGAACTATAAATCTACGTTCATCTGGTTTAGGATTTGCGGAGCATTCGTCTGTGTTGTAGCACTCTTTTTCGAGCTTCTCGGATTGTTCTCCCACCTGCGATAACTACAACACGAGTCGGCATCTCCTGACGAACCGGTCGACACTTCGCCCCTTTAATCCAAGGCAAAGCATCGGTTGCTGCGTCATCGCGAGGCGCGGTTTGCGCTATTAACTACTCGACTCGCAACGCGTCCGTCGGACTCACGCCCGAAGCGCGATGCGCAGGGATGAGCGCGGCACCCACCCCCGCCGAACACAAAATCAGGACGGTGATCACAATTGCCGTTGGATCGAAAGATTTCACATCGTAGAGCTGCGCTTGAACTAACCGCCCCAGCACCGAAACAAGAAGCAAACCAATCCCTATCCCCAAAAAGATCATCGCCGACGCATCCCGAAGCACCAGCCGAATTGCCGACCAACGGGTCGCGCCGAGCGCCAGTCGGATTCCAATCTCGCGCGTGCGCTGCGTTACGACAAAAGACATCACGCCATACAAACCCACCAGCGACAGCACCAGCGCAAGCGTGCCGAAGCTGCCGGACAATGTCGCCAGCAAGTGCTCGGTATTCAGCGATCGATCGACCTGTTCACTTACCGTGCGGAAATCTGTCATCGCCAACGTCGGATCGACGCCGTGAACGATCGCACGAAGCGACGGTACGAAAGACTCCGGCTTTCCGTGGACCTTTACATAAAACGTGCCGCTCGCGCCGTCGCCTTCAAAGAAGGGGAAAAATACTTGCTCCGATTCCTCTCGCAACCCGCGATAGCTAAAATTGGACATCACACCGACGACTACAACATCCGGGTTGTCGTCAGGTCCCGCACCCTCACAGACGAGCATTCCCAGCGGACTGCGACCCCTTAAATATCGCTTCACGAATGCTTCGTTCACGATGGCAGAGCGCCATCCTTCCACCCCTGGTTCGTGCACATCCCGTTCATCGAAGTTTCGGCCCTCAATGATATGTACACCCATGGTTTGAAAAAATTCCGGTGTGACCGTGTTCAGATTGACGTCGCGATCAGTCGTTAGTCTCTTGTCGGCGAGGATTGTCATCGGATCGCTCCAGCTTCCGCCCGTCAGGAATGGCCACCGCACTATCGCCGACGACTGAGTGACCGATGACTCGCGGATTGCTTCGTCGATACGCCGCATGAGCCGGTTTCCTTCGGCTGGCGAATACCCGCTTAGCAGTGAGTCCACGCCGAACGAAATGAGACCAGAAGTTGTGAAGCCCGGACCCTTGGCCATCAACGCATCCAGACTTCGCAGGAACAAAGCCGCGCCGACGACGAGAGTCAAAGTCAAGGCGATCTGAGCAGTCACGATGATCTTTCGCAGTCGGACCCCACTGAACGCCGTGCCGCCTCGCTCGCGGAGTGATTGTGCAACCGAGCGCCGTCCCGCCTGCCACGCTGGAGCAAGTCCACTCAAAAGACCGGCTGCGACACTTACGACAAACGCAAAGCCGAGGAGACGCAAGTCGATACCGGCATGCAAAGCCGTTGGTGCGGAAGCTCGTGGAACAAACGCGACGAGAGTTCGCACGACGATCGGAGCCGCCGCGATGCCAAGCAGTCCTCCGAAAAGCGCGATTAAGAGGCTGTCGGCAAGAAATTGCCGTCCGATTCTCCACGGCGAAGCACCAAGTGCCAATCTTGTGGCGATTTCGCGATCGCGGGCCGACCCGCGCGCCAGGAATAGCCCAGAGACATTCAAACAGGCCAAGCCCAGTAGAACCGCTGTTACCGCGAATAGCATCCACAACGGTTGCAACAATTGCCGTCGCAACGGAGCATGACCTTGAGGAGCGGCAGCGAGCACCAACGACGAACTAAGAAACGCCTGTCGGCGTTCGGGCGTGATTACGGGAAAGCTTGCGAGGTGCGTATCCTCCTGCAGCATCGCTTTGAACCACGGTTGCAGCCCTGCTTGGGCTTTCTCCAATGTCATGCCTCGGTTCAAGCGGCCGAACACCTGCATCCAACGATTGCGCCGATCAAGAAGAAGGTCGTTGAAACCTGGGATGGCTTGCGACGACATCGAAGCTGGAATCCAAAGGGATGGCACCTCGCCAACATCTACGCCTTTGAACGTCGAAGCCGCGACTCCGATGACGGTCAGGGGATGACGATTCACCAAAACCTTGCGGCCAACCACATCAAGCGCGCCGCCGAACTGCGTCTGCCAGAAATCGTATGAAAGTACGGCTACAGGATTTGAGTTCGGTACGCGATCGTCATCCTGTTCAATCACCTGTCCCAACGCCGGCGCGACTCCGAGAACCTCGAAATAGTTTCCAGATACGATTTCCACCATCTCAGGGCGAGAGTCGCTGCCGGTTGAAAGATTGACGTCGGTGAGCGCTCGACAAAATACACCTTCGAAGAAGTCCTTCTTTTTGTCCAAATCGCGGCAGATCGGGTAGGACATCAAGTTCCAGCTGCCATGAGCGCTCGCAACTTGATCGCCCTTCCAATCGATAAGCACGAGACGTTCCGGCTCTCGAACCGGCAGGGCATGCAGGAGCACTTGATCCACCAACGAGTAGATGGCCGTCGTCGCTCCGATGCCGAGCACCAGCGAGAGCACGGCAGTGATGGTGAACGACGGCGTCTTGAGAAAAGATCGTGCTGAAAAGCGGAAGTCGTATGTCAGGTCTCGCAGCCATCGGCTCAGCCAGACGTCTCGGATTTTTTCTTGGACTTGCGATACCCCGCCTAACTCCATCAACGCTTGCCTGCGCGCAACCGCAGCAGGCACGCCAGATTTCTCAAGATCGCTGATTCGTCGATCAAGGTGGTAGCGCAATTCGCGATCCAGGCCGCTCTCCAGCTTCCTGCGTCGGAACCAGTTTGTGACGTGTCTGATCATTGGTCGCCCTCGCTGAAAATCAGCTGAACCGCTCCCGCCAAGCGCGCCCAGCTATCTTTTTCAGTGACGAGTTGTTTGCGTCCGGACGCCGTCAATGCGTAGAACTTGGCCTCTCGCCCCGTTTCTGATTCTTTCCACTCCGCTTTCAGCCAGCCCTTTTGCTCGAGCCGGTGCAGCGCGGGATACAGAGAGCCTTGGTTCACTTGGACGATCGCCTTCGAAATCTGCTCGAGTCTCTGCGCGATTCCGTAGCCGTGCGCAGGCTCCAGCGACACAATCTGGAGAATCAGCATGTCCAGCGTGCCTTGCGGGATGGGAAATCGTTTCAATGCCTCAACCTTCTACACATCACAGTACATGATGATAGGTCGAAGGTCAAGGTATGCGTGCGAGGTCAGCCGACGGGCAGCAGAGAGCTCAGATGTTGCATGACAGGAGTTTGATCGTAGACTTTCGGAAATGATTCCCAACTCCCGATTCCCAACTCCCGATAAGCCCTTAACTGCGTCCTCGCTAATCCTCCAAGGTGGGAGCCGTATGCGGCAATGCCGCTCGTACGGTTCTGTGCGGGGGGCGATCAGCGATGGTCGTCCCTACCGCGACCATGTGGATCACCGCTTGCTCCTCCGCTCAATGTGTCAGGGAGTTCTCAGCCCGTACCCAGAGTTATGTGCGCAATGATTTGCAGAAGCAGCCTAGTAGTGCTCCCAAGCAACTCTCCAGTGTTCATCCAGGCGAGGTCCTCTTTATATTTACTTCCCGTCTCCCTTCGCATAAGATGACTCTGTTCATTCCCCCGAACAAGCGGCCTTCACCACTTGTTGTTTTATAGTTGGAAAAGGCGGCCACTGTGATTTCCTCATTTCGTCGGTCGTCCTATGGCTGAGAATGCCAGTCAGCAACAGCAAACCGCTCCGAATACTTCGGACCTGACCGGCACGAGTGTCGGTCGATTCGCCATACTGCAGCGGCTCGGTTCCGGCGGTATGGGAGATGTCTATCGCGCGGACGACACCAAGCTCAATCGCCCAGTCGCGCTCAAGCGCATTACGCGCGTAGGAAATGATTCGTACCGGCAACGCCTGTGGACCGAGGCTCGCTACGCTTCGCGCCTGAGCAGCGCTCACATTGCAGCCGTCTACGACGTGCTTGAAGAGCAAGGCGAGCTTTTCCTGGTGATGGAGTACGTCGAAGGCGAAACCCTGCGCAAGAGCTTGGCCGAGCCGATGCCTATCGCCAAGTTCCTCTCCATCGCTATTGATTGCACGGAGGCGCTCGCAACCGCGCATAACAGCGGCGTCCTACATCGCGACATCAAACCGGAAAACATCATGCTGACGCCGAGCAAGGGCGCCAAAGTCCTCGATTTCGGCGTCGCCATGCGCCTACCAAGCGCGACAGTCACCTCGACGCAGATCGATGATAGCGACCATTCGGAGCTCAGCGGCACACTCGCATACATGGCTCCCGAAGTTCTGCAAGAGCGAGAATCGAGCGAACGCTCCGACATTTTTTCTCTTGGCGTTGTCTTTTATGAAGCGTTGGCCGGACGCCACCCATTCCTGGCCAAAGGCTTTCTGGCCACCTGCAATCGCATCATTAAAGAAGACCACCAACCCTTGCGGGACTTCAATCGGCGGCTTCCCGGCGAATTCGAACGCATTGTTACTAAAATGTTGGCCAAGGATCCGGTCGAGCGTTACATCTCCGCCGACGATCTCTTGGTTGACCTCCGTGCTCTGCAGCGCGCACAGACCGCTCCTGCTTCCTTCACCACTCCGCTACCGGGGAGCATGGTCTCCTCTACTCCAGCCGCCATGCCAACGCCGGCACAAACCAACGCCAAGCGCCGCATCCTCTCAGGGATTTTCGTGGCGGTTGTAGTGTGTGCCGCCGTGTTGGCAGTGGTGCTAAACCCGTGGCGCGCTCATCCGCTTTTGGCGGCGCACGAATCCATACTGGTGACTGACTTTGAGAATCGCTCTAGCGAGCCGCTCTTTGACGACACTGTTAGCGAAGCTCTGGGCCATTCGTTGCAAGAGTCTCGCTACGTCACCCTCATGCCCCGCTCGCAAGCCGTGGACGCCGCTCGCCGCGCCGGCCGCACGGATGTAACCCACTTGGACGCCGATTTCGGACGTCAAATTTGCCTCCGCGAGAACTGTCGCGTTCTGCTCGCGGGCGAAATCGATAACGCCGGTCCCGGCTACATAATACGCGTCCGAATCATCGACGCCGCCCGAAGTACCCCCGTCTTGGCGGACGTAGCAACCTTGCATTCCCCAAGTGAGCTCTACAGCTCCATCGATGTCTTATCCAAGAGGCTGCGAAACCGCCTCGGGGAATCGCTGGCGCAAGTCGAAAAACAAAGCACTCCCCTCGCGCGCGTAACCACTCCTTCCATCGAGGCCCTGGAGCGCTACTCTGCCGCTCTCAAGCGCGACTCCGCGGGAGATACCGAGGGCTTTCTCCGCCTGGCCAAGAGCGCCATCGATATCGATCCCGATTTCGCCCTGGCGCATCTGAAGTTGGCTCTCACTTATGAGCAACTCGGAAACGAAAAAGAGTACAGGTCACAACTTGCTCTCGCGCGGCGTGGCATTGGTCGCGTTTCCGAACGCGAGCGTTACCTCATTACTGCCACCGATTTTTCTGCCCGAGGCTTGGAGGAGAAGGCGCTCGAACAATACCGCCTGCTTACCGAATTGTATCCGGATGACATCGAGGGCTACCAGGGGCTGGCTGCGAACTCCGTTTGGGCTGGGCGTCCACAAGACTCCATCGCAGCGGAACGCCACATACTCAGACTTGATCCGCACAGTGCCCTCGACTACAACCGCCTTATTCGGTGGTTGGACCATGTCAGCAATTTCAACGAAGCCCTTGTCGCGTATTCATCCGCCAAATCCAATGGAGTAACCGCTCCCGTTCTCCATTGGGGCGCTGGCGTCGCACATCTTGGTTTGGACGATCTCCCGGCCGCCCGCGAGGAGTTTGCCCTTCTAGCCCAGCAGGGTAGCGATTATGAAAAGGGTCTGGCTTCGCTCTATTCCGCACGCGTCTTAATGTACGAGGGGCGCCTCCGCGAAGCCACCGAAGTCCTCCAGCAAAGTTTGCTGCTTGATGAAAAGCTGCACAGCGACACCTGGACCCCGGTGAAACGTTATCTCCTCGGGCAAGTTTTGCTGGCACGCGGCAAATCAGCCGAGGCCCGTGTTGAATTGAAAAAGCTCGCCACCACGGTCGATCGCACCCACTCCGAGGAGTTGCGCCGCACCGGATTGCAGGCCCTCGCGCAAGGTGAACTTGCCCTCGCTCGCCAGCTCTTGACTCCATTGACCGCGCTCAACGAAAGCGAAGATACGGGTTACACCCACAGTTGCTACTTCAACCTCAAAGGTGCCGTCGAGTTGGCTGAAGGAAAGAAAGACGCCGCAGAGCAAAGCCAGCGCCGCGCTCAGGTCTTCTATCCCTCTTTCAATGCCTACTACACGGCCGGCGAAGTGTATGCCGCAAAGGAAGATTGGACCAAGGCTGTCCCCGCATTTCAGCGTTATTTGGAGTTCAAAGGCGAAGTAATTGGCGACGATTCGCCCTCAGACTGGGTGCTTGGAAATCTCCGCCTCGCGCGAATCCTATCCAAATCCGGCGACGTGAAACAGTCTCTTCAGTATTACGATCGCTTCCTGCATTTATGGGGGAACGCCGACTCTGATTTGGCGGTACTTCGCGACGCACGCACGGAACGTGCCCGCGTGCAAATGATCTCCCCTGTTTCATCCCACGGAGACCCACCGAGCACTCCATAGCTTGGTGGGAAGGAGAAAACATGAGCAGCGCACCAACTACAGGGAGAATCCCTCCCGAAGACGGCTCGAGCGGTTCTAACTTGTCACCAGAATATCTGAAGCACCTTCTGGAAGGCCACTTGTCGATCGCCGTGAAAGACGACACGCTATCCATAACCATCACTGATTGCGAGGAAGACGGGTGCCCGGTTCCGGAAAACATCAGCGTCTTCTATTGTCGTCAACCTCCCTGCCCTAAATGAGGGCGGTGTAGTAGGACGCGCCGAGCCGGATCTATGGTTTAGGGCCTGGGCGCATGGTATCCACTTCGCTCAAGGTAACTGCAGAGCGCCTGGGTATTCGTCTGACCGACAGGCGGATTTTTTCAATTCTGAGCAAACAAAAAAATGGTTGCGGGGGGCAGATTTGAACTGACGACCTTCGGGTTATGATCTTCTATTCGTCACCTGCGCCGTTCACGCTGGACAACAGCAAAGGAGCATTCTTTAATCGGCCAGAACAACTTGTGGCAGCGTCGTTCTTCCCCAAGTCCTGGTTAGTTCTATAAAAAGGGAAGTCAAGAAAAAACACTTCCGCATCGGCCGGAATTTTTCTTGCTTCGCAGCCCACTTGATTGAGCTGGATCTGTTCTGACCGTCCGCACCAGGTGCTCGGTTGCCGGCTACTTTGGCGCAGCGGTTTGGGTTTTCTCTACCAGCGGTTTTCATCGCCTGTTCGCAACGAAGCCGATCTGTTCCGAAACCAACAAAGCAGAACGGTGGTCAAATTTGGCGACCATAGTTCTATCCGGGACTCGTGGCCCATAGCTTTTTCTGGTTATCCGAGAGGGCCTAGGGTCGGGTGTGAGACTAGGTGCCCCCGCTACATTGTTTGTTGTTGGGGCTCGGGTACTCTTTGTAATTTCCCGCGCACTCTTTATCTCTCGCAGCTTGTCCATCGAAAGGCTGGCGGTTTCGCTGTTTCAGGCAACCATCGCGACGTTGTTCCTAGTCGCAGCATTCGGAACGATTCGCTGGGAAACTTGGGGACGCTCATTAGCAATCCCAGTATGTGCGTGGAGTGCTTTCGCCACCATTTTCTTAACTCGTCTGCCTGCTAACTACAGGTTCGCTGGACTCATTTTCTGCGCGGCTCTGGTACTGCTGATTATTTGGTTCTATCTGCCCAAAGTTAAACTTCAATTTATTACTGCCAAAGGTCAATTAGCGCCACCCCCTGATTAGTCTGATGGCCGAACAAGTGGTTTTTTGGCCGATTTCACTTGTCCGGTTTCCTCGTTTATCAGGACTTGAGAGTCAGTTCACGGTATTAGACGACTCTGAATCCACCGCATCGGTCGCAGAAATCTTTAAACGTGGTGAGCCATTCATAGGTCGCAGAATAGAGGTCAACTGCATCGATGGGTTCATTGCTCCCGAATTGAGCCAATTTCTTGGGGTCCGCCGTCATTGTAAGGTCAGCGCGAATCCGTTCACCGGGATGCATGCTCTTTAGCTTGTCCGCGATGACCGCTGCAATACGTTGGCAGAGTTCAGCATCTGCCTGCCCTCCCACACCTTGTGCGCCCATTAGTTCGCAGGTTTTGCTGTCGATGACATTTTCAGAACGGAGTAACTCAAGCGTTGGGCGCCAACTCCACGCATTAACTTGGAGGTCGTCGCCCCGTCTAGGCACCAGAATAAAGGACATGAGTTGTCTCGCTCCAAAAGCCCTAGTTTAATGGGAATCGGAGACTGCCGTCTCCGTCAAGTCCCGGACATGTGGTTTTTGGCCCAATTCCACTTCTCCGGTTAGCGCGTTTACCAGGAACTGTCTTCGTCCGCTTCAGCGCCGATGTGGAAAGAGATCATGACTTGGACTGTTATTCGTGCCGCAGTGCGACCATCGGATCAACTCGCGTGGCGCGGCGGGCGGGAATGTGGCACGCGACCAGAGCGACAACGGCCAAAAGCAGCCCAACAGAGGTAAACGTAATCGCATCGGTCTCACTGACGCCAAAGAGTTGCGCCTTAAGCACCCGCGTGAATGCCAGAGCGAGCGCCGTGCCCACAACGAGGCCCGCCAGTGTGAGCCTGAATCCCTGGCCAAGAACGATACTGTAGATGCCTCTTTTCTC
>Ga0210401_10008274_pt1 | contig 10336 bp, 8 predicted proteins | sample IncBWH32MmetaG_FD_150866 | JGI IMG/M metagenome (GOLD analysis project Ga0210401, IMG submission 150866) | Forest soil microbial communities from Barre Woods Harvard Forest LTER site, Petersham, Massachusetts, United States - Inc-BW-H-32-M | ecosystem: Environmental > Terrestrial > Soil >... | reverse complement strand
GATCGTGCTCGCGCTGGTGGTATTCGCGACCGGCATGGCGATGCTGCTCTCGGCGCTGTTCGTGCACTTCCGCGACATCCAGCCGATCTGGGAAGTGTTCGCGCAGGCGCTGTTCTACGCCTCGCCGGTGATCATCTCGATCCAGACGGTGCAAGCCAAACTCAGCACCACCCTGCTGCACCTCTACATGCTCAACCCGCTGGCGGTGATCTTCCAGCAGTTCCGCCATGCGATGATCACCCACGCCACCCCCGCTGCCGGGCAGGTGCTCGGCAGCTGGAGCGCGCTGTTCGGCGCCCTCGCGATCGTGGTGGCGATCTTCATCGCCGGTTTTTTGGTATTCAACCGCGCCGCGGCGCGGATCGCGGAGAATCTGTGAGATGGAGGCCAGTGAGGTGAAGGAGGAGCTGGTGGCAGACGGTCCGGAAAGCAGCGCCAGGGCGCAGAGCGAAGCCGGCGCGCGCGGCGATCATGCGGCGCTCGCGGCCGAGAACGAGCGCCTGCGCGCCCGCGTCGCCGCACTGGAGACGGAGCTGGTGGAGGTGCAGACGCGCACCAACGCGGCAATCGCCAAATGGCAGGAGCAGGCCTACTGGCTGGACCGCTGGCACCTCGACCTCAACGCGCTGATGCGCCGCCCCGGCGCGATGCAGGCGCTGGACACGCTGCGCGCCGTGCGCGGCGTGTGGTGGCGGGTGAAGGTCGCCAAGCGCAAGCTGCTTGGGCCATCGTGAGCCGGACGAGCGCATTGACAAGGGCGAGCCCGATGAGCCCGGTGAAGGTCCCGTGAGCGGCGCCGGCGCGCCGGTGAGCGCCGTGATCCCCGCGCCGGTGAGCGCCGTGATCCCCGTCAAGGACGGCGAGCGCTACCTGGAGGAGCTGCTGGAGGCCCTCGCGCGCGAGGGCCTCGATGAGGTGCTCGTGATCGACTCCGGCTCGCGCGACCACTCGCTCGATATCGCGCGCGCGGCAGGCGTGGAAGTGCTCGAGATCGAGCCCGCCGAGTTCGGCCACGGGCGCACCCGTAACCTCGGCGCCGAGCGCACCTCCGGAGAGCTGATCTGCTTCCTCACCCAGGACGCGACGCCCGTGCCGGGCTGGCTGGACGCCTACCGCGAGGCGTTCGCGCTCGACGAGCGCGTGGGCGCCGCCTACGGCCCGCACCTGCCGCGGGCGGACACCAGCCCGATGATCGCGCGCGAGCTGAGCGAGTTCTTCGCCGGCTTCGCCGCGGGCGGCGCGCCGGTGGTGCAGCGCAGCGGCGACCCGACCTTCCTCTCGAACGTCAACGCCTGCTACGCGCGCGCCTGCTGGGAGGAGATCCGCTTCCGCGACGTGCCCTACGCCGAGGATCAGGCGTTCGGCGCCGACGCGCTGGCGGGCAGCTGGGCGAAGGTCTACCACCCCGGCGCCGCGGTGCTGCACGCGCACGACTACGGCGCGCTGGAGTTCATGCGCCGCTACTTCGACGAGTACCGTGGCCTGCGCCAGAGCGCCGGCCACGTCGAGCCGTTCGCGCCGCTGCCCGCCGCCCGTCACGTGGCCTCACAGGTGGCCGCCGACCGCCGCTGGATGGCCGCGCAGGGCGAGATGAGCGCGGCGGAGCGTGCCCGCTGGACGGCGCGCGCGGCCGTGCACCACGGCGGCCGGCGCATCTTCTCCGCGCTCGGCTCCCGCGCCGAGCGAGTGCCCGCGCCGCTGCGGCGACGGATCTCGCTGGAGGGGCGCGGCGACGCCGCGGGCGACGGCGCGAGCGCGGACGGCACAACCAGCGGCGGCGCGAACGGACACGGCGCAGGCGCCGGCGGCGAGGTGAGCGGGCCCACCGGTGGCGCCTGCGCCAGCAACGGCAACCGTCCCGAGCAACCGCCGGCGGCGGCGCTCCCACAGCTGCCTGCGACCGAGCACGTGGGTCAGCTGCTCCCTCACGACGACTACGACATCGTCGCCAAAGTCTGGAACGAGGGGTCCGCGCCGCTGCTCGACGCGACACCGGGGATGGCGGCGCGCGAGCAGCTGCGCCTGGCGATGGTGATCCCCCCCTACAGCCGCGGCAGCGGCGGGCACAACACGCTGTTTCAGATCTTCACCCGCCTGGAGCGGCGCGGGCACGCGTGCAGCGTGTGGCTGGCCGACTACCACAACCACATGCGCGACGTGCGCGCCGCGCGCATCCGCCGCGAGATCCGCGAATACTTCGCGCCGTTCGAGGGCCCCGTGTACAAGGGGTTCGAGCAGTGGCAGGGCGCCGACGTGGCGATCGCCACCGGCTGGCAGACGGTGCACGCGATGCTCGGGCTCGACGGGACGCGGGCGCGCGCGTACGTGGTGAACGACCACGAGCCCGAGTTCTACGCCGCCTCCACCGAGCAGCTGCTGGCCGCCGACACCTACCGCCACGGGCTGCACTGCATCGCCGCGAGCCCGTGGCTGCGCGACCTCCTGGTGGAGCGCTACGGCGCGAGCGCCGACGCCTTCCAGCTGGGCGTCGAGCACGACACCTACCGCCCGCTGGCGGTGGGGCGCCGCGAGGACACGGTGATCTACTACGCTCGCCACGCCACCCCCCGGCGCGCGGTGCCGATCGGGCTGATGGCGCTGGCGGAGCTGAAGCGCCGCCGCCCGCAGACGCGGATCGTGCTGTTCGGCACCGACAAGCCGCTGCACGCCGCCTTCCCCTACGAGCACATGGGCGTGCTCTCTCCAGCGCAGCTCGCGCGCCTGTACTCGGAGGCCTCGGTGGGCCTCTGCCTGTCGCTCACCAACTTCTCGCTGATGCCCAAAGAGATGTTGGCGTGCGGGCTGCCCTGCGTCGAGCTGGCGGGCGTCAGCGCCGAGTCGATCTTCGGCGCTGACGGCGGCCCGCTGGAGCTGGCGCCGCTGGACCCGCAGCGGCTGGCCGACGCGATGGAGCGGCTGCTGAGCGACCGCGAGCGGTGGGAGCGGCGCTCGCGCGAGGGCATCGAGTTCGTGGCCGCCCACACGTGGGACCACGCCACCGACGAGGTGGAAGCGGGGCTGCGCCATGCGCTGCGCGAGCGCGAAACGGCGCTTATCCGTAGTAGCGCGAGATTGTGAGCGTCTCGGCGAACAGCCCGTGGGTCATCGCCAGCACCACCAGCAGCGCCCCCAGCAGCGGCGCCCAGCGGCGCGGCGCGGCGTTGGCGGCGAGCACGATAAACAGCGCATACAGCGCCACCAGCGGGAACAGGTAGCGGGCCTGCGCGAACGGATAGCCGGTGCTGAGCTGGTAGCGGATGCCGGCGTAGCCGATCGCCCCCAACAGCCCGACGGCCATGGTGGCGAAGCAGACGAAGATCGGCAGCATCCCCGGGATCCCGCGGCGCAGACGCACAAGTCCGATCAGCGCGAGCGCGAGCAGCACGTACAGCAGTTTCAGCCCATCGCTGTACACCCACGCCGGGAACGTGTAGTCCAGCCAGCCGAAGTGCCCGATCGAGCCGTCCAGCCAGGTCGACCAGATCGGGGCTTCGGGAAAGTAGAGGTGGTTCATGAACCACAGCTTGGGCAAATACAGCTGCCAGGTGTAGTCGAGCGTCTGGTTGAGCGTCACCGTGCCGCCGCTCGGGAGCGTGCTGCCGGTGGCGCCCGCAAAGCCGCCCGCGGTGATGCCGCCGCGATGCCAGGCGAGCACGTTGAGCGCCGCGTACAGCGCCACCGGCACGAACGCGACGGCGGCCGTCGCGGCGAGCAGCGCGAGCGCCCGCACGCCGCCCTGCGACCGGCGCGCGCGCCAGCAGAGCAGGAGCAGCGCGAGCGCGATCCCCGGCAGCAGCGCGATGAACGTCAGCTTCGTCAGCACCCCGGCGGCGATCGCCGCGCCGAGCACGAGCGCGCGGCACAGCGTGAGCCCGCGGCGATAGGCGCGTAGCAGCAGCAGGAACGTCAGCGAGGAGACGAAAAAGAGGAGGTTGTCGCCGTGCACGCCGGCGGCGAGGAAGTCGAAGGTGGGCTGGAAGGCGACCATCAAAGCCCCCACCGTCCACGCCCACGGCGTGCGCGGCAGCAGCTCGCGCAGGAACATGAACACCGCGAGCACCGTCCCGGCGGCGATCAGCGCCGAGAGCAGACGCATCAGAGCCAGCCGCACAAGGATGTCGGCGGAGGGCGAGAGCAGGTAGGGGATCGCCTCGAGCGCGTAGTAGAGCGGCGGCTGGTTGCTGGTGGACGTCGTGCCGCCCTGGCCGACGGGGCTGGGGTGGGAGGCGAGGAACCGTTCGAGCACCGCGTTTTCGGAGGGAGTGAGGATCCCGCGCTGCCCCGCGCGGCCGATCGTCTCGAAGAAGCCCAGCCGTTCGAGCGTCCCCTGCTCTTCGGGGGAGTACTGGCCTTTGAGCCCCTGCGGCGGCGGCTGGCCGGTCTCGGCGAGGTACTGGGCGTAGGCGAAGTGGCTGATCTCATCGGGCACCTGGAAGGGCGGCACCACGAAGCCCCAGATCGCGGCGTTGACGAACGCGATCGCGAAGCAGATCCTCCCCGCGCGCGGGACGCGCGCCAGCGCGGCTCTCAAGTGATCTCCCTCGCCAGCAGCCGCACCGCGGCGATCCATACGCCGAGCAGCGCCAGCGCCGCGAACGGCAGCGTCCAGTCGCCGAAGAACGGCGCCTTGCCGAGCCCGAAGCGCTGATCGAGCGCGCCCAGCAGCTGCCACCACGATTCGCGGCCGGGGCGCAGGTAGACGACGTCGATCCTTCCCGGCTGCGGCTGGCCGTCGACCAGCGCCGCGGCCGTGCCGCCCGACGGTTCGCCGCCGAACACGACCTTCGTGCGGGCGTGCACGTGCAGGCAGAGCTTTCCTTCGGCGGAGCTCGAGCGGGGACGGCCGAGCGGGACCTGGACGTAACCCTCGCGCGCGCCGCGCGCGAGGGCCCCGGCGGCGAGCGTGCGGCCGCCGGCGCCGACGAAGTCCGCCGAGATCGCCGGGACCGGCGCGCCGTAGGTGCCAATCAACGCTTCGATGCGCTGCGCGTCGCTCGGCAGCGTCATGTAGGGCTGGCAGAGCGTCCCGCCGTCGGGCAGCGCGACCGAGAAGATCGCCGCGCTGACGTGATCGGTGCCGGCGATTCGTGGCGCCCGCCCCGACATGTCGAGCGCCAGCGCGCCCGCCGCGGCCAGGAGCGCCACGCCGAGCGCGAGGCGGCGCACGCGCGTCATCGACTCAGCGCCGGCGCAGCCCGAGAATCGACAGCAGAAACGACGAGAAGAAGATCTGGATCCCCACGATCAGGAGCGTCGCCGCGACCACCGCCATGTGTTCGTCGGCGAGCGAGCCGAACCCGTGCGAGACCCAGGTGGCGACGATCGCCGCGCCGAGCGCGAGCCCGACGAGCGCGAACGCGCCGCCCAGCAGCAGGCCGTGCTCGAGTCTGAAGCGGGCGCGCATGCGATCGAACCAGGGGTCGCGCTCGCCCATGAAGTAGGTGCCGTAGGCGTGCGCGCAGAGGCCGAGCGCGAGCACCTGGGTACCGACCACCATCAGCAGCGCGCCGCCGATCAGCGCGTGGATGCCCCACGAACGCCCGAACAGGTCGAGGCCGCCGCCGACCAGCGCGACGATCAAGGTGCCGAGGCCGGCGAGCAGCGCGCCGGGGAGGATGAACAGGTGGGTGGGGGAGTGCACGAGCAGAAAGCGCAGGTGGCGCCAGCCGTCGCGGAAGCTCGACAGCTTCGACTCCCCCCCGCGCGGGTGGTATTCGATCGGGAACTCCGCGATCCGCAGGTCGGCCTTGGCGGCGCGGATCACCATCTCGGAGGCGAACTCCATGCCGGTGGTGCGCAGGTCCAGGCGCTCCAGCACGTCGGCGCGCAGCGCGCGCATCCCGCAGTGGGCGTCGGCGACGCCGGTGTCGAAGAACAGGTTGAGCAGGCCGGTGAGGATCGGGTTGCCGACGTAACGGTGCAGCCACGGCATCGCGCCGGGCTTGATGTTGTCCATGCGGTCGCCCATCACGAGCTCCGCGCCGCCGTCGAGCTCGGCGACGAAGCGGGGGATCTCGTTGAAGTCGTACGTCAGGTCGGCGTCGGCCATCACGATGTAGCGCCCGCGCGCGGCGGCGAAGCCGGCGAGGTAGGCGCTGCCGTAGCCGCGGCGCGGCTCGCGCACCACACGCGCGCCGGCGGCGGCGGCGAGCGCGGCGGAGTCGTCCTCGGAGGCGTTGTCGACGACCAGCACCTCGCCGTCGAGCCCGCCGTCGGCGAGCGCCGCGCGCGCGCTCAGCACGCAGCGCTCGATGTTCTGCGCCTCGTTCAGGCAGGGGATCACCACCGAGACGAGCGTCGACTCGGCTCGCCGGGCGATCGGCCTGCTCTTCTGCGCTGTGGTCATCGCGTCTCTGTCAGTCTCCCAGGGAGTGCGAATCTGCCTAGTGTACGACTGCCTCTTCCCGAACACCGTCGGTGGCGCCGAGCGGTGGTATCGCAACCTCGCCGAGCGCCTCGCGGCGGAGGGCCACGAGGTCACCTACCTGACGCTGCGCCAGTGGGAGCGGGGCTCCCCGCCGGCGATCGACGGCGTGCGCGTGGTGGCGGTGGGCCCGAAAATGGCGCTGTACACCGCCGACGGTCGCCGCCGGATCGCGCCGCCATTGGTGTTTGGGGCGGGTGTGCTGTGGCATCTGCTGCGCCACGGCCGCCGCTACGAGGTGGTGCACACCTGCTCGTTCCCCTACTTCTCGCTGCTCGCCGCCGGCGCCGCGCGCCCGCTCGGGCGCTATGGGCTGGTCGTCGACTGGCACGAGGTGTGGAGCCGCGAATACTGGCGCGAGTATCTCGGCGGCGCGGCGGGCGCGATCGGGTATGCGGTGCAGCTGCTGTGCGCGCGCCTGCCCCAAGGCGCCTTCTGCTTCTCGCGCCTGCACGCGCGGCGCCTGCAGGCGGAGGGGCTGCGCGGGGTGCCGACCGTGCTGGAGGGGGAGTACGCCGGCCCGCTCGACCCCCCGACCGCGCGGCCGGCGGAGCCGCTCGTGGTGTTCGCCGGCCGGCTGATCCCCGAGAAGCGCGCGGCGCTGGCGGTCGCCGCGTTCGCGCTGGCGGCGCGGCGAATCGACGGGCTGCGCGGAGAGTTCTACGGCGACGGCCCCGAGCGCGAGGTGCTCCAGCGCGCGCTCGCCGAGCACGGCGTGAGCGATATCGCGAACGCGCCGGGCTTCGTCGACGCCGCGCGGATCGACGCGGCGCTGACGCACGCGCTGTGCATGCTCTCGACCTCCCGCCGCGAGGGGTACGGCATGGTGGTGATCGAGGCCTCCGCGCGCGCCACCCCGAGCGTCGTGGTTGCGGGCGAGGACAACGCCGCCACCGAGCTGGTGGCGGAGGGCGCCAACGGCGTGGTGGCGCGCTCCGCCGACCCGCAGACCATCGCCGCCGCGATCGTGCGGGTGCACGAGGCGGGGATCGCGATGCGCGAAAGCACGGCGCTTTGGTTCGCGCAGAACGCCGAGCGCCTGTCGCTGGAGTCCTCGCTGCGCGCGGTGCTGGCGAGCTACGGCGGCGGCCCACCGCCCGCCGCATCGACCCCATCCGTCCACCCCGGCTCGTCCGGTGCCGGCTCGCGGCGATCGGCCCCCGCCGCGGGCGGGGAGGGAGCGGGGGGAGGGAGGGGCGGCGTTGCGGGCGCGGCGGACGGCGCCCGGGCGGGTGGGGACTGCATCACCCGCGCGTAGCTCGCGAGCGTCAGCCGCGCGGTGCGCTCCCAGGTGAACGATCGCGCGCGGGCGAGACCGCGCGCGCGCAGCCGCGCCACGAGCGCCGGATCGCCGAGCAGCCGCTCGATCGCCCGCGCGATCTGCTCCTGCGAGCGGGGGTCGAACAGCAGCGCCGCGTCGCCGGCGACCTCCGGCAAGGAGGAGGCGTTTGCGCAGGCGACCGGCACCCCGCGCGCCATCGCCTCCAGCACCGGCAGCCCGAACCCCTCGTACAGAGAGGGGAAGACGAAGGCGTCGGCGAGCGCCCACAGGCCCTCGAGCTCGCTCGCCGCCACCCACCCCTCGAAGCGCACGTCGGCGGCGACGCCGCGTGCGGCGGCGTGGGCGCGCAGCTGCGCCTCATGCCAGGTGGGATAGCCCGGCAACACGAGCAGCGGCCGGCGCTCCGGCGCGATCAACGCGAGCGCGCCGATCAGCGCCATCAGGTTCTTGTGCGGGCGCTTGGCGGAGAGGCTCAGCAGCACGCGCCGCCCGCCGAGGCCGAAGCGCGCGCGCACCTGCGCCTCGGGGCAGGGCGGCTCGCGGCGCACGGTGCCCAGGCCGAGCGGCGCCACGTCGATCCGTGCGGGCGGTGTGCCGAGCAGCTCGATCAGATCGTTGCGCGTGCTGTGCGAGTCGGCGATCACGCGGTGGGCGCGGCGCACGCCGAGCGGCACGAGCACGCGCATGCCGCGGTCGCGCAGCCCGGAGTGGGCGTCGGGGAAGCGCGCGTAGATCAGGTCGTGCACGGTCACCACGCGCCGGAAGGGGCCCCACGCGGGCGCGGTGCTCGCGAGGCTGTGCACGAGGTCGCAGCGGGCGCGCGCCGCGAGGATCGGCAGGAGCGCCTGCTCGCCGAGCACCCACTGCTCGCGCCGGCGCGCGTTGACGGGCACGGTCACGGCCGGCAGCAGCTCGCCCCACGGCCCACCGCCGGCCGCGGCGGCCTCGCGGTTGACGAACGCGGTGAAGCGCACCGCGCGCGGCGGGCGTGGCGGGCGTGGCCCGGGTGGCACGAGCGCCGCGGGCGCCGCCGCCAGCAGCTCGGGGATCAGCTCGCGCGCGACCACCTCCATCCCGCCGGTCTCGCCGGGCACGAGGTAGATCAGGTTGAGGCCGATGTGCATCGCGCGGTCGAGGCTACTAGCGCCCGCGCGCCTCCACCACGGCCGGGGACGCGCGGCCCCCTCGCGCGCCCAAGCGGAACTCGCATCACCGAGGGCGGCGCACCAACCGTCCGAGGGCGGCGCGCCAACCGTCGCTGCGCCGCCCCGCGTTCGCTGCCGCCGAGCCCGCCGCTGCCCGAGCCCGCCCGCCGACGCTCAGCGCCTCCGCGCCTCCGCGCCTTTTGCCCGCCCGCCGGGCGTCAGCGCCTGAGCGCCTTCGCCCTTTTGATGGCTTTGGGCTTCCTGTGCGACCTCTTCTTGTGCTTCTTCTTTTCTTCGGCGCGCTTGCGTTCCCGGGCTTCCTTTTCGACCTTTTCGCGCGCTTCGCGTTCGATCTTTTCGCGCGCCTGCGCGTCGGCCTTTTCGGCTGCTTCTTTTTCTGACTTTTCGCGCGCTTCGCGTTCGCCCTTGGCCTTGGCTTCGTTGGCCGCTTCTTTGGCCTGGCGTTCTTTGGCTTCCTGTTCGGCCTTGGCTTTGGCTTCCGCTTCGCCCTTTTCGCGGCCCGCCGCTTCGCCCTTTGCTTCACCTTTTGCGAGGCCTTCTTTTTCGCCCTTTTCGAGGCCCTCTTTTTCGCCGATCGGCTTGCCTACCGCTTCACCTTTTTCGCGGCCTTCTTTTTCAAGTTTTTCTTTTTCTTCCTGTTCTTCGACCTGCTTGATCGTGCGCACCCGCACCGCGGTGAATGTGCCGGTCGGTTCGCTGGCGCCGCCGCCGTTGTAGTAGCCCGAGCCGGTAAATTCGTTTTTGGCGACTTCGATCGCGCCTTCGGGCATCGTAAACGCCTGTTCACCGAGCGGGGTTTTGGTCACCAGGTGCAATGACAGCTTGTCTTCGGCGACGGTGCCCGACACGGTTCCCGAGAACGCGTTTTCCAACGTTTGCGTGCCCGCGTAGACACCGCTCGCTTCGTCCATCGTTTTGATCACCATCACGCCGTGCAGCGCGGGCTCGCACGCGCCGACGCAGGTGAGTGTGTACTGCCATTCGCCGCGCGTGTCGTAGTTGGCTGCGCCGGCAGCCGCGGTCGACACCAGGCAGGTGGCGCAGGCAAGCAATGCAGCCAGCAAGGCGGTCAGTGAAATTTTGGGGATCAGTTTCATTGTGATCGGGAAAGATACCGTCGAGCAGACCGGATGACAACCCTATGGCGGCAGAGTTCTTTCACTTGTGAGATCGATCCGTCGCCGACCGCAGCTCCGCCAGCTCGCGTGTGCGCGCCAGCACAGTGTCGATCATCGCGGCGGTGAGCCTACCTGTGAAAGTGTTTTGCTGGCTGGGATGAAAACAGCCGATCAGTGGAAATGGCTCCGCCGCATGCTCGGCGCCATGGCCGAAGCGGGGACGCGGCACCGCGGTGGATCGCTCCGCGCGGCGCTGTGCGGGGGCCCCCGCGGACAGCTCGCCGGCGCGCTTGGTCGCGGCCTGGGCACCGGCCGGCGCCGGCCGGTGCCCGCCGAGCGCCTTGCG
>Ga0210401_10008273_pt1 | contig 10338 bp, 12 predicted proteins | sample IncBWH32MmetaG_FD_150866 | JGI IMG/M metagenome (GOLD analysis project Ga0210401, IMG submission 150866) | Forest soil microbial communities from Barre Woods Harvard Forest LTER site, Petersham, Massachusetts, United States - Inc-BW-H-32-M | ecosystem: Environmental > Terrestrial > Soil >... | reverse complement strand
AGTGAAAGCTTCGCCCGGGAGAACGTGCCGGCTCGGCGCGTCACAACCTCCGGGTAGGTCGCTTGAGCCCCGCAGTAATGCGCGGCCCAGAGGAATGACCGTCCTGCAGGAGCAATCCCGCAGACAGAATTCGGCTTACAGGTCCGGCTGCCACAACATCTTTATCTGTGACCCTGTTTTGTTGCTGCGGCGAAAGCTCTGTCAGGCGTACATCACCTTGCGTTCACCCTTCACAATCCGCCCCACGGTGAACGCCTTCTCTCCCGCGCGCTCCAACAGCGTCTGAACTTTCTTGAACTTTTTGGACGGCACCACCAGCAACATCCCCAATCCCATATTAAAGGTCCGGAGCATCTCTTCCCGCGGCACATTGCCCAACTGCTGCAAGTGTTCGAAGATGGGGGGCACCGGCCAGGAATTAATCTCAATCACCGCCGCCACGCCTCGGGGAAGCACTCGCGGAAGGTTTTGGGTGATGCCGCCGCCGGTGATGTGGGCCATGGCCGAAATACATTCGCCATCCGCCAGCAGGCGCTTTACCGCCGGCCAATAACTCTTATGAGTTTTCATCAACTCATTGCCGACTTTTCCCTTTAGCTCGTTGACGTAGGATTCGGGCGTGTAATGGGCGATTTCAAACAGCAGCTTGCGGGCGAGCGAATAGCCGTTGGTATGCAGCCCGTTCGAGGCTAAACCCAAAACCACATCGCCAACCTCGACTGTCTTTCCGGTAATAATGCGTTCGCGCTCGACCACGCCCACAATGAAGCCCGCCAGATCGTACTCGCCTTCGGGATAAAATCCGGGCATCTCCGCAGTCTCGCCGCCGATCAGGGCACAGCCGTTGTGTTTGCAGGCCTCCGCTAGACCTTCGATTACTTTCTCCGCGACTTCCGGTTCAAGCCTGCCGGTGGCGAGATAGTCCATGAAAAAGAGCGGGGTCGCGCCCTGCACTGCGATGTCATTGACGCAGTGATTTACCAGATCAGCGCCGATGGTGTGATGCACCTTCATCTCGAACGCGACTTTCAGCTTGGTGCCCACGCCGTCTACGCTCGAAACCAGCACCGGGTCGAGATATTTCGTCTTGTCAATTGCGAACAAGCCGCCGAAGCCGCCGATTTCGCTGAGCACGCCCCGAGTAAAAGTTTTGTGGGCGAGGTACTTGATCCGCTTCTTGGTCTTGTTGGCGCGGTCGATGTCGACACCGGCATCGGCATACGTAATGGGCGTGCTGTTCAAGGGTTCCTGAGCCACGGGTGTAATTCCATCCCTTAAAGACTAAGGGGAACGCTGGGTGTTTGCTGCTCGAATGGAGCGTTTGAGTGCGGCTCATTGTAGCATGTTCACGCGGGACGCCGCAGAGCGCGATGGAGAAGCGAGCAACGTTGGGAAGTGTCCGCGGAGGAATTATATCCACCGTCGCTTCGCCACCATATCAAGAATTCGCTTGGCGCGGATTGCGTTCCACGTCTGAGTAGCGCAGATGCCCTCGCGAGCATCCCCTGGGCGGACTGGCACCAACTCTAAGTTCTTCGACCGCTAGTGCGTTACATAAGTCGAAAAGTAATAGAACAATACTCCAAACAGGGCCAATCCAGAAATGCCGTAGGCGGTGAGAACCCAGACGCCACGGCCTTCGTGATGCGCGCGAGACGGCTGAGAGCCAGCGGTTCGTTGTTCCAAAGCAAACCTCCGAGGTCGGAAGATGGTGGCGCGCGAAGCGTCACGTTTACCCCACACCGCCCGACGGGCGGGTGTTGATTCCGCGAATATTACTACAGATGCAGGTTAGTAAGCAGGGAAATGTATGTGAATTGCAAAATCTATGTAAATTCCAACCGGTCCCATGTCCCGATCGCCAGGCGGCAGACGGTGATCGAATTCGCGTTCCTGTTTCAGAATCCCCAGCCAGCGACCCAAAGCGTCGTCGCCTGGACGCTCCAATTCGGGAACTTTTCCACCGATTGTTATTGAATTCGCTTTTCCTTCGCTTAGAGCAGCATGTATAATTCGGCCTGACTCATATCCTGCAATCAAAAAAGGAGCCCGCCTCATGGCCGACGAACGAATGAAAGCGATTGAATTGGCCTTTGCACAAATCGAAAAGCAGTTTGGCAAGGGTTCGATCATGCGCCTCGGATCGAAGGAAGCGATCGTGCCCATTGCCGTGATTCCCACCGGAGCGATTTCCTTTGACGCAGCCTTGGGCGTCGGCGGGTTTCCTCGCGGACGCGTAGTCGAAGTGTTCGGCCCTGAATCCTCCGGTAAAACCACTATCACGCTGCAAGTCATCGCTGAGGCGCAAAAGATGGGCGGCATGGCCGCATTTGTTGACGCCGAACACGCCCTTGATCCCGGATACGCCAAAAAGCTTGGCGTCGATGTGGACAACCTGCTGGTCTCGCAGCCGGACTATGGCGAGCAAGCATTGGAAATTACTGAGGCGCTGGTGCGCTCGGGCGCAATCGACGTGCTGGTCGTCGACTCCGTTGCCGCGCTCGTGCCCAAGGCTGAACTCGACGGCGAGATGGGCGACAGCCACATGGGATTGCAGGCCCGACTGATGTCACAGGCTTTGCGTAAACTCACGGGAACGGTTTCAAAATCGCGCACTTGCCTGATCTTCATTAACCAGATCCGCGAAAAAATCGGTGTGATGTTTGGCAACCCCGAAACCACGACTGGCGGTCGCGCCCTGAAGTTCTACTCGTCGGTGCGCATTGATATTCGCCGCATTGCCGCCATCAAAGAAGGCGACATCGTAACCGGTTCGCGCACCAAGATCAAGGTCGTGAAGAACAAAGTAGCCGCGCCCTTTCGTGAAGCCGAATTCGACATTATGTACGGCGAGGGCATCTCAAAAGAAGGCGACTTACTCGACATCGCCGCTGTTCACAACATCGTGGAAAAATCTGGCGCCTGGTACAGCTACAAGGGCGAGCGCATCGGCCAGGGCCGCGAAAACGCGCGGGCGTTCTTGAAAGAAAATAAGGACACGATGGCCAAGCTCGACGCCGAAGTGCGAAAGCAGCTGGGATTGACTCCGACCGCGGCCGCTCCAGTTGCTGCTGCCGCAGCCGCACAAACGCCGTCCCAAGGAGCACGTGTTACCACCATGCCCAGCGCGTCGCCTGAGCCGGTCAAAGTGCCGGCCGCGAGACGGTAGGTCTTAGAGTTGTCATTCCGTCTATAACCACGACGGCTCTGTCAACTGTTTTTTGGCGACACGACGGCGCAGGCGCGGCAAGAAAATTGTTGCCGTTGCTTTTCCCTTATTAGAGGGTTTTGCCGTTGCTGTTGCTGTTGCTCTTGCTCTTGCTGTTGCTCTTGCATTTGTCTAAAGCCCAAGCTGCTCGTCTTTGCTGCGAATCATTGGGTGGATACCCAACTCCGGTTCCGTTTCCCATCTATTCGGTCTTGGCAACCATGATTTCTGCTGCAAACTCTCCGCCTGGCCGTCCCGCCCTTAGGGCTGGATCCGCGAAGAGGCGGGGCGCTCACTCAAGCGATCGGTCTTGCCGACCCCAGGATGACTCGAGCTACCCCGCGTACGAACCAGTTCTGCATGCGTCTGCTGCGTCTTCAGCATCCAGAACATGTGCACCGCCAGCTTGCGTGCCACCATCACTTTGGCCACCGCGCGATGTTTCTTGCTGGCCAATCGACGGTACTGTCGGCGTAAATCTTCATCGCCACGAACCGCGGTCTGCGCTCCCTGGATCAACAGCAGACGCATAAAACTGCTGCCCTGTTTGCTGATCCCGCCCAGCCGCCGCCGCGGGAACGGTATCCTAGCGGCGTGGTGGACTTTTTTGCGGTTTATCTGATTCCGATTGATATGTGGTACATCATTCCGAATGAGTTGGTGGGGCGGACGAATTGCAGCCTTGCATTTCACGCCGGGGAGCAATCGGCAGAAGTATGCTGCTTACCGGGAAGCCTGTCATTTATTGCGAGGCGAGGCGCGGGGAGGGTCGAGGTAGAGGCGTTCGGAGCGCATAACAAGACAGGGGTTGTTCGGAATTCGTAACAAGAATCATTTTGTCGGCGCGGAGGGGTTGATCGTGGTGTACAAAGAGGGCCTGCAAAAAGCGGGGCCCTTTGTAACGGTTCTCCCCCAAGTGCGGTGCGAGGGCCCCGCACCTGATTTTGCCGATCACGATCTGCCGGGCATTTTCTGACAATCGGTTTTGACAATCGGGCGAGAAGGTTGGCGTTATAATTTGGGCTATCGGAGGAACCTTTATGCGAGTTCTCGGTCTCCTCGTTTTGTTGTGCGGATTGGTTGTGGTTTGTGGAGCTGTAGACCAGCCGCGGCAGAGTGCGTCCGCGCAGACGGCAGTGGCGTCGTTTGGCCCAGATGTTGATCGCTCCCTGGGGATCGTGCGGCCTGATTTCTCCCGGCTGGGTGATCGTGATCATCGGCGTTTTGACTCGGATCGAGATGGCGATGTCACCTGCTACACCATCGAGAGCTATCTGGTGAAGCGCTCGAGCCGGGATTCCGATGTGGTTGAGCCGGCCGGGCATTCGACCTGCCAGCGGGCGTCAAAATATGGCGTGAAGGCGGCGGAGGAACCGGGCGGGGCTCCGGCGCGTTGAAGTCGTCCGAAACCGCGGCTCAGCCGAGTGTGAAGAGCGGCTGGGCGTCGGCTTGTCCGCTGATGTTTGCGAAAAATTCCTTTCTTCCGCTGGAAAAATTCAAAGCCAGCTTAGTCTCTGGATAGTAAGGCCCTCGGTCACAATCCACCTGCCTCCACGGCGGGATAGGGCATGCCTGACTCCGACCAACGCAATCTTCCGGTTACGCTCTTTTCCCGGGGCGGAGACAGAATGGAACCGAAGATTCGACTTCGGTGTAAGATGCAGTTGAGCAGGAGCAGCAACCTGGTTTGCGCCACTGCAGCGCGAAAAACTACTGTGCTATAATCGCGACCCGTTCAGTCTGGCGAAGCAACTTTTCAGTAGTCTTTTTAATTCTGACGTAGACAGTGCGAGCAGGGCAACCGGCGTGGATCGAAGCCGGAAATTTTAGGAGGAGAAATGAACGAGTACGAAACCCTCTATCTACGAGACGACGAAATGGATGAGTTCAGCGACAGCGGCGCCTATGGCGAATCGCTGGAAGAGAATTACGAGGAAGAAGAGGAAGAAGAGGAAGCAGAACTGCCAGGGGTCGGTGGAGCGGAGGTCGAAACGCCGATGCCGGTGACCCCGATGTCCAGCGGCGGCGGTGGCGGCTCGTCGAAACCAGCGGCCAAAAAGGCTGCTCCCAAGAAAGCCGCGCCTAAGAAGGCTGCCCCGAAAAAGAAGGCTGCCAAGAAGAAAGCGGCTAAGAAGGCAGCAAAGAAGCCGGCCCGCAAGGCAGCGAAAAAGAAGCCCGCGAAGAAAGCCAAGAAGAAGTCTGGGAAGAAGTCTGGACGACGTCGCTAGCTGACTTTGATTTTTGGGTGGTACTTGCGTTCCAGCCGCAACTGGCCGTTTACCCTCAGCTCGGCGGTGAAGTGTGTGCTCAAGCGGCGGTAGGCGGTCGAAGCCCTGAGCTGAGCTTTCTGCCGCGGCGACTGGAAGGGTGTGCGTGAGAAGTTGTGCGGTCCTGTAAAGAGGCTGCGAAAAATCGTAGAGGACAAAAAACTCGCCTCAGGCGCTGAAGCGCCTACACATTTTCAGCGACTCAGCGGCCCGACTGAAGTCGTGCCCTCCCCAAAGCCCGCCTGAGTCATAGTTTTTCAGCAAACTGTAAGGCGGACTCGGTTTGTTCCGCTTCCACTTTTCCGGCACTGCCGTGCCGGGCTTTCACTGCCGCCGCCATGTAGCTGGAGCAAGGTTTGTCCGAGTGTGCTCAGCTTCAGCCCGCACACCTCACGGGTCTTCTGCGGGACGCGCGTCACTTCTTTCGCTGCACGGCCTCTAGGCATCTTCCGTAAAGCTCGAGCAGATGAATGGCATAGTCTTCCGGCTTTGAGGCGGCGCCTGAGCCTTGGAATCCGACACCCGATGAACTGGTCCGGCCGTAGCCTGTTGTCATCGCGACAAACTTCATCAAATCCAGGGCGATATCTTCATTGCGGCGTGAACCGGGCGTGCTGGCCGATGCTTCGTCCATGAATTCCTCCGAGGGAATGCGAATGCTGGGTAGATCGTCGTCGTCCATACTTCACGAATAAATGCGATGGAAAAATGATAGCAGAAGTCTGATGTGGTAATCCTTCGTGTGATTTCATATTTTTATGGTCAAGCTCTTCGTATGTTGATCTGCGCCGCCGACGGGGAGCGCTGAGTGGCGCTGAAAAATGTTATCGCGAGACGGCAGCGCCCGAAGGCGCGACTGATTCCGCTTCAGTTACGGCATCGCTGAAGCGATGCCCTGATACGAATCTTTTTCGGTTGATAGAGACTTGGCCGAGGCGTGAGATTCCGATGTTCAGGGTTGCGGTGTTCATTGCCCTTTAGCTCCGCTGGAGAATTGATTAGCATACCGGATTGGAGCGGGGCGGATTGGCCCGGCGGATAACGGACCCGAAGGACGCCCGGCGGGTTCGGATCTGCGCCACCGGGAAGGGCGTGCGTCTGTTACAACGGGGCCCGCAAGCGAAGAATCGAATATCTGGCGCGGCATCTCGAGGTGCTGGCAGATGAGGACTTGGAAGCGTTGAAGAATGCAGTTAATATCCTCGATAAATTGCTGGGGCAGCGGAATTAAGGAATTGCCGATCGTGGATTGATGACTGGCCGACTAACGGATTGGAGTTCCACCTTGCTTCAATCAACATTCGGCAATCGACAATTCCTTTTAGGTCTCGATTCCCACGTAGCAAACCCGGCCCACCAAGTAGTCACTCGGTTTCTTCTCTGCTTCCAAGGGCATGACCTCGACCGGATAGGCCTGATTGTGCGGGCGCAGGACGAGGTTCTCGCCAGCAAGTTCCACATACTTTACCGTGGATGTGCCATCTTTGCTCACGGCGTACATGTTGGTTTCGCCCTTACGATACGGCTTGAGCGAGTTGTAGTGGCGGTCGATAAGGACGGTCGCTCCGGGAAGAAGGCGGGGGTACATACTCATGCCTTCACGACCATCGATCTGGATCACAACGAAGCGCTCCCAGTTGTCTCTATGGCCTTCGGTCTCGGCACGCAGACCATTCAGGAAACTCTTCTTGAATTTGAGAATCTCCTTGACATTCATGCTCATGACCAGGGGTTCGTTGGCGGCGATGGCGCCGTCGACGACCAAGATGTTTTGGAACTCGTCCTCGCTGGGCGGCAGGATGCTGGCGCGTTTGTTAACTTCGTCCGGATCCAACAGATCGAGCACGGAAAGGTGTTGCACCCGTAGGACCTTATCCATACCCTCCAGACTCAAGCCCCGCTTGCGGTTGAGGAAATTGGAAATGTGCGCTTGTTTGAAGCCGGTCTGTTCCGCCAGGCGCAAACCCGTCAATCCCTCTTCTTCAATGCGGTGCCATAAGGTTTTGCGAAGGTTTTCCTGTAGTACTTTGAATTTCATAGCCGACAGTATAGCACGGCTTATAGCGGATCGCTATTGATATTGTTCATATAACATCTAGAAGGAACAGGCGTGGGGCGGAGGGGAATGAGGTTTTCCACAGCCAAAGTGTCTCTTTTTGCAATAGCCTTTGGCTATTGTGATTGTTATCACACACATCTGAAGGAAAATAGTTCTTGACTTATTGGGAACCAGAAGTTATATGATAACTATCCTGTTATAACCACTGTGTTACTTGAGAATGAATCGATGAACTGTCAAACACAACCCGAAAACGAGGGAGCGGGCTTTGTGGAGTTCCGCCGCAAAGTCCGCTCCGCCGAAGTACTTTCTGCCGCAATGGAACAACTGCTGCGAATGCTGCAGTTTACCGGCAAAGTGAGTGTGGTCGTGCAGAACGGCCGCGTGTTGAAGTCCGGATACGAGGAGGGCTACTTCCGCAAACCGCTGACCTGACCGGTCTTGCCGGTTTGCAATTAATAGTTAGTTTCCAACGGCACTTAACTAAATAAATTTACCAGGTACTCCGTAAGAGAAACGGGCCCTGTGACCGAGCAATCGGCGCAGGGCTTTTTGTTTGGGCTTCAGGCGTGGGCGGGAAGCATCAGCTTGGCGCCCGAAGTGGACAACGAATTCATGCCACGGAGGCAATCATGGAAGCAGAAGGTTTGGAAATCATCCGGTTGGAGCTGAAGTATTGCGAACGATGCGGCGGGCTATGGATGCGCACGCAGGGAACGGGAGACATCTATTGCCCGGCCTGTGCGGAACAAATGTCAGATCTCCCCGCTGCACGCGGAAACCGAAAACCGTATTCGCCGGGGCACGACCGATTCGAGATCAAGGGCCAAGGTGAAGAGTTGCCGGTGTTTTGCGGCGAATGGGGGAACGCATGAGCGCAACCGTGATCGCGATGCTTAATGCATGTGCTGAGACGCCGGGAATACCGTGCGTTTTTTCTGAGCTGGCTTTGGCGGATACCGGCGAAGCAGTCGTGCTTGCGCCGGGTGATTCTATATCGGCCGATGTGACGGAGATGGACGGTGCGCGAACTGATCTGGCAGAGGCCGGGGGTACGGAGGAAGGGGCGGCGCCCGCCGCGGGTGAGACAGCGATTGCCACAGACGCCCAAGTTCCGGGCAGCGATCCGGATCTATGGTTGTACCGGAGGCGTACGATTGGCCTGCTGCGGCGGTATATGCGGCTTTCCATTGAAGTGGGCCGTATGCCGTCCCTTCTGGGGCGGGAATTTTTTCGGAGCCGGGTGACATCGTATAAGGCTTCCACATTCGAAGATTCGGTGATCTTTGTGCACGACGTGGAACGGAGCCTGGAAATGCTGGGCGAGTTCGACAAGCAACTGATCGCCAAAATTGTGCTGCAGGAGTACTCGCAGGAGGAGGCTGGACGTCAGCTCGGATGTGGGCTTCGCCAGGCCGCGCGATGCTATGTGGAGGCGCTGGACCGAGTGTCGGAAATATTCCTGAAAAGGGCGTTGTTGACTCGTCTGCCGTGCACGAAAGCGGAAGCGGAAAAATCTTGTCAAGGGGGTAAAACGAGCGAATTCCCCGTAAGTGATTAAGAACAAGCCGAAAATAAATTTTGAAATCATGTCATAGTTACCCCCTCCAATCTGGTACTCTGAATATATAGATCGAAGAAATTCGAAGGGCGCCCAGAGCGCCCTTATTTTTTTGTCCACTGATTTGAGGGATGAATGAGCAAAGCGAAGACAGGCAAGGCGCGCAAAAGTCCAAAGAAAGCGCGGCCTGCACCAGAGAAAGCGCTGAAACAGGTGGACTTGGGGCATGTCCGGGAGCGGATCACGAATCTGGTGGGCAATGACGCGGTGGAGATGGTACGGACCGCGATTGAGGAAGTCAACAATGGCCATTACCTGGCAATGAAATACTTGTTTGAGATCATTGGTTTGTATCCTGCGACAGCTGCCGATGAAGGGATTCAAGAGGATTCGCTGGCCAAAACCCTGTTGCGACGTCTGAGGATTCCCGAAGAGACAAATCCCGGTACTGAAGTTACCAAAGAGTGTGACATGAGTCTGCGGGAGCATGAAAGAGATGCCGTAAAATGAGAGAGAGTGAGTGGTCAAAGGCCGCTGAGGGCTTATCGTCGGCCGCTGGCCGTTGGTCGGCGGGTTTGGGAAGCCGGGGCAAGATACGGGCGTCACGCCGAAGTCTCATTGGAAATCTCATCATGGATATGACATGGGTTACTGGTCGAATTGCGGTTGGCGGTGGCATCTGGACTGCGGCGAACATGGCACAGGTGGCGGGCGCCGGCGTGACTCATATCCTTGACATGCAAATTGAATTTGACGACACGGCTTTGGCAGCGCCGCATGGGATTACGGTGTTATGGAATCCGATTGACGATGACTTCCAGCCCAAGTCTCCCGACATTTTTCAGAGAGGTGTGGATTTCGCGCTGGCGGCCCTGGATAAAGACGGAACGAAACTCTTCGTTCATTGCGCGGCGGGAGTACACCGGGCGCCCATGATGACTCTGGCGATCTTGTGTTCGCTGAATTGGAAATTGGCGGATGCTCTGCAGTTAATCGAGGCGAGGCGTCCGGTGGTGGACTTCGCGGATGTATATGTGAATAGTGTGAAAAAGTTTTTGGAGCAGCAGGTTAGAACCGCGAAGTCGGGAGCGGCTTCTAGCTTCTAGCTGCTGGTTTTTGGTTTTCCAGTTCTCGGTTCTTAGTTCTCGGTTCCCAGCAATTCGACTAATGCGTTAATCCACGACAACTCAGGGTGTTCAGGTTTGGCCTTGACAGGGCCAGGCGAATGCTAAGGTGTGGCTGG
>Ga0210401_10008270_pt1 | contig 10339 bp, 8 predicted proteins | sample IncBWH32MmetaG_FD_150866 | JGI IMG/M metagenome (GOLD analysis project Ga0210401, IMG submission 150866) | Forest soil microbial communities from Barre Woods Harvard Forest LTER site, Petersham, Massachusetts, United States - Inc-BW-H-32-M | ecosystem: Environmental > Terrestrial > Soil >... | reverse complement strand
CGACATGACCGCGAAGATCGAGGCCGCGATCCGGCAAAATTCCGGCCTGATCGCCGAGCAGATTCTGGCAGGCTCCCCGGAGCGCGACGCCGAAGGCGAGGAGGAGCCGGCGGGGGAGTGAGGGCGTAGCCTTTCGGCCGTCACTCCGCCGCCTGCGCGTAGTCCTCAACTGGCGGACACGAACACACCAGATGGCGGTCGCCATAGACATTGTCGACGCGTCCCACCGGTGACCAATATTTGTCCGTGCGCGAACTGCCGGCCGGAAAGCAGCCCTCGGCGCGGGAATAGGCCCGCGTCCAGTTATCGTCGGCGATGTCGTGCACGGTGTGCGGCGCGTGGCGCAGCGGCGAGGCCTCGACCGTGAGGCGCCCTTGCTCGATCTCCGAAATCTCGCGCCGGATCGCGATCATGGCATCGCAGAAGCGATCGATCTCGGCCTTGGATTCGGATTCGGTCGGCTCGATCATCAGGGTGCCCGGCACCGGAAAACTCATGGTCGGCGCATGGAAACCGTAGTCGATCAGCCGCTTTGCGATATCATCGACGGTGACGCCGCAGCTCTGCTTAAAACCCCTGGGATCGACGATGCATTCATGCGCGACGCGGCCTTTGGCGTTGCGGTACAGCACCGGAAAATGCGCATCCAGTCTGGCTGCGATGTAGTTGGCGTTGAGGATCGCGATCTCGGTCGCCAGCCTCAAGCCTTCGCCTGACATCATCAGCATATAAATGTAGGAAATGGTCAGGATCGACGCCGAGCCGAACGGCGCCGCCGACACCGGCCCGACCGCGGGCGGCGTGGCGCCATCAATCGGCGGATCGCCATTCTCCGGGTGATTTGGCAGGAACGGCGCAAGATGGGCTTTGACGCCGATCGGGCCCATGCCCGGGCCGCCGCCGCCATGGGGAATGCAGAACGTTTTGTGCAAATTGAGATGGCTGACATCGGCGCCGTAATCGCCGGGCCGCGCGAGCCCCACCTGCGCGTTCAAATTGGCGCCGTCGAGATAGACCTGTCCGCCATGGCCGTGCACGATGTCGCAGATCTCGCTGATGTGCTCCTCGAACACGCCATGGGTCGAGGGATAGGTAATCATGACCGCGGCAAGATTTTTCGCGTGTTTTTCGGCCCTGGCGCGCAGATCGTCGACGTCGACGTCGCCGCGCGCGTCGCACGCGACCACGACGACCTCCATGCCGACCATATGAGCGGATGCCGGATTGGTGCCGTGGGCGGAGGAGGGGATCAGGCACACCTTGCGATGGCCCTCGTTGCGCGCAGCGTGATAGCCGCGGATCGCGAGCAGGCCAGCATATTCGCCTTGCGCGCCGGAATTCGGCTGCAGCGAGATCGCGTCATAGCCGGTGATGTCGCACAGCCATTGTTCCAGCCGCTTGAATAATGCGTGATAGCCGCCTGCCTGCTCGCTCGGCGCGAACGGATGCAGATCGCAAAATTCCGGCCAGGTCAACGGCATCATCTCCGCCGTCGCATTCAGCTTCATGGTGCAGGAGCCGAGCGGGATCATGGCGCGATCGAGCGCGAGATCGCGATCTGAGAGCTTGCGCATGTAGCGCAGCATCTCGGTTTCCGAGCGATGGGCATGGAACACCGGATGGGTGAGGAAGGCGCGCGTGCGTCTCAGCTCCATTGGCAACGCCTCGCGCACGCCGGCCTCAATGTCGGCGTATGAAAGATGGCCGCCGAAGGCGCGCCATACGGCCTCGACGATCGCAGGCGTTGTGGTCTCATCGAGCGCGATGCCGAGCGCGCGCTCGCCAAGGCTAAGATTGAGACTCAAATTGAGCCGTAAATTGATCTTTTCGGCAAGCGCGCGGGCGACGATCGCCTCCCGCCGGCGGCCTGCATCCACCGTCACCGTGTCGAAGAAGGCCTCGCTCGTGGGCGCAAAGCCGAGCTTGCGCAGTCCCGCGGCCAGCACGGCGGCGCGCCGATGCACCGTGCGGGCGATGTGGGTCAGTCCCTCCGGGCCGTGATAGATCGCATACATCGAGGCGATCACGGCAAGCAGCACCTGTGCGGTGCAGATGTTGGAAGTCGCCTTTTCGCGGCGGATGTGCTGCTCGCGGGTTTGCAGCGCGAGGCGATAGGCCGGCTGTCCCCGCGAATCCAGCGACAGCCCGACGATGCGGCCGGGCAGCGAGCGTTTCAGCGCGTCGCGCACCGCGATATAGGCCGCGTGCGGGCCGCCATAACCCATCGGCACGCCAAAGCGCTGCGCCGAGCCCACCGCGATGTCGGCGCCGAGTTCGCCGGGTGAAGCCAGCAGCGTCAGCGCCAAGAGGTCGGCCGCTAGAATCGCGAGTGCGCCCCTTCCGCGAAGGGCTGCGATCGCGCCCCTCAGATCGCGCACCGCGCCCGACGTTCCCGGATATTGCAGCAAGCCGGCGAACACCTCGGCCGAAGCGAGATCGGTCAAGGGATCGCCGACGATGAGATTCAAGCCCAGCGGTTCGGCACGGGTGCGCAGCACCGCCAGCGTCTGCGGATGGGTTTCCGCATCGACGAAAAACGATTTTGTCTTCACCTGTGACACGCGCTCGGCGAGCGCCATCGCCTCTGCCGCGGCGGTCGCTTCATCGAGCAGCGAGGCGTTGGCGACGTCAAGCCCGGCGAGATCGCAGATCATGGTCTGGAAGTTGAACAGGGCTTCCAGCCGGCCCTGGCTGATCTCCGGCTGATAGGGCGTATAGGCCGTATACCAGGCCGGGTTCTCCAAAATGTTGCGCTGGATCACCGCCGGCAGGATCGTGCCCGAATAGCCCTGGCCGATCAGCGAGGTGAATACCTGGTTCTGGGATGCCAGGTCGCCCATATGCGCAAGCGCCTCGGTTTCGCTCAAAGCGCGCCCGAGATCGAGCGGCGCTTTCTGCCGGATCGCCATCGGCAGCGTCTCGGCCATCAACGCGGCGAGGTTTTTTGCGCCGACCGTCTCCAGCATCGCTGCGACGTCGCGGGGCGAGGGGCCGATGTGACGGCGGACGAATGTGCTCGCGGGCTCGTCGGTGGTTTTAAAAAGCGCGTTCATGAGTCTCTTCCTCGCTGGAATGTTCAAATTTGGTGTCATCGTCCGCCATCCGGTCCGCCTTGGGCCGGCCGGACGACAGGCTCCGGCGGACGATCCAGTACGCCGGGACAGAGCGGCTCAATCGGAGGTGCCGGTGACTACTGGATGCCCCGCCTTCGCGGGGCATGACGAAAATCTTCTTGGTCATCATCACGCCGTATGCGCCTTGTAGGCGGCCTCATCCATCAGACCACCGAGATCGCCCTTGTCCGCGATCTTCACCTTGAAGAACCAGGCTTTCCCGGCAGCGTCGGAATTGACCAGCGCCGGCTCGGCGGCGAGCGCCTCGTTCACCTCAAGCACTTCGCCCGAGATCGGCGCATAGACATCGGAGGCGGCCTTGACGGATTCGACCACGGCTGCGGCTTCCGCTTTCTTCAAGGTGCGGCCGACCTTCGGCAATTCCACGAATACGACGTCGCCGAGCTGCGACTGCGCGTAGTCGGTGATCCCGATGGTGGCGACGTCGCCGTCGATGCGAAGCCATTCATGGTCTGTCGTGAACAGCGTGGTCATGCGATTTCCTCAAAAGTTTGCCTTCAGCGCTTGTAGGTGTTGGGAACGAAGGGTGTGATGGCGACCTTGAGTGGGAGCCGTTGCCCGCGGACTTCGGCGAATACTTGTGTGCCGGGCGTTGCCAGCGATGCCGGCAGATAGCCCATCGCCACCGGCGCATTGAGGCTGGGCCCAAATCCGCCCGAGGTGACCGCGCCGATCGCCTCAATGGAGGCGCTGTCGGCAAACAGAGCCGCGCCTTCGCGCACCGGCGCGCGGCCTTCGGGCCTCAATCCGACCCGGCGGCGTGGCGCGCCTTTCTCAAGCTGCGCGAGAATCTCTTGCGCGCCTAAAAATCCGCCGGATCGCGCGCCGCCGGTGCGGCGGCTTTTTTGAATCGACCATTCCAGCGCGCCCTCGACCGGCGTGGTCGTGGTGTCGATGTCGTGGCCGTGGAGGCAAAGCCCCGCCTCAAGCCGCAGGCTGTCGCGCGCGCCAAGTCCGACCGGCAGCACGTCGGCCTTTTCGAGCAGCTTGTTCGCCAGCCGCTCGGCGCGCTCAGCCGGCACCGAAATCTCAAAACCATCCTCGCCGGTGTAGCCCGAGCGCGAGACGAAGCAGTCGATCCCATCGACCTCGTGCGGGCCGGCATCCATGAACCGCATCAAGGGGGCGTCTGCACAAAATGCCGCCAGCGCCGATTCGGCGCTTGGCCCCTGCAGCGCGATCAGCGCGCGGTCGGGCAGGGGTTCGATCACGCAAACATCCGAGAGGTGCTTCCGCAGATGCGCTGCATCGGCTTCCTTGCAGGCGGCGTTGACGACCAAAAACAGGTGATCGCCGAAATTCGCCACCATCAGATCGTCTAAAATGCCGCCAGCCGCATTGGTGAACTGGGCGTAGCGCTGCCGTCCCGGTGCAACATTGACGATGTCCTGCGGCGCCAGCCGCTCCAGCGCTAAAGCTGCGTCCTCGACAGGTCCGGATTTCGCCCGCAACGCGATCTGGCCCATATGCGAGACGTCGAACAGGCCGGCGCGTTCGCGGGTATGCAGGTGTTCCCGGAGCACGCCGGGGCCGTATTGCACCGGCATCTCGTAGCCCGCGAATGGCACCATCTTGCCGCCCAGGGCGACGTGCAGGGCGTAAAGGGGCGTGCGTCGCAGGGGGTTGACGTCGTCGCGCGCAAGCATCATAGGGCCCTCGCGGTTTCATCGGGAACCAGCTCCCGAAAACCTGTCGAAGCCCCATCTGTCGCTGTGCCTGAGAGTATTATCCCGTCGGCGGACGCTTATGGACCAAAGCCCGTCGGCGTCTCTTTCCAGATGCTGTCAAAGTCACGAGGGTCCGTTTGCCTGAGAGTTTCCGGGGCGGTTGCTCCTTCGGCGCCGGCATCTAAGCCGGTCTCTCCCGACGTGACTGTCTCAAAACAGATAGGAGAGAAACACCATGCCGCCAAGCCTGTCAACGCGGCCTGCGCATCTATCAACCGGCTTTAGTGTGCTGCAGCAAGCCCATGATCTGTTTGCACAGTTTCTGGACACCACCATCTTGACTGTCTAAAAGCCTTTTGCCCGGCGCGTTAACTATCAAGGCAGGTTCGGCCGGCCTCCCGATTGGATGAACATGAGCGGCGTCAACGAAATCAGATCGACATTTCTGAACTTCTTTGCCGAGAACGGCCACCAGATCGTGCCGTCGTCGCCGCTGGTGCCGCGCAACGACCCGACCTTGATGTTCACCAATGCCGGTATGGTGCAGTTCAAGAACGTCTTCACCGGCGTCGAGAAGCGTCCCTATCAGCGCGCCACCACCTCGCAGAAATGCGTGCGCGCCGGCGGCAAGCACAACGATCTCGACAATGTCGGCTACACCGCACGGCATCACACCTTTTTCGAGATGCTCGGTAATTTCTCGTTCGGCGATTATTTCAAGGACCGCGCCATCGAGCTCGCCTGGAAGCTCGTCACCAAGGAATTCGGGCTGCCGAAGGACAAGCTGACAGCGACCGTCTATATCGACGACGACGAGGCGTATGGTCTCTGGAAGAAGATCGCAGGGCTCCCGGACTCGCGCATCATCCGCATCGCCGGTTCCGACAATTTTTGGCAGATGGGCGACACCGGCCCGTGCGGCCCCTGTTCGGAAATCTTCTACGACCACGGCGATAAGATCTGGGGCGGTCCGCCGGGTTCGCTGGAAGCGGAGGGCGACCGCTTCATCGAGATCTGGAATCTCGTGTTCATGCAGTACGAGCAGCTCGAAGGCGGCGCGCGCAATCCGCTGCCAAAGCCTTCGATCGACACCGGCGCGGGACTGGAGCGGGTCGCGGCCGTTCTGCAAGGCAAGCACGACAATTACGATATCGACCTGTTCGTCGCCCTGATCCGCGCCATCTCGGACTTGACCGGCGCCGATCCGCATGGCGGCCAGAAGGCCTCGCTGCGCGTAATCGCCGATCACTTACGCGCCTCGTCGTTTCTGATCTCCGACGGCGTGCTGCCCTCCAACGAAGGCCGCGGCTATGTGCTGCGCCGGATCATGCGCCGCGCCATGCGGCATGCGCAGTTGCTCGGCGCCAAGGAGCCGCTGATGCACCGCCTGGTCTGGGCGTTGGTGCGCGAGATGGGTCAGGCCTATCCGGAACTGGTGCGCGCCGAAAACCTGATCGAGGAGACGTTGCGGCTGGAAGAGACACGCTTCCGCAAGACGCTGGAACGCGGGCTTTCCATCCTCGATGAAAAGAGCGCGTCGCTGAAAAAGGGCGACATGTTCGACGGCGACACCGCGTTCACGCTGTACGACACCTACGGCTTTCCGCTTGATCTCACGCAGGACGCGCTGAAGTCGCGCGGCATCGGCGTCGATATCGCCTCCTTTACCGATGCGATGGATCGGCAGCGCGAAAAGGCGCGCGCGGCCTGGGCCGGAAGCGGCGACACCGCGACCGAGAGCGTTTGGTTTCCGCTCCGCGAAAAACTCGGCGCCACCGAATTCCTCGGCTACGAAACCGAGACCGCCGAAGGCGCGATCACCGCGCTCGTGAAAGACGGCAAGGAGGTCGATAGCCTCAAGGCCGGCGAGGCCGGCGCCATCGTCATGAACCAGACGCCGTTTTACGCGGAGTCCGGCGGCCAGGTCGGCGATACCGGCGTGCTATTAGGCGAGGGGGTCAAATTCCGCGTCACCGACACGCAAAAGAGGGCCGGCGATCTCTTCGTGCATCTGGGCCAAATGGAGCAGGGCACGCTGAAGGTGGGCGCCGCGTTGCAGCTCAACGTCGATCACGCGCGCCGCTCTTCAATTCGGCGAAATCACTCGGCGACCCATCTGTTGCACGAAGCGCTGCGGCAGGTGCTGGGGGATCACATCGCCCAGCGCGGCTCGCTGGTGGCGCCCGATCGTCTGCGCTTCGACTTCGTGCATCCGAAACCGATCACGGCGGAAGAGCTCGCCCGCGTCGAGGACATCGCCAACGACGTGGTACTGGAGAACGATGAAGTCACCACGCGCCTGATGGCGGTCGACGATGCCCGCGAAGCCGGCGCACGCGCGCTGTTCGGCGAGAAATATGGCGACGAGGTCCGCGTCGTCTCGATGGGCAAGGACGCGCGCGAGCACGCCAGTAACGCGCTCGGCTGGTCGGTCGAGCTCTGCGGCGGTACGCATGTACGGCGGACGGGCGATATCGGCCTGATATCGGTGACGAGCGAAAGCGCGGTCGCCTCCGGCGTGCGCCGCATCGAGGCACTGACCGGACGGCACGCCCGGCAGCACGCCAACGACACCATCGCGCTCGCAAAAACCGCGGCCGCCGAGCTGCGCACGAGCCTCGAGGACATGCCGGCGCGCATCGCCTCGCTGATCGAAGAGCGCAAGAAGCTGGAGCGCGATCTGTCGGATGCGCGCAAAAAACTCGCGATGGGCGGCGGCGCCGCGAACGGATCGGCGGCCGGCGTCGGCGTGCGCGAGGTCGGCAACGTCAAGCTACTCGCCCGCGCGGTCGAGGGCGTCGAGACCAAGGATCTGAAGAGCCTGGTTGATGACGGCAAAAAACAGATCGGCTCCGGCGTGGTCGCCATCGTCGGCGTCACCGAAGACGGCAAGGCCGGTATCGTCGTCGGCGTCACCTCCGATCTCACGTCGCGTTTCAACGCTGTCGAGCTGGTGCGCAAGGGCTCGGAAGCGCTCGGCGGCAAGGGCGGCGGCGGGCGGCCCGACATGGCGCAGGCCGGCGGCCCCGATGGCGCCAAGGCGGGCGCCGCACTGTCGGCGATCGAAAAGGCGATGGCGGGCGCCTAGCAATCCGGGCTGGTCATTCCGGGGCGATGCGAAGCATCGAACCCGGAATCTCGAGATTCCGGGTCTGGTGCTAACGCACCATCCCGGAATGACGGCGGTTGTTGGCGGGCTCAACCCTTGCGTAAGAACACATAGTCCGCGGAGTAGGGCGCGCTCTTGAACGTGCCTATCTTGTCGCAAGGTCCTTCGAATTTGCCGCCCATCGTATTGATCCGCTGCACCGTCGTGACCGCGGAAAGGATGCCGCTGCCGCGCCGCGAGACCACTTCGAGTTTCAGCCAGGGAATATCGCTCGCGTTTGCGCCCGGCGCATTGCCGACGGCCTTGCCGACCACGGCGCTGCCGTCGCTATGCTCCCAGCTGGGGCCGGCATAATGACGGCCGATGGTCTTGCCGTCGGCGAGCAGCGTCGCGATCGGTTCGCGAAAGGCCCAGCCTGGCTTGCCGTCGGCGCCCGCCTTGCACTCGTAGACCTGCGCGCCTTCGGCATGCACCGACAGCACCACGGTCTCGCCGGGCGCTGCGATGGCGTCGGGCAGCGGCGTTTGGGCGGCAGAGGCGTTCAGAGCCGCCACAGAGAACAGCAACAGTGCGAGTGTGGTTGTCCTGAAGCTTGCCATTGTGCTCTCTCGGGTTTCGTCATTGCGAGGAGGGTGAGCTCCGAAGCAATCCATTCCTTCATTCCGTGGCGAGATGGATTGCTTCGCTTCGCTCGCAATGACGTTGATAGGGTGCCGTAGACCGGAAGCGGCTTAGGCCGCCATCGCCTTGGTGAGGTTTTCCGCGACCTTGTCGAGGAAGCCGGTGGTGGAGAGCCAGCGCTGGTCGGCGCCGACCAGAAGCGCAAGATCCTTGGTCATGTAGCCGGCCTCGACCGTGTCGACGCAGACCTTCTCCAGCGTCAAAGCAAACTTCGCCAGCTGCTCGTTGTTGTCGAGCTTAGCGCGGTGGGAGAGCCCTCGCGTCCAGGCGAAGATCGAGGCGATCGAGTTGGTCGAGGTCTCCTTGCCCTTCTGGTGCTCGCGATAGTGCCGCGTCACCGTGCCATGGGCGGCCTCGGCTTCCACCGTCTTGCCGTCGGGCGTGAGCAGCACCGAGGTCATCAGGCCGAGCGAGCCGTAGCCCTGCGCCACGGTGTCGGACTGTACGTCGCCGTCGTAGTTCTTGCAGGCCCAGACATAGCCACCCGACCATTTCAACGCCGAGGCTACCATGTCGTCGATCAGGCGGTGCTCGTAGGTGAGCCGCTTGGCCTCGAATTCCTTCTTGAACTCGCGCTCGTAAATGTCCTGGAAGATGTCCTTGAAGCGGCCGTCATAGACCTTGAGAATCGTGTTCTTGGTCGAGAGATAGACCGGGTAGCCGCGCATCAGGCCGTAGTTCAGCGAGGCCCGGGCGAAGTCGATGATGGAATCGTCGAGGTTGTACATTTCCATCGCAACCCCGGCGCCCGGCGCCTTGAACACTTCGCGCTCGATCACGGTGCCGTCGTCGCCGACGAACTTCATCGACAGCGTGCCCTTGCCGGGGAACTTGATGTCGGTAGCGCGGTACTGGTCGCCATAGGCGTGGCGGCCGATGATGATCGGCTTGGTCCAGCCCGGCACCAGCCGCGGCACGTTCCTGCAGATGATCGGCTCGCGGAAGATGACGCCGCCTAAAATGTTGCGGATGGTGCCGTTCGGTGACTTCCACATCTCCTTCAGGGAGAATTCCTTCACCCGGGCCTCGTCCGGGGTGATGGTGGCGCATTTGACGCCGACGCCGACCTTCTTGATGGCATTGGCGGCATCGACCGTGACCTGGTCGTTGGTCTTGTCGCGGTATTCCATCCCGAGGTCGAAATACATCAGGTTGATATCGAGGAACGGCGTGATCAGCTTGTCCTTGATGTATTGCCAGATGATCCGGGTCATCTCGTCGCCATCGAGTTCGACGACGGGGTTGGTCACCTTGATTTTTGCCATGATCGGGAAGGCCCTCTTGGTAACAGCGCGGTTTAAGGCGGAATGAAGCGGGATATCCGCGCTATAGCACCGCAGACGCGTTGGCGGAAGCCAAGGGGTTGTGCACTTTCAGCCATGCTTCTGGCTTGGAGCCATGGTTCTGATTGATCGGAACCGTGGCTCGATTTAACGCGTTCTCTTCACGCGAACCGGTGCCCGGATCGCATTCGCAGGCAAGGCATTTCGCTCGAAAACGCTCTAAAACGCCGCCTGGGTCGCGGTGCCCGCCACCACGTACCAGGTGACGAAGATGCCGCAGATCAGCGCCCCCGGCAGGCTCGAGCCGGTGCGGCGCCAGATGAAGGTCGCGATCACGGCCGCGATCGCGAGCAGCGGCACGAACTGGATGGCGACAATGGTCGAAAGCGGCACGAAACCGGGATCGGGCAGCGGGTTGAACAGTTTTCCGGATAGCCACAGCGCGCCGTATTGCAGCACCAGGAG
>Ga0210401_10008269_pt1 | contig 10341 bp, 7 predicted proteins | sample IncBWH32MmetaG_FD_150866 | JGI IMG/M metagenome (GOLD analysis project Ga0210401, IMG submission 150866) | Forest soil microbial communities from Barre Woods Harvard Forest LTER site, Petersham, Massachusetts, United States - Inc-BW-H-32-M | ecosystem: Environmental > Terrestrial > Soil >... | reverse complement strand
AACGATGCGTACCAGATGGTCGCCGGCCGCCGCGCGCCAGGTCCAGCGCACTCGCTGCATTCACCAAGGTCAGCCCCCCAGGCCAGCGCACCCGCTGCCGAGGCGGAATGCGTGGCTGGCCTTGGTGGGTCGTCGCTGACTCTCATGAGCCTCAGGTGATCATTGCGCGCCGCGCTTGACCCTTCCCCGCAGGGCTGCGAAGCACATGGTCATGCTGATCACGCCCACGATGGCGATTGCCGCAAGCGCCTGGCCCAGCTGGGCCCACTGCCAGGTGTTGCCGAACACGAGAGCTCGCAGGCCACCGAGCAGGTAGGTGACGGGATTGAACCCCGCGACCGTGTTGAGCCAGCCCGCCAGCTGGCTGCGGGGAACATAGGAAGAGGTCAGGAACAAGAACGGGAAGAACAGAAGGAAAGTGGAGTTCACCGCCGCGGGATTTCCGGTCTTCAGCGCGATGGCGTAACCGAATCCGGAGAAAGCCAGGCTCCACAGCGCAGCTAGCAGAACGAACGCCGCAACGCCCAGCACTCCGGCGTGGAACCGCACGCCGAGTGTGACCCCGAGGATCAGGATCGGCGCCGTCAGCACTGCAGCTACTGCGACGTCGGCGGTCATGTGGCCGACCAGGATGGCAGTTCGCCGCACGGGCGTCAGGAGTAGCCGGTCCAGGTAGTGGGTCTGCACGTCGAGAACGAGCGCCGGAGCCCGCGAGACCCCGGTCACGCCGAGAAGTACCGCCGTGGCCATCTCGAAGGCCGTGTAGCTAAACCCAGGGTGGTTGCCGGTCAGCTTCTTCAGCGTGGCGATGTTCACGATGAAGAAGAACAGCGCGATGAAAATGGGCGGCATCACGGCCGCGGGGTCGCGGGGCACGGCGCGCAGCGCCCTCCCAGCGATGGCGATCAGGTCATGCAGGACGCCAGCCGGGCGCGCCAGGCTCATCTCGCTGCTCGCGGGACGAGCGATAGTGTCGGTGACGGCGGTCATGACGGGTCCTCCTGGGTGCTGGTGGTGCCTTCCATGTGGGTGCCGGTCAGCTCGAGGAACACGTCGTCGAGCGTTGGCGTGCGCAAGGTGAGGTCGCGGACGACAGCCCCGCTTCCGGCGAGCGCCACGGCTACCGGGCTGATGACAGCCGCGCCGTCGCCGGTGGTGACGACGAGCTCGTTCCGGTGCGCCTCGACACTGAGCACGCCGGCCAGCGCGTCGACCAGCGGCCGCACGCGGGCCGCATCGCGGTCAAGGCGCGCGACGATGACATCGGACCCGACGGAGCGCTTCAGCTCGGCGGGCGTGCCTTCGGCGACAATCCGGCCGTTGTCGATGATGCCGACCCGGTGTGCCAGCTCATCGGCCTCCTCGAGGTACTGCGTGGTCAGGAAGATGGTCATGCCCAGCTGCTGGTTGAGTCGGCGGATCTCGGACCACACGCGCGCCCGGCTGGCCGGGTCCAGCCCGGTGGTCGGCTCATCAAGGAACACGACCTCTGGGTCATGGACAAGCGCCGCCGCCAGGTCCAGGCGGCGCTTCATCCCGCCCGAATAGGTTCCGATCGGCCGGCCGAGAGCGTCGCCCAGGTCGATTAGTTCACCTAGCTCGCCCATCCGCCGAGCCAGCGCCCGTCTGGACAGGCCGTAGAGTCGGCCCTGCAGGCGGAGCAGCTCGGTGCCGGTCTGCTTCGGGTCCAGCGCAACGTCCTGCAGCGCGACCCCGATGCGAAGCCGTACCTGCTCCGGCTGAGTAGCGACGTCATACCCGGCGACCTGCGCCCGCCCCGAAGTGGGAGCCATCAGAGTGCACAGCATGCGGACGGTCGTCGACTTGCCCGCGCCATTGGGTCCCAGAAAGCCGTAGATCTCGCCCGCCGGGATCCGGAACTCGACCCCGTCGACTGCGCGCATCCCGCCGAAGTCGCGAACCAGCGCCTCGGCATAAACGGCGTAGCCGGTTACCGGAAGCTGGCGGCCTGACCGGCCGGTCGTGGGCGTCGAAGACGCCGCCTCCGTGGCTATCGTTCCCATCGACTGTCTCCTTGTGGTTGACGGGACGGTGGTGCTGGGAGTGGCTGCCCAGGCGGTCCCTCACCACAGACGTCGAACGGAAACCAGCCAGATGGACATGGCGGCTCAGGTTTTTCCGGTGCCGGCCCTCATTGGCCTCCAGCGCAGGACGCCGCACTGAGCGCAGACCGCCTGCTCGTCATAGATCACCCGCAGCATCGCGGCCTTCTCGCTGCCGTAGACTCCTCGCGCGGGCTCTTAGCTCAGCGGTTAGAGCGTCCGGCTTACACCCGGAAGGTCCACGGTTCGAACCCGTGAGAGCCCACTAGCTAGCCAGCAGGTTGGCCATCTGGTCGCTGGTCCCGCTCCCCCGCTGCTCGTGCCGTTCCAGTGTCTAGCCGCCAGGCGACCTTGCCGCAGAACTCGTCAGGGCACCAGGTGCTCCAGCGCGAGCTCGGCCACTTCGTCTGCGACTGCCAGCCGGTTCTCCAGCCGCGACAGCCGCGCGTCCATGGCCGGACCGCTGACGCCGGACAGCAGCGCCAGCTCGAAATGCACCGCGCCCACCACGGCGGCCGCGAACTTGACCGCCGCGGGCAGCAGGGCCAGCTCAGCCGCGGACAGCCGCCGGACGCTGGCATAGCCTGCCGTAACTTCCCTGATCCGATCCTCGTCCGGCGAGATCAGCCAGGCATCGGGCTCATGGTCTGGCACAGCCCCGTCCAGGTGGCACTCCAGCAGGCAGTTGCCAAGATCGATCACAGCCAGGCCGAGCCCGCCGGTCTCCCAGTCGATGAGCGTCACCGGACCGCTATCGGCCTGCACCGCGTTACGCGCCCAGACGTCGCCGTGGACCACGGTCTCTGCCCAGGAGGCGGACGCACCTAGCACCGTCTCCGCAGTCTCCCGGCAGGCCGCATATAGCGGCCGCCACGCCGCCGGGACGAGGCCGTCCACCCCGTCTAGCCGGGCCAGCGCCGCTCGTCCGGCGACCGCCGGGTGCCGTGAGGCCAGGTCAGCCTTGTCGCTGCGCCCGGACGGCAGGGCAGGCCAGGGAGCGACTTCGTGCAAGCGCCCGAGCGTCACGCCGAGGCTGCGAAGCTGACTCAGCGTCGGCAGCAGCAAGTCACCAGCGACAAACGAGGTCGCCCAGGTCAGCCACGGCCCAGCCACGCCGACGAGCTCGCCCGTTCTGGTGCGCACCGGGCGCGGTGCCGGGTATGCCGCTGCCTCGAGCCAGGCAAGCGTGTGCGCGCGCCCGATCAGCCAGTCCGCAACGGTCAGGTTGCGCGAATCACGGCCGTGCACCGGGACCAGCGCATCAGCGCGGAACGCGCGGATGACCTGACCGGACCCGTCCGGCAGGGTCAGCACATAAGTGACGCGCGTCTCGTGCTCAGAGCCGGAAGCGACGTGGATGTCCGCTGGCGGAACCGACCGTTCGTGGTACTCGTCCAGCAGCCGGCCGACAAGCGCTGCGTCAGTCACGACATCGCGTACGGCGGCCGCTGCCTGCTGCGCCCGAGCACTTTCGCCAGTGCTCGCTCGACCTCGTCGGCCAGGTCAGCCGTCGGGCGGTCGGCAATGCTGCCATCACTGACGCCGGCCCCGGCCCGCTGGCCGACGGCGCCGCAGTCCCGGCATTCCACCTCACCGAGCCGCCGGACCAGGTGAACGCTGGCGCACACCTGGCACCGGTCGAGCTCGGTTGCCCAGTCGACAGCACCCTGGCAATCCGGGCAAATCAGGACCTGACGATCGCCGCGAACGCCTCGCCGCCAGGGGCTCTCCCCCCGGTCAGGGTCAACCTGCCGGGTTCCGCACCGATAACAGGGCATTCAGCCTGTCCCGATTCTGCCGCGCTGCCAGCAGTCACCGCGTTGCCAGACCAGCAAAGAAGCTAATCCAGCTCAGCGAGGGCCTTCTGGTAGTCGGCGATCTCTCGCGCCTGCGGGATGGGGTTTGCGACCTTCCAGCGCACGACGCCGGTCTTGTCGATGATGAACGTCCCCCGGGTGGCGACGCCCATCTTGTCATCGAACACACCGTAGGCCTTGGCTACGCCACCATGCGGCCAGAAATCAGCGAGCATGGTGAAATCGAAATGTTCGCGCTCGGCCCATGTGCGGAGCACGAACATGGAATCTACCGAAACCGTCAGTAGCTCCACGTCCTCCCTGGTCACTTCCGGGAAGTCGTCGCGCATGGCGCACAGCTCACCGCTGCAGACCCCGCTGAATGCCAGCGGGTAAAAGACCAGCACCACGTTCTTACTGCCGCGAAAGCCTGACAGCTTGACCGGGTTGCCGTGCTGGTCCTTGAGCTCGAAGTCAGGGGCCTCATCGCCGACCTCTACCGCCATGTCCTGATCCTCTCAGCGAAAATTCCGGGGAACGAGCAGTACCCGCGACTCACCAGGGTCGCGCGCCGGCCCGGCCCGCATTCCGTGAACGGACTCAGTGTGTCAGGAGCGCGGCGTCCGGTCTGAGCCGGATGCCGGTAAGCCCCGCCACCGCCTCAGCGGCGCGCCTTAGGCGTCACCAGCCGAGTGCCGGACCAGTTGCGACCTGCGCTCACTGTCGATGTCTGGGACAGGCCCGCGGTCGGCGCGGCCTCCCCGATCTCGCTCGGCTCTACGTGGCCATCCCGCCCGGCTTTGGGCGTGAGCAGCAAGATATAGCCGCCGTCGGCGAGCGGCGTGAGTGCATCCACCAAGGCGTCAGCAAGGTCGCCGTCGCCATCCCGCCACCACAGCAGCACGCCGTCCACAACCCCGTCGTAATCCTCGTCGACGAGCTCAGTGCCTTCGAGTGCCACGACTGAATCGCGTAGGGCCTCGTCGGCATCATCGTCGTACCCGATCTCCTGCACCACGTGGCCTGGCTTGATGCCGAGCCTCTCGGCCAGGTCGCGCTGGTCCTGCGCCTGACCCGCGGTCGCGCTCACTTAAGTCCTCCCAATCCTTTCTGCCCCGGCTGGGGCCGAACCCCTAGATCTCGGCACATGCCCAAGTCTGGTGACGGCTACACAGCCGCAGCATTGTCGCTGCTCTTGATCGGACAGTTCACACTGGGTCGGCGCGGTGCGCAAGTCACAATTGGTGCTCAGAGCGAAATCCGTTGCCCGGCAGGCCGCCAAGACCGCCTCCGGGCGCCTCGGCTACCCTGTTATCAGGCATTACGCGCCTTATGCGATGCCAAGCGCCGGCCGCATGCCTGCGCTGCCGGACCGCCTACCGGCCGGTAGTGATGCGTTTACCTGCATGGCCGGCTTGAATTAGGACAGGACAACCCGACAGGGCGCAGCCAGACCGGCAGCGCCCGCCAATAACGTGGCGTGCAGCGCCCCCGGCCGAGCCCGGCCCAGCCAAGGACCTGGAACAGCGCCCGCCGGCCTGCCCGCCCGCCGAATGCGAGGAAGTACTCGTGGCCTCCGGACGCCAGCGCTTTTCCATCATCAGCGACGGACTTCCCACTCAGCTCCCGGACATAGATCCGGATGAAACCAGGGAGTGGGTGGAGTCCTTCGATGACGTCGTCCGGACCCATGGCCGGGCCCGTGCCAGGTACGTCATGCTGCGGCTGCTCGAACGCGCCCGTGAGCAGCAGGTCGGCGTGCCTGGCCTGCGCAGCACCGACTACATCAACACAATCCCGCCAGAGCGGGAGCCGTGGTTCCCCGGCGATGAATACGTAGAACGCCGCATTCGCGCGTATATAAGGTGGAACGCGGCGATTATGGTCAGCCGCGCCAACCGGCCCGGTCTCGGTGTCGGGGGGCACATCGCGACTTACGCGTCGGCGGCCAGCCTGTACGAGGTCGGCTTCAACCACTTCTTCCGCGGCAAGGACCACGGCGAGTCCGGCGACCAGGTCTTCTTCCAGGGTCATGCTGCCCCCGGCATCTACGCGCGGGCGTTCCTGGAAGGCCGGCTAACCGAGCAGCAACTGAACGGGTTCCGCCAGGAGCTGTCTCATCCGGGCGGTGGCCTGCCGTCCTATCCGCACCCGCGACTGATGCCTGACTTCTGGGAGTTCCCGACGGTATCCATGGGCCTGTCCGCGATCAATGCGGTTCACCAGGCCCGGTTCAACCGCTACCTGCTGGCCAGGCAGCTCAAAGACACCAGCCGGTCGCACGTGTGGGCCTTCCTGGGCGACGGTGAGACCGATGAGCCGGAGGTACGCGGCGCCATCGGGCTGGCCGCGCGCGAGGAGCTCGACAACCTCACGTTCGTGATCAACTGCAACCTCCAGCGCCTCGATGGACCGGTCCGCGGCAACGGCAAGATCATCCAGGAACTCGAGGCATCGTTCCGCGGGGCTGGCTGGAACGTGATCAAGGTGATCTGGGGCCGGGACTGGGACCCGCTGCTGGCAAAGGACACCGACGGCGTTCTGGTGAACAAGATGAACACCACACCGGACGGCCAGTTCCAGACCTACGCGGTCGAGTCCGGCGCGTACACCAGGGAGAACTTCTTCGGCGGCGACCCGCGCCTCCGGGCCATGGTCGAGCACCTGTCCGACGACGAGATCCGCAACCTGTCCCGCGGCGGGCACGACTACCGGAAGGTGTACGCGGCTTTTAAGGCCGCCACGGAGCATGTCGGCCAGCCGACTGTGATCCTCGCGCACACGATCAAGGGCTGGACGCTGGGTCCCGACTTCGAAGCCCGCAACGCCACACACCAGATGAAGAAGCTGACGGTGGCCGAGCTGAAGGAGTTCCGCGACCGGCTGTACCTGGAGATCCCGGACGCCGCGCTGGAAGCCGAGCTCCCGCCGTATTACCACCCCGGCGAGAAGTCCGACGAGATTCAGTACATGCGCGAGCGCCGGGCCGCGCTGGGCGGCTACCTGCCTAGGCGGGTAGTGCGAGCCAAGCCGCTGGACTTGCCCGGCGACGCGGTCTACGACGAGCTGCGCCGCGGCTCAGGCAAGCAGGCCGTCGCCACCACGATGGCCTTCGTGCGCCTGCTCAAGGACCTGATGAAGGACCCGGAGATCGGCGCGCGCTTCGCCCCGGTCATCCCGGACGAGGCGCGCACATTCGGCATGGACTCGCTGTTCCCGACGGCGAAGATTTACGACCCGCAAGGCCAGACCTACGAGGCAGTCGACCGCAACCTGCTGCTGTCTTACAAGGAGTCAGCCCGCGGCCAGATCCTGCACGAGGGGATCAGCGAGGCTGGCGCGATGGCGTCTACTGCCGCCGTCGGCACCGCCTACGCCACCCACGGCACGCACATGATCCCCGTCTACATCTTCTACTCGATGTTCGGGTTCCAGCGGACCGGCGACCAGATGTGGTCGTTGGGCGACCAGCTCGGCCGCGGCTTCCTGCTCGGGGCGACCGCCGGCCGCACCACGCTCACCGGCGAAGGGCTGCAGCACAATGACGGCCACTCGGTGCTGCTCGCCTCGGTGAGCCCGGCATGCGTGAGCTACGACGCGGCCTGGGCGTACGAGCTGGCCTACATCGTCAAGGACGCCCTCCGCCGGATGTACGGGTCCAGCCCCGAGCACCCCGATGGCGAGGACATCTTCTACTACCTGACCGTGTACAACGAGCCGTACGTGCAGCCAGCCGAGCCGACTGACTTCCCGGGCGGCGGCGAGGCACTCGAGCGGGCGATCCTCAGCGGCTTGTACCGCTACTCGGCGGCACCCGAGATGCCCGCGGACGTCTCGGCCGGCATCTCCAGCACGGGCGCGCACCCCCAGGCGCAGATCCTTGCCTCCGGCGTAGCGCTGCGCTGGGCGCTTGACGCCCAGCGGCTGCTGGCCGAGGACTGGGGGGTCAGGGCCGGAACCTGGTCAGCGACGTCCTGGACTGAGCTTCGCCGCGAGGCGCTCCGGTGTGAGGAATGGAACATGCTTCAGCCTGAGGCCGAGCATCAGGTCCCGTACGTGACGCGGGCTCTGGATGGGCATCCGGGCCCGGTCGTCGCGGTCAGCGACTGGATCCGAGCCGTCCCCGACCAGGTTGCCCGCTGGATTCCGGCGCCGTTCACCTCTCTCGGCACCGATGGCTGGGGCTTTTCCGACACCCGGCCAGCCGCCCGCAGGTTCTTCCACGTCGACGCCGAATCGATCACCGTGGCCGTCCTGGCGCAGCTCGCCCGGCTGGGCGAAGTCAAGCCGGAAGCCGTCGGCCAGGCCATCGCCAAGTACGGTCTCGACCTCGCCGTGAGCGAAGCACTCTAGCGGTGGCGTACCGGCTCCGGATGAGCGCGGAGCTCAGCGACTGGCTCGTTGAGCTCTGCGCAGCCGGACCGGGCTCCCCCAAGTGGCTCGCCGCGACGGAGACGGGTGCCGCGATCGCCGCGGTCATATCGGCCACCGATGCGGGCGATCTCGCGCTGGTCACCGACCTGGCGGCCGGCCCGGTCATGACGTGTCCCGACGATCAGGTAGTCGAGCTCGACTACGCCTATCAGCAGCTACTCGAGGGGCTCGGGCGGCTGCGACGTCAGGTCGCGGAGGCCCGGAGCTTCCGGCATATGACGCGGCAGCGGATCACGTCAGCTGGAAGGTTCCCGCTGCCGTTCACCGCGGACGAGATGGCGGCAACCGAGCGCGAGCGCACGCTGATCGAGCGAATGCAGCGCTACCACGCCGCGATCGACCAGTTCAGGACCAGGAAAGAGGTGGCCAAGGCGCGCTACACCGGGGCCTGCGCGGCCAGGGACGTGCAGCTCGCGCTGCTCACGTCCGCAGCCGAGTCGGGCGCCTCCCGCGAGCTGGACCAGGCGCAGGCCGAGCTATCCAGGGCGCAGGCTGGCCTGGCCGCAGCTTCCGCGCAGCTCGCTGCTGCGCTCGCCGACGCCGCCCGGCTTTCCCGCGGGCTAGCCCGCGAGGCTCAGGCCTCTGCTAACGATGATGCACACGGCAGCGGCGACCCGCGAGCTGCCGCGGCGCCCCCAACGGACGAGGGCGACGAGGACCAGATCACCGCAGGGCTACTGGAGCTGCGCGTGGATCCGCTTGGAGCGGACATCCGGATCCTGCTCGCCATCGAGCCTGCTGACACCGTCACCCTGCTCGCCGTGCTTGACGGCTCGGCTGCCGTCAGCGAACACCGCCGCCAGGCGACAGAACTGGCCGGCGAATTGCTGGCCGAGCTGCGCGCGAACGGCTGGCCGCGGGCCGACGCGGGCGCCGGAGAAACCAGCGGCGCCGAGCTCACCTTTGCCTACCCGGCTGCATTCCTGGCCACGTACTTTCCGCATTGTGAAGCTGAGGTAAGGCGGTGGTCGGCCCGGCTTGCGGCCTCCCGCACGCTCGCGGCCTTGCGCCGGCAGCACCGTGCCAGCCTCGACGAACTAGCCGAGCGCACCGGTCTGTCAGCGACTGCGCTGCGGCGGCTTGAGGACGACGATCTCGGGTCGGCAGAACTCGCCGACATCGCGGCTTACGTCAGGGCCCTTGGCGGCCGGCTCCGCCTGACCGCCGAGTTCGACGGCCAGCAGCAAGTCCTGGTCTAGTGCCGCCTGGCCCCGGCGGCCAGCACGATCATCTCCTCGCTTGCGGCATACCCGAACCGGCTGACGTCGATCACCAGGTCGTACAGCTTCGGGTCGCCGGGGTGCACGCCATAGAAATGGTGCGTGTAAGCGTCGCGGGCGCGGTCGGTCTGCACCTGCATGCGCCGCGCGGTGGCCAGGTCGAATCCGTCGTGCGCGACCGCCTGGGAGATTCGCCGCTCCACCGGACCGTCCAGCCGGACCCGCAGCACGCCCGGGTGGGCGGCCAGGACCACGGTCGCGGCCCGGCCGAGGATCACCCCGCCGGTCTGCGCCGCCATCTGCCAGAGCACGAGCTCGGTTGCCAGCTGGAAGGTGCGCTCATCACAGAGCACGTCGTCACGCTGCAGCACCCCGCTGCCGTACAGGGCCGAGCCGCGGGCCATCGTTGAAATCAGGCGCTCCATGCCCGCCTCGGATCGGTCATCGTGGCCAGCGGCGGCCGGCACCGGCGTGCGCAGCGCCTCGGCGACCTCGGCCGGTATGGACTGGTCCAGGTACGGCAGGCGGAGGCGGTCCGCCACGATAGGACCAAGCACTGTGCCGCCAGCGCCGTACGCGCCCGAGATGGCGACGACAAGCCTGGGAGTTTCGGCGCGGATCGCCTGCTCCCGCAAGTGCCCGACCTGTCCCGCCAGGTCCTCGGCCAGGTCGTCCGGGCACGGCACGGCCGATACCCGGGCCGGGACCGGGACCGGGGCCGGTGGCGCCGGGGCTGCGGCCGGCTGTACCCGGCCCGGCGGCGCCTCGACGTGCAGGTACTTCCCGCCACGCAGCCAGGACGCGACCGCGGCGACCGCCGCTGCGGCG
>Ga0210401_10008268_pt1 | contig 10343 bp, 8 predicted proteins | sample IncBWH32MmetaG_FD_150866 | JGI IMG/M metagenome (GOLD analysis project Ga0210401, IMG submission 150866) | Forest soil microbial communities from Barre Woods Harvard Forest LTER site, Petersham, Massachusetts, United States - Inc-BW-H-32-M | ecosystem: Environmental > Terrestrial > Soil >... | reverse complement strand
TCGTCAATACCGATGGAGATGCCGGACTTGGTGGCGTACTGGAAGCCCAGTTCCTTCAGTTCGTCCAGCATCTGCACGGTGCGCTTCAATCCAAAGCGCAGGTAACAGTAATAGCAAAGCTGCTGCACGCCCTTTTTCTTGATCAGGCCGTTGATGAACGGCATTTCCTTGGGCAGGTGGTCGTTGAAAATCACGCGGCCGACGGTGGTGTTGATGAACTGGCGCTTCAGGGTGACGGATTCGGCGTGCGGCACGTCCTGATCGTCGTACGCTGCGGAAAGGTCGATCATTTCGCCTTCGTAGCGCAGACGGATCGGCGTGAGCAATTCGACTTCGCCGGATTCGAGGGCCAGGACGACTTCCTCGGTGTGGCCGAAGGCGCGGCCTTCGCCCTTGGCGCCGGGCTTGGCCTTTGTCAAGTAGTAAATGCCGAGAACCATGTCCTGCGTCGGAACGGCAAGCGGCAGTCCGTTGGCCGGCGAGAGAATGTTGTTGGCCGAGAGCATCAGGACGGAGGCTTCCACCTGCGCTTCGGGCGAAAGAGGAATGTGCACGGCCATCTGGTCGCCGTCAAAATCGGCGTTGAACGCGGTGCAAACCAGCGGGTGGATGCGAATGGCCTTGCCTTCGACGAGCACCGGTTCAAACGCCTGAATGCCCAGGCGGTGCAGCGTCGGAGCGCGATTCAAAAGCACCGGATGCTCGCGAATCACTTCTTCGAGAATGTCCCAGACCACGGCCTCCTGCTGCTCCACCATTTCCTTGGCCTGCTTGATGGTGGTGCAGTGGCCCTGCGCTTCGAGGCGATGGTAGATGAACGGCTTGAACAGCTCGAGCGCCATTTTCTTCGGCAGGCCGCACTGGTGCAGTTTTAGTTCCGGTCCGACCACGATGACGGAACGGCCCGAATAATCGACGCGCTTGCCGAGCAGGTTCTGGCGGAAGCGGCCTTGCTTCCCCTTGAGCGTGTCGGAAAGCGATTTGAGCGGACGGTTGTTGGTGCCGCGCAGGACGCGGCCGCGGCGCCCGTTATCAAAGAGCGCGTCCACGGCCTCCTGGAGCATGCGCTTTTCGTTGCGCACGATGACGTCCGGCGCGTGCAGCTCCATCAGCTTTTTCAGGCGGTTGTTGCGGTTGATGACGCGGCGATAGAGATCGTTCAAATCGGACGTGGCGAAGCGGCCGCCGTCCAGAGGGACCAGCGGGCGCAACTCCGGCGGAAGAACCGGAAGGACATCGAGAATCATCCATTCGGGGCGGTTGCCGCTCTTGCGGAACGACTCGACCACCTTCAGGCGCTTGGCGTACTTGATGCGCTTCTGCAGGCTGGGGTCAACCTTCATTTTTTCGCGCAATTCTTCGGAAAGCTTTTCCACGTCCACGCGCTTCAGCAGTTCCTTGATGGCCTCCGCGCCCATCTGCGCGCGGAATTGCCCTGGATAATCTTTTTGCAGCTCGCGGTATTTTTCCTCGGGGAGCATCTCGCGTTCCTTGATGCCGGGAACCTCGAGAGGATCGATGACCACGTAGCCCTCGAAATACAGGATGCGCTCGAGATCGCGCATGGAGATGTCGAGGAGGTAGCCGATGCGCGACGGCAGGCCCTTGAAGAACCAGACGTGCGAGCAGGGCGAAGCCAGCTCGATGTGGCCGAGACGCTCGCGGCGGACTTTGCTGAGCGTGACTTCCACGCCGCACTTGTCGCAGATCACGCCGCGGTGCTTCATGCGCTTGTACTTGCCGCAGAGGCACTCCCAGTCCGTGACGGGGCCGAAAATTTTGGCGCAGAACAGACCGTCGCGCTCGGGTTTGAAGGTACGGTAGTTGATGGTCTCGGGCTTGGTGACTTCGCCGTGCGACCAGGACCTGATTTTTTCCGGACTTGCCAGGCTGATCCGGATGGAATCAAAATCTGCAATTAAACTGGCACGATCATAAGGGCTGCTTCGATACAAGGTATGTCCCTCCTGCTCCTGTGAGTTTCACCGGAGCCATCCCGGCATGCCGGGAGTAAGAAAAGAAACCTGACTAATCCGCGGCCGGTTTTTCCGCGGCTTTTTGGCGCTTCATCAATTCCACGTCCAGGCAGAGCGATTGCAGCTCGCGGACCAGCACGTTGAACGATTCGGGGACGCCCGGCTCGATGCCCGGCTCGCCCTTGACGATGGCCTCGTAAATTTTGGCGCGGCCATAAACGTCGTCCGACTTCGCGGTGAGCAATTCCTGCAGGATGTGCGCCGCGCCGTAGGCTTCGAGCGCCCACACTTCCATTTCGCCGAAGCGCTGTCCGCCGAACTGCGCCTTGCCGCCGAGCGGCTGCTGGGTGATGAGCGAGTACGGCCCGATGGACCGCGCGTGGATTTTGTCGTCGACGAGGTGCGAGAGTTTCAGCATGTAGATGTATCCGACGGTGACAGCCTGGCCGAACTCCTCGCCCGTCATGCCGTCCCACAAAGTGATCTTGCCCGCGTTCGGCAGGCCCGCGACTTCGAGCAGGTGCCGGATTTCGGCTTCGCGCGCGCCGTCAAAAACTGGCGTGGCCATGGGAATGCCTTCGCGGAAGCTGTCGGCGTATTCGAGAAGCGTGTCGTCGTCCAGATCGGTGAGCGTCTTCCAGATGGCCGTGTCGGAAAACACTTCGCGGAACCAGCGGCGCAACGCCTCGGAGCGCTTGTTTTGATCGAGCAGGCGCGCCACGCTGCGGCCGAGTTCCTTGGAGGCCCAGCCGAGGTGGGTTTCGAGAATCTGTCCGACGTTCATACGCGACGGAACGCCGAGAGGATTGAGAACGATTTCCACCGGCGTGCCGTCCGGCAGGTACGGCATGTCTTCTTCCGGAACGATACGCGCGATGACGCCCTTGTTGCCGTGGCGGCCGGCCATTTTGTCGCCGACCGAAAGTTTTCGCTTCATGGCGATGTAGCACTTCACCAGCTTGATGACGCCGGGAGGAAGTTCGTCGCCCTTGCGGAGCTTTTCCTTGCGCTCTTCGGTGATCTTGCGCAACACGTCGATCTGCCGCGAGGTCATCTCCTCGATCTCGTCGATTTTCTCGATGAGCAGAGGATCCTTATCGGCAAGGCGCAGCCGCTTGAGGTTGCGCGTGGCGATCTTTTCGATGATGTCGCGCGTGAGCTCGGTGCCCTTGGTGATCAGGCGCTTGTTGGTCTTTTCGTCGTGCAGGTCGGCGGTCAGCGCCTTGCCTTCGAGCAGCACGGCGAGGCGCTTCAATCGCTCGTCGGTGAGGATGCGGATTTCGTCCGACAAGTTCTTTTCGAGCTTGAACACCTGCGCGGCTTCGATGGCCTTGTGGCGTTCGTCTTTTTCGGCGCCCTTGCGGCAGAAGATTTTCACGTCCACGACGGTGCCCTCGATGCCCGGCGGGCAGTAGAGGGATGCGTCGCGCACATCGCCGGCCTTTTCGCCGAAGATCGCGCGCAACAACTTTTCTTCCGGCGTGAGCGTGGTTTCGCCCTTGGGGGTGACTTTGCCGACCAGGATGTCTCCCGGCCGCACGGTCGCGCCAATGCGGATCACGCCGCTTTCATCGAGGTTGCGAAGGAACATTTCGCTGATGTTGGGAATATCGCGGGTGATTTCCTCGGGGCCGAGCTTGGTGTCCCGCGCCTCGATTTCGTATTCCTCGATGTGTATGGAGGTGTAGTAATCGTCCTTGACCAGTTTTTCGCTCACCAGGATGGCGTCTTCAAAGTTATAGCCGCGCCACGGCACGAACGCGACCAGCACGTTGCGCCCGAGCGCCAGTTCGCCGCGATCGGTGCACGGGCCGTCGGCCAGCACCTGGCCCTGACGGACGCGGTCGCCCACACGGACGAGCGGTTTCTGGTTGATGCAGGTGTTCTGGTTCGAACGCTTGAATTTGATGAGCTGGTAGATGTCCGCGCCCACTTCGCGTGAAAGAACGCCGGAGTGGTCGGACTCGACGCGGACGATGATGCGTTCGGAATCGACTTGATCGACGATCCCGTCGCGTCGGCAGATGACCACGGCTCCCGAATCGCGCGCAGTGACGCGCTCCATGCCGGTACCGACGAGCGGAGCTTCCCCGCGGATGAGCGGCACGGCCTGACGCTGCATGTTGGAACCCATGAGGGCGCGGTTGGCGTCGTCGTTCTCCAGGAACGGGATGAGGCTGGCGGCGACGGAGACGAGCTGTTTCGGCGAGACGTCAATGTAATCGACTTCGTCGCGCGATTTCAGGACGAAGTTTCCGGCCTGGCGGCAGTTCACGAGTTCGGTGGTGATGCGCCCGCGCTCGTCGAGCGGCACGTTGGCCTGCGCCACGACGTAGCGGTCCTCTTCCCAGGCCGAGAGATAGAAACAGTAGGGATCGTTCGTGACTTTGCGGCGCTTCAGTTCCTCGTTCACCGCTTCCACTTTGTCCCGCTCGATAATTTCACCGGCCTTGAATTCGCTTTCACCCGAGTTGACGATCATCACGTAGTCGATCACGCGGCCGCCCTTCACCTTGCGGTAGGGCGACTCGATGAAGCCGAATTCGTTGATGCGCGCATAGCAGGACAGCGAGCTGATCAAACCGATGTTCGGACCTTCCGGCGTTTCGATCGGGCAGATGCGCCCGTAGTGCGTGGGGTGAACGTCGCGGACCTCGAACCCGGCGCGTTCGCGCGAAAGCCCGCCCGGCCCGAGGGCCGAGAGGCGCCGCTTGTGGGTGATTTCGGAAAGCGGATTGGTCTGGTCCATGAACTGAGAAAGCTGCGAGCTGCCGAAAAATTCGCGGATCGCGGCCATCACGGGCTTGGCGTTCACCAGATCGTGCGGCATGGCGGTGGACATTTCCTGGTACACCGACATTTTTTCCTTGATGGCGCGTTCCATGCGGACGAGGCCGATGCGGAACTGGTTTTCGAGGAGCTCACCAACCGCGCGCACGCGGCGGTTGCCGAGGTGATCGATGTCGTCGAGCGTGCCGATATTCTTGCGCAGCTTCATCAGGTAACGGATGGCCGCGACGAAGTCCGCGGCGTCCAGCGTGCGCGTGTTGAGCGGCGTCTCCAGGCCGAACTTGATATTGAATTTCAAGCGGCCCACGCGGCTGAAATCGTACTTGCGCGGGTCGAAGAACATCCCGTTGAACAACGCCGTGGCCGTTTCGAGAGTCGGCGGATCGCCGGGGCGCAGCTTGCGGTAAATTTCAATCAGCGCCTCGCGCGGAGACTTGATGGCGTCTTTGTCCAGCGTGCGCGAAAGCACCACGCCGACGTCGTCGCGATCGGGGAAAAAGATATCCACGCTGGCGATGCCCGCTTCGGCGAGCGAAGTCCAGATTTCGGCGGTCAGCGGCTTGTTGGCTTCGAGCAGGACTTCTCCGGTCTGCCGGTTCACCAGATCGGCGACGGAGTAGGCGCCCTCGAGATCGGCGACGGAAACGTGCGCGGAGGGCACCTTGGCCTTGACCAGTTCCTTGTACAGCGCCTCGGTGATGCGCTTGTGCGCTCCGACCAGCACTTCGTCGTTCCGGGGATTCTTGATTTCGTGCGACAGCTTGCGCTCGATCAGCCCTTCGGATAGATTCCAGCGCAGGTCGCCGTCGCGCAGCGTGATGCGCTCGACCTGGTAGAAAGTGCGCAGGATTTCCTCGTTGGACTTCATGCCCAGCGCGCGCAGGAAGATCGAGCCCAGGAACTTGCGCTTGCGGTCAATGCGCACGTACAGAATATTCTTGGTGTCATACTCGAATTCGACCCACGAGCCGCGATAGGGAATGATTTTTCCCAGGAAATAGCTGCGGTTGTTGGCCGATTCGTAAAATACGCCCGGCGAGCGGTGCAACTGGCTGACGATCACGCGCTCGGTGCCGTTGATGACGAAGGTGCCGTTGTCGGTCATCAGCGGAATGTCGCCGAAGAATACTTCCTGCTCCTTGATGTCGCGGATGTTTTTTGCGCCGGTGTCCGGATCTTTGTCGTAGATGGTGAGACGGATGGTGACCTTGAGCGGCGCGGCGTAGGTCATGCCGCGCTCCTGGCACTCGTTCACGTCGTACTTCAGCTGCATGCCGACCGGATCGCCGCACTTTTCGCAGAAGGTCGGCGTATTCTTGTTGAACGTGCCGCACTTGGTGCAAAGCACGTCACCTGTCTGGTAGGGATTGGTGACGACCGAAGCGCCGCAATTGCGGCAGGTGGCGCGCAGGTGGTGCAGCCCCTTCAGGTTGCCGCACTTGCATTCCCAATTCCCGATGGAGTAGTCCACGAAATCCAGCTGCGACAGGCCGCGGAAATCCTGAATCGGAAACACCGAGGTGAACACCGATTGCAGGCCGCCGTCTTCGCGCTCGGACGGAAGCAAATCCATCTGCAAAAATCGCTGATAGGAATTCTTCTGAACCTCGATCAGGTTCGGAATTTGGATGGAGCTCCGGATCTTGGAAAAATCCAGGCGCTCGCGCTCTCGCATATGATGATTCCCGTTTCCATTCGGCATGCTATGACCTCATAAACTGCGCAGGGTTGGGCCGAAACGCCGATAGGCGGCATGGCAGACACCGCCGCCCCGGGTCCCGGCGGGACCGAGTCAAGGTTGACAAATCACGTTTTGAATCTTGCGTAAGCAAACCCCTCAGGGCGCGGCAGATCCGACCAGGTCGGGTCGCCTCGCGCCGGAAGTGCTGGGTCACTTCAATAGCGTTACTTCACTTCGACTTTGGCGCCAACGTCCTCGAATTTCTTCTTGATCGTGGCCGCCTCGTCCTTGTTGACGCCTTCCTTGATGGGCTTGGGTGCGCCGTCGACCAGGTCCTTGGCTTCCTTCAGGCCCAGGCTGGTGACCTCGCGGACCGCCTTGATGACGTTGATCTTGTTCGCGCCCACATCCGTGAGCACGACTGAGAACTCCGTCTTCTCCTCGGCCGGAGCCGCTCCGCCCGCCGCCGCGCCGCCCGCCACCATCACCGGAGCCGCTGCCGCCGCCGAAACGCCGAAGGCCTCTTCCATCTTCTTCACCAGGTCCGCCGCTTCGAGAAGGGTCAGGCCCTTGATTTCTTCCAGGATTGCTTCCACCTTATTTGCCATTTCTGTGTCCTCTCCTCATTAGATGCAAATTAGATTCTTTACTGAGCCGTTTCAACCGGCGCCGGAGCAGAACCCGGTCCGAACTTGTTGGCCTTCACCGCCTCGCTGACCGTAACGGCCAGATTGCGGTTGACCGCGGCCAGCGCGGACGCAATGCGCTGCGCCGGCGCGTTGACCAGAAACATGATCTTGCTGATCAATTCTTCCTTGGAGGGCAGCGAGGAAAGCTGCTGAATTTCCGCGATCGAAAGCACGCGCCCTTCGACGATTCCGGCGCGAAATTGAAAGGCCGGAACGTCCTTGGCGATTTTTGTAAGCGCCTTGGCGAGGGAGACCGGGTCGGTCGCCGTGTAGGCGATGGAATTGGTTCCTGTCAGGTTTTTCAGCAGCGGCTCGATGGGCGTGCCGGAAGCGGCGCGCTCGGCCAGCGTGTTTTTAACGACCTGGTAATGCCCGCCGACCCGCTCGACGGCGCGGCGCAGCTTGTTGTCGTTTTCCACCGTGATGCCCTGGAAGGTAGAAAGGATCACGGTCGAAACGGTCGCCAGTTGGTTTTTCAGTTTGTCCAGATCTTCCTGTTTTTCACTGCGCTTTTTCATGGCCTGCTCCGAATTCTCCTGCTGCGTTTGCCGTGCAACGGCGCGAATTTCCCGCGCCGCTTCCGCTTAGGCCGCGACGGCGGATTCGACTTCCGCGTCGTCGATGGTTACGCCCGGGCCCATGGTGGACGTCAGCGTGACTTTCTTGACGAATTTTCCCTTGGCCGCCGCGGGCTTGGCTTTGATAATCGCTCCGATCAGCGCGTGCGCGTTTTCGGCAAGCTTGGCCGCGTCGAAACTGACTTTGCCGATCGGCGAGTGGATGATGCCCTGCTTATCCACGCGAAACTCCACTTTTCCGGCTTTGATTTCCTTGACCGCCTGCGCGACTTCAAACGTCACCGTACCGGTTTTGGGGTTGGGCATCATGCCCCGCGGGCCGAGCACTTTTCCCAATCGCCCGGCGGAGCGCATCATGTCCGGCGTGGCGATCACCGCATCGAAATCGGTCCAGCCTTCCTGAATTTTCTGCACCATGTCCTCGCCGCCGACGAAATCCGCGCCGGCATCCTGCGCCTCGCGAACTTTTTCGCCCGAGGCGATCACCAGCACGCGCTTGGATTTTCCCAGGCCGTGCGGCAGGACTACGGTGCCGCGGACCATCTGGTCGGATTGCTTCGGATCGACGCCGAGGTTCGCGACCAGCTCCACGGTTTCGTCAAACTTGACGAAGTGGGCTTTCTTGATGGCCTCCGCGGCTTCGGCAAGTTTGTAAGGACGCGCTTCGATCTGCGCGCGCGCCTTGGTGATATTTTTCCCGGGCTTCTTGGCCATGCGTTCTCCTACCCTTCCACTTCCAGACCCATGTTGCGCGCCGTGCCCATCACCGTGCGCATGGCCGAGTCCAGATTTGTGGTGTTCAAGTCCGGCATTTTGGTCCTGGCAATCTCCTCGACCTGCTTGCGCGTCACCTTGCCGACCTTGGTGCGATTCGGTTCGGCCGAGCCCTTGACGATTCCGGCCGCGCGCTTCAGGAGCTCGGAAGCCGGAGGCGTCTTGGTGATGAACGTGAACGTGCGGTCGCTGTAGATTGTGACCAATGCCGGAATAATCATGCCATCGGGTTCTTTGGCAGTCTTGGCATTGAACTGCTTGACGAAATCCATGATGTTCACGCCCTGCGGACCGAGCGCGGTGCCGACGGGCGGCGCCGGAGTGGCTTTGCCAGCCGGCAATTGCAATTTTACGGTTGCTTGAACTTTCTTGGCCATCCCAGTTCCCCTGTTCCCGCTCGTTCGCGAATGCCTCGCAGCACTCGACGGATTTCCCGTTCCCCTCGGTTCGCATTGTAGGGCCGCGCTTCAGCCCGGCCGTAAACGCCAGCCTAATATCGGCTTTAGCCGTCGAAGCGTCGGGACGCAGCCTGCGGCCTTGCTACGCCATCTTTTCCACTTGCACGAAATCGAGTTCCACCGGCGTGGAGCGCCCGAAAATGGTGACGGAAACTTTCAGCGTGTTGCGATCCGCGTTCACGTCGTCGACCACGCCCGTGAAATTCGCGAACGGCCCTTCGATGATGCGCACCTGCTCGTTGCGCTCGAACACCAGCTTGGGCTTGGGCCGGTCCGCGGAGGTGGTCACGCGGTGCAGAATTCCTTCCACTTCCGTTTCCGAAAGCGGCGTGGGCGTTTCGCCGGAACCGACAAATCCGGTGACTCGCGGCGTGTTGCGGACGACGTGCCAGGTGTAATCGTCCATGTCCATTTCCACCAGGACGTAGCCGGGATACAGCATGCGCGAAGAAACGACTTTCTTGCCGCCGCGAACTTCCAGCACATCCTCGGTCGGAATCATCATCCGGCCGATCTTGTCCTGCAGCCCGAAAGCCGCCACGCGGCTTTCCAGGCTCTCCTTCACCTTCTTCTCAAATCCCGAATAGGTGTGGATGATGTACCACTGCTTTTCCATTTCCAACGGATACCTCAGTGCCCGAAGAATTTGATAATGCGCTGCACCAGCCAGCTGACGCCGCTATCCACGCCAAAGAAAAAAACTCCGAAAAACGCGACGGTCACCATCACCACCCAGGTGGTCACAAACACTTCGTGCCGCGTCGGCCAGGTCACCTGGCGCATTTCGACGCGCACCTCGTGCAGAAAACCGCGCCAGCGGCGGGGATGCTCCGCGAGGCGGGCAAAATAGCCCAGCATCTCTATTGGTGAGCCGCGCCCCTCTGTCTCATCGCTCTTCAATTTTCCCGCCTGCGTGGCCATCGCTCGCTTCTCTCTCCGCCCTCAACCCGTTCCTTGCCGCATACTTTCCGCGTCTTCCGTCGCCTGCCAAAGTGGCAGGGGAGGAGGGATTCGAACCCCCACTCTCGGTTTTGGAGACCGATGGTCTACCGTTGAACCTACTCCCCTACTAAAATTAAAAAGGCCTTACTTCACTTCTTTGTGGCCTGTGTGCTTGCGGCAGGCCTTGCAAAATTTCTTTGTCTCCAAGCGGTCGGAATGTTTCTTCCGATTCTTGGTGGTCGTGTAATTCCGGTTTTTGCAATCGTTGCACTGCAGCGTGATGATCTCGCGCATAAGATTCCCTCTGGCCTACTCGATAATTTCAGTTACCGCTCCGGCGCCGACGGTGTGGCCGCCTTCGCGAATCGCGAAGCGCAACCCCTTCTCCAGAGCCACCGGCGTGATCAGGCTGATTTCCGCCGATACGTTGTCTCCCGGCATCACCATTTCCACGC
>Ga0210401_10008266_pt1 | contig 10344 bp, 8 predicted proteins | sample IncBWH32MmetaG_FD_150866 | JGI IMG/M metagenome (GOLD analysis project Ga0210401, IMG submission 150866) | Forest soil microbial communities from Barre Woods Harvard Forest LTER site, Petersham, Massachusetts, United States - Inc-BW-H-32-M | ecosystem: Environmental > Terrestrial > Soil >... | reverse complement strand
CGCAGCTGGACTTGCCATTCTCTACCATCGGCCTGGTGTGGAATTCGATGATGTCGGTCGCAGGAGGCTGGTTTTTTCTGATGGCCTGCGAAATGTTCGTGCTTGGCGATCGCGATTTCCGGCTGCCGGGTCTCGGATCCTTCCTGCAGACTGCTGCGGGAAATGGTGACACGCGGGCCATTGTCTGGGGCCTCGCCGCGATGGTCGCGGTCATTGTTGTGCTCGATCAGCTGATTTGGCGGCCGGTGATCGTCTGGGCGGACAAATTCAAGTTCGAGCAAGTAGAGAGCGCCAGCCTCACACCAAACACATTGCTGCGGCTGATCGGTCGCGCGTCACTGGTAATCCGCGGCTATCGAATGATCGTCCGCCCGATCACCGATTGGCTTACACTGACTTTCGCCGTCGGCGCCCGCCGCGCGGCGGCAACATTCTCCGCTCCAAAACAGGACCGCACTCGCCGCGTGCTTCTGATCATCCTCGCTGCAGTGATTCTCGTCGGACTGGGCGTTGCCGTTTTTCATGCGGTGGGCGAGCTATCGGATCTTCATCGAGCGGATTACTTCGAACTGCTGCGCAGCGCCGCGTTGACTTTTTTGCGCGTCAATGCCGCGCTCCTCATCGGTGCTCTTTGGACGGTGCCCGTCGGCGTCGCGATCGGTTTCAATCCGCGGTTGTCGCGCATCGCGCAGCCGCTGGCGCAATTGGCCGCGTCGATTCCCGCCACCGCGCTTTTCCCCGTGATCCTGCTTTTTCTCATTCACCTGCGCGGCGGCCTGGAGATTGCCGCGATGGCGCTGATGCTTCTCGGCACCCAGTGGTACATCTTGTTCAACGTAATTGCCGGCGCGATGGCGATTCCCACGGATTTGAAAGAAGCAGCGCGCATTTTCCGTTTCGGAAGCTGGGATCGCTGGCGCTACCTGATCCTGCCCGGGATTTTCCCTTACCTGATTACTGGCATGGTCACAGCTTCCGGCGGCGCGTGGAACGCCAGTATCGTCGCCGAATACTTTCATTTTCAGGGCAAAATAGTTTCGGCCCCCGGCCTTGGAAGCGCCATCAGCCGAGCCAGCGACGCGGGCCGCTTCGACGTGTTGCTTGCCTCGACTTTGATCATGGCGACGGTCGTGGTACTGATCAACCGTCTGGTGTGGCGCCGCTTGTATCGCCTGGCTTCGTCGCGGTTCAAGCTGGAAGCGTAGGCTTCCGACCCAGTTAGGTTGACGATGATTGCGAGCTCGACTCGCGCGACAATTCTCGGCTCAGGTTTATGATCTGGCCGACGTGATGGTCGGCGTGAGCCGCACAGTCCAAAACAATCGCAAACCGGTTCTTTGATGTGGCGCCTTCCGCGGAATATTCCTTGTTCCAATTTTCAGCGGATTGTTTGCGAACGGTTTCCGCGACCATATCGATGGCGCGATCGAAATTCTGCAGCACCTGCTCTTTGCTCGGACGCGCAGCCTCGGCAAATTCCCGGTCGCGATCGCGCACGTATCCAGAAGCGGCAATCTTTGCGCCGATGTAGTAGTTGAGGTTGCCGGTCAGGTGCAGAACCAGATGCCCGATGTCGTTGCCGTACGAAAATGGATTCGTCCAGAATTGCTCGTCCGAAAGCGGCTCGACCCATTTGTGGAGCTTTGCGCAGACTTTCTCGAAATAATCTGCAAGGTCCGAACCCACCGTGCTGGTTAGGTCTGGCATGACGATCGCCTCACTATTCCCGCTTTGCAGCGGAATGTTGATGCAACGCTATCGTGGCGACGCGCCTCGATCGTTGCGATAAATCACGCCTTCTTTCATGACGAAGAAAGCCTTTTCCGTCTGACGGATGTTCTCGACGGGATTGCCAGGGACCGCGACGATGTCGGCGAGCTTGTTGGGTTCCAGCGTTCCGATTTTGTCCGCGATGCCGAGAAGTTCCGCATCCCACGAAGTTCCGGCCTTGAGCGCGTCGATCGGCTTCATGCCAAGATCCGCCATCTGGTGAAATTCCTCTGCGTTTCGTCCGTGTGGGTAGACCGCCGCGTCGGTGCCCAGGCCGATGTTCACGCCCTTGGCGAGCGCTTTCTGAAACGTCTTGCGAATGTTGGCGATCGCCAGTTGCGCTTTGATGGAAATAGCCGGCGGAATGTAAATACCTTTATCGAGCTGCTCCTGAAGGCCCTGGACGGCCATGAGCGTTGGCACCAAATAAGTTCCCCGCTGCTTCATCATGTCGAGGTCTTCATCGTTGAGAAAAGTTCCGTGCTCGATCGAGTTCACACCGGCGAGAATCGCCCGCTTCCCGGCTTCCGCGCCGTGGCAATGCGTCGCGACCTTCAGCCGAAGCGCATGAGCTTCGTCAACGATGGCGTTCAGCTCTTCCTGCGTGAGCTGAGGCGTATCGACATCGTCGGTGGGAGAGAGTACCCCGCCGCTGGCGCAGGTCTTGATCACATTCGCACCGTACTTGTGCATCAGCCGCACCGCGTACCGCGCCTGGTCGGCGCCGTTGATCACGCCTTCCTCGGGTCCGGTTTCGTGACCAAACAAGCCTTGGCGATATCCATCGGTATCGTCGCAGTGGCCGCCGGTTGCGCCTATTGCGTGCACGGAAACAAGCATGCGCGGCCCGGGAATCTTGCCGTCACGGACCGCGTTGCGCAGGCCGACGTCCAGAGAATCGCGCGAGCCGACGTCACGCACGGTAGTGAAGCCCGCCATCAGCGTGACTCGCACATTCGATGTCGCATCGAGCGCTTGCTCCGCGATGGACTTCTGCAGCGCGTCGAGTTCCCGCTGCTTGTAGTCGTTGGAATTCATCATGGACTCATGGGTGTGCGCGTCGATGAATCCCGGCAGCAGCGTGGCATCGCCGAGATCGATTACTTCGGCGCCGGCGGGGATCGCAGAGTTCGCACCGACCGCCGTAATTTTTCCGTCGGTCAGAACTACAACTCCCGGCGTCACCAAAGCGTTGCTCTTTCCATCGAAGAGCCGGGCCGCCTTCAACACCGTCGTCTTGCCGGCGGTCTGTTGAGCGCGTGCCGCCGCGGGAACGACTACTGCGGCGCAGAGAGCAAGAGCTCCCATCCATTTGCGTGTCATGAATTCTCCTTGAAGCATCGCAAAACCTCGACAGACAATAGCCCGCTCTGAAAAAAAGTCAAGATTCGATTCGCATCGTGAAGCCGTCTGCTGATCGAAAGCATGATCGCGACGCGGCGGCTCACGTTTAATTTCGCACCCGATCGGTTGCTGGAACATTGCCGCCAACGAAGCAAGCCGCTGCTAAGTCTTCGAAGCGCCCTCATCCGTTTTAGATACCCTTTCGTATCTAGAAAGGAAGAAGGAGCCTCGCGTGCCCAAGCCAATGATCCCGAACGCGCTCATGCTAAACTCGCGACACGTCGCAGAACGGAAGCTGACCGTTATTCCCAACGTGTTTCGCACAAACCAGATCGATTCCGACCTTCTAAGCGCCTACACTTCGCAGACCGGCGAGACCCTCGCCGCTCTTGCCGAGCGTCCCCTATTTCTCGTTTTTCTACGCCACTTCGGCTGCACCTTCTGTCGCGAAGCGGTGGCAGACTTGTCCGAGAAGCGCCAGTCGATCGAAGCGAAAGGCGCTCCCCTGGCGTTTGTGCACCTGGGCACGGAAGCAAAAGCGCAGTGGTTATTCAAACCATACGGAATGCTGGATGCGCCGAGGTTCAGCGATCCCGATGGGCGCCTGTACGAGGCATTCGGACTGCTTCGCGCGGAGCTTCGCCAGTATCTGAATCCCGAGAGCATCTTTAGAATGCTCGGAGCGATGCTCCGAGGCCACTTCGTGGGATTTCCCGCAGGCGACATCGAGCGCATGCCCGGCGCATTTTTGATCAATCGCGGCAAGATTCAAAAAGCATTCCGTCACAAACTTGTTTCCGACCGGCCCGACTATCTGACGCTGGCGACGCCGAACTAGCAATTTCGCAAAACAGCGAAGTGTTTGAAAATCCTCGCTTCGTCCACTGTCCAGTACTTTGGTGCTATTGAGCCCGCATGTCCCGCCCGCCAAACTTGTGTCTTATGGCCCGTTATTCCGCCTTTCTGGGGCGCAGGGTCGAGGTGCATTACCGCGCCGGCGACATCTTATTACCTGCTTCCGGAACGTTCGTCGCCGACTCCGGCCGTTCGATCTTTCTCGAACAACACCTGGAGCAGCATGGCCAAATGAAGCAATTTCGCTGGGAAATACCTTACCAGTACATCGTTCGCCTGGAAGAACGCAGCGACATTGCTACGCCTCCCCTCGGAATAAGAAAGCCTGGATCTGCTGCGTCAGCGACCGCCGAAGCGCACGGGGGCGGTTCGCAAAGCATAGCGAAGGTGGACCCGAGCGAACCCGGCCACATCCTGCCTCTCCATAAGCGCCCGAAACCTGCCTGAACTCGTGCGCCCCTCCAGCCCGGCTGCAACCCCGCCGGCGCGATTCTCGAGCCGCCATCGGCTACAATCCTCGTGCGCCTTCTGCGAATGTGGAGCCTTGGAAGCCATTCGGGCACGCACGGCAGCGGCGGTCACTCGAGGAGGCATTTGTGGAATCGGCTTCTAAAGCGAAGATCGGATTGATCGGGCTAGGCCTGATGGGCCGTCCCATGGGCATGAACTTATTGAAGGCTGGGCACCCGCTGACCGTGTGGAACCGGTCGCCCCAGCGCGCGGATGAGCTTGTCGCGGCCGGCGCTACCCTCGCGAAGTCGCCGAGAGATGTGGCCGCCGCAGCGGATGTGTTGCTGACCATGGTGAGCGATCCGCCGGCGCTCGAGGAAGTGTTGTGGGGGGCAAGCTCCAAGAGCGCTGCGGGCGTCAGTCAAAATGACGCCGCGCTGCCAGCCCTGAAGCCAGGCAGCATCTACATCGACTCCAGCACCGTCTCGCCAGACCTGGCGCGGAAGATTGCCGCAGCATGCACCGAGAAAAAAGCGAGATTCCTCGATGCTCCCGTCACGGGCGGCGATTGGGGAGCAAAGAAGGGCGAACTCGTTTTCATGATCGGAGGGGATGAGGAAACGCTCAAGGCGGTCGAACCGATACTCGGGGTGATGGGTAAGCGCTGGTTTCTACTCGGGCCCAACGGCGCGGGTCAAACGATCAAGCTGGCGATGAACTCAATATTGGCCCTGCAAGTGGAGGCGCTTGCCGAAGCGCTTGCCCTGGTAGAAGCCGCCGGGCTAAAAGGAGAGAAGCTCATCGAGGTCATGCAGTCAAGCATGGCGCGCTCAGGCGTCCTGGACGTCAAGGCCCCGAACCTCCTTAAGGGAGAATACGTCCCAAGTTTTCCTTTGCGCTTGATGTACAAGGACATTAGCCTTGCGCTCGACCTCGCCGGCAAGTTGGGCGTCACTCTGCCCGCAGCAACCGCCGCCCGCGAAACCTACGGCAAGGTCAAAGCCGCCTCCAAGGAGGACTTGGACTATTCGGCGGTAATGAAATTCTGGCGTCCGTAACGCCAGTAATATCACTGAACCGGAATCAAACGTCGACAGTCAGAAACGACGAACGGACGTGTCCTACCCGTTCTGCAACGCTTTGACAGGAGGACCTGGTCGGAATCCTGACCAAATCGCGCTTGCTCACGAATATGCAGGCTAATTTACGTACCATCCGCGGACTCACCGGGCACTCCGACTGCGCCCTATTCGCGGTCACCAATTCAGCCGGAGTGCCCGGACTTTGTCCAAGAAGCCTCGAAAGTCAGCGCCTGCGATACCGTAGCTTATCGATTCCGAGCTTTTTAATGCGAAATTCCAGAGTAGAGGCAGGGACTCCAACTCTCTTCGCGGCCCCGGTCTCTCCAGATACTTTCCCGCGCGAATCTTTCAACGCCGCTTCAATCGCGCTACGCTCCTCCGAGGAGGCAGGATCTTCCCCGACGGTTTCGGCGGCTGCGCCGTGCAACATTCTCGCGTCGATGCTCAGTGTTCCGTTTCGGGACAGAATCACGGCGCGCTCGATGGTGTTCTCCAGCTCTCTAACGTTGCCCGGCCATCGATGTGCTTGCAGGACGTCCATGGTGTTTCGATCGATCCGCGAGATCTTCCGACCGAACCGCTCGCCGTATTTCTCGGCGAAATGCGCGACCAGCGGAGGAATATCCTCCGCGCGCTCACGAAGCGCTGGGACGTGCACCGGGAAGACGTTCAACCGGTAGTACAAATCACTGCGGAATCTCCCGGCGCGCACATCCTCCGCCAGATCCCGATTCGTCGCCGCCACGAGTCTCACATCGACTTGCAACGTCTGCGTTCCGCCCAGCCGTTCAAATTCCCGCTCTTGCAGCACGCGCAATAGCAGAACCTGCATTTCCTGGGGCAATTCGCCGATTTCGTCCAGGAAAAGCGTGCCGCCATGCGCCTGCTCGAAACGCCCTTTGCGCCGATCCACTGCGCCGCTGAAGGCTCCTCGCTCGTGCCCAAACAGTTCCGAGGCCAGCAGCGTTGGTGGTATCGCGGCGCAGTTTACTTTCACCAAAGGCCCGCGCGCACGCGGCGATCTGCGGTGAATCGCGCGAGCAATAAGCTCTTTTCCCGTCCCGGTCTCGCCGGTGACCAGGACAGTCGCATCCGTCGCGGCGACTTGCTCGACGGTGTCCAACACCCGCTTTAACTCCGCCGAGTGCGCGAGAATTTCCTCGAACCACGGCGCCTGTCCCAGCTGTTCTCGCAGCGAAATATTCTCAGCTTCCAGTTGCTCTCGCAGCTTGCGAATCTGTTCGTTAGCCAGCGCATTCGCCGTCGCGATCGATAGCGCCCGCGATACATCCTTCAGGATGGCGAGCTCCGCAGGAGGAAATCCCCGTTGCTTGAGCCGGACGAAAGCCGCCACGCCAAGGACCTCTCCGCGCATCACCAACGGGACTGCCGCGTAGGAGCGGACTCCATCTTTGGCCAGATGAAACTCATGCCGATACCAACCCTCTTTTTGTAACAGATCGTCGCAGGCGAAGGGCTCGCCCGCATTGTCCTCCTTACTGTGCCTTGGCGGATAAGGAATGAGCGGTCGGATTTCGTCCAGGGGCGGCCGCCGAGCGTACTGGTCGGACCGCTTTGCGAGTTGTTCGGGGGTCTCCCCTTCCATTCGCGGCACGCCGACGAGGTGGAGCGCTAGCAGTCGGTGAGAGTCGCCGTCCTCGTCGGGCACTTCACTGGGTACCGTGAAGTCGATGATTCCCACCGAGTCGAAAGGCACAGTTGGAACGAGCACGTCCGCGAGTGATGCCAGGACGCCCGGCAGTTCACGCTCCCTGCTGACGGCCTCCCAGGTCCGCAACATGAGCAGCAAGCGATGCGATTCCCCGAGCGCCGAAGCCGATGAAATGAGGCTGTCGTCCATGTCGTCAGTTTAGCAATTCTTGCGAATCTTGTGAATTAGCAAGTGGAATTTGTTAGACCGTTGTGAATTACTCTGTAACCCTCTGATATTACATTTAGATTCAGGCACTTAAATCTGCAATCCGTTTGGCTGTCGGAGTGCCACTAGGAGCACCGAAAAGGCCATTTGGATTGTTATTGGTCTTCGAAAGGTCTTCAACGATGTTTACCATTCTGATTTGCTTGGCACACACGTTTCTGCCCGATGCGGCGACCCTCGTCTCCCAAGTCGAAATATTTGCGGCTGTGATGTCGGTTGCAGTCTTTGGTTTTATCGCTTATCACTCGCGTCGCAGCTCACGGCCGAGCGCGCAGCCTCGCAACGACGTTTCTTTCGTGCTCTAACTCGTCTGTCGCGTGGCGTTATTGATTCCCCGTGCAAAGCGCCAGGCTCCATCCGGGGCACGATGCAGGATGCTCATGCCGTGCCCCACGAAATGGACCGAGTCGCCTCCGGCGAGGGGCGTCATGGTGATGTCATCAACGCCCCAAGCAAAGGCCCACTCGCCCATCAACTGAGTTTCTTCGAAGCGGAAGGTCTGCAGCAGGTCGTAGCGCGCGAACAGGTTTCGGTAGAGCTGTTGCACCGTGAGGCGACCACGCATTGGCGGCGCATTCGGCGCAAGAAATATGCAGTCTTCGGTGACCAGAGAAGCTAAGATCGCTGAATCTTTGGCCCTTACAGCCGCGGTCCACTCATCTACGAGGCCGTCAAAGATCGTCAGCACAAATCTCCCTTTCCACTATCGTCGAAGGACTCTTCCGCTAGTGAAAAACGCCCGCTTCCCTTCGAGACTCAGGGTAAACGGAAAGCGGCCGGCACAAGAGAACTCAGACCTGAGCGCGGACTAGGCCTCTTCTTCAGCGTGTACGAGATCGCCGTGAGCGGCCTTGTGAGCCGCGATGACCTTATCGGCGAGTTCGTTGGGTACGTAGTCGTAGTGGGAGAACTCCATCGAATAGCTGGCACGACCTTGTGTCTTCGAAATCAGATCGTTCGCGTAGGTCAGCATCTCGGCAAACGGCACCTGCGCCTTGATGACCACGTTGTGCCCGCGCGATTCGCTTCCGGCAATGCGCCCGCGGCGGCCGCTAAGGTCTCCCATCAAGTCGCCGGAGTATTGATCGGGAGCATACACTTCCACGTGCATCACCGGTTCCAGCAACGCGGGTTTGGCCTGCTTCATAGCCTCCTTGAACGCCAGCGAGCCGGCAATCCTGAACGCCATGTCGGACGAATCCACGTCATGATATTTGCCATCGTATAGAGTTGCGCGAAAGTCCACGACCGGAAATCCTGCTAAATAACCGCGAGCCGCCGCCTCGCGGATCCCGCGCTCGACGGACGGAATCCAGTTCCGGGGAATCGCTCCACCGAAAACATCGTCGACGAATTCGACGCCCTTGCCGCGTTCGACAGGTTCCATCTTGACGCGGCACACGCCGAACTGCCCGTGCCCTCCGGATTGCTTTTTGTGTTTGCCTTCGGCATCGGCCTTCCCGCGAATTGTTTCGCGATACGCCACCTTAGGAGGCTTCAACGTTAAATCAACGTGGTAGCGCTTATGCAGCTTCGCCACCACGACTTCAATGTGCTGCTGGCCCGTGCCCGCGAGCAGGAATTCCTTGGTTTGCGGATCGCGGGAGAAACGCAACGCGGCGTCTTCTTCCAGGATTTTGTGAATGGATATGCCGATCTTGTCTTCATCGGCGCGCGTCTTGGGTTCGATCGCAAAGGTAATCGAGGGTTCCGGCAGTTGCGCCGGGCTGTAAAAGATTGGAGCAGCCTTATCTCCCAAAGTCTCGCCGGTCGTGGTTTCTTTGAGTTTCGCGATGGCTCCGATGTCGCCTGCATGCAGCTCCTGCACTTCCGTGAGCTGCTTTCCCTGCACTACCAGCGTGTGCTGGAGGCGTTCCGGCGTCGAGCGGTTGAAATTCAGCAGCGTGGCGTCGTTCTTGAGCACGCCACTTTTCACCTTGAAATAATTGATACGGCCCGCGAAAGGATCGGCCAGCGTCTTGAACACGAACAGCGATACCGGCTGATTGTCATCGTACTTGCGTTCGATGCGGTCGCCCTTGGCGGTCGGCTCCTTAAAGCCAACCTGAGAATGCTCGTCGGGATGAGGAAATACATCGGCAATGAAAGTAAGCAAGCTGGCGGTTCCAATATTGTGTAGCGACGAAACCATCAACACCGGGAAGATTTTCTCCGCCACAATGGCTTTGCGAACGCCCGGAATCAGGTCGTGAATCGGAATAGTGCCTTCCCTGAAAAACTCCTCCATCAATTCATCGTCGCCCTCGGCGATCATTTCCACGAGCCTTTCGTGCGCCTCCTTCGCCTCGTCCGCTAGTGCCGCGGGAATTTCCTCGATCGAGGGCTTGCCATCGCCATCGGGTTTGTACACGTGCGCCTTCATGCTCACCAGATCGATCACGCCGCGGAAGCCGCGCTCCGTGCCGATCGGTAGCTGCAGCGCCACCACATTGCGCCCGAACACCTGCTCCAGCGACTCCATCGAGCGCTCGAAACTGGAAAGCTCGCGGTCCATCCAGGTCAGCACAAACGCACGCGGAATGTCGTATTCCGTGCAGTAGTCCCAAACTTTTTCGGTGGTGACTTGCGATCCCACGTGCGCGTCCACCGTTATCAGCGCCGCATCAGCGCCAATCAGCGAAGCCTTCGCTTCCGTGATAAAAGTGGAGTATCCCGGCAGATCGATGAAATTGATTTTTACATTTCCGCCCGCACAAAGCGTGCAAGGCCATTCCGCGTACGCCAGCCCCGTCTGAATCGAAATCTTCCGCCCGATTTCTTCCTCGTCCCAGTCCGTCGTGGTGGTGCCTTCCGCAACTTTCCCCCAGCGCGGTGTCATCCCCGCGGTGAAGAGTAACGACGACACCAGTTGCGTCTTGCCGGTGCCGCCGTGGCCGACAATGC
>Ga0210401_10008265_pt1 | contig 10345 bp, 7 predicted proteins | sample IncBWH32MmetaG_FD_150866 | JGI IMG/M metagenome (GOLD analysis project Ga0210401, IMG submission 150866) | Forest soil microbial communities from Barre Woods Harvard Forest LTER site, Petersham, Massachusetts, United States - Inc-BW-H-32-M | ecosystem: Environmental > Terrestrial > Soil >... | reverse complement strand
CAAGCGACAGAAAGAAGTGCTCGACTACCTGGTGTCGTTCGAGACCAAGCACGGCTACGCGCCTAGTTTTGAAGAAATTGGCAAGGGCTTGAAGCTCACTTCACTGGCTACCGTGCACAAGCACATCACGACGCTGGAGAAAAAGGGTTTCATTCGCCGCGGTTATAACCAGAGCCGGTCGATCGAAATTCTGCAATTGCCCAAATCTCCCAAGGAGCAAGTGATCGATCGCAGAGCCCAGGAACTCCCGTTGGTTGGCCGTATCGCCGCGGGCCGCCCGCTGGAAGCGGTCGAGGAGCGCGAGACGCTTTCGCTCGGCGACTTTACCCATGGCGGAAACTCCTTCGCATTAAAAGTGAAGGGCAGCTCCATGATCGAAGATCACATCATGGACGGCGACTTCGTGGTGTGCGAGCAGACCCAAGTCGCCAATCCTGGCGACATCGTGGTTGCGCTGGTAAGCGGCGATGAAGCCACCCTCAAGCGCTTCTATCGCGAGGGGCCCGGAAAGATTCGCCTCCAACCCGCAAACTCCGAGATGGCCCCGATCATCGTTCCGGCGAACGATGTGAAAATCCAAGGCCGCGTCATCGGAGTCCTCCGGAAATATTAGCTGGCACTGTGTCGGCCACTTGTGTCGGCCAATTGCCCCGGCCAATTGCCATAGCACACAAGCGAAGTCTCGTCTCGTCCGCGCTCGCTCGCAGTCTTCTCGCCTTTCCCCGCCATCCAATCCCTCAGTTCGCTGTATGTGTACTCATAGCGCCGCGAGCCGCTTGGCGCCCCGGCGTCTACACATAGGCTTGATAAACTACAAGCCGGTGTCGGACCGAGATCGAATCATTGGAGCTGTACTGCATGTCGAGCGTCAAAAGAAAACTGTCGCAGGTTAACGCCTTCGCGGTTTCCCTCGGTCTGATTTTCTGCTTGGCGTGCCCCACGCCTTCCGACGCTTACTCGATCATGGCCCACGAGGCCATCATCGACGCAGGTTGGGATATCAGCATCAAGCCTCTTCTGTTGCAGCGTTTTCCGCAGGCCACCCCAGAGGAGCTGAAACAGGCTCACGGCTATGCCTATGGCGGCGCAATCATTCAGGACCTCGGCTATTACCCGCACGGAAGCCACTTTTTCAGCGATCTGACGCATTATTGCCGAAGCGGCGATTTTATCTTGGCGCTGCTGCGCGGTTCACACGATCTGAATGGCTACGCCTTCGCTCTTGGCGCGCTCTCCCACTATGCCGCGGACAATGACGGGCACAAGATCGCCACGAATCCGTCCGTGCCGATCCTCTATCCTAAGTTGAAGAAAAAATACGGCGACGTAGTGACCTACGAACAGGATCCGCTGGCTCATCTCAAAACGGAGTTTGGATTCGATGTTCTGGAAGTCGCCAGGCAGCGTTTCGCTCCCGATAGCTATCACGATTTCATCGGCTTCGAGGTTGACAAGCAATTGCTGGAGCAGGCGTTTCGCGAAACGTATGGGCTCGAACTGAAATCCGTGCTCACCGATGAGGATAAGGTAATCGGCTCTTATCGCCGCGCCGTCAGCAAGCAGATCCCTCAGGCCACGCGCATCGCCTGGACTCTGAAGAAAGACGACATCCTGAAAGATCAGCCCAGCCTGACGAAACGCAAATTCCTGTATAACCTGTCACGCGCCAGCTACGAAAAGAATTGGGGCAAGGACTATCAAAAGCCAACCTTCTTCGAGCGATTCCTCGCGTTCCTGGTTAAACTCTTTCCGAAGGTCGGACCACTGAAAGTTCTCAAGTTGCGCACGCCGACGCCCGAAACCGAGCGCAAATTCGAAGCCAGTTTCAATGCTGCGCTGGACCGCTACAAGCTCTTGTTGACGCAAACTCGCACGGGAACACCTGATATTCCCAACGACAATTTCGACACCGGCACGGTAACGCCGCCGGGCGTCTATTTCATGAATGACGACGTCCACGCCGAACTGATCGAAAAGCTAGCCAAGCAGAATTTCGCCGGAATCACACCCGATCTTCGCGCCGAGCTTTTGCAATACTATTCCGATCCCAACGCGCCAAACGCCACCAAGCGCAAACCAAAAGACTGGGCCAAGCTTCAAGTCGCGCTCCAGCAACTAAAAAACGCCCCGCTCCCGCAAGTCACCGCAGAAGGCGCAACCGCAAATCCCCTGTAGCCGCCCTCTCCGAGAGGGCGGGGTTTAGATTCAACAACACAAAAGCGCATCCAAACCCTGTAGTGGCCGATCTTCAGATCGGTCTTCGTAAAATCAACGAGTCAATGTAAATACACCGCAGACATTGTCCCGGATTCGTCTCCGCCTTCACGCCAGCTCCCAACACACATGAATTTTGCTTTTCCACCGAATCGAAATAAACTGTGCTGCATTGCCAGCGCAGACATGAAACAATCTCGAGTCCACGCAACGCTCGGATCGCGCCAGGAATGACGAAAAACAAACCAATCCAAAAACTCCTCGCCGCCAACCGCAGCGAAATTGCCATCCGCATCTTCCGCGCCGCCACCGAATTAGGTATTCGCACCGTCGCCATTTACTCCCAGGAAGACCGCTTGGGCCTGCATCGCTTCAAAGCCGACGAGGCGTATCAAGTCGGCGCGGGCAAAGGCCCGGTGGAAGCCTACCTGGACATCCCCGGCATCGTTGCCGTCGCCAAAGAAAGAGGCGTCGACGCCATCCACCCAGGTTACGGCTTCCTCTCCGAGAATCCCGCCTTTGCGCGCGCCTGCGAGACCGCCGGCATCACCTTTGTAGGACCCACGCCGGCGCTCCTGGAATTGCTTGGCGACAAGACTGCCGCGCGAAGGCTCGCGGCGTCCGCAGGTGTCCCGGTGCTGCCGGGAACTGAAGATCCCGTCAAATCGGCCAGCGAAGCGCAAAAAATCGCCGCCGAAATCGGCTATCCGGTCATTGTGAAAGCCGCCATGGGCGGCGGCGGCCGCGGCATGCGCGTGGTGCGCGACCCATCGCAACTCGCGGCGCTACTGGAAGAGGCCCAGGGCGAGGCCCGCTCCGCGTTCGGTGATGCCAGCGTATTCCTGGAGAAGTATTTGCCGCGCGCCCGCCACCTGGAAGTGCAAATTCTCGCCGACAATCACGGTAATCTGCTGCACTTGTACGAGCGTGATTGTTCCGTGCAGCGGCGCCATCAGAAAGTCGTCGAGGTCGCGCCCGCGACGAATCTACCGTCCAGCATACGCAACGAGTTGTGCGAAGCTGCTGTCCGCCTGGCGCGCAAAGCCAATTACCGCAACGCTGGCACCGTAGAATTTCTCTACGACGTCGACGCCCAGAAGTGGTATTTCATCGAAGTCAACCCGCGCATCCAGGTAGAACATACCGTCACCGAAATGGTCACCGGCATCGACCTGGTGCAATCGCAGATTCTCGTCGCCCAAGGCCATTCGCTCCACGATCCTCCGATGTCCTTGCCGCACCAGGCAAACGTCCCGCTCTACGGCGCAGCCCTGCAGTGCCGCGTTACCACCGAAGATCCCGAGAAAAATTTCGCGCCAGACTACGGAAAAATTTCCACCTATCGTTCTCCTGCGGGATTCGGTATCCGTCTCGATGGCGGCACCGCCTACGCGGGCGCAGTACTCGCGGCGTACTACGATTCACTCCTGGTGAAGGTGACGGCCTGGGGCAAGAACCTGCCCGAAGCCTGCTCCCGCATGGACCGCGCCCTCCGCGAGTTCCGCATCCGCGGCGTGACTACCAACATTCCGTTCGTCCAAAACGTCGTCAATCACCCAAAATTTCGCGCCGGCGAAATCACCACCTCGTTTCTCGATGCTTCGCCCGAATTGTTTCGCTTTCCGAGCCGCGGCGATCGCGCTACCAAGTTGCTCTCGTATCTCGGCGACGTGATCCTGAACGGCAATCCCGAAGTCAAAGGAAAGAAAGTACCCGAAGCGTTAGAAGCTGCCGTGCTCCCCTCCACGCCTGGGATCGAACCGCCACCAGGATCGCGCCAGCTGCTACAAAGGCTCGGCCCCGAAAAATTCGCGGCGTGGGCCCGCAAAGAAAAGCGCCTGCTCGTTACCGACACCACCTTCCGCGACGCGCACCAGTCGTTGATGGCCACGCGCGTCCGCACCTTCGATATCCTCGCCACCGCCAGTGCCGTCGCCCAGCGCCTGCCCAATCTCTTCAGCCTGGAAATGTGGGGCGGCGCAACCTTCGACACTTCACTCCGCTTCCTCCACGAAGACCCCTGGCAGCGCCTTCGCGAACTCCGCGAGCGCGTCCCCAACATTTGTTTCCAGATGTTGCTCCGTGGCGCAAACGCCGTCGGCTACGCTTCCTATCCCGACAACGTCATCGAGGAATTCGTCCGCGAATCCCACGCGCAGGGCATCGACATCTTTCGCATCTTCGACTCCCTCAACTCCATCGACAACATGCGCGTCTCCATCGATGCCGTTCTTGAAACCGGCGCGGTCTGCGAACCTGCCATCTGCTACACCGGCGACATGCTCGACGCGTCGCGCCCGAAATATTCGCTTCGATACTACGTTTCGATGGCCAAGCACCTCGAAAAGCTCGGCGCGCATTTCCTCGCGATCAAAGACATGGCCGGCCTCTGCAAGCCTTACGCCGCTCACGCGCTCGTCAAGGCGCTACGAGACGAAATCGAAATTCCCATCCACTTCCACACGCACGACACCAGCGGCATCAACTCCGCATCTGTGCTGAAAGCTTCCGATGCTGGCGTGGACGTCGCCGACGCCGCTATAGCCGGGATGAGCGGCGGCACCAGCCAGCCCAATCTCAACTCCATCGTCGAAGCCCTGCGCCACACTCCGCGCGACACGGAGCTCGACATCGCCGCGCTGAACGAATGCTCCGATTACTGGGAAGTTGTCCGCACCTACTACTTGCCGTTCGATTCCGGCCCCAAAGCCGGCTCCGCGCGTCTCTATCAACACGAAATTCCCGGCGGCCAATTCACCAACCTGCGCGAGCAAGCCGCCGCCATGGGTCTCGGCCATCGCTGGCGTGAAGTGGAAACCACCTATGCCGAAGTCAATCAGCTCTTCGGCGACATCGTGAAAGTCACGCCATCCAGCAAAGTCGTCGGCGACATGACGCTCTTCCTGATGGCGAAAGACATGCGCCCGCAAGACCTGCTGAACCTCGATGAAAAACACGATCTCTCGCTACCCAACTCCGTCGTCGAGATGTTTTCCGGCGTCTTAGGTGTTCCGCCGGGCGGCTGGCCAAAAAAGCTGCAAAAAATAATCCTCCGCGGCGAAGATCCCATCAAAGGCCGTTCCAGCGCCAACATGCCCGCGGCAAACTTCGACGACGAACAGTCCGCGCTCGAGAAAAAGCTCGGCCACAAAATCGAACGCGACGCGCTCCTCAGTTATCTTCTCTATCCCGACGTGTTCCTCAAGTACGACAAATTCCGCCAAACCTACTCCGACGTGAGCGTTCTCCCCACGCCGCCGTTCTTTTACGGCCTGAAATCCGGTCAGGAAATCACGGTCGACATCGAGCCCGGCAAAACCCTGATCCTGAAATTCCTGACCAGCAGCGACCCGCATCCCGACGGCACCCGCACTTTATTTTTCGAGTTAAATGGCCAGCCTCGCGAGGTAAACGTCCGCGACCGCGCCCTCCGTGTCGTCGAGCGCGCCCATCCCAAAGCCGACCCCGCCGAGCCTGGCCAGGTCGGCGCACCCACCGCAGGCGTGGTCTCCGGCGTTGCTGTCCAGCCCAATCAAACCATCGAGCGCGGCGCAAAGCTCCTCACGCTCGAAGCCATGAAAATGCAATCCAACATTTACGCCACCATTTCCGGTCGCGTCGCCAAACTCCTCGTCACTCACGGCCAGCACGTCGAGGCCAAAGATCTGCTAGTGACCATCGTTCCGTGAGCCTTTTCTCGTGAGTTCAGGCCGGCTCCGCAAACACGAGCAATTCCGCTCGCGCTTCCTGCGTAATCAGCGCGACCTGATCGTCTATGTTCCACCCGGCTACGACGAACAACCCCAGCGCCGCTTCCCGGTCCTCTATCTCCACGACGGCCAGAACCTTTTCGATCGTGCCACCGCCTTCGGAGGGCAAGACTGGAACGTCCACGGCGCAGCTGATTATCTGATCCAGGCGGGCTCCCTCGAGCCAATCCTCATCGTTGGTATCTACAACACCGGCAAATCTCGCATCCAGGAATACACTCCCAGCAAAGCTCCCAAGATCGGCGGCGGCCGCGCCGACCGCTACGGCAAATTTCTCCTGCTAGAAGTCATGCCCTTCATCCAAAATGAATACCGCGCCCAAACCAGCCCCCAAGTAACCGGAATCGGCGGCTCTTCGCTGGGCGGCCTCGTATCCTTATATTTCGGTCTCAAATACCCGCAGACTTTCGGCAAGATCGCCGCACTCTCCCCGTCAGTCTGGTGGAACCAGCGCATCATCCTGAGGTTTGCCGCTGCGGCTACCCCGCAACCCCGCCCTCGCATCTGGTTGGACATCGGCACCCGCGAAGGCCCCAAAATCGTCCCCGACGTAGAACTATTCCGCGACGTCCTGGTGAAAAGAGGTTGGCGCGAAAACCAGGACCTCCACTACGAGCGAGTCGAAGGTGGCGAACACAACGAAGCCGCCTGGTCCCAACGCATAGGCCGTGTCCTAGCATTCCTCTACCCAAGGATCACTCCCAATACATAACCCGCCAGATTCCCCGGCCTCCAGCCCCCAGCCCCGCAAATCCGCACCGCTATCGCAAATCCGCACCGTTATCGCGGGCCACACCGTCCTATTGTAGGGGCGGGGCTTGCCCCGCCCGGGCCGTTGCGTCTTGACTCCGCGCTTCCGTTCCGTCCCTCGTAGGAGACGCACCGCTCAGCCGCAACTCGGCAAGATCGCCCCCTAAGACGCGACCCCATGCGCAAAATCCCTTGACAGGCAGATCACATTAAGGTAAGGTACTAACCAGTTAGAAGTGCAACAACCGTGGCGGCCAAGAGCCGCCTTTGCTTTTGCCCCAACGTCTCAGGAGCCAATTCACCTAACTCATTTAAAATCAACACTTGCAAAGGCAATAATATACTTGACGAATCAAACCGTCTTTGGTAGTATTTGGCTTGTGAGGAACGCCATGAGCGCCAACGCCAAACCAAAGACTCTCCAGCAAGCCATGCTGTACTACGCCGATCCCGACAATTGCCTCAACTTCATGGTCAAGGTTCGCTGGCCCGATGGCATTGTGGTCTGCCCCACCTGTGGCCGCGAGGATGTCGTGTTCCTCCAGAATCAGCGCAAGTGGCAGTGCAAGAGCGTCCATCCCAAACGTCAATTCTCTGCCAAGGTCGGAACTATCTTTGAAGATTCTCCGCTTTCGCTCGACAAGTGGCTGCTCGCCATTTGGATGATCTCCAACTGCAAGAACGGAGTCAGTTCTTATGAGATCGGACGTGCTCTTGGCGTCACTCAGAAGTCGGCTTGGTTCATGCTCCATCGCATTCGTCTTGCCATGCAGTCGCGTTCGTTCCTGAAACTTGGTGGTCCCGATGGCGAGATTGAAGTGGACGAAACTTTCGTTGGCGGGGCTGCTCGCTACATGCACGCTGACAAGCGCAAGCGACGGATTACTGAAACTGGCACCAAGGATAAAACCGCCGTTATGGGAATCTTGGAACGTGGTGGTGAGGTTCGCGCGGCTGTCGTCGGCAATCGCAAGAAACACCTGCTCCATAAGAACATTCGCGCTCACGTCAAGGCAGGCAGCGCGATATACACCGACGCGCTCATGTCCTATCAGGGACTCAAGGCACAAGGATTCGAGCATCAGGTCATTGACCATGCCGAGCGATACGTTGACGGGCAGGTTCACACCAACGGACTCGAAAACTTCTGGAGTCTTTTCAAGCGCCAGTTGAAGGGAACCTATATTTCGGTCGAACCGTTCCATCTTTTCCGCTACCTCGACGAACAAGTTTTTCGTTACAACTTCCGAAAACTGCCCCATGATGGCGCTCGCTTCGAGCATGTTGCTTCTCAAATCCTCGGCAAGCGCCTCACCTATGCCGAAGTAACTGGTAAGGTGGGTGCGACGGATAGCCTGCCCAACTAGGCTTCCTCGCGGGAAGCGGAAGGCGGCAAATTCATTGCACTTGCAACTTTCCCCCTTGTAGTAATATCTGGCCTCCGAGATTCGCCACATCTGAAAGACGTTTGATTTCAGAACCATCCCTCTCCTTCGGTAGCACCACTACCGTGTTCAGGGTTTGGCTACCCGGTTGAGCCAAAGCAGTAATTGGGTCGGACGGCTTATATTCGATGAATATCTGAACAATGCCACCCGTAATTCTACGGGGTGTACTAACCGCAATCCGAGTATCTTCCATCTCATCTACTCTAGGGTCCGCGATACGGCAGACCAGCAAGAGCCGATACTTATCCTGAAGCTTAATAAACGCCGCAGTGTCTATTGCCGCATTGCAACCTTTATCGAATCCGGACCAGCCAACCATAAAATGCGGAATAACAGATGACTTGCCAGCATTAACAACGAAGGGCAGCCAACTTAGAAGCACAAGGCCGCCCATAATGAATACCGGAGTGTAAAGTCGTCGCGACAACTTCTTCTCGAATTCTATTCGTCTCGGTGACCGTGCCGATGGCGAGTTTACTAGTTGCCGCTTCATTATCGTTACCTGATAACCCATAATTCCAAGACCGAAGATGTTAACTATTAGGGTTAGAATAAATTTGTAATCCATCGCAATACCTCGCGGTGGAAGCCTACGCTTTTACTAGATCATTGTTAAGAGAAAGCTCTCTTTTTCCTTTTAGCCTTTAGTTTTTTAGCTTGTTTTTCCTCTTCCAACTTGGCCTTAATCTCACTGTGCGGGACCTTCAGGAGTTCGCGCATAGTGCGGTCAAAGTTGTCATATTGTGACGTGCTCTTATCTTTTGTCATTCCTTGAAACCATTTGCTGCAAGATGTGTCATAAATCCCTCAACAACGGTAAGCATATACTGTGCCTCTTTTTCCTCGTACGTTTTCTCTAACTCGTGAAGAACAGGATTACGATGACCTCGCGAGATCGCTTGAATATCCGTAAGAACTTCGGCGTAAATCGGCTCTGTAGCTTTCCAATCCATCGTCTTATCGTGATATTTGTCCTCCATTTTCCTGACAATTGCCTTGCCAATTCCGTCCCATGCACGGGCACTATATTCAATCCCTAATCGCGTTGCGACGGAGCGCAATCCGAAATCAACAACTCGCATAAGGTGAAACATGCATGCCGTGTTTTCATCAAGTGCGAAACACCTGCCTGCTCTCTGAAACTCCTTTATCGTAGATGGAAAGATGCTTTCGATTGGGGTATCAAGAAGCCAATCGGCAGCAGCATAAGAAATTTTGGAAGCGTCTATCTTCAAAAAAACACAATCCTCTAACTCCTCCCGCAGCCGAACTCTACAATCTGCAAGCAAAGTGGCAGCCTCTTCCGGCCAATTTGCCGATATCTGTTGTGTCGTTCGATCTATCTGCTTTATCGTCCACTTCAAGTCCAGCGATTGGCATAAGTTCTTGGCTTTTCGTAACTTAGTTTTGAGGTCCTCCACTACCGTTTCTGGAGGAGGTCCGATAGTCTTGTTCAGCAGCGCCATTTCCATTTGTGATAGATATTCACCAATAGCCAAGAACTTTTCGGCGTAGAAACGCAGCATATCCCATAGACTCCATAGACGAGGATTTACCATACATCCTCGCAAGGGCAATCATGGGCTTGGCGATCTTGATTCGTCAAGTATATTATTGCCCTTGCAAAAGTCTATCAAAACAAAGACTTTTATCTCTCTTTAGAACGAATACTTACAAAAAACAGGGAGGGGGTAGGTACCCCAATGATAACTATTGCACCCTACCAGAAAGAATAGGGGACTTGGGCTTCCGTCGGAAAGGACCTCAACACCCGCGCAAGCGTCAGATTCTCGCCGCCTCCACTTTCCCTTGACCTCCCACTCACCCCTGCGGCATCGTGTCACCTCACATGCCGCAACCACGCTCCCAAACCATCCTCGCCGTAACCTCCTACGAAAAAGGCCAGGAATTCCTCCGCACCTGCAAATCCCTGGGTTGCCGAGTCCTGCTCCTCACCGTCGAAAAATTCCGCAACGGCGACTGGCCCCGCGACTCCATCGACGAAATGTTCTTCATGCCCGAAGAACTCCCGCTCCAGCATCTGATCTACACGGTCAGCTACATGGCCCGCAGCCAACCCATCGACCGCATCGTCGCCCTCGACGAATTCGACATGGAAAATGTCTCCGCACTCCGCGAACACCTCCGCATTCCCGGCATGGG